>WUUC01055668.1_pt1 | contig 15315 bp, 11 predicted proteins | sample 6278441 | NCBI WGS metagenome assembly WUUC01 (sample SAMN13675441, study PRJNA597444) | soil metagenome | isolation source: soil | place: USA: Washington | collected 2017-10
CGCTCGTGTTCTACGACCACGGCTGGGACATCCTCGACCGCTGCCGCGCCGCCGGCTTCGCGGACGCCTACCTGCTGTGCTACTGGAGCCTCCTGTACGGCTACCTGGGCGGCGGGCTGCAGCTGGTCTTCATCGCCGAGCGAGCCTGACCTTCGCCAGCGTCCAATCGCCGCTCCAGCAGCCGGCGCAGGGCCGCGTGCTGGACCGAGGGCGCGCAGACCCGTTCCGCGAGCGCCTGGCCGCGGCTCGACAGCTCCAGCCACAGCTCCGGGTCCCGGTGGAGGTCGACGATGCGGCTGGCGAAGGTCTCGGGGTCGTCCGCGATCAGCAGCTCCCGCCCGTCGGTCACGTCGAGGCCCTCGGCCCCGATCGTCGTCGTCACCACGGGCAGGCCGGCCGCGAGGCTGTGCGTGACCTTGCCCTTCATGCCGGCGCCGTAGCGCACGGGGGCCACCATGACCAGGCTCTCGCGAAGCAACGGATCGAGGTCCTCGACCCACCCGGCGACCACGATGTTCGGTCCGGCGAGCGACGTGACCTCCGGCGGCGCGTGACTGCCGACGAGGGTGAGGGTCGCCTCGGGGAGCACGCGCCACACGCGCGGCATCACCTCGCGCGCCATGTAGTCGGCGGCGTCGACGTTCGGGGTGTGCTGAAACCCGCCCAGGAACAGCAGCCCCGAACGATGCTCGGGCCCGGGCACGTCGGTCGCGATCTCGTTTGCCAGCGGCACGATCTCGACCTCGGCGTCGGGCGCGATGCCGAGCAGGTGGCGGCGCTCCTCTTCGCTGACCACGAGCGTCACGTCGGCGGTCCGCGCGAGGGCGCCCTCCAGCTCGCGGAAGGCGTCCGACACTCGCGGGTTGCCGCCGCGGGCGTGCTCGAGGCGGCGCTGCTCGCGCACGAAATGCAGGTCCACGGTGTCGTACGCGACGACCGCCTCCGGGGCGTGCTCGCGCACGGTATGCATGTAGCGGGCGGCCACGTAGGGCCGGCTCAGCAGCGCCAGCTCGAGGCGGGCGCCCAGGCCGGCCACGCGCTCGGGAACCACCACCGGGCCGACCAGCATCTCGACGCCCATGCCCTGCAGCCGCGACGTGTACGGCTCCATCGGGTCGGAGTCGTCCGGCAGGAAGGTGACCCGGCAGCCCATCTCCAGGAGGCCCTCGAGGATGTGCCACATACGCAGCGACCCGGCGTCCCGGTCGGGGGTCGGGACGTGGTGGTCCACGACCAGCACACACGGGCCGCGGCGGCGGTCGCTCGCCATGTGGGCGCGCTCCAGCGACGCGTTCCCCGGCTGCTCCTGCAAGGCGTCGTGCCACTTCTCGACGAACTTGGGCCGGTTTATCTCCTGGAAGCGCTTCAGCCCGGCGCTCTCGTCGACGCCCATCGACCCGCCCTCGACGTGCAGGACGACCGCCTTGGGCTCGTACATCACCCGCCACCCGAGCGCCCGCGCGGTGAAGCAGAGGTCGGCGTCCTCGAAGTAGCCGGGGACGAAGCGCTCGTCGAAGCCGCCCGCCGCCTGCCACACCTCCGCTCGCACCAGCAGCGCCGCCGCCGAGCCGTAGTCGACCTCGCGGGCGTAGTTGTACTCGGCCATCCTTACGTCGCGGCCGCGCCCGAAGTTCCACGGTACGCCGTCGCGCCAGACGATGCCGCCGGCCTCCTGCAGCGCCCCGTCGGGGTACACGAGCTTGGCCGTGACGACGCCGACGTCGTCGGCCGACTCGGCACGCTCGACGAACGCCTCCAACCAGCCCGGCTGGGGCTCGGTGTCGTTGTTCAGCAGGACCAGGTTGCGCCCGCGCGCGGAGGCCGCCCCGCGGTTGACGCTGCGCAGGTAGCCGAGGTTCTCGCCGTTGACGATCTGGCGAGCCCCGCGCACGGCGGCCAGCAGCGCTTTCGTCTCCGTGTCGGAGGCGTCGTCCACGAGCACGACCTCGTACGCGACGTCGCCGCTGCTGGCCACGATCGCGTGCAGGCATCGCTCGGTCAAGTCCGCGCCGCTGTGAACCGGTATGACGATCGACACCTCGGGGTCCTCGAACTGGGGCAGGGTCAGCTCCGCCCACCGGCGGGCGACACGCGCGCGCTTGCGCATGAGCTGCCCGATCAAGCGCAGCGTCGCGCCGACGGCGCGCCCGAGCCGGGATTCCCTTCCCCCGATCCGGCTGTAGAACCGGCGCCGCGCCCCTTCGAGCAGCGCCCACAGGACGGACGTCTCCTCGGCGGCCGCGGGTCCGGCCACGCCACCGGTACGGAGTCGCTCCGCGTCGAGTTCGCGCGTCCGGGAGGCGAGCTCGGCCGCCAGGCGCTCGGACTCCGCGGCGGCGCTGTGGGCGGCCTGGGTGGCCTGCTTGAGCGCCAGCGCCCCGCGCGCCTGCTCGTACTCGACCTCCCGCCTGAGCTCGAGTCCGAAGTCGGACAGCGACGATCCCGAGATCAGCTGCGGGAGCTCGCCGTCGGACGCCACGGCGATCAGGTAGAGCGGCGAGATCGGGCCGCCGACGCGCCAGTCGTCGCCGACTCGCTCGATGTGAAGGTCGAGGTGGCGACCGTCCTGCTCCGCCCCCAGCGCCTCGATCCGCGACCCGGTCGCAGTGCGCTGCGCGAACAGCTCCATCGACCTGAAGTGGCGACTCAGCAGGCCGCGCAGCTCGTCCTGGGTCAGCTCCTTCTCATGGAACGGGTTCACCTGACCCGTCTCCTCGGAGTAGGCGCGCCGGTCGGGGGTCGAGATGATCAGCAGCCCGCCCGGCGCCAGCACCCGTGCCACCTCGGCTAGCACCGCCTCTTGGTCGCGGATGTGCTCGATCACCTCGAATGCGACCACGGCATCGAACGCGTCGTCCCGGAAGTCCGCGAGGTCGGTCGCCGAGGCGACTCGGAACTCGAGGCCCGGGCCGGCGTAGTTGAGCCGGCTGTGCTCGACCGTGGTCTCGTCCAGGTCGATGCCGACCACGGTGCGCGCAGCGTCGGCCAGCAGGGCCGCGCCGAAGCCTTCGCCGCTGCCGAGGTCGAGCACGCGCCGGTCGCCCACGAGCGCCCGCGCCCACAGGTAACGGTGGTAGTGCTCGTAGATGACCTGAACGTTGGGAGCCCAGGGAACGCAGCGTTCGCCGGTCCAGTCGATCAGCCGGGGGGCGCCGGCGCGGCGGGGCGGCATCAGGCGCCGCGGCCGCGGAAGCGCGGCGGGACCAGGTCGGCGAGCCGGAGCCCGAGCCGGACGACCTTGCGCGACCGCAGCGCGCCGTAGTCGGCGCGCGCCTCCTCGAGCTCGCGCTGCGTCCGTTCGAGCAGCGTCTCGAGCTGCCACACGCGCTCGGGCTCGCGATCGTCCGGGCTGCGCAGCACGGCCTCGGGCGAGCGCCCGCGGGGAAAGCGCGCGGCGCATGCGCGGTTGCGGAAGGACCCGACCAGGTGCGTCGGCGTGACGAGTCCCAGGTCCAGGGCAGCGTCGTCGAGCTGCGCGACCAAGTCGATCAGCCGGCGGTCCTCGGCCCGCTCGGGGTCCATGTTGCGCCCGTGGATGCGGTCGACGAACGGGTCGATCACGTTCATGAAGGTGATGAAGGCATCGGGGTGAAACCGCTCCAGCAGCAGGGGCAGGATGTCCTGCGCGCGGATACCCTCGAATCCCTCCGTTGAATAGTCAACATCCGGGTAGGTTTCGTCGACGCGCTGGTGGATCGGGTTCCAGCGATAGCGCTCCGGCAGGCGGCTCCAGATCCGGTCGACCAGCGCCCCCGCCTCCGGCCAGCGCTGATGTCCGTTGCGGCCGATCATGTCGTTCAGCAGGAGGCATCCGTCCGGCCGCAGCGTCCGCTTGACCTGATCGAGCAGGTGCTCCAGCTCGACCACGTGATGGAGCGAATGGCTTGCGAAGTACACGTCCGCTTCGCGCTCCGCGCGCCAGCTGTTCAGATCCGCCTGCTCCGACGTCACGCGGTCGCCGATCCCGAGCTCGTCCGCCGCCGCGTGCGCGCGCTCGAGCATGCGCGGGTTCAGCTCCAGCAGGACCAGCTCCAGGTTCTCGATTCCGGCCTGGGCGAGCCGGTGGGCGATCGCGAGCTCGATGTCACCGTTTCCGGCGCCGAGGCTCACCAGGCGCGCGGTGCCGGGGGCGCGCTCGCGGCACATGTCGGCCACGTGTGCGTCGTAGAAGGGGTCCAGCCCTTCGTAGCCGAGCTCCTCGAACAGCGGGAGGCAGTAGCGGACCGCCCAGTAGTCGTAGATCGCAGGAAGGTCGTGCACCTCCTCCACGTCGGAGAAGCGCTCGACCTCTTGAGCCACCTTGTCGCCGTAGCTCTCGATGCCCGGCACCCTCAGCTTCCCCAGCGGCTGCCGCGCCGCGAGCGCAGCATCCGCCCGATCACCGGGGTGCGATGCAGGCTCGGCCCGACCGAGTCGCGGACACCGGCGAAGCGGCGCTGCTCCTCGTCCCCGACCTCGCGCAGCTCGTGCGGGTAGCCGTGGATGGCGATCGCCTCCATGTCGTTGGGCGGCATCCGGAACGGCGGCATGACCTCGGAGCGCGCGAAGCCCGCGTACGTGAGCATCTCCTCGAGCGCGCGCCGGCTGAAGCGCCAGTAGATGCCACCCTCGCCCGGCACCGTCTCCGAGTCGGAGTGACCGAAGCGCAGCAGCGGGACGTCCGGGATCGCGTCGAGGCCCGGCTCGGCCAGCGACTCGATGATGGCGACCTCCTCGACCACCGAGCGGATGTTGATCAGGGCCTTCAGCGGGTTCATCAGGTGCAGCAGAAGCGAGCCGCAGAACACCACGTCGAACTCCCCGACCGTCTCGGGAGAGAGGTCGTACACGCTGCAGGTCTGGTGCTCGACGGCGGAGCCGAACCGCGCGTGGGCGATCTCGAAGTTGGCCTTCATGCGGTGATGCGGGGCGTTCGGCGGCATGCGGCCCGGGATCCAGTCGAAGTCCGCGTGCGTCTCGACGTCGATCGCGACGACGCGGTCCGCTCCGCGGCGCTCGAGCTCGAAGGCCCAGAACCCGTCCGCGGTTCCGACGTCGAGCGCCGTCTTCCCTTCGAGGGAGGCCGGGATGCCATAGCAATCGACGATCGATCGGTGGTCCCAGTACCCATTCGAGACGAGGCCATCACCCAAGTCGAGCGTGTGGTACCAGTTGTCCAGGCTGAAATCGCCTCGCCGCGAGGCGTCGCTCGTCGTGGGGGCCATCGAGCGATAAAGGTACCCTGCCCGCCGGTTCGTCCCCGGTCAGTTGGTACTTTCAGGCGCCTGAGCGCGACCGCCACCCACACACCGGACCAGCGGGCCCGCGCGCTGGCCGAGGCGCCTCGGAGCGTGGTCGTCGACGACGTCAGCAAGGCGTTCCGGCTGCCGCACCAGCGCTACTCCACCCTCAAGGAGCGGGCGCTGCACCCATTCCGGTCCAAGACCTATGACGTGCTCCAGGCGCTCGAGGACGTCAGCTTCGGCGTGCGCAGCGGGGAGTTCTTCGGCGTGGTCGGGCGCAACGGGTCGGGCAAGAGCACGCTGCTCAAGTGCCTGGCAGGCATCTACGGCATAGACAGCGGCACGATCGAGGTGAACGGGCGACTGTCTCCATTCATCGAGCTGGGCGTCGGCTTCAATCCCGACCTGACCGCGCGCGACAACGTGCTCATCAACGCGATCATGCTCGGGCTCTCGCGCAAGGAGGCGCGGCGGCGCTTCGACGAGATCATCGAGTTCGCGGAGCTCAACGAGTTCGTGGACCTGAAGCTGAAGAACTACTCCTCCGGCATGAGCGTGCGGCTGGGCTTCTCGGTGGCCGTGCAGGCCGACGCCGAGATCCTGCTCGTGGACGAGGTGCTCGCCGTCGGCGACGCCGCCTTCCAGCGCAAGTGCTTCGACCAGTTCGAGCGGCTGCGCGAGGAGGGCCGGACGATCATGCTCGTGACCCATGACATGAACTCCGTCGAGCGCTTCTGCGACCGCGCGATCCTGCTCGAGGAGGGACACGTGATCGAGATCGGCCCGCCCGACGAGGTGGCGCGGCGCTACAGCGAGGTCAACTTCGGCCATACGGGTGGCACCGACTCGGCGTCCGGGCTGCCGGTGGCCGGCGGCGCCCACATCAAGGGGCTCTGGTGCGAGGGGCCGACGGGCGAGCGCGCGGTGACGCTCGCACCCGGCGAGCGCTGTCGAGTGCACCTCGACGTGGAGTTCCTCGAGACCGCCGAGCACCCCCACTTCTCGCTGTTCTTTCGCAATGAGGTACGGCACACGATCTTCGTCGCGACCACGATCACGCATGGCTACACCGGGGTGTTCGAGGCCGGCGAGCGGGTCACGATCTGCCTCTCATTCGACAACTGGCTGGCGCCGAGCCGCTACTCGATCACGCCGAAGGTGGCCATGTGGGACCCGGACGAGCGCGTGCTCGACAGCAAGGAGGACCTCGTGTCGCTGATCAGCGAGGGGCCGATCTACTCCGGCGGGGTCGTCGACCTCCCGACCGAGTTCGAGGTGATCCGGCCGTGAGCCCCGCCTCGGCCGTCTACCGCGGGCCGTCCGCGATCGGCGACGACCTGCGCCGCGTCGCCAACCTGACCGTGACCCTGGCCGCGACCGACTTCAAGGTGCGCTTCTTCGGGTCCGTGCTCGGCTACCTGTGGACGCTGATGCGCCCGCTGTTGCTCTTCGGGGTGCTCTATTTCGTGTTCACCGAGGTGGTGCGCTTCGGGGACGGCGTCAAGCACTACCCGGTCTACCTGCTCACGTCGCTGATGCTGTTCTCGTTCTTCGGCGAGACGACCACGCGCGGCGTCACGTCGCTCGTGGAGCGCGAGAACCTGCTTCGCAAGGTGCGATTCCCCCGCCTCGTCATCCCGCTGTCGGTGACCCTCCACGCGATGTTCTACCTCGTGCTCAATCTCCTGGTCGTGTTCGTCTTCGTGTTCGCGTCCGGCATCGAGCCCCGCTGGAGCTGGCTCGAGCTGGTGCCGCTCGTCGTGCTCTTGATCGTGCTCGCCACCGGCGTGACGATGCTGCTGTCGGCGCTGTTCGTGCGCTACCGCGACATGCAGCCGATCTGGGAGGTGGGGCTGCAGATCCTCTTCTACGCCTCGCCGGTGATCTACGTGGCGGAAACGCTCCCCGACAGCATCGAGCGGGAGGCGATGGCCAGCCCGCTGGCGGCGATCTTCACCCAGATCCGCCACGCCGTGATCGACCCGACCGCGCCGACGGCGGCCGAGGCGATCGGCGGCGGCGCCCTCCTGCTGATCCCGCTCGGGATCGTCGTGGGCGTGTTCGCGCTCGGCGCGTGGGTGTTCGCGCGCGAGGCCCCGCGGATAGCCGAGGACCTCTGAGGTGGAGACGCAGGCCGTACGCGACCGGCTGGAGGCGCTGGAGCAGGAGCGCGCAGAGGAGATCGCGCGCGCGAACGCCGCCCTGGCGGCGGCACAGGACCGCAGCTACTGGCTCGAGCGCTGGAACCTCGACCTGAACGCCGTCATGCGCAAGCGCGGGGCGAGCGAGCTGCGCGCGGCGGTGCGCGCGCTGCGGGCTGTGTACAGGCTGCTGTACAAGGGCCGGATGGAGCTGCCCGGCGCGCTCGCCCGCGCCAGGGGCATCGTCGAGCAGGAGCGCGCCGGAGGCCGGGCGAGCGCCTCGGCCGGTCCGGCCGCACGCGCCGAGGGGATCGCGCAGGCGCTGGCGGCGGCCGGGCTGCGGCCGCGTGCCGGCGACACCTGGCTGGGGATCGGGTCGGCGGCGGCGGAGACCGGCGGCGCGCTCGCAGCCGCGTACCCGGAGCTGGCCCGCCACGCGGCCGAGGACGCGGCGGGCGCGCTGCAGCGGGTCGCCGAGCTGGGCGCCGGCGTGGCACCCGGAAGCCGGCTCTTCCTGGGCGCCGACTCCGCGGCCGAGATCGGGCCCCACCGGCTGCTCGAGCGCTGCACGCCGGACTGGCGGATCGCCCTCTACCGGGCGGGCGATCCGGATCTGTACGTACTCGAGCGCCGGTGACCTCGGTCTCGGTGGTGATCCCCGTGAAGGACGCGGGGCCCGTGCTCGAACGCGTGCTCGACGGCGTGAAGGGCCAGGGCGACGTGGAGTTGATCGTGATCGACTCGGGCTCGAGCGACGGCTCGCCGGACCGCGCGCGGGCGGCGGGAGCCGACCTGATCGAGATCGTCCCGGGTGAGTTCGGCCACGGGCGCACCCGCAACCTCGGAGCCGAGCGGGCGTCCGGCGACCTGATCTGCTTCCTCACCCAGGACGCGGTGCCGGCCGCGGGATGGCTCGACGCGCTGCGCGAGTCGTTCGCGCTCGACGACCGTGTCGGGGCCGCCTACGGGCCGCACCTCCCGCGCGCCGACACCAGCCCGATGATCGCGCGCGAGCTGACCGAGTTCTTCGCCCAGTTCGCTCCCGACGGCAACCCGGCGGTGCAGGGGCCGGACGGCCCGGTCTTCCTCTCCAACGTGAACGCGTGCTACGCGCGCCGCTGCTGGGAGGAGATCCGGTTCCCGGACGTCCCGTACGCCGAGGACCAGGGCTTCGCGCGCGCCATGCTCGCCGCCGGGTGGCTGAAGGTCTACCACCCGCAGGCCGCCGTCGAGCACGCGCACGACTACGGTCCGGTCGAGTTCATGCGCCGCTACTTCGACGAGTACCGCGGCCTGCGCGAGACGCTCGGGCACGTGGAGGCGATCTCGGCGCGCGGCGTCGCGGGGCACACGCGCCGGCAGGTGCGCTCCGACCTGCGCTGGATGGACGAGCGCGGCTGGGCGGCGCCCCGGCGAGCGCGGTGGGCGGCGCGATCGACCATGCATCACGCGAGCCGCCAGCTGTTCGCCGCGCTCGGCTCGCGCGCGGACAGGCTGCCCGGCCGCGTGCAGCAGGCGATCTCGCTCGAGCGCCGCGGCGCCCCGGCCGCCCCCGCCGGGCCGGCGGTGGCGCCGCGCCGGGACGTGGCGCGCTGGGACGAGGTGCTGCGGCTCGCGCGGGACGGCCCGGCGCCGCTGCTCGACCCGGTGCCCGGACAGGGCGACCGCGAGCGCCTGCACGTCGCGTTCGTGATCCCGCCCTTCAAGCGCGGAAGCGGTGGCCACACGTCGATCTTCCAGATGCTGCTGCGGCTCGAGCGAATCGGGCACACCTGCTCGATCTGGGTGTTCGACCCGCTCGAGCACGCGGTGGAGCGGCCCGCCGTGCTGCGCCGCCGGGTGGTCGAGGAGTTCGCTCCGGTCGCGGCGCCGGTGTTCAAGGGCTTCGAGCAGTGGTACGGCGCCGACGTGGTGGTGGCGACCGGCTGGGAGACCGCCTATCCGGTGATGCTGCTGCCGGGATGCCGCGCCCGCGCGTACCTCGTGCACGACCACGAGCCGGAGTTCTTCGCGACGTCCGCGGAGTCGCTCTGGGCGGAGCGCACCTACTCCTTCGACCTGTACCCGATCTCGGGCAGCACCTGGCTGCGCGACCTGCTCGCGGACCGCTACGGCCGCCAAGGGACCTGGTTCCACTTCGGGGTCGACCACGACGTCTACCGGGCGCGGCCGGTGGCGCGCCGCAGGGACACCGTGCTGTTCTACTGCCGGGAGGCCACCCCGCGGCGGGCCGTGCCGCTCGGGCTGCTGGCGCTCGACGAGCTCTGGCGGCGCCGGCCCGATCTGCGCATCGTGCTGTTCGGCGACGAGGACCCGGCGCCCACCACGTTCCCCTACGAGCACCTCGGCGTGGCCAGCCCCGAGGCGCTCGCGCGGCGCTACGCGGAGAGCACGGTGGGCCTGTGCCTGTCGCTCACCAACTACTCGCTCATCCCTCAGGAGATGATGGCCTGCGGGCTGCCCTGCGTCGACCTCGCGGGCCGCTGCCCGGAGGCCGTCTTCGGCCGCGACGGTCCGGCCGAGCTCGCGGAGGCCGACCCGCTCGCGATCGCGGACGCCGTCGAGAGCCTGCTCGACGACGAACAGCGGTGGCTGCGGCGCTCCGAGGCCGGTCTCGCGTTCGTGGCCGACGCGACCTGGGACCGCGCCGCGGGTCAGGTCGAGGAGGGGCTGCGGACGGCGCTCAGGGAGCGTCTCGGGAATCCGCCAGCGCCCGCGCCAGCAGCAGCGGAACACCAACCAGCGTCGCCGCAGTGAGCAGCCAGAACAGCCACGGCCCCACCCATCCGGGCCGGAACAGGCCGGCTCGCTCGAACACGTCGGGCAGCTGCGCCAGCATCGAGCGCGGCTGCTCGGAGACGAACACGAGCGTGAGATCGGTGCCGAGCTCGCGGCCCTGGACGCGCGCGAGGCTGGGCTGCACGGCGATGTCCGAATTGCCGTACAGCGCGATCCGGCGGCTGCCCGCGTTGCGCACGCAGACCGAGATCCGCTGCTCGGCTGCCACCTCTCCCACCGGGACCGTCTGCTCGGTCACGTCGCCGTAGCCGCCGGGCAGGCGACCGCGCCCGAGCACGCGCTCCGACTCGGCCGAGCGGACCGTGACCTCGAGCGGCTGCCCCGCGCGGCGGTGCGTGCCGATCTGCATGCGGACCGCGGCGAACCGCTCCGGCACGGCGATCGGCGCCTGGCAGGCCGCCGCGCCCGGCGGCAGCTCCGCGGCCACCATCGAGGGGACCACGCCCAGCGTGAACGCCACCTCGCGCTCGTCGGTCGCCGCGACAGCCGCCAACGCCGCCAGGCCGGCGCAGACGGTGACGATCAGGGCCACCACCCCGGCGCTACGCATAGAAGCGTCCCGCGATCAGTGCGAGCGAGAAGACCTGCAGCACGAACGCCGCGCCGATCAGGGCGCCGGTCGCGGGGAGGCGCAGGCGCGCCGGCACCAGCGTGAGCGTGGCGGCGGCGCAGACGCCGAGCAGCGGCAGCAGCGGCAGCAGGTAGCGGCCCTGGTTGAAGACCACGCCGTCGTTCACGAGCGCCTTGTACTCGACCCAATGCAGGCCGGCGAGCAGCGACAGCCCGACCAGGCCGAAGAACCCGACCAGCGCGAGGTCCTGCCGCCGCCGGCGCCGCAGCACGACGGCCAGGCCTCCGGCGATCAGCGCGGCGGTCAGCACCGCCAACACCACGTAGACCGGCTCGGGGAAGCGCACCTCGAGCCAGCCGAAGGCGGCCCACCCGGTCTCGACCCACACGTCGAACGCGGGCAGGCGCTCGATCGCCGGGACGTTGTTGAGGAACGGCAGCTTCGGCAGGTAGAACTGCCACAGGTAGTCGTGCAGCCCGAAGTCCGCCGTCCCGCCCCCGCCGCCTCCGCCGCCGGTGCCCGGCACCTTGTTGATCGCCGCCCGGTCGAGCGAGCGCGCGAGCGCCAGCCAGGCCGCCACCGGCACCGCGAGCGCGAGCGCCGATGCGCCGGCCGCGGCGAGCGTCGGGCGGGCCCGCGGGTGGGCGCGCCAGCCGGCCAGCGCGATCGCGCCGAGCACGGCGGGGACGAGCGCGTAGCCGGTGCCCTTGGTGAGCACGGCCAGCGCCGTGACCGCGCCCAGCGCGACGCCGTCGCGCACGGTCAGGCCGCGGCGCAGCACGCGCGCGCCCAGCCAGAAGGCGAGCGCGAAGCAGGCGATCAGGCACGCGTCCGGGTTCACCGAGGACGAGACGAACATCGCCATCGGCTCCATGCCCACCACCGCGGCGCCGGCCAGCTGCAGCGGGCGGCGCGGCCCCACGAGCTCCCCGATCAGCAGCCAGGTCGCGGCCGTCGTGACCAGCAGGAACAGCACCGACCACAGGCGCATCGCGTAGAGGCGGTCGAAGAAGTCCCCGCCCGAGGCGGCCACGTAGGGGATCGACTCGGCGAGGTAGTACAGCGGCGGGTTGGCGCGCGCCGGGTTGGGACCGGCCGCCTCGTCGAAGTGGCCGCCCTCCCCGCGGGCGTCCTCGGGGAGCCCGGCATCGATGCGCTGCCAGTCGCGGTAGGTGAGCTCGCTCCACTCGGGCTTGGTGGCGAGCACCTGTGCGGTCTGATGGACGTTCGCGTAGAACTCGGAGAAGCGCTGCTCGCGCGAGAACGTCGGCCCGGGGTCCTCGTCCGGCAGCCGGAAGTCCTCCGCCAGCACCTGCGCGTAGCCGATGTGGGCCGGCTCGTCGGGCGCCTGGCCCGGAGGCACGAACAGCGCCCAGGCGGCGCCGAGCACCGCCACGGCGAGCAGAAGCAGCGTCAGCGGGCGCGGCACCGGCCGCAGGTTAGTCGCGGGTGCCGGACGCGACGGCGGCGCCGCCGACCAGCGAGCGCTGCAGCTCCTCGAGCACGCGCACGACGCGGCGACCGCTGTCGCCGTCCGAGCGCGGCTTGGCGCCGTCGCGCACGCTCTCGACGAAGTGCTGGCACTCCAGGCGCAGCGGCTCGTCGTTCGGCACGGCGGGGTTCCAGACGTCGCCGGAGCGGGCGATGTACTCGCCGTAGTTGCTGTAGTCCTGCTCGAAGCCCTTGTCGTAGACGGTCAGCTTGCGCTCGACGGCCATGTCGTCGAAGGTCGCCATCCGGCGCGACCCGACCACGGTGAAGCGGCGCTCCTTGTGCGGGTCGAGCCAGGACAGGTGCAGGTGCGCCGCCAGGCCGGACGGGAAACGCAGGTAGCAGAACACCACGTCCTCAACCCCCTCGCGCATGTACGACTCGCCGAAGGCGTGGCACTCGAGCGGCTCCTCCCCCGCCAGCCGCAGCACCACCGAGACGTCGTGCGCGCCCAGCGACCAGAGCACGTTCTCGTCGGCGCGCAGCTTGCCGAGGTTGAGCCGGTTGCCGTAGATGTAGTGCACGGTCCCGAGCTCGCCCGAGTCCACCAGCTCCCTGAGGCGCTCGAGGCCGGGGTGGTACTCGAGCAGGTGGCCCACCATCAGCGTCCGCCCGTGCTCGCGCGCGGCGGCCACCACCTCGTCGGCCTCCGCGGTCGACTGCGCCAGCGGCTTCTCCACCAGCACGTGCTTGCCCGCCTCCAGGCAGCGGCGCGCCAGCGCGGCGTGCGTCGGCACGGGCGTGGCGATCACGACGGCCTGCAGCTGCTCGTCGGCCGAGAGCTCGTCGAACGACGTCGTGGCGCGGGCGTTCGGGAAGCGGCCGGCGGCGGCTTCGAGGCGCTCCTGCGACTGGTCGCAGATCCAGGTCAGGCGCGCGTCCGGCAGGGCGTCCATGTTGCGGGCCAGGTTTGGGCCCCAGTAGCCCATCCCCGCCACCGCAACGGTGACCTCGGCGCTCATGGGCGGCGAGGCTAACAGTCGCGCCGGTACCGTTCCGCGCGGCCGTGCGCGTCCTGCATCTGACACCGGAGCTCCCGTGCTGGCCTGGGGGCACCGGCGGCGCTACGCGCCAGTACCACCTGCTGCGCCGGCTCGCGGAGCTCGGTCACGAGGTGACCGTCGTGGCGCCGGTCCCGGGCGACGCGGCGGAGGCCGCGGCGGACCTGGAGCGCGTCGGGATCCGGCTGCGCGCCGCCAGCCGGCCCGGCTCGAGGGTGCGCGAGGGGCTGGCCGCGATCGGGCGGCGGCCCGCGCTCCCGGCGCTCGTGCCGGTCCTGCCCGTGCTCGCCTGGCAGGTGTCCGTGTTCTGGACCGCGCTGCGGGCCGAGGCGCTGGCAGAGGTCGACCGCCGCCGTCCCGACGTGATCGCCGTCGAGCACGACAACGCCGCCCACTGGATCGCCGACCTCCCGGCGGACGTCCCGGCGGCGCTCACGCTGCACAACCTCGGCCCCGGCTACTACCGAAGCCGCGCGGCGGCGGCGAGCGGAGCCCGGCGCGCGTGGCTCGCCGCCGAGGCGCGCCGCTTCACTCGCTTCCACGCGCGCTGGCTGCCCCGCTACGGGACACTGATCGCGATGTCGGAGCGCGACGCTGCCCAGGTCCGGCCGCTGGGCGCCGCCGTGGAGGTGGTCCCCAACGGCGTAGCGAGCGACGAGCTGGCCGCGCTCGAGCCGTCCGTCGAGCCGGCCACGCTGCTGTTCACCGGCACGCTCAGCCACCCGCCCAACGCCGAGGGGGTCCGCTGGCTCGCGGACGCGGTATGGCCGCTCGTGAGGCGGGCTCGGCCGCAAGCGCAGCTGCTCGTCGTCGGCCGCGATCCCGGCCGGCGCCTGCTCGAGCTCGACGGCCGCGCCGGGATCGAGGTCGTCGGTGCGGTGGAGGAGATGAGCCCCTGGTTCGCGCGCGCCACCGCCGTCGTGGTGCCGCTGCGGTCGGGCGGCGGCACGCGCCTGAAGATCCTGGAGGCGTTCGCCTGCCGGCGGGCCGTCGTCTCGACGTCGGTCGGGTGCGAGGGGCTGGATGTGTCCGACGGGCGCGAGCTGGTCGTCGCCGACGCCGCGGAGGACTTCGCCGCGGCGATCGTCCGGCTGCTCGACGACGAAGCGCTGCGCGACCGGCTCGGGGCGAGCGGGCGCGCCCTGGCGGAGAGCCGCTACGACTGGCGCATCCTGGGAGAGCGCCTCGAAGCGGCGCTCGGCCGCCTGGCGGGCGCACGGAGCCCGGCGTGAGCGCCCCCGCGGGCGCGCCTGCGCCCGGCTCGGCCGGCGACGCCCCGCTTCGGGTCGGCGTCCTCGGCGGGGTCCCGCCGTCGCTCGGCGGCGGCGGCCTGGAGCTCCAGATCGCCCGCACCTGCGCGGCTCTGGAGGCGCTCGGGCACGCGGTGGTGCGGGTCGAGCGCGAAGACGCGCCCGAGCCGATCGACGTGCTGCACGCCTTCGGCGCCGAGCCCTCGGTCTGGCACCTGCTCAGCCACTGGACGCGCAACCCGGCGCCGCTGGTGCTGACGCCGGTGATCGTCGTCAGCCCCGGCCGGGAGGAGCGGCTGCTGCGGATCTCGGCGCGCGTGCCCGGCGTGCTCACGACCGGGCGGATGAAGCGCGACCTGGTCGGGCGCGCGCAGGCGCTGGTCGCAGGCACCGCCTACGAGCGCGACCTGCTGGTGTCCGCGTTCGGAGCCGAGCCGGCGCGCGTGCACGTGATCGGCAACGGCGCCGCCCCGGAAGCCGGCGACGCCCCGCTGCCCGAGGGCGTCCCGGCCGACGGCTACGCCCTGCTGCTCGGAACCGTCAGCGAGCGCAAGCGCCAGGCGGAGACCGTCGCGGCGCTCGCAGGGGTCGCCCCGATCGTGGTCGCGGGCGGGTTCGCCGGCGACGAGCGCGCGCGGGCGCGCTGGGAGCGGGGCGCGCGGGAGGCCGGCGCGGTGTGGCTGGGCCACGTCGCCGACGGGGCGGTCGTGGCGGCGCTGGTGCGCCGCGCGCGAGCGCTCGTGCACCTCAGCCAGGCCGAGGTCCAGAGCTTGGCGGTGCTGGAGGCGCTGGCGGCGGGCACGCCGGTCGTGCTGAGCGACATCCCCAGCCACCGCGAGC
>WUUC01174144.1_pt1 | contig 15305 bp, 37 predicted proteins | sample 6278441 | NCBI WGS metagenome assembly WUUC01 (sample SAMN13675441, study PRJNA597444) | soil metagenome | isolation source: soil | place: USA: Washington | collected 2017-10
CGGGCTCAAGCGGAGGGCGCTCACGGCCGCCGTGTCGGCCGGCGCCGCCCTGGCCCTGGTGGAAACGAGGGCGCGCCAGGTCGGGGCCGCACAGGACGCCGCGCAGCCCCGGGCGATCGGCCGGCTCAAGGCCAGGCAGATCGGCTCCGTCGCCCAGGCCGGCGCGGCGCAGCCGCTCGCCGGCCGCCGGGCGCGGGCGATCGGCGCGGTCCAGGGCCAGAGCCTGGCCCAGGCGGCCGGCCGCCTGAAGGCGCGGCCCGTCGGCCTCGTGGCCCAGGCCTCGACGCTCCTCGCGCTCGGCAGGCGGAAGGCCGCGCCGATCGGCCACGTCTCCGAGGGCGACCAGCCCGGCAACGTCGGCGCGCCCAACAGGGTCGGCCAGGTGTCCACGTCCCACTCCGTGCTCGGCCTCGGCCGCCTGAGGTCCCGCACCGTCGGGACGGCAGCCGGCGCCAGCGCGGCCCTCCCGCTGTCGAGGCGGAAGGCCGCCGCGCTCGCGCGCGCCACGGAGTCGGGGCTGGCCCTGCCCGTCGGCTCCCGCCACCTGAGGGCGGTCGGCGTCGCCGCCTCGGCGGGCCAGGCGCTCGCGATCGCGAGGGCCAGGTCCGGGACGGTCGGGTCGGCCCTGGGCGCCGGCGCGGCGCTGCCGCTCGGCGACGCCAAGCGCAAGGGCGTCGGCCACGCGATCGGCCAGTCCATCGCTCAGGCCCTCGGCCGCCTGAGGACCCGGCAGCTCGGACCGGTCGCGGGCCAGGGCGCCGCCCTCCCGCTCCGGGGCCGGTACGCCCTGGCCGTCGGCCCGGCCTCCGGCGCCGGCCTCGCCGGCATCGTCGTCCAGCCGAAGGCCGCGCAGCTGGGCACCGTCTCGGCGGCCGCGCTCGCCCTGGACCTGACCACGATCCTCGGCCAGATCGAGCTGGTCTACGGGCCGGGCGCCCGCGTGACGGCGGGCAGCGCGCACGCCCGCGTCCTGAGCGGGTCGGCGTGGGCCGGGGGCGCGACCGCGAAGAGGTACAGTGTGACCGTGCGGAAGGTGACCGACTGATGCTCGCGCTCGCGACCGGCAGGGGCCGGGGCCAGACGTTCCTGCTCGAGGTGACCGACGCGGCCGGCGAGCCGATCGACCTGGTCTCCAACGGCAGGGAGCTCCGCTTCTCGGCGAAGTACGCGATCGGCGACCCCGACCCGCCGACCATCTTCAAGGAGTCCGGCGCCGGCATCACGCCGCACGCCGACCAGGCGGGGGCGGGCCGCGGCCTCGCGGACCTGCGCCTCGTGCCGGCGGACACCGCCGCGATCGGCGACGGCGAGCGGGCCGTCTTCCTCGACTGCCAGCTGGAGCTCGTCATCGTGGCGGGCGAGCCGGAGGTCGTGGACACCGGCGTGCTCGGGGTCTACCCCGTCGTGCGCGAGTCGACGGCGTGACCCTCCCGACCAAGGGCGAGGCGTTCGACCTCGGCCGCGTCGCGCTCTGGGCCGCGATGGTCCCGGCCGGCTACCTCCTCGGCTGGCTGAGCTCGGTCGCGTTCGTCAGCGTCCTCTCGGTCTGGGCGCTGGTCGAGTCGGCCTGGGCCGCGTACCGCGCCGGGGACGAGAAGGCGCTGCGCCGGATCGAGGGGAAGCTGGACGCCCTGCTCTCGGCGCAAAGCGAAGAGGGTAGCATCAGGTGATGAGCTGGCTCCTCGCACAGGTCGGGCCGGGCGGGCTGCTCCAGCCCGGCGGGGGCTTCGGCGCCCGCGACTACGCCTTCTTCCTCGCGACCCTGGTGACCGTCTCGGCCGCCTCGAGCGTGGCCTTCATCTTCGCCTTCGTCACCCGGCTCGGCTCGGTCAACTTCCTGACCAGCGCGCGGACCAAGGTCTCCGCCGCCGGCTTCCTGCTCTCGACCGCCTTCGCGACCGTGGTCCAGAGCTGGGCCGTGCTCAAGCAGGCGCCGACCATCAACACCGGCGACAACACCGGCGAGGTCGGGTTCCTGATCCTCTCCGCCCACTGCGTGCAGGCCGGCTTCGCCGTGGCCCTGCTCGTGCTGCTGATCCTCGACGTGCTGGCGTCCCTCAGGGCGAGGGGGTAGGCGTGGCCTCAGCCCTGCTCGCCCTGACCGTGACGGCGAACCACCTGTCGATCCTGGTCCCGATCGTCGTCGCCCTGATCGCCTCCCTCGCCGCGCCGCTCTGGCTGGCCAGGAAGAAGGACCGCGCCGCCGCGTCCGGCTCCCTGCTCGAGGAGGGCCGCGAGCTGCGCCGCGACCTGGCCGAGAGGGTCGAGAAGCTGGAGGAGCGGCTCGACGCCGCCGGCCGCGAGATGAACGCCGCGCTCGACACGATCCGCGGCCTGAGGTCGGACTGCGAGCGGAGGGACGCCCGCATCGCCGAGCTGGAGCGCGAGGTCGCGTTCCTGAGGGAGACGTCGTGATGAGGCTGCCCTTCGCCCGGAAGAGGCCGCGCCCGGCGCCGACCGACCGGGAGCTGGACCGCAAGCTGTCGGCGGCGGAGCAGCGCATCAAGAGGCTCGAGGCGACGGCGGACCTGATCCGCCTGGAGCGCCGGCGGGCGGCAGGATAGGCGCGTGGACACCGTGCAGACCCTCGAGGTCGTCTTCGGAGCGGCGGCCCTCGTGGGCCTGCTCTTCTCCGCCGTCAACATCAGGGACGCGACGCTCGACCTCCGCGCGCTCAGGGCGGCCGCCATCCGGAACGGCCGGCGCTGGGTCGCCCTGTCGATGCTCTTCCTCGAGTCGATCCGCGCGGCCATCCAGCTGATCCACATCGCGATCGCGTACCTGGCGATGACCCTGCCGGCCGGCGCCGGCCCGCCGCCCGGCACGCCGGCGCGCGTCCTCCTGTACGGGGACCTGATCGCGTACGGCCTGATCGCCTCCGCCGCCCTCGTCTCGGTGCTCAGCGTCGGCGCGTGGGCGTGGCGGCGCTGGTTCCCCTGGGACAACTAGGCGACACGATGGGGGCGTGCCCTCCATCCTCGACGACCCCGAGCTCCTGCGCGAGCTGGGCGACGACATCGACCTGCGGATGCTGGACGTCCAGCGGCAGGCGATGGAGGCGCTGCCGGACGCCGACTGGGACAAGGTCGCCGTCCTCCTGAGGCTGGCCTACGGGCGCGGCTACATGGACGCCGTCGGCGAGGAGGCGGAGGGCACGCCACACGAGCTGCTCGCGAGGCACGGCCTCGCCAAGCCGGAGAAGCGGAGGCGGAGGTCCTCGGCCCGCCGCTAGTCCTGCTCGGCCTGCTCCTGATGCTCGGCCTGCCGCACGCGCTCGGCGCCCGCGGCCTCTGGGCGGGCGCCGCCGTGTACTCGGTGGGGGCGGTCCTCGCCGGCCTGGGCCGGTAGAATCAGTGGGTGAGCGAGACCCCGCCCGAGCCCAGCCCGAGGCCCGACCCGCCCGACGACGACGACGGCGGCCGGGAGCCGGTGGAGAAGTGAGGGGCGGCCTCGTCCCCAAGCACTACGCCCTGACCATGACGGTCCGGGAGGGCGGCACGCTCGAGCGCGTCCTCGAGTGCGTGCGGGAGCTCTCGCGCGACAACGTGCTCCAGGGCAAGAACGACCTCGTGCTCAACGACGAGGAGGAGGAGCTGGTCGACAAGCTGCTCGGCATCCTCAGCCCGGACAACGACACCGTCAGGAGGTAGGGCATGGCCACGACGGCCACGATCAGCATCACGCAGGACGAGGGGTCGGTCAACATCACCGCCGACTTCGACCCGCCGCTCAGCAACGAGGACGGCGCGCTCCACCCCATGTCGCACATCGCCGGGGTCCGCGCGCTCGAGGCCGCGGTCGAGGCGCTCAAGCCGGCCGACGGCGACGACGAGCCGGTCCATTGAGCCTGCACGACAGGGTCCACCGCCAGTTCCGCGACGACCCGCTCAACTACCCGTGGCGCGGCACGGCCGCCCACGGCGACACGCCGTTCGACACGACGCTCGTCACGAAGATGGACGAGGACCTGTACCTCGGCGGCTGCGTGCCGGACGTGCTCCTGCCGGCGGACGTCGAGTACGTCGTCAGCCTCTACCCGTGGGAGCAGTTCCGGGCGAGGCCCGACCAGGTCAGGGGCATCCTCAGCCTCGCCCTCTACGACGACGTCGACCAGGAGCCGGAGCTCTTCCTGCTCGCGGCGACGGCGATCGACGCGTTCAGGGCGAAGGGCCCGACGCTCGTCCACTGCCAGGCAGGCCTGAACCGGTCGGCGACGGCGCTCGCCGTCCACCTGATCCGGGACGAGGGGATGACGGCCGAGGGCGCGCTCGCCCTGATGCGCGAGAGGCGGTCGCCGGCCGTCGTCTGCAACGCCGGCTTCGAGGCCTGGCTGATGGGGTACGCCGCCGCGTGATCGCCGGGCTGCTCGCCGCGCTCGCCCTGCTCGTCGGCCACCCGGTCGAGCTCAGGTGCGACGGCGACACGCCGCCGCCCGGGCTGACCATCCCGCCGGGCGCCGTGCTCGAGGGCTGGACCCAGCTCGGCGGCGACGTCCTCCACCTGTCGGAGGCGCGGTGCGCGGGGCTCCGCCGGCCGGGCCGCGGGAGGGAGTGGGCGTGGTCCGTCCAGACCCTGCTCCACGAGGGCGCGCACGCGGCCGGCGTGCGGAGGGAGGACTGCGCCGAGTCGCTGGCGACGGTCTGGTTCCTGTTCGCCGCGTGGCGCCTCCGCCTCGACTGGGCGGAGACCCTGGCGGTGCTGGAGGAGTTCGCCCGCAGGAGCGCCACGCGGCCCGAGCCGTACAGGCCGCGCGACGGCTCCTGCGTCGAGCTGCTCTAGAGGACGCGCTTCCCGGCGAACAGGTCGATCGCCAGGCAGACGGCCAGGCCCACGGCCCAGTCGTTCAGGGGCGAGAGCGAGACCTCGGGCGTCTCCGAGACCAGCCAGAGGATGAGCCAGAGGATCGTGAACACCTAGCGCGACACCTCCACGCGGATGCTCAGCGGCGACCGCGCGGGGTCGCCGATGACGTGGTAGGCGAGCTGGCGGAGGAGGTCCCCGCCGGTCGTCCGGCTCGCCGCCACCGTCAGGTGGATGGGCAGGTACATCCGCACCCGCCCGCGCCCGCGGGCCGTGAAGATCGGCTCGCCGATCGTGTAGGCCGGGATCGGGTCGCCCATGATGTCGGCCTCGCCGGCGAGGTAGTCGCCGACCGTGCCGACCTGGTTCACGTACTCGGCGGCCTTGCCCGCGTTCGCGAACAGCGCGATGACCACGCCGCTCGCCTCGATCGGGCTGGGCTCCTCGAACTCGACCTCCGCGGCCTCGGTGCGGCTCGCGTCCTCCTCGGCCTGGAGGTCGTCCTCGTCGGGGCCGAAGCCCAGGGTGGCGAGCTCCTCTGCCGGTGCGGCCTCCGGGGCCAGTGTCTCAGGCGGCATGTGCCACCTCCTTCCGTGTCGTGGTTCTTCCCGGGATGGGAACTTAGATTCCGAACTGGTGGTCGATGGCGCGGCCCAGGGCCCACGCGAACCAGCACGCGAGGGCGATCCACGCCCAGCGCTGGAGGCCGGCCCCGAGGGCGCTGCGGTGGCACCACAGGGAGTGGCGCCTGTACTCGAGCATGCGGCCGCACCCGCCGCAGCGGGCGCGCCTGTGCTGGCGGTCAGTCACGGCCCGTGCACCTCCGCCTTCTCGACGAGGTCGAGGGCGTCGAGCCAGATGTCGGACTCGGTGCCGGTGTCGTCCCAGCGGACGGTCGCCATCGCGTGGCCGCGCGGCGACGTGAAGAGGTCCACGACCACTCCCTGGTCGTCCGCCTCCAGCTCCCACTGGACGCGGTCGCCCTCCTCGATCGTGGTCTCGCGCGCCTCGTGCGCCTCGACCAGGTCGTTGTAGGTGGGCCGCCTCACGACGTCCACACCTCGCGGCCGCTCGGGTCGAGGACGACGGTCAGGTAGGAGCCGTGCCCCTCCTCTGCGACGATCGCCATCGCCTCGGCCAGGGTGTCGGCCTCGAAGCTCTCGTCCATCCCTGCGTGCCTGTTGAACTGGACCTCGAACATCTCGTTCCTCCTTGGGGGAGCCGCGTCCGAAGCGGCTCGATGGACGTACACTACGCCCCAGGCGGCGGCTTGTACACCCCCGCTTGCACAATGCTTGCAACTAGGAAGGGAGGCCAAGTGAACGCAGTCATCGAGCTCTACCTCCAGCTGGACGGCGGGCCGGAGGGTGACCTGGTCGCGGAGGAGGCGGCCGGCGTGGCCGAGCGGGTCTGCGACCTGGTCGCCGAGTCCCACGGCCTGCGGGGCGAGGGCGACGACGAGAAGGTCCGGGCGATGGTCGTCGTCAAGCCGCTGCCCGACTTCGAGGACGACGGGGCGTTCGTCCTCGCGGCCCTCGACGGCGCGGCCGGCAGCTACATCGTCGTGCACCCGCGCACGAGCGCGAGCGAGCTGGGGATGGTGGAGGCGTGACCCAGACCGAGTACGTCACGGGCACCGGCCAGGTCATCCGGCACGTCCACGACCCCGGGCTCTGCGCCGGCCGGCCCTGCGTCGTCCACGCCCCGAGCGAGCACCACATGCGGGACTGGCCGACGAACTTCCGGACCGGCGGGCCGTTCGACATCAAGGGCCCGCACATGGAGCGGGTCTGCCCGCACGGGATCGGCCACCCCGACCCGGACGACCTCGCGTTCCACAAGTCCGAGGGCCGGGACTACGGGGTCCACGGCTGCGACGGCTGCTGCACCTCCCCTATCCGCGCGGCGCACGCGTGAGCTGGTGGAGGAGGTGGAGGCGCCGGCTGCGCGACTGGCTGCGGCCGGCGCCCGGCCCGCTTCCCGGGCGGTAGGGTGCCCGGGTCAACCTGATCCCGAGGGAGGGAGAAGCGCATGTTCGAGTGGAAGGTCAAGAAGCCGGTCGCGTTCGCGGTCGGCGGAGTCGAGGCCCTGCCGGACGGAGTGGACGTCCAGGCGGCGCCGGGCGAGGAGGTGCCCGACGTCACGGTCCTCGACTTCTTCACGATCGGGCCCGCCGGCACGGAGCGGCTGGCGATCGTCCTCGAGCCGGAGGCGAAGGCCGAGCTGGTCAGGAAGCTGACCGGCGGCATCTCCGTCGTCAAGGACCTGGCCTCGGTCAGGCCGAACCGGCAGGGCGGGAGCTGATGTTCTCGCTCGAGTACCCCAAGACCGAGAACCTGCTGGCCCGCGGCGAGGACCACCGCCTGGTCGCGGGCGAGCTCCGCAAGCCGGAGTTCGGCCTGCCCTGCGCGTGGCACGTGACGGAGAAGATCGACGGGTTCAACCTCCGGGTCGTCTACTGCCCGGCCGACGGCACGGTCTCCGTCCGCGGGCGGTCGGACCGGGCGAACATCCCGGACGACCTCCGGGCGAACGTCAACGCGATGCTGCCGGCCCAGAGGCTGGCCGACCAGTTCGACGAGTACCTCGGCTCGGACGGGTCGACGGTCACGCTGTACGGCGAGGCCTACGGCCCCGGCATCCAGAGGGGCGGCGGCTACCGCGAGGACAAGTCCGTCAGGTTCTTCGACGCCCTCTACATGCGGCCGCAGGCGATCGGGCCGGAGGGCGGCGACCGCCGGTACGCCGCGTCGTGGTGCAACCCGTCCACGGTCGAGTGGCTGTGCGGCCTGCTCTCGATCCCGTACGTGCCGGTCCTCTCGAGGTCCGCGACGCTCGACGAGGTGACGATGATCGTCTCCAACCAGATCGGCCGCGAGCCTGGACACAAGCACTCGAGCCGCGCAGCGCAGGAGGACGGCGGCGAGGGCAAGGCGGCCGAGGGCGTCGTCTGCCGGACCGACCCGTACCTGTTCACGCACGGCGGGTCGCGGCTGATGTTCAAGCTCAAGGTCGAGGACCTGGAGAGGGGGCTGGCGTGATCCAGTACGAGCTGAAGGTGTTCAGGTACGGGCCCAGCGACCCGGCCGTCCTGCCCGCAGGCTGGGAGCCGATCGGCGGGGAGATGGACGACGTCGGCCTGGGCTTCACGGTCATCGCCGCGCGGGAGTACAGGAAGGGCGGCGGCGCCGTCCGCAGGCCTGGAGCGGAGCCGACCCCGTCGCGGTCCGTGCGCAGGGCGGAGGCGAGGGAGTCATGAGGAAGCGCTGGTACGACCCGCTGTCCGAGGTCCTCGGCACGTTCGAGATGACGCCGTACTCGATTAAGGAGAAGGCGCGCCGCCGCCGCCGGAACAAGGCGGCGCGCCTCTCCAGGCGCAGGAACCGGGCATGAAGCACAGCCTCCAGCTGGCGGCGGCCCTCGCCCTGGCCGCCGCCGTCCTGCTCTGCCTGGTCCTGGCGGACTCGGCGGCCGGCCACTGGCGGCCCGGCCCGCACAACGCCGTCCACGCGATCGAGGCCGCGTTCCCCGAGGGCTACGAGCTCCAGGCCATGCACGTCGCGTTCTGCGAGGGCGGCGAGTACTACTGGCTCACCGTCGGCCGGCCGTGGGAGGCGACGAACGGCCAGTACAAGTCCATCTTCCAGATGGGCGAGAGCGAGCGCCAGACGTACGGCCTCCAGGACGGGCCCCCGTACCACGGCAACTCCGTGTGGGCCCACGCCCGCGCCGCGTTCCGGTACTTCCGCGCGTCCGGCTTCGACTGGTCGCCGTGGTCGTGCAAGCCGTGGCCGTCGACGTACTACAACCCGATGCCCCGCTGGCTGTGGAAGCCGGTCCTGGGTTGACGCTCCCCAGCAGGTCGAGGTTCGACCGCGCGGTCTTCCACTGGAAGCCGCGCGGCTCGACCCGCTGGACGTTCGGCGTCTACGCCTGGGGGCGGACGACGAGGACCAAGCGGGACCGGGTCTCGTCGTTCGTCCGCGGGTACGTCCTCAGGGTCGGCCCGCTCGGACACGTCCAGCTCCAGTGGTTCAAGGCGCTGCCCGAGGACGGCCGCGTGCCGCGCCGGTCGTACATGGTCTCGTGGTGGGGCGTGCGCGGGCGGCGGGCGAAGAGGTACGTCGAGCTCTCGGTGGGCCGCCGCGGCTGAGTACGATCAGGGCCGTGGACGTATCCAAGGGCCTGACCAAGCTGGACCGCCTCCTCATCAAGGAGATTTCGGGCGTCGACTTCGGCGCGAACGAGGCCGACGGCTGGCTGGTCATGAAGTCGAGGGACCACGACGACCTGCTCAAGGAGGCCGAGGAGGTCGAGGCCGCGCACAAGGCGCTGCTCGCCGCCGTCGACGGCTTCGCCCCGTACCTCGAGACCGCGCCGGACGAGGTCCAGGCCGCGCTCTCGACCGTCAAGAGCTACCTCGCCGGCCTCCTCTCGGAGGAGCCCGAGGGCGGGGAGGGCGAGGAGGCGGAGCAGCAGTCGACCGACGCCGCCAAGTCCCGGCTCCGCCGGTGGTTCGACTCCGTGTTCCGGAAGGACGACCTCGACGAGGCGGAGCTCCGCGAGGCGCTCGGCCTGGTGGACCTCGACCCGGTGGACCTGCGCGACGCGCTGGCCAAGGCCGTCGAGGCCGCCGCCGGCCAGGTCGCCTGGGACCCGGACCGCGGGTTCGAGTCCGTCCGCAACGCCGTCCAGGCCGCGCTCCCGCAGCCCGAGGGCGGCGACGGCGAGGAGGGCTACGACCAGGCCTACTGGGTCCGCGACATCGCCCTGAACACGGCGGCCGGCGAGGACGAGGGGCCCGGCACGCTGGGCGGCTCGGTGCTGGTCGAGGCGTACGAGGACGGCGGCTACCGCGCGTTCATCGCCGGCTTCGAGCGCGGCGCCGACGGCGAGGTCACGATCGCGCCCCGCGAGAGCTGGGTGGAGGTCGAGATGGCGTGGGTGGAGCGCGCCAAGAGGGGCGAGCTCGACCAGGCGAAGGAGGCCCTGGCGAACGCGCTCTCAGCGGCATCGCTTCCGGGCGTATAGTCACTCTCGATGACCAAGGAAGAGCTCCAGGGAATCTTCGCAGAGGCGCTCGCCGGCCCGATGGCCGAGCTGAACGGCAGGATCGACGCCCTCGAGGCGCGCGTCCCGGCCGAGTCCACCGAGGACCCCGCCACGAAGGAAGAGGGCACGGACGCCGACCTGGCCGGCATCAAGGACGCCCTCGAGCTGATCGGCACCAAGATGGACGAGCTGGCCGCGGCCGACGAGTCCCTCGGCGAGGTCGCCGAGAAGGTGCTCGACCGCGTCGAGGCGCTCGAGAAGCGCTCCATCTCCCGCACCTCGCTCGAGGGCCAGGAGACGGACGAGGACGGCAAGGTCGTCAAGGTCGCCCCCAAGCTGAGCGACGCCATCGGCGCCGCGCTGAAGAACCCGGGTCAGGCGGTGACGATCCGCTAATGGCCGACAAGGACTACGACGCACTCTCCGACGAGGAGCAGATCGAGGCGGCCGAGGCCCAGGCCGAGGAGCGCGCGGCCGAGGCCGACGAGACCGGCAAGGTCATGCCCGACCCCGACGAGATGGCCGGACTCCCGGGCGTCGACCCGGCGGTCGAGGAGGCCGCCGTCGAGTACCGCATGGGCGGCGAGGACTTCGACATCGAGGGCGACAACGCCTACGTCGTCGCCAAGCCCAAGGCGTCCTTCTTCGAGCGCGAGGCCGGCGGCGCAGACCCCGACCTCAAGGGCGGCTCGCTGATCGACCACGGCCACGGCGACAAGGTGATCGTCGTGAAGTTCGACGACCGCAGCGAGGCACAGATTTTCTCCATCCAGGAGGGCGTCATGGGTACGCTCTACGACCGCGAGGACCACGCTCTCGAGCGGGCCCGCTTCCTCGGGGAGGGCGAGAACTAGATGGACCTCCAGACCCTCCTCCAGAAGGCCACCCTCACGACGACCGACTTCGGCGGCGCGGGCGAGGCACCCCTCTCGATCGAGCAGGCGCGCGAGTTCATCGAGCTCATGTCGAACGAGAACGTCATGCTCGACGACGTCCGCACGGTCACGAGCAACGCGTCCAAGTGGCAGGAGTCGGGAATCGACTTCGCCTCCAGGATCGCCCGCCCGGGCGTCGAGGCCACGCGCCTCGCCGACGCCGACCGCGTCAAGCCGAGCACGTTCCCGGTCGAGATTTCCACGGTCCTGATCCGCGGCGAGGTGCCGGTCGGAGACGAGGCCATGGAGGACACGGCCGCCGACGACCTCGAGGGCGCTCTGGAGCGCACGATCGCCTCCCGCTTCGGCTTCGACGTCGAGGACCTGATGGTCAACGGCGACACGGCATCGGGCGACCCGTACCTGGCGCTGGTCAACGGCTGGCTGAAGCTGACCCAGACGGGCGCAGGCGCCAACGCGCTGGACGCCGCCGGCCTCGGACAGGACTACAACGCGATCTTCGCCCGGCTGCTGTCGATGGTGCCGGACCGGTTCCGCAGGAACCTCGAGACCGACGGGCGCTTCTACGTCCCGGCCCGCCTCGAGTCCGCGTACCGGGCCCAGCTGTCGGACCGCGGCACGGCGCTCGGCGACGCGATGCTCCAGGGCCGCGAGGCGCTGAGGTACCAGGGCATCGAGATTCGCCCGGTCCCGTCCTTCGCCATCACGGCAGGCACGCCGGACACGTCCCGCATCCTGCTCGCGAACAGGAACAACCTGTACGCCGGCTTCCGCAGGCGCATCACCTTCGAGACGTTCCGCGACCCGCGCGAGGGAGCGACCAGCTTCATCATCACGGCGCGCGTCGCCCCGGCAGTGGCGGTCGTAGGGTCGACCGCGATCGCCTACAACGTCGACGTCGAGCCGTAACCCGATCGGTCGATCGTGGGCCTGGGGAGTTAGCGCTGCCTCTAGGGTCCGGCGACGCGAGTTGCCCGGCCGGTACTACTGAGGGCCCCGCGAGGGGCCCTCTCTCATACGTCGAACCCGATCCGGCGCAGGCCGGCCCTGGCGTTCTTCATGGCGCGGTTCCCGCCGGACGGCGTGGCCGGGAAGACGTACACCAGCTTGCCGTCGCGGTAGACCTTGTTGTGGCCGCCCTGGCCCTTGCGGACCTCGGCGCCCTGCCGCTCCAGCGACCGGATCAGGTTGCGGACCTCCTTGTTCATCGCGCGCTCCGGACGTAGAAGGCGTACACCTCGGGGTCCGTGGCCTTGAGGAGCTCGCGGTCCTCGCTCGCCTCGGCGGCGAGCTGGCGGAACGAGGTGGGGCCGAGGTGGTCGAGGACTCGGTTGTCGGTCGCGTCGCGCATGAGCTCGACGGTGACCTTCGCGTCCTCGAGGCTCTCGCCCGTGACTTCCTGGACTCGCTGCTCGTACGTCATCTCAGTCTCCTTGTCCCGAGGCGCCCAGCGCGCCTCACGAATGGAACTATAGGCCGCGCCGGGCGGGAAGTACACGGTCGCTTGCGGAATGCTTACATCTCGGCGGCGGGCCCCCCGGCGGCATGATAGGGGCGTGGCAAGGATCAACCTCCGTCGCAAGCGCTCCGGCCCCCTCGACCTCAGGTTCTCGATCGCGGCTGGCGCCGCGGCCGACACGAACATCGCGGTCGCGGGCATCAAGCGCGGCGACGGCCTGGTCGCCGTCATCCACGTGGCGGACGGCGCAGAGGCCGCGCTCCTCAAGGGCGACCTGGTCGCGGAGACGAACATCACCTCCGACGGCAACATCCAGGTCGACACCACGGTCACCACGGGCGATCAGCTCCTGGTCATCTGGGTCAAGCGCTAGGGTGCGCTGAGACCTTGGCCTTCTGGCTCTACGTCTCCGGCGGCGGCTCCTGGTCGAAGGGCGACCGCATCTACCAGGGCGGACCGTGGGAGGTCGACGAGCGCACGGCGCAGATGGCCCGCGGCTCCCAGCTCGACTGGCTCCAGGTCGTCGAGTCCGAGCGCGCGCCGGACGTCGAAGCCCCGCTCCCGCTGACCGGCACGCTGACGACGGCGGACCTCAAGCTCGGCACCCACGCCGCGGCCCTCGAGGCCGAGGCCCAGCTCCAGCACGCCCGCGCCGCCGAGGAGGAGACCCGCGCCGTGGCCGAGCAGGTCGGCGAGGAGGTCGGCACGGTCGAGGAGACCGCAGCCGCGGAGCTCTACGCCTGCCCGCACCCGGGCTGCGAGAAGGCCGGCGACCCGTACAAGTCGCAGCCGGCGCTCGACCGCCACATCCAGACCAAGCACGCCGGCGTCGCGACGGCCGGGCCCGAGGCCGCCGAGCCCGAGGCCGAGGACCCGACCTACGCGCCGGACCACCCGGCGGCCGAGGTCGTCGCGGTCGACGACGGCGACGCCGAGCTCGACACAGTCACCGACGTGGAAGGGGCGCAGACGGAGTGAAGCTCAACACCCGCAAGTTCAGGATCGACGCCGCCGGGGCCGCCGGCGCGGCGGCCGGCAACAAGGTCCTCTCGTTCCCGACCCCGGCCGTCATCAAGGCGGTCCGCGTCGACTACACCGGCCAGCCGGCCACGGTCGACGTCACGCTCGAGAACATGGGCCGCACGGTCGTACTCAACACGAACGCCGGCGCGGACGTCATCGTCCAGCCGGTGGTCCCGGCGACGGACCCGGCCGGCGCGGCCGCGCCCGCCGGCGACGACCGCTGGGTCCCGCTGATCGTGCACGGCGACGTGACGATCGCCGTCGCCCAGGGCAACGCGGCGGCGCCGGCCGTCGAAGTGACCCTCTTCTACGAGTAGGTACGATCAGGGGCGATGGCCCTCGCGACCCTCACGGACGTCCGGCGCGTCCTCCGCATCACGTCGGACGACGTCCTCCGGGACGCCGCCCTCCAGGCAGCGCTCGACGCGGCGGAGGAGTGGTTCCGCGCCCGGTCCGGCTGGCAGTACGACGAGGACGGCAACGGCACGGCGAAGTTCTTCGCGGTCCCGTCCGGCGGCTCGGTCCGCCTGCCCCTCGCGCCGGCGACCGTCCTGGCCGTCAGGATCGCCGCGGCCGGCACGCCGGACGCCCTCTGGGACGAGCAGTTCCGGGAGCTCGGGACCGACCACTGGCAGCTCCAGGGCGGCCGCACGCTCAGGCTCCGGGACTGGCGCTCGGTCGGCATCACGGGCGGGACCTACTCCACGTGGGACCTCGAGGTCGACTACACGGCGCCGACGCTCCTCAGCCGCACGGTCCGGGACGGGGTCGCCCGCCTGGCCGCGGCCGACTGGATGGGCACGGGCGGCGGCGGCGACGTCGTGACCGGAGTGACCGAGGAGAAGATCGGGGACTACTCGTACAAGATCGGCACGACGTCCCAGGCGGACGTCATCGACGCCGGCCAGCTCCGCACGGACGGGCTCCGCATCCTGCGGCCGTTCCTCGGGCGCGGCGTGTCCGTCACGTAGAATCCTCTCAGCATGCCCCGCGTAGCCATCCCCGTCACGCAGATCGCCAAGGAGGGCGTGGCCCCGGCCGGCTTCACCGCCGGCGACGCGGCGAACGACCACGTGATCCAGGGCAACGACGGCCTGGTCTTCCTCGAGGCGGTCAACACGGGCGGCGGCCCCCTGGACATCACGGTCGAGACGCCGGGCAACGTGTCCGGCCTCGCGGTCGCGGACCTCGTGGTCACGGTCCCCGCAGCGGCGACGCGCCTGATCGGCCCGTTCCCGCCGGCGACGTTCAACCAGGGCGGCACGTCCGACGTCTACGTCTCCGTGACGGCCGGCACCTGGAACCTCCGGGCCTACCACATCTAGGGGAGGCGACGTGCCATACGCCGACCTCCTCGTCCACAGGGCGGAGGTGCTCCGCCGCCAGGCCGGGCGCGACCGGATGGGGCAGCCGGTGGAGGAGTACGCGACGGTCCACGCGGCCCTGCCCTGCCGGGTCAACGCGGCCAAGGGCGGCGAGCGGAACAACGAGCGGATGAGCCAGACCTTCGGGGTCACGCACCGCGGGTTCTTCCTCGCGGGCGCGGACGTGCACGAGGACGACCGCGTGGTCGTCACGGGCCAGGGCGGCGAGGTCGTGCTGCCGGAGGCGCGGGTCGTCCTGCGGCGGCCGGTCTACGCCGGCACGTCCGCCGAGCACCACCTGGAGGCGGACCTCGAGGCGCTGAGGGGGCCGATGTAGGGTGCCGAGGACCGCGCTCAAGCAGGGGATCGTCCGCGCCATCCAGACGTCGATGGTCGCCGAGTTCGCCCACCTGGTCCCGAACGCCGCCGACAACGGCTACCCGACCGGGCCCGGCGAGATGGAGCAGGTGACCGGCTTCCTGCTCGGCCAGAACGGCGCGACCATCACCACGGACCGGTCGACCTACGAGGTCCTGGTCCGGCGCGTCGGGGACGACGAGGAGGACTAGGGGTGAGCACGTACCAGTTCAACTGGGAGGGCGGCGAGATTGCCGCGAGGGCGCGCCAGGCGATGGGCCGCGGCCTGGTCGGCATCGGCGAGGCCGTCTCGACCGAGGGCAAGCGGAACGCCCACGTCATCTCCGGCACGAT
>WUUC01116183.1_pt1 | contig 15304 bp, 8 predicted proteins | sample 6278441 | NCBI WGS metagenome assembly WUUC01 (sample SAMN13675441, study PRJNA597444) | soil metagenome | isolation source: soil | place: USA: Washington | collected 2017-10
CCCAGAGCCGCCCACCCGCTCAAAATAAACCGCACCCACCAGCAACAACCACGCCCAAAGCCACCCACTTTGAATCAGCCCTGACGGATTGCGGCCATCTCCACGCCATGCGCCTCGATACGCTGCGCCGCGGTGGCGAACCCCTCACGCGTGTGCTCGATGTGGTCCTGCATCGCGCGCAACCGGTCGTCCATTTGCGACACCAGCAGGACCAAGTTGTGGGGGTCATGGCCCTCGGCGGTTACCGCCTGGGCCTCGGTGAGGGCCGTCTGCCGGATGGCAAGTGCTGCCGCGCCGGCCTGCTGAGCCTGGTCACTGGCCTGCTTCACCGCATCGTGCAGTGCGTCGCTGAGTCCTGCGGCACGCGCATCGTCGTTGTGATAGCCCTGGGCCGCCTGCTCAGCGGCGGCCGCGAGGCCGCTGACTCCGTCTGGCAGGTTTACCCCGGGCGCAGCGCCGCGCTGCAGCTCGACAGGCTGTTGCTCACTCGGGAACAACGACACAGCAGCAGCGAGGAGACGATTAACCTCGGCTGCGTAGCTATCCGCGGGTTCCATACCGTCAAGGATAAGCGGAGGCGCTACGCCATCACGCTCGGCTGGCCGTTGCTCTGCCCTGCGTCTACTGGTTCTGTCTCGCCGGCTGCGCCGCGGCCGGTCTCGCGAACGCGTCGTCTTCCACAGCAGAGGCGCTGCGTGCGGTGGCGAGCTGGTCTTCTGTAGTTCTTGCGACTAAGATGTGTCACGCGTAAGACGATGAGATCGGCTGTGAGACAGTACAAAACGCCCCTGTAGGTTGCCAAACTGCGTGTCATATGACGGTGGCTCGAACTGCAGGCTTCCAGTTCTGCCATTGACATGTCGAACGGACTTTTGCCGCGGTGGATCAGATCGAGACGACCCGAGGCGCCGTACTTCACGACGGTGCGCGGGATGGCCAGTGAGGTTGGCACTGGGTTGTCATACACCCGACCTAAAATCCGACAATGCTCCGTCGACTCGACGTTAAGGCCCCGTGGCGCTCTCTCACCACCGGATTCTGGGCAAACGACTTTCCCCTCGGCAAGCGCACGATCGTCTACGGACACAACGGGAGCGGCAAGTCAACGGTCGCTGAACTCCTATTAAGCTTGACTGAATCAAGCTCCGCCACCGGTGTCGTCTGGGAGGACGAAAAGGGGCATACGGCATTAGTTCGCGCAGGCGGCACCAGCCCGTCGCCGCACATGGCCGTCTACACCCGCAAATGGGTCGAGGGGAATCTGTCGGCGTTCCTCGACGGAGCAAGCGCCGCCGCGATCGTCACTCTCGGCAAGGAGGCGATCGGCGCAAAGGACGAGGAGAAGCGACTCGTCGAGGAAGTTGATCGCCTACAGTCCGAGGCGCGCGAGGCAAAGAAGAGTCAGGACGCCGCCGAGAAGAAGCTGAAAGAGCTCACGAAGGCGGTGCAGGAGCGGATCGTGTCTGAACTGCAGACGTTCGACTATCAGCACTTCACCCGGAGCCGCTACTCGATCCCGAAGATCGAGGAGAGCCTCCGCGGATACAACGGAGACTTTCCCGACGCGACCATCCACACAGAGGCCCTGCAGCGACTCGGAGAAGGTGAGCCGTCCACGGTTGCCGGGGTTCCCCCGCCGCCTTCAGCGGTTGCTTCAGACCTGTCGGTACTGGCCGGCATCCTGTCCGAAACCCCTACCCGGGTAGCGATCGAGGCGCTGGAGAACACCCCTATCGCACAGGCCTGGGTCGAGCGCGGGCTAGACCTGCATGCTGAGAGCGATGAGTGCCTGTTCTGCGCCGGAGTGATCACCCCGGAACGCCGCACGCAGTTGGCACGCCACTTCGACGAGAGCTGGCTCGACATCCGAGGCAGGGCCAAGCAGCTCAAGGAGACCGTCACGCGGGAGAGGACAGCGCTCACGACCTGGATTACCTCGATACCCGACTCAACGGAGTTGGCGAGCGACCTCCAGGCCGCGTATGAGTTGGCGGTTGAACGGCTGTCGGTCGAAGTCACCGAACGCATGACCGCGTGCGAACGTGTCGAAGCGTCCCTCGAATTGAAGATCGCGGACCCGAGCAGCACGCCTGAGCCACCCGAATGGTCCGTGCTCGGTTCACCTCCTGCGACCACCGTTCTGACGCAGGCGATCGCCGAGCACAACCAGCAGGTGCGCGACCACACTGAACTTAGTGCGGATCGCAAGAAGACCGTTCTCGACCACATCGTGGGTTCACAGTCGGGCGCGTTCCGTGACCTCGACGGGCAGACGACCACGCACGCTGCGAAGGCGTCTGCGAGCGCCAAGGCTGCCCAGCTCGCCGAGAAGAAGCTCGACGACGTGCGTCAGGCCAAGTTCACCACCAAGGACATGGCCGACACGCTCACCCGCGACCTCGCCCGTGTTTACGGCAAAAATCACATCAGCGTGGCCGTCACCGAAGACGGTAAGTCGTACGCGTGTCGACGAGGCGATCAGCCGGGCACCGACCTCAGCGACGGTGAGAGAACAACACTGTCGCTGCTCTACTTTCTTCGGAACTTGGAAGACGAGCAGACCCCTGGCGTCGACAAGGCACATCGCATCGTCGTCATCGACGACCCGTCGAGTTCCCTCGACCGCGAAGCCCTTTTCGCCACGCATCAGTGGCTGTTCGACACCCTGGAAAAGTTCGGCCAATACATCGTCCTCACCCACGACTTCGGGCTGCTTCGGCTATTCCTTCTGTCCTACAAGGGGATGTGGGGGAAGTCGATGAAGGCGAGCCGCGATCAAAACCCTGACGAACTCTTGTTTCCCAGGATTTCCTTCTTGGAGATTTACGCATCCGCAACAGACGGCGAGCGAACATCCAAGATCGGAGCTCTACCGCAAGTCCTGGTGAAAAACACCTCCGAGTACACCTACCTCTTCTCGATGGTCATGGCCGGGGTACTCGATTCACAGGACCACGACCGCCTGCTCCTGCTGCCCAACGCGGCCCGACGAGTTCTTGAGATCTTCGCTAGCTATAAGGCGCCGCACCGGACGGACTTCGCACAGCAGCTCGAAGTTCTCGTGCAGGCGCAGTCAGGTGAGCCCTTCCGCGACGTATTCACCTTCTGCAACAAGCACTCTCATGGCGAGGGCAGCGAAAGCGTTGACGTGCTCGACGCGCGAGCGGTCCACGGACAGATCCGCCGGTGCATGCAGTTCTTGCGAGAGTCCGACCCGACGCACTTCGAACGCATGTGTACCGCGGCCGGTATCGATCCGACCAGCCTGCCCTAGATATTCCGACCTGCGCGCTCCGCCGACGAGCGCTAGTAGTTCTCGCGCACATATTGATAGATCCGGTCGAACAATTCGCCCTTGATCGGCAGGGAATAGTTTCTGAGGACCGCGCGCAGCTCTCGACGGACGGACTTATCACCGGAGTCGCTCGAAGTCCAGCCCGTGTAGGCGACTTCGCCGACGATCGCGTCGATGCGTCCAACGATCTCAGGGACGATCTTATGCAGACCTTCCGGCGTGTTTTCCTCCACGATCTGCGTAAGAACGCCCCTTTTCGGATCGGTGAGGCGCTCCAATGTCTCCTCGTCGCCCTCCTCCGCTGCGCGGTCGGCCGCGACGACGTCTTGGGCGACTTTTAGCGCCTCCTCAAGGAACGCGAGCGAGTCCTCGACATTCTCGATCGCCTTGGCCCGCAGCTTCTCGATCCGTTCGGCGAGCGACTTGTACACAGGGCTGTCGCCCTCTGCGAGCCGGCGCTTGAGCCGCGCTTCGATTGAGTCCAGCACGTCCTGATAGACGTCGCGCTCTCCTTTGCCCGGCGAATCGTCTGGAAGCTTCAACTGGGCAGCGATCCTTTTAAGCAGCGCCAGCCCTGCCGCGTCCAGGGTGACCGTCCGTGATGTCATCGACTTCACGGCGACCTCGTTCATGTGGCCGTGGATGAGTTCCGTGGTCTTCGCGCCGAGGCGGGCCCACAGGAAGGCTTTAGCGACGTCCTTCGGGCGGATGGACTCGTACACCTTCGCGAGCCAGTGGTACTGCTGCTTGAAGGGCAGCAGCATTGGGTGGGGGTCGAGGAACTCCCACACCGTCTGCAGCGCTACGTAGCCCTCGACGAACTCCGTGCGCTGCGAGCTCCCCTGGGGGATCCGCTCGTGCGCTTCGGCGAGGGACTCGAAGGAGGCGTCGGCGGTGTCGACGCCGGCGAAAAGGTGCAGGAGCTTCGTCAGGTCGGTGACGAACTTGCCCGCTAGCTTGGAGGCGTCGACGACGTTCAGGTCGTCGTCCTCGTCCTCGCTCGCCTTCGGGCCTGCGATCGCGTTGCCGATGGCCTTGGCGAGGCCGATGTAGTCGACCACGCGCCCATAGTCCTTGCGCTGACCCGTGATCGGGTTCTTCCAGGGCCGGTTCGGCCGGGTGATTGTCTGGAAGAGGTTCGCCTCCTTAGCGGGCTTGTCGAGGTACAGCACGCCCTCGATGGGCGCGTTGAACCCTGTCATCCACTTCGCGGTGACCACGATGAACGACATCGGGTCGTCGACCTTCTTGAACCGGCGCTTGAGCGCTTCTTCCTGCTCAGGGGTGAGCAGGTAATTCTTGAACTCCTTCGGCGTGTCCTTGCTGTCGGCGACGTGCATCACCACGCCGACCTCGCGCAGCCGGCCGTCGAGCATCACGGCGTCGCGGCGCGCGAGCTCCGCCTCGATGGCCCGCGCGTACGCGATGACCAGGCGCTGGTTGTACGCGACGACCTGTGCCTTCTGCCCCAACGGAGCGACGAACGTCAGGAAGTGGTCGACGATGTCGGCGCACACCGCGGCGACGCGGTCCGGGTTGGACAGAATCGTCTCGATGTGCGAGGCCTTCCCCGAGAGATATACCTTCTCGTCCTCGTCAAGGTCCTCCTCCACCGCTAGTTCGTCGAACGCCTCGTCCAACGCTTCCTTGTCGAGGCTGAAGCCCACGGACCTGCCCTCGACGACGACGGGCTTGGTGAACCCGTCGGCGATCGACTGTTCCGGGGTGTAGCGCGACATGACGAAGTCCGGATCCGACGGATCGCCGAAGAGCTTGAACGTCGAGCGCTCCTTGTCTTGGATCGCGGTTCCGGTCGCGCCGAAGAACTTCGCGTTCGGGACGGCGTCCCGCCATGCCTTGCCGAACTTTCCTTCCTGAGAGCGGTGCGCCTCGTCGACGAGGACGATGACGTTCGATCGGTCGTTCAGGTGCCCTGCGTTGGCGAACTTGTGCACCGTGGTGATGACGACTCCTGGCTCGTTGCTCCGAAGCAGAGCGAACAGCTCGCGCCGGTTCTTGGGCACGCTCATGCGTGGCATGCCGGCGGTCTCGAACATTTCCGCGGTCTGGCGCACGAGGTCCTTGCGGTCCGCGATGACGATCACAGTGGGCGCGCTACCGAACTTGTGGACGACCGCGTCGTCCCTCAGCAGGCGCGCTGCGGCGAAGGCCATCAGCTCGGTCTTGCCCGAGCCCTGGTGGTGCCAGATCAGCCCGCCGGGCCGGTCCGCAAGCACCTTGTCGTGGATCGCCAACGCTGCCTCAAACTGCGGGTAGCGCGGCAGGAGCTTGATGTCGACCTCGGAGGCGTCCCGCGCGTGCCGAAACATCACCAAGTCCTTGAGGATGGGCAGGATCGTCTCCGGCCGCAGCAGCAGCCGCGCCGCGCGCTCGACGCGGGCGGGGCCGGTGACCACCTTGGGGTCGTCCTCGGTCGAGCCCCACGGGGCCCAGATCTCGGAGTCGGGGTCCGGGACTGTGCGGATGGGAGCCATCCGGAACTCGAGGCCCTCGGTGGCGACGTTAAAGACGTTGGTCGCAAAGAAGTTCGGGTACTCCTCCTCGTACACATCGTGAATGTCCTTCGCGGCGTTCACCCATGAGACGGTCTGCTTGACGGGCGTCTTCGTCTCGGCGACGACGAGCGGGTACCCGTTGACGTAGTAGACGACGTCGAACCGCCGGGTTTTCACCGCCCCAGTGATGGTGACCTCGTCGGCGACGACGAAACGGTTGTTCTCTAGGTGCTCGAAGTCGATGAGCCTGCGCGGCACGTGCTTGCCGTCGATCGTCGGAAAGGAATGGTCCCCGCGGAGCATCACGGTCAGCAGCTCGTTGGCGGCCACGAGCCCGTTGTGCGCATCGAGGATCGCCTGGTTGACCTCGTGCATTACGAGATCGGCTGATTCTGGATCATCGACCAGCTCCGGGTTCAGTGCGAGCAGGGCCTCCCGGGCCCAGGTTTCGACAACGACGTCGTGCTCGTCGCGCGGCAGTGGGTCGCCCTGCACGTGTTCCCAGCCAGCCTCCTCCGCCCAGTCGAGCAGCGAGCGCTGGATGGTGCTCGCTTCAGTCCAGCCCATTTCAGGACACCTTCTCCAGGAAGCTGTCGTAGGTCTCGGGAATCTCGACCTCCCGATTGAGCAGGCCAGCGAGCAGCGCCGACCTGAAAGAACGGAGATGGTCAAGCTCGCTCGTGAGTTCGCCGCGCGCCGCCTCGAGCGCTCGGAACTCAGCTATCGCGTGCAGCTGAACTGCTGGCTCTGGCAGGTACACCGCAGAGTCCAACAATCGCCTTCGATTAAGCGTGCGGTTCCGTCCCGCGCCTCCAGGAGAACAGTCTCCCAAGAGTGACACGCCATCCTGAGTTGAGAAAAAGTAGCGGAAGAACGCAACGTCGCCGCCGTCGGTACGCTGGTAAGTCGGGAATCGGTGCGAGGCGCAGTAACCGCTGAGTCCAGGCGGGACGACCGCAATAGCGCCTTCCCACGCAAAGACAATGTTGATGACGAGATCACCTGGCTCAACCCAGTAGACCTTCTTTGATCCAAGGTCTACTCCCGTGACGGGCTCCTTCACAAAGACACCGCGCCCGTGTGAACGGATACCGATTTGGTTGTACGACGCTGACGGCTCGACGGCGACCGGGCGCTTTACCTCCGTCAGCACGTCACCCAGTCGAGTCGCTGCCGTCGTATCCATGAATTCTCGATATGTGGACGCCAGGTGCACGGCCAGCACGTCCGCCAGGTTGCCCGCGGCAATCGCCAGAGACCTCACGTGCTCGTCCACGGCGGCCATGACATCGACGATGCGACGCTGTACGGGGAGCGGGGGGAGCAAGACCCGCATGGCAGCCGCCCGGGTTGCACCAATGTGCAGGATATTCGTGCCGCTTGCGGCATCCCGAAACGCGCCGGACTCGAACGCCCACCGGCACCACTGAAGCGCGAATCCTTTCTCGGACACGCCGGGTATCGACCGGTACCTCAATAGCGTGTTCTGGAAGCACATATCGCCGGGAAGTTCCTCGTTCCAGGCAGAAGCCATCCCCACAGCCTGATGACTGGCACTCCCTTCCGATACAAGGACGTCGCCACGCTGCAATTGGAACCGCCCTCTCTCTTCCGGCGAGAAATCCATCTGCTTCACATCATCGAGATCGAGCTGCCCATTCCCGACGTTGGCCGACCGAAGGTAGGGCGTCATGTTTGGGCCGGTCGCACGCTCGGGAGAACGCTGTCGGCCGATCTTGATCGAAAAGGCTTCATCTGCCCTGACTCTTTGCCACTCAGTCACTGGGCACCTCGAACATGCTCAGGTCAATGGCCGCCTCCGCGAGACGTTCGAACATGGCGTTCTCAGTCTCGATGCGGCGCTGCCTGGCATCGGCGTACTCGACCAGCACGGTCCCGAGATCGGCTGCCTCCTTGGCCGCGACCTTGATGTACCTGCCGATGTTGAGGTCGAAGCTGTTTTCCTTTATCTCGTCGAACGGCACCAGTCTGACGTTGGTCCCACCCTCACCGTCAGGGTCGTCGCCCGTCCGATACGCCTCGATGAGGATCTTTACGTCAATTTCGGACATGCGGTTCTGGTTCTTGCCCTTCACGAACCTGGCCGACCCGTCGACGAACAGGAGGTGGTTCTTGCGTTCGGTCTGCTTCTGGTCGCGGAAGATCAGCAGGCAGGCCGGAATGGGGGTCGAGTAGAAGAGGTTCGGCGGGAGCCCAACGACGGCCTCGAGGAGGTCCCTCTCGATCAGGCACTGCCGAATCCGACCCTCAGCCCCGCTCCGGAAGAGAGCACCATGGGGCATCACGACCCCGACCCTGCCAGTTCCGGCCTTCATGGACGAGACCATGTGCTGAATGAAGGCGTAATCGCCGTTTTGTGCCGGCGGAACGCCGCAGAACGCTCGCGGGTCCGCCGACCACCGGTCCGCACCCCAGTTCGTCAGCGAGAAGGGAGGGTTGGCAATCACTGCATCGAACCGGCGAACCGCGCCGCTACTGTCTTTGAACGCTGGCTTGCGCAGTGTGTCGCCGCGCTTGATGTCGAAGTCTTCGATCTCGTGCAGGAAGAGGTTCATCCTTGCAATTGAGGACGTCGTCAGATTGATCTCCTGGCCGTACAGGCGCAGCGTGCGGTGGTCCACGCCGGACTCGCGCAGTCGATTGATGGTGGCGACGAGCATGCCGCCCGAGCCGCAAGCGGGGTCGTAAACGGCCTCGCCGGGCTGGGGTTCCAGAATCCCGACGAGCAGGTGAACGACCTCGCGCGGCGTGAAGAACTCACCGGCCTTCTTGCCGGACTCGTCGGCGAAGTTTTTCAGCAGGTACTCGTACCCGGCACCTAGCAAGTCGTGGGAAACTGTGGACGGGTCGAGTCTGATCTGGTTGAACGCCCTGATGAGGCCCAGCAGCGCTGACTCGGGAATGCGCTCCTCGTTGCCCCACGAAGCATCGCCGAATACACCAGCCAGCGAGCGCGGGTTGGCCTTCTCAATCTGCTGGAACGTCCGCGCAATCTCTGCTCCAAGGTTCTTGACCTTGGACGTGACCTCGGACCACAGTGTGCCCGTAGGCATCTCGAACCGGTGGAAGTCGGCCTCAATCTCGTCGTCGAGGTCATCGCCGTACCCGTCGAGGGCCTCTTCGTGCTCGTACGCCCAGGTGTCAGAGATCCACTTCCAGAACAACATCGGAAAGACGTAAGTCTTGAAGTCGGCGGGGTCGACCGGTCCGCGCAGCGCGTTGGCCGCGTCCCACAGCCGCGTCTCAAGGTCTTGCTGCGTAATCGTCACCGGGTGCGTGCTTCCTTCGGTTAGTTGAGCTCCTACACTTCGGAGCCGCGTCACATTCTTTCAGCGGGCCACGGGCTTCCCGGGCAGGCCGGGCCGAAGGTCAACACAATGAGTGACGGACTTCGCGCCAGGCCGGTCAGGGCCGCCAACTTCTCAGCCCCAGCAACACATGCCGACCTGATCCACAGGGGTGTCCCGGGCATCACGTCTGCTCGGCATTTGCAGATGTGCTGCGAGCCCGCAGAAACGTGCAAAAGCTCGGACGGCTCCCCAAACGACCGTGGTTGCCGGCATCGCGTGAGTGTATCGATGATAATGGGCAGGAATGAGAACCGGCATTTGCTCTGGCGCCGTTCTAACCCGTCCGTAGTCGTCCGCGCCGTAGTGCAGTCTCTCGACTCGATACTCGGCTCTACTGACCAATGATCAGACTTTTTGCCATCCGCGATGTCGTCTACGACATCAAACGACATCCTAAATGGCAAAACGACACGGAGAATGGCAATCTACAAGCCCCCCAAATGTAGGTTGCCAAACTGCGTGTCATTTGTCCGGGCGTCGACCAGGTACAACCGTGGCATTGCCTTTGAAATGTCGGCCGGGTTTTGCCATCTAAATGTCGAATCCTAGAGCCGAACGGTCGTCCATGAAATCGCACGGCGTCAACCGCTGACATCTCGCGAGGAGTCGTTCCTGCAAGGACCGCAGGTGGGATCCCGGCCCTCTCCAAGGCCCGCCGTGTCTGTCGGAACCGACGCCTAGATTTAGATGACGCCCTGCGCAGCTGTGTCGGGCCGGAGCTGGAGGTTGCAGATGGATCCCATAACCGTGATCGTCGCGGCGCTCGCCCTTGGCGCGTCCGACGGCGTCCGCGACACCGCGAAGCATGCGATCGGTGACGCCTACTCCGCGGTTAAAAACCTGGTCACAAAGCGCTACGCCTCGGTCAGCGCAGATGTCGAGGGGCTGGAGCAGGAGCCGGAGGAAGGGCTTCGCCGCGCGCTGCTTGAGAAGAAGCTCACCCAAGCCGGGGCCGGCGACGACGTGGAGCTGTACGGACTCGCGCAGGCTCTCCTGTCGGCCGTCGAGGAGCAGGCCCCTGACCTCCCAGCCACCATCGGCGTGGTGATCCGCCGCGCCGCGATCGGAGGCAACATCGAGGTCGAAGACGTGGCCGTCGACGGCGGAACCGGTGTTGCAGCGGAGGACGTCGCAGCTGGCGGCGATCTTCGGATCAGCCGAGTCGCTGCGCGTGCCCCCCAGGCGCCGCCCCACCCTCCCCAGGCGCGGGAGCAGTAGACGATTCGTCTGCTTCCGCGCCATCCCTCAGCACCACGCAGAAGAACGTGCTCGTAGGGCGTGACAACAACACCTACTTCTCTATCGGCGCCACGGAGACCGGGAACAGTGGTGGCCGAATCCGCGCGGTGACCGCCTCCGTGAAACCCGTGCCCATCGGTCAGGGACTGTGGACCGTGACCGTGACCAACGCGAGTTCCGGTCCGATCACCGACCTCGAAGTCGACGTGTACGGCGTCGACGGGGACGGCAATCGGCTGGAGGACGCGTGTCACCCGGCGAAGGGGAAGATCTCGGTGCAGGAGCTCTTCCGCGAGATTCTGTCGGGCGGGATGAGCGGAACTCTCGATGCTATCGGCTCCCGCGCCCAGTCGATGTACCCGCCCGGGATGGTAGCCGGGATGCCAGCGAACCTCGGTGCGTACGGCGGAATGTTCACCGACCACATCATGACTGCCCCAGGTCTTTCCTCGTTTCTCCGGAACGCGCAGCAGCAGATGGTCGATAAATACCCCCAGGTGATCTCGCGGGACCAGTCTGCTGAGGTGCTGTACAGCACACCAGGGGCGGTTGAGGTGCGCGTCGATCTCCAGTTCGCCGACGACGTCGGCAACCTCTGGCGTCGACGGCACGGTCAGCAGCCCGAGCCGGTGATGGAAGGCGAGGACAGCTAGGGAGCCACTTCCTACTTCTGCCAGTGAACCGTTAACTCGACCCACAAGGTCGGCCACAGGAGACTCCAGGCCCCGTATTTCCCGGCTAACCCAAAAGCGGCCGGCAGACGGCGTCGCACAGGTCCACCACGCCGCGGAGTAGCTAAGGTGACCAAACGTGGAAAGGGTCGCATACGGATATGTCTGAGCGGAGTCCCGTCCGGCCGGTGAACGCCCGCGGCATCAGCATGCCCGCTGATGAACGATTCGATGAAGACCTCGAAGAGCAATTCCTCGACGATCTGAAAGCGCGGCGACGCCACAATCCGGTCCCGATCGCAGACCGCAACTCAGATGTGCTGCCGCTGACCGCGATTGAACCGCCGGTGTTCGAGCGTTTGGTCGCCGAGATAGTAGAGAACCAAAAGAACCGATCAGTCCATTTCTACGGGCGCAGCGGGCAAGCGCAGTACGGCTTAGACATCGTCGAAGAGAGGTTCGACGGGACGAGGGTGCTCTACCAGGTAAAGCGCTTCGAGCGGATGACCAGTCGCCTGTTGCGAGAGGCTGTCTTGGCCTATGCCGGACCTCCCCGCGAGACGCCAGACCAGCTTCCTGAGCGGCGCTTCCATCCCGACACGTTTGTCGTGGTCACATCGGCAAAAGTAGAAGACGACACTGCACTGGTTGACTGCATTAGCGCGCTGCAGGACGAATACCGGGGTGACCTGGCGTTCGACACGTGGGGTGCTGAGACGGTATCGCGCAAGCTTCGTAAACACCGCAACCTGGTCGCCGCTGTCATCAGTCACGCTTGGGCCGACGAATGGTGCGGATCCGAACGTGGCAAGCGGGCCCAAACCCGGGAAAAGCGCAAAAAGTACGTAGACGACGTCCTTCGAGCAGCGATGACCGTGCAATTCAGCAAGGACAACGACGTTCGTTTTCGGCAGGTCGAACTCACGGGGATCTCGGTTGAAAGCCTCTTCGTCGACGTACCAGCTAGCAGTCACGCGGGAAGCCCTGCCGACCGTCTCATCCAGGAAATCAACCCCCATCAGCAGGGTGGAGATGAGTTGGCTCCACACTCGGGTGCGGCGCAAGCCTTGCTCCATCCGTCGTGGACTGACAGCACCGTCATCGTCGGCGGGCCTGGACAGGGAAAGACAACCTTGCTGCAGTTCCTCTGCCAGTACCACCGAGCGAGATGCCTCCAACGCGAAGAATATTCGCCCATCGCCGCAGGCCTGGCACCCGTCACGCGTGTCGACCGGACGCCGATCAAGATCGAACTCACCGAGTACGCCGCCTGGCGGCGACAACAGCAAGGCGAACTCACACCGAACCCAAGTTCGAGTCAACAAGAGACAGATGTCGCGCTACTGCACTACATCGCGGAAACGGTCGCCGCTGACGCCGGACGCTCCTTCACGCATGAGGACCTAGCGCTGGCCTTAGCGACGCGCCCGATGATCATCGCGCTGGACGGGCTCGATGAAATTGCCAAGTCCAGCGAACGAACGGCCATTGCTCAAGAAGTCCGTATCACCAACAGCCGCATCAAGTCGATCACGCGACAGGTCATGGTCCTCGTTGCCACGCGCCCAGGCAACGTGGGAAATCCGATCTGGCGGGACATCAACTTCTCGACATTGTTTCTTGGCGAATTGACGCCCGCGCTCCGCATGAAATACCTCGACCGGTGGACAGCGCAATCCAAACTGACCCCGGCCGAGGTGAACGATCTTCGCGCTACGTTTGTCGAGAGCATCGCCTACCCGCATGTAGTCGAACTCGCCGGCAATCCCATGCAACTCGCGATCTTGCTGAACCTGATGCAGCGTCGAACAGTGCTTCCAGAGCGACGAACAGCGCTCTACGAAAGATACATCGAAGTATTCATGGACCGAGAGTCCAAATCAGCTCTTGTGGCCGCAAATAAAGACATTATCGTCGCCTTCCACAAACTCCTCGGCTGGCACATCCATGCCGGCATCGAGATGGGTACGTCCAACGGCACGATCAGCCTCACGAAGCTGCGCAAGCTCCTCGCCGACTACCTCGCACCTCGCGGATACGTGACTGCGCTCGTCGAGGAACTATTCGACTCCGTCACCACCCGGGTGCTCTGTCTCGTTCAGCGCGAACTGGATTCAAACGAATTCCAATTCGAGGTCCAGCCGCTGCGGGAATACTTCGCCGCCGAGCACATCTACGACGTGTCTCCAAACGCCACGTCGAAGAACAATCGCCAGGCATGTTTGGCCGAGCTCATCCGACGCCCATACTGGACCAACGTCATGCGGTTCTTCGCCGGAAAGTTCTCGTCGGGCGAAGTCCCCGCTATCCCCTACGCCCTCCGCGATCTTCAGCATGACAAAGCGATCAAGCACCATCCAGTCACACGCACGGCGGCCAAACATCTGCTCGACGATCGGGTCCTCGGAGGCCAGCTTGAGTTAGTCGTCACCGACATGGTCAAGGTCCTGCTGGACGGCCCAGGCGTGGTGCTCGCCGTCGACGGTGTATTCCAGCAGGATGAGTCCATAATTCGATTCCAGGAACGGGGCGGCCGAAAACAAGCCATCGAAGTACTCCTCAATCGGCTGAAATCGGAGAAAGCCGAAGTCATCCAGCTGGCCACCGCGCAGATCCTGAGGCACCTCGGAGCGCAGCGCGCCGCCGCCGAGGCCTGTTGGAATCAGATCGACGCAGATGCGAGTACCTGGGTCAAGGCAGCGGCCTATCTCGGAGCGCTGGACAACCCCACAGCCAGCCAGCGGCAGGTTCTTACCAACGTGACAAGTCGGCTGAGTGCGTCCGATGCCAATCTATTGGCCGTCCTCGTACAGAGCGGTGTGCAAGTGCTCGACGACGACTTAGTTGCGGCATGTCTTTCTGAACTTCGCTGCAGCAGTGATTGTCCCGATACGAAGGACACCAGCACTTTCTACAGGCGACTCGCCGCCCTGATGAGCGTCGACCGACTCTACGAGCACCGCCGCGCCCAAATCACTTCGATGCGCCCCGCGGGCGCCAAGCGCCATCGCCAGCGCATGCGCTCCATTGCATCGAAACCTGCCGAAGCTGCCCTTCAAGCGCTCGAACACGCACACACAGCGACCGATTGGACAGACGCTGTCTCCTGGCACCAGCTACTCGATGCGACAAACGAGGTCGCCGAACAGGACTGCTGGGCAATGCGTGAGAGGGTCCTCGCTTTGCCCGATCACGCGCTCGACACAGGTTCGGCAACAGCGAGTCTCGCGAATGGAACTGCATGGAGAGGCGTCGCGCAGTGGCGCGCTCAAGTTATCGCCAATAGGGCGGACGCAGACTGGTTGAGTGCCGAGGCGGCGAAATGCACAGACCCCTTGGCTCGGATGTCATTCGTTGCGTATGTAGTTACCACCGCGAAAACGTCGACGGTGGAGAAGCTAGTTGATTCACTCGGTGCCGTCCTGGAGCCCGTCGAAGCGGGCCACTGGTCCGCAATGACGGCGGCGCTTCAGCGCTACGGATCACACGCATTGGCGGCCAGTGAGATCAACATGGGCGAAGCGTTACGGCTCCAGCGAATTCAACCGAGTCCGCGGTTGGCGGTGCTCCTGTGGCCCCTGTCCAACGAAGGAACGAGAGCGCGGCTCGCACGTTGCATCGCACCGGAACTGAGTTCGATGTGGAGATGCGGCTCCGGAGTCACAAACGTCCTCACACAGTTCCTCGAAATCTGGGACAAAAAGATCCCAGTCAATCAGTTTCGCGGATCTCGCACAGACCTGCCTCCTGGGACTCTGCCTCCGGAGCGCCTCGCCCAAATGACATTCCCCCAGGCGGATAACATCCTTGCCGCCCCGCACGAATGGCCAGCAGACCTCGTGCGGACAGCAGTCGATCGCCTCAGCGGCCGGCTATCCAGCCAAACGCCCGTTATGCAGGTTGCCGCCACCGCAGACTGGCGCACCTGAACATATCGACCAGTGCGTGATGACGAACGAGTTTCTGCTATCTAATCGGGGAATCCTAGAACCAGAAGGTTGTCCCACGAAACAGGTTCAGGCGCAGAGCGGCTGGTCTGCGCCAGACATCTAGCGCCGCGGCTCCGGCCGAGCTACGGTTCGACAGTTGGCGTGACAATACGACACGCAGAATGGCAATTTACAACAACCAACAACCACCCCTTGTAGGTTGCCAAACTGCGTGTCATCTGTCAGCACGCGACCAGGCGCAATCGTCGCATTGGCATCGAAA
>WUUC01184565.1_pt1 | contig 15302 bp, 13 predicted proteins | sample 6278441 | NCBI WGS metagenome assembly WUUC01 (sample SAMN13675441, study PRJNA597444) | soil metagenome | isolation source: soil | place: USA: Washington | collected 2017-10
TCTCCTACCTCGCGCAGTTTGGCAATTCCGCGACGGATGTAAAGGATAGGAAATATGTTGTAGGAATTTTCGGAGATTTCCTGGACACCAAGCTTATCACGGAAGGAAAGGACACGCTTACAGCAAATGCCTACAAAATACTCGCGGAGGGCCTGACCGATCCCAAATTAAAGAACGAAGTAATATACCTGTATGAGCTTGGTATGTCGACCTGGCTTTCGATGAAAGGCAGATCGGATCAGTCGTTGGAACATGGTGAGAAAGCCTATGCCCTCAATCCCAATGACGCGCGTTTACAGGATTTGATATCACGGGCGATAATCCTCCAGACCGATAAACAAAAAAGTAAGAAAGAATCCGTAGAGGCGCTTGAAGCATACGCCCGGAAATTTCCATTCCTCACATCAAACCGGACATACCGGATGCTGGTTGTTTACCAATATTGTTTAAGGGCCTACTCATTGTTCCTCGAGGACTCGGGCACAGAAGCATATACATACCTGAATAAGATCGAGACCCAGTTAAATGATATCGGCGGCGATACTATGATCATTTATGAAATGATCGGTCATGCCTATGCAGAAGCGGGGGCTTATCATTTTCGGCGGAAGGAATTTACAAAGGCAAAAGAAATCATGCATAAGGGTCTGGTGCTGGCGCCAGACCATGGAGAGTTGCGTGAGCGGATACGGATTACAGAAAGAGAGGAGAAGTACTAACTATAAAAATCCAGCGTAGCACTCTACCTTCCCGAACGTCGTGACTCTTGTCCCTTAATCTTCGATCTTCAGATCGTAACCATTCGCGTTCTGCAACTTAACATGCCACGTCTTGGCGGGCCCGCCTTCATCGACGGTAACTGTAACGTACCCGTTATTATTCTGGAAGTCTTTCACCTCATACTGCATGGGTGATTCGGCTTCGTACTCTTCTTTGGCGTTGTCGTATTTCAGGGAAACCTTAGAGCCTTGCAGGGCATTGAACAGGATGCGCGGGTAAGTCATGCCGTTGACTTTCACTTTGGTCACGGTCAGTTTACGGCCGTCGTTGATAGATATCACGCCGTCTTTATAGGTAGCTGAAAGTTGATCGGGTGTGGATGGCGCTGCGGGAGGTTCGACAGTACTGGTGGCTGGAGCTGCGTCGGCCTCCGGAGTTTCAGTGCAACCGCCTACTTTCAGCGAATAACCCTTTTTACCGCTGACGACAGCGTACAGGCAATGTTTGCCCATTCGGATGCCGCGTTTGCTGATCTCGGGGATCGTGTTGTCCTGGAAGACGATCCGGAACGAGAAAGGCACCTCTTTCATGTCGTAAACCACGCGGCTGTCGGCTGTTGTGTTTGCCTGGGCGCCATTGACGTAGAGGGTGAACTTCGCTCCGTCTTCAGAAAAGACGGTGACGGTGCCGGGACCCGGGTCTTCCTGGGAGAAACCTGCAAATGAGATGGCCATGAAAAGAATGAGCGAAAGCAGCTTGGTAGACATAACTAGGGGGTTTTTGGGTACAGCTAGTCAACAAACATACCAAGAAAGTAAAAGTGATAGGTTAAACTGGGTTAAGAAGAGTTGGCGGCGGCTATTAGGATAAGCGCGCGATAAAAGGTATATTGCACCCGCTTTTAGGAAAAGCCGTCAATTTTCTTAAATAATAATGATTCTGTTTTGACCCGTTTCTCGGGTCGGAATAAAAATTCAGAAGAATTACCGCAGATTTGAACTATTCGAGCAGTCCGCTGCTTTAGTGGAGTATAAGATCAATCAGTTATCACTAAACTAATTACATGCGCCAACTTAAGATCAGTAAACAGATTACCAGCAGGGAAAGTGAGTCCTTAGACAAGTACTTAACGGAAATTGGGAAGGTGGATTTGATTACTGCCGAAGTTGAAGTAGAACTTGCAAAACGGATCCGGGAAGGCGACCAAATGGCCCTGGAAAAATTGACGAAAGCCAATTTGCGTTTTGTGGTTTCGGTAGCAAAGCAATACCAGAACAACGGCCTCACCCTGGGTGACCTTATCAATGAAGGAAACCTCGGTTTGATAAAGGCAGCCAAGCGTTTTGATGAGAAAAGAGGCTTTAAATTTATCTCATACGCTGTGTGGTGGATCCGTCAATCGATCATGCAGGCTCTCGCAGAGCAGTCACGCATCGTGAGATTGCCTTTGAACCGTGTAGGTTCTTTGAACAAGATCTACAAGACACTGGCCGAACTCGAACAAAAATTCCAGCGTGAGCCCTCAGCGGAGGAGATCGCGGAAGTTATAGGCATCACAGTTGAGGACGTGCAAAACAACCTTAAGGTTGGTGGCCGTCATGTATCGATGGATGCACCGTTCGTCAACGGAGAAGAAAATAGCTTGATCGACGTTCTTCCAGATGTAAACGAATCGAAGCCTGATTCAGAATTGATGTCAAATTCGCTCACTGTTGAAGTGCAGCGCGCATTGGCAACGCTGACCGCGAGGGAAGCAGACGTTCTGGCTCTGTATTTCGGATTGAATCGCAATGACTCATTGACGCTGGAAGAGATCGGAGACAAGTTTAGCTTGACAAGAGAAAGAGTTCGTCAAATTAAGGAGAAGGCTACCAGGAGATTAAGACATTCTTCCAGAAGCAGAACCTTAAAAACATATTTGGGTTAATACCATTAACCGCTTTTTTTTAAATTTTAATAAACAATACAATGCAAGGAACAGTTAAGTTTTTCAATGAAACCAAAGGTTTTGGCTTCATTACACCAGCCAACTCAAGCGCTGACATTTTTGTACACAGCTCAGGTCTTATCGACAAGATCCGGGAAAACGACAAAGTTGAATACGATGAGGAAAAGGGCAAGAAGGGTATGAACGCGGTTAATGTTAAAGTGCTGAACTAACAAGTTTTGTCAAAGACATATGTAGGCAGCCAGAAATGGCTGCCTATTTTTTTTGTGGCTGGTCTGAGTTTAAAAATTTAGATTTTTTACCTACCCTGGTAAGATCCTATAATGGATAGGTTCGAGGATGATCACTTGCTATCGCGTGGATTCACCAGCTGAGGCAGCCAGACTTTGTAAAAAGAACCAACCGCACCATTGCCCGCCGATGCATAATCGCAAAGCGTGATTTTTACAGGTCCGCGAGCTCCTTCGGTGTACGACTCGGGTATGAACATTGCCTGGAAGGCCATACGGGCACCAGCGGCATTGGTCAGGGGAACGAGCTCGATGTAGGACTTGTCTTTGATAACCGGCTTCAGCACAGACTCAATGTCCACGCCCTCAAACCGGGAGTCGCGGGCCAGCACGACCGGGCCACGCATAATGGCATTGCTTCGAAGCGTAGTGCCGGTTTCGATCACACGGCCTCGCATATCGAGCTCGAGTGAGATCATATCCCCTGCTTTCCAAACGCGCTTCACTTTCGCATACTGACCGGGTTGCAAACCTTTCACCTCTTCTCCATTCACTTTCAGAGTCGAGACCTCGCTCCATGCAGGAATACGAATGGCAATTTCCATCGCTTCCTCCTTGTCGGGATTCACTTCAATGTCGACCGTGCCGGACACGGGGTAAGTGGTGTGCTGAACGAGCGTCATCTTATTGCCCTTGGGGCTATTCAGGGTGAATGTTCCATCGGCAAAATAATTTAGTTGCATGCCTTCCTGGCTGGCCATCACGATGTGCGCCGGTATAGCAAAGAGTGCGCGGGGGCCGCTGGCCTCACAGCAGTTCAGGCCCATGCCGCATTGCTCGCTGCCGGCGAGTCGCTGGCCGTTCAATGGCGTGTATTTAGCCCAGGTAGCACCTTGGTTGCTCATCGAGCCCAGCAGAGCGTTATAATAGGCACGCTCCACTTCGTCGGCATACTTCGCCTCGCCCGTAAGGCGGAGAAGTTGTTCGCTCAACTTGATCCACGTTACCGTTACACATGTTTCCTGGTAATGATGGATAGGGATGTTCTGGATGGCCTTGCCGCCGAACCACATTTCGGCAGAGGCCCCGGAGCCGGCGATGTTGATCTCGGTGTCGCGGATATTCGTCCACGTATCTTCCACTGCCTTCTTGTAAGTCGTGTTGCCCGTAAGCCGATACAGTTCCAGGAGTCCTTCGTAGCACGACATCATTTCGTAGGCTTTCTGTCCCTGTTCCGGGCTGTACCAGCTTGCGGGTTTAGGGAACCGTTCGCTTACGTTGACGTTGGCTTTGCCGATCAGTTGTGGTCCGTCCGTTGTTTCCCACTGCCTCACAATCTCTGTCGCGAAGTCGAGGTACTTTTTATTGTTGGTATGGCGATAGAGCAGGCACACAGGCTCCAGTACCGATGAGGCTGCCATGCCGCGGTAGTTTCCTTTAGTGACGATAATGCCGTCTTTCCTTTTGAGATCGTCGATAAGGTTATCGGCCACGCGGGTGGCGGCGAGGAGACTCTTCTTATCGCCGAACAATTCATAGTGCGCGATCAATCCGAGCATACAATACTTTCTTCCCCAGATGTCCCATTGCTCGAGGCGATGGTCGGGGGCATAGTTGCCGATGTATCCGTCGGGCGTTTGTGTGGCGATCAAGCCGGCCACAGCCTGATCGAGTACTTTTTTCAACTCAGGGCTGGGATGATATCTGTACGCAAGTGCAGCCGACGTAAACCACTTTCCCCAGAACTCGCTTTGCCACATGCGGGTCTCGGTTCTGTTTTCCGGTTTGAAGGGTGAGATGAGGCGGTTGTAATTTTGTTCGAGGATACGGTTTTTGATGGAGCCGTCGAGTTGTTCTGCGAGGTAGCTGTTAAGGCTGACTGTGCTAGCAGGGACAAGGGCGTCGGGGATGGGGGATTGAGCGAAGGATGAGAATGTGATGAATACGAGGATGGATGAGAAGAGCTTCATGAGATTTTGAATGTGATCACACGGGTGTTGAGTATGTGAATATCGAAATAAACCTTTGAAATATACACTGGTGCGGAAGCTCGGGATTTACTGGGCGTCCCACCCCGGTATCCCTGTTTGCGGCGTCGAAGCCCGATTTAGGGGGAGTCACTAATTTGAGGCTACCCGGATTCTTACTTACCTTCAACCCATAGAGACTAATATGGGTGTCGGCATTCTTGCTGACTTCAGGCGGTCAATTTTAACGATGCATTACAGACTCCGCAAATACCTGATTGAAACCGCGAGGCAAAAAGACAAATTTGCATTTTACAGTGACATAGTGGTCGATTGCGAACTACGCGTCAACCTTAAATCTGAACACGGAAGGAAGCAGCTCACCGCTTTGCTTGGTGAAGTTTCGGAATTTGAAAACAATTGCGGACGGCCATTGATTAGCGCTTTGGCGATCTATAAAGATTCGCGGCGTAACGACCACGGCGACGGATTTTATATGGTGGCCGAAAGACTAGGGAAGGGTAGTTTTAAGACTCTGAAATACGGGTTGTTTGGGTTTACTGAAGCAGAAGCTTGCAGGAAGTATTGGCAAGATGATGGGAACTATGGGAAGTATAAGTGAGGGGGTAAGCGGGGTAGATTAGTGCTCCCCAAAAAAAGTCTTTGCTTCTCGAAAGTTGGAGAGGAGGAGGGACTTTGAACCCTGCTTAATTCTGCTGTATTCTAATCTTTTTGGGGGTTTAGGTGCTGGTGCACCGAATTTCCACCCGACAAAGCTTCAATGGCTATTCAATTCGTAGGTAGGTTAAAGATAAGCATTGTTACGCATTTCATCGTATGATCGCCGTGCAATTGTCATCGTGTGCGAAAAGCACGCGCTGATGTTGTTACACAGATACGTTTAATATGAAATGTATGATAATCGTGATCGCGAATCCTTATCTAAATCTCTGCCGACAGTGAATCGGTTATAGAAACAAACCTGATAAATACCGGTGTCGGACGACTCTCGGGGTGATCGAACTAGTTTCGTAATTAGGGCAAGGGTGGAACAAGTTTACATGTCACCTTGGCCGTCACCTTTCGAAGGATAGCCGATCATCGGTGCAAGGTCGCCCCACCTGGGATGTGGAGTTACATTGACCTTAATATGCCCCCTATTCAGTCTCCGTGCCCTATTTTGGGCGCACTCTTCTAAATGGACGTTGGTCATTGCGGGACACGTTTCGATTCGAAAATACGATGAGGTTGCGTAAAAACCACGCAAGCGGTGAGCAGACCTTGCCTGCGTACATATATGTACTTATCTTAACAACGATTCCTTGCCCCATGTGATGACCGAGCCCACCTGGAATCATTCATACAATATTAATTTTTGATTCGTTGTTATGATCGATGATTGGCTGAGCTATCAGGTCCGCATCCCAAACGGTTATGTTCGCTTTCAGGTAATAGACATACGCGAAAAGAAACAGCCCGATGCTCCGATTAGCGAATACCTGGGCAGAGAGATTATAGGCTCTTACCGCAACCTGGAATTTCTTAAATCCGCATATAGAACCGAACCCGAATCGGCGCTCGTCCAATACATCAAAGATTATGTGATCTCCTCGGAGAAGAACACGATCGCAAAGAATGTATGGCAGGGAGATTTTGGAGAGATCTTAGCCGGGCTCATCGTGTCCCACTTCGAAGGGTTGAAAGTTCCACTCAAAAAATTAAGGCTCAAATTCAATCGTGAACGATCGGTCTTTTGTACCGATATGGTTGCTCATGATGAGCCGATCAGTACCCTGCATTACTATGAAATCAAGACGCGTCTTAAAGTGAAGCGGGAAACGGTGAACGGCTTGACGGCAAACATTACCGTGATCGCACACAACAGCCTTCACAAAGATGAACAGGCGCCCAATGAATTCATCGCGGACTTTTTATCCAGGATGCACTATGATAACCAGCAGTGGGAAGAGGCTAGGCGCTATTCGGACATTGTCAAGAATCCGCGTAGCTATGCAAAGAACTATGAATTGTTTTTTATTATAGATGACAAGAGCACCATCGTCGAGATCCTGGACGATCTCGAAGCGTTGCCGCCGGCCTTGCAGCCACTTCGCACGACAGTCGTGCTGATAAAAGATCTTGGCCGGCTGATCGTTACCATGAAGCAGGTAGCTATTGAGGAAGCGAAAAAATACGTCTACCACCCATGACCAAAGAGGAATACATCAGCGAACTTCAGGCCGATCTTCAGGCGTCGGTGGATGATTACCGTTATAACAATCATAAGAACCAGATCTTTGCCCGTAAACTCAGTGCGCAGTTCACGCCCACCTATGATGAATCGCTCTTGTGGAGCAGGGCATTGTACATTTCATCCAATGCGTGTGTCTTGCTGCTTGAAAATCAGAATGCAAAACTGGCCATTAACTCCTTGCGCGATGCAGCGGAAGTTTACGAGAACATTGGTCTTATTGCACAGAGTTATGACAAACAATATGCGATGGTACTTTCATCGCTTTGTTATGACCTGGCAGGCTACCAGGCCAATGCAAGATGTCTTGTCCGGCAGGTTGGCGTGTATTCGTTTGAATCGAAAGATAACTGGGAAAACATCGACTCGATCAATTACATTCTTAGCCAAGTGTGTTGTATTCTTCTCAAGCAGCTTCCCTCTGCGCAGTTGCTCATTAAGGAGGAGTTGGAGCACGACTTAGGTATCAAGTTGTTTAACCGGGCAATCGCTGCATGGTATGACCATGCGTTGGATGGACGTCCGACGAACTATCTTGATTTGATACGGGATGCCTATCGATATTACCTGAACGCGTCCAACGTAGTTGTTTCCCACCTGTTGTTTTTGTTGCGTGCACGCCTGACCACTTATTCGCAACGCTCGATATGGCAGAATTTATCCGCCTTTGATTTTATCGGTGGCAATGCACAGTGGATAAAATACATCAAGCTACTCACCCATGATTATTACGATCGCGATAAGATCAAGCAAGTCGAACGCAGGGTTTCGAAGTTTGAATTCTGGACTTCTCAACTGCGTGCCATCGAGGCTGGCCTCCTTGACAGCGATAGTAATTTTATCATCCAGATGCCGACCAGTGCAGGCAAAACGTTCATTGCCGAATTGGCCATCACCAATTCCCTCATTCGTAATCCCGGCAAGAAGTGCATCTATATTTCACCGTTCCGTGCCCTGACCAACGAGAAGGAAACCGAGTTGAGTGAATATCTTTCCAAACTTGGCTATTCGGTGTCGGCGCTGTCTGGAAGTTACGAGGTGGATGAATTTCAAAACATCATACTGGAAGATACCGACATCCTGGTGGCAACACCGGAGAAGATAGACCTGCTCTTGCGCGTGAACCCCGCTTATTTTGAAAGTGTTGCGCTGCTCGTTTTTGATGAAGGACACATCGTGGGGGACATCAGCGCACGATCCAGTTTAATGGAGTTTCTTATCATCCGCCTTCGGATAAAAATTCCAACGGTCCGCATTCTTTTCATCTCTGCAGTCATGCCACCGGAGAATGCTAACGAGTACTCCATGTGGCTTAATGAAAGAAACGATCGCGTTATTCGTTCGCTCCTTCACGCTGACAGTGCGGCGGGTGAAGAATGGGAACCGACGCGCAAGCTGCTGGGTGCCTTTACTTGGGACCGTGACAATGGAAGGATTGGCTTTCGCACCGTTGAGACCGAAGATGAACAGTCGAGAATCCGTACGGGCGCTTTTATTCCGGCGCTTATCCGGGCCAAACAATACGGTGAAACATTTCCTGATAAAACGAATAAAGCACAGACATCCGTTGCGATCGCCTACGAATTATCAAAGCAGGGGAACTGCCTGGTGTTTTGTGCACAAGCGAGGGAAACGCTCAGGGTCGGCAAGTCGATGCTTGAATTGCTGGCCATCATTGATGAACAAGGTACACCTGCACCTGAGCATTTTCTTTTCAACACCGATCGTGAATCCTATTATTTCGCAAGGAAGTGGTTCGGTGAAACACATATCATTACTCGATGTTTACAGCGAGGCGTGGGCATACACTACGGTGATCTTCCTGAACCCGTCCGACGCGGCGTGGAATCGGATTATGCGTCGGGTAATCTCAGGATATTGATATCAACCAATACGGTTGGACAAGGACTCAACTTCCCGATCAAATACCTGATCATTCACTCAACACTGATCATGCCGACGAACCCGGTGAGTGTGCGCGATTTTTGGAACATTGTCGGTAGAGCTGGTCGTGCTGGCAAAGAGACCGAAGGTCAAGTCATTTTTAACATCAAGTCACCGACCGATCGGAGGGCTTATGAACGATACACAGACAAGACAAATATCGAGAAGGCATACAGTATATTTTTTAATGTGTTAAGCTGGCTGACCGATTTTCGTATCAATCAAGAAGCCTTCATTCATAACCTTCAAATTTTATCGGAGCCGTATTTACTCAGTTTGCTGGTTGAAGAAACCGTTGAGACCAGTGACGAAGTCGTTGTCGAACGGATCATAGATGCCAGCCTGTTTAAAGTTCAGGCCCTTGCGCAGGAAGTGGACCTTCAACCCTTGCGCAATTCTTTCAGGCAGATTCTTGGAAGGGTGCGTTCAGAAGTACCGGACGAAATGAGGGAGGCATTCGCCGAGACCGGCCTCATATTAAAAAGTAATCTTGCGATCGCTGCTCACATCGATGGAAAACTCGATGCGCTTTCTGTGATGGTTGAGGAAGACAACTACTTTGAATTGCTCACCGAAATCTTTTCGTTGTTTGATTCGGGGGACGTAGAAGAAATGTCATCCGATAAGCTGAGCCGCTTACAACTTCGTCCAAGTGAAACGATAGGCATTGCAAGAAGCTGAATTGAAGGCATCGAGATCGATGTGTTGCAGGTATCGTGGAGTGCTCTGAGTGACGATGCCACAAAATTGCATGTGTTGATATCCGACGGATTTTATTACCGGTATCCCTGGGGCATTGCTTCTTTTGTTACCATCCTTTGCGCGAAGCTTGGCAGAAGCCGGGATACGGTCGGTGAGGGCATCACCAATCTATCCACTTACATAAAGTTTGGCGTCAATAACCCGACCGCTTGCCTGGCTAAAGGACTTGGTATTAAGAATCGCGATGTTGCACTCTTGCTATCGATCGGTTCGGCCTATCTGCAGGGGCGCAATTTCATTGCGTGGTTGGCGAACGTAACGCTGGAAGATGTCAGGGATATGAACATCAGTCGTTATGATGAGTTGAATGTGCTGAGCGTTGCCGTCAGGCTAACCCCGCAACGATATAGCGTAACGCGCACCGAATACTCATTCCTTATTAAAGGGGTGCCGTATGAGGCTTCTCGGAAGGCTACTTCACTTCTCGCCCATGTGGGCGACTCGCTGGTGTATCAAAGAGATTTCGGAAATGCATTCGATCCCTATGCAATTAAGATTAACATAGAAAACAGGGGCGAACTTGGCTTCGTACCGCGCGAATATGCTAAGCAGATTTCCGTTGACATTGATATTGACCAGGCAGAATACGGCATTGAAGTTACTAACATCGAACCGCAGGCTGACTACAACAGGATCACCGTGAGAATGGTGAAAAGGTAAAAGGTTGAGATCCTTCTAATGCTTTATCGTTCGGGACGTACGATGGTTTCAATAATCAGCTCGCTGTCCTTGGGAAAGATGATGGTGACTTTGGATGTATCCTGAATCGATTCACGATGACGGGAGAAGGAAGTCTTTAAAGATTTTACGATACGGTTGATCTGCGCGATTGTATAAACGCGTTTGGAGATATAAGTTGATTCGGTGATCTTCTCCATGTTATCTTTCATCGCATCATGGATCGTTGAATAGAACTCCTTGTCGCGCGAATCAATGTCGTAGGTGATGATGAATTTTCGGGACTTCTCGGTGTCGTGCTGTTTCTCAGAGAAATTTTTTGTTGTCATAAAGTCGGGTTACGCTGAATAGAAAATTATATCTCATAAAAAGATAAAATTCAGCCAAAGAGCTGAACCGGATCGCCCTCTTGGAAGCGAGATCCAAATATTCTTTCCCAACATTTTGAAGTTGTTTTTGGGCCGCGCGTGTTCAATGCCGCGTCTCCCTGGCTGATGAGTTTTTCAACTCGTTTCATAAAATTATCCTCTTCCACACTAGTCATCAGATCAGACAGATCGTTTTTCGGAGCAGTGGGCTTTATGATTGAAAAGTCCCAGTCCAGCAGGCGATGAAATTCCTTGACCGTGTTAATGAAGGCCACATCGTCCCGGTGGTGTGGTTTAAAATTCTTTGCCGCCAGGACAGTGAGGATCATCCCGCTGGGCATCTTGGGATACTCGGGCTGGTTCTCCTTCCACGCTTTGAGGTACTTTACTAATCTTTTAAGCTGGTTATGATCGTTTGAATTGGCTTTGCACTTCTCAAGGAACCATTGTGTGAACGCTTCGGGATCGGAACTTTCGGTCCATTGTTTGTCTCCGCGAAACGCGATCACTTTTCGATGGCCTTTCAAGAATGATTCATCATAGGCATAAACCGGCAAGTCAATATGATAGGATATGTCGTCGGTATCAGCATACGGTGATTTGTAGATCACACGGATGCAAGCGGGCTTTCGAACGGGCCGTGTGGTTGTATGTCCATCGACTGCGTTATAGATCAGGTTATGGATCGTTTCTGTTTTGGGCCATCGATCGGAGTCAGTCCCTAGCCCTTTGAGCACGATGCCCAGGTCAAGATCATAATAACCTTGTATAGGACGGATGCTGGTGCCCATCGTGAAGGAACCTTGCCCGATGAACTCGGGAACTTCGTAGCCCTTCAGTTTAAAGTGCGTAGAGATCCTTCGCTTAATGGCATCGCGGGATGTTTCGAGTTTTTGCTTTTCGCGTTTGTTCAGGCTTACTGCTTTTTCGAACGCTGTCAGTGGAACGTGGAAATCACTCATACTTTTATCAAAAGTTTATCATCAACGGTTTTTGTACAGGTTGGCAATTTGCTCGGCGTGAAACACCACCATCCGTTCCCCGATCTTATGAATCGTGTCGTAGGCAGTCCTGTGACAACGCCTGAATTTTTCTTGGCTACCGCAGAAACAGTCATTGGTTCGTGCAGGTCTTGGTATCCTTAACATCATCCTCATCTGGTGAACGGTAGAGCGTGGGTCGCCATTGGTTTTAAGTAGCCGGTCATAATATTGAAAGAGTCCATGTTCGTTATGTTCGTATTCACCGTTGGGATAGTAACCTTCTTTTCGCCTGAAGGTCTGGGCAAAAAAATAGGGAATCATTTCACGGCGGATGAAATCAACGAGTGATAAACCATCACGGCACTTAATGACTTCCTCCGGTTCCACATCGATGCAGCATGTCTGCGTGTTTTCGTAGACATGCCAGTCGCCGATCCTTGGGATCTTTCCACCCGTTTCATACACGCTCGGATACCGAAAAGGAAATTCATCGACCGGATGGATCTCCACCTGGAAGGACTCCCAGTAGGTCCCGTCACGATCAATGATGTCAACCTCACCTTTCACAATCAAAACTCCGTCGTTGCCTTTCTCGCCACGGAGTTTTGGGAAGTGCAGGTGAACCTGGGATGCCTGCTCTTCAAAGGCGCTGTTGCTTTGCTTACTTTTTGATTCCACCCCAAGGTTTTTTTCCTAATGTTCCTGCGGCAAGTGATGCGGCCCCTGCATTGTGTAACACCCGGTCGCTTGCCATATCGCATGGAAATCTCTTTCCCAGGATCTCTTTCCATTTGTTGCACGCTGTCTTTTCGTTGGGTTCAGCCATTGCAGCGATGGCATAGTCAATGAAGTAGCCGAGGTATTTCAGAAAAGCTTCTTTGTTCTTGTAACCTGCCAGCAGGTCCTCACCTGCAGGCGTTGTAGGTCTAAGACACTCAAATTTCTTGCGTAGCGCAGCCTGGATATTAACCAGCGTTTCCTTCAGCGATACATCGTCGCGTTCGCTCGGAGAATAGTTGTTCGCTGCAAGGATGGTCATAATGATACCGCAAGGCATCTCCTCGCGTCTTAGGTCCGCCCATGCTTTGAGATAGCGAACGATTCTTCGCAGCTGGTGGTCGGCTTTGCGTATATCGCTTGCCCATTTTTCGAATTCGGGATACAACTTGGCGTCCATCAGGAAGCGCTTTTGAAAACCCGACGAGATCTTTCTTTCAAACCAGTCGATGAATTCAAGAGGGTGACTTAATATCCATCCTTTCGCTTTGTCGGCCAACTCCGGTGATTCAACGTTGTTGGCGTAATAGATGGGGATGTCTACATGGAAGCCGTCCTTGTATTGGACACGAACGCAGGTCGTCTTGTCGATGACCTTTTCAATATCATCATAATCGTCGCCGAGCGCCTGGCAGACCCATTGGTGAAATTGTTCCGGTGTTGGTCTGTTCTTCGCATCCAATGTTCCGATAAAATAAAGACCGTCGTCGATATCATAGTCATCGTGCTCGGGTCGAATGATGGTGTCCATGACAAAAGAGCCCTGGCTCTGAAATTCCATCGTATGATTCTGCCTGACCTTTTGCCAGACGAATCGGAACCCAGTGTAGATCCGTTGACGGAGGTTATCGCGGACGGTGATCAGTTCTGTCCGTTTGTCTTCGGGCAGACGGATGCGCTTGTTAAACTCTAAGAAAATCGAATTAAGATTTGCCATTGTGGTGGTTGTTTTTGGTTAGGTGATATTGTTTAGGTAGTTCAAAAAATGCTTTGATCTTCGGGTCTTTCTTGGCCAGTTCACCGCGGTCATTTCCTTTTCCGCTGAGTAACCGGAGCGCCTTTTTGGAAGCGCGATCGAGTTGCACCAAGTGTTGTTGTTCCGCTGACACATCTTCCGATGGGATGCGGACGTAGTCGATTTTAATATTGTTCAGCTCGCCCAGCTTCTGCATCATGTAGTCGGTAAAGTAGCTCTGCCCGATCATTGAAGTTTCAAACAGGTCTTTGCGCCAACGGATAAAAGAGCGGCGCCTTTTCAAACCGACCGGCTTTCCTGCAGTGTTATTCAGGCTGGCTACTGAGAGCACCTGGATGGAATCAAAATCTTTTCCGTCACCGACAAAGTAAGACAGCGCCTCAATTACACCAGTCATCGTCGGGTTGTTGGCCCAAACGCCTCCATCAATGAATTGCTTATCGTCGTAGTAGGGAATTTCACAAAGCGGGAAGTAAGTGGGGGCGGCTGACGTGGCCAACGCGACATCAACGATCAGCGCCTTGTTGTCGCGGCCAAGATCGTTTCCGCTGTGATCGTACTTGAAAACCCATGGACGGGCGTCGGTGAGGGAATAAGTAGGGATGCAAAGCAAGTTGTTGACATCGCCAATTTTCTTATCGCCAAAGATTTTGGTGAGTGCACCTTTTAACGGCTTGTCTGAATACTTGCCGAACCACATGGTCTGGCGCAAGAGTGCGCCGATGGCGGTTCTATAGGGGAAGATCACCCGGCCATACTTCTCATAAAACTCGCTGATCTCTTTTGCCGGGATCTTAAGCGACAACGCCAGGGCGATCAGGCCACCGGTCGACGTTCCGCAGATCAGGTCAAAATGATCCGATATCGAGCACTTATAACGCTCTTCTAAGTGTTCGAGAATCTTGCTTGAATAAAGACCTTTGATGCCCCCTCCATCAATCGAAAGAATCTTAAATGCACTTTTTTCGTGTATTTCTTTTTCCATAGGCGGTATTATTTACTGCTTGGTTTGTTGGATAATTTCAGGAGGGCACTACTTTTGAGTTATAATACAAACGGGTCTGGCGCTTAAGATCACTCTTATGCGACATCCGTCTCTTAAAAACCCTAGGACAGCGGCCGTCCAAAGCACCGTCCAGGGTTTTTTCTTTTCTTGCCTATCCTACCTTGAGTCTTCTCCCATGTATATTAAATGCCCCACCATTGGTCAAATTGTGGCGAGACGGTTACAAAGTAACGAGATCTGGGACGAAGAAGTTCTGATCTAAGAGAAAAAATCTCTTGGAATAATTATTTGTTTATAAAACACGCGTTTCTGCAACTTTTTGGTGGTTTTCGTGTTAACTTAAGAGAAAAAATCTCGATGATTCTACGATTTGTTATATCCAATTTCCTGTCTTTTAAGGATGAGACAGAGTTCAACATGCTCACCGGGAACTTCAAAATCCATCCGAGCCATGTGTTCCAACGTCACGGATTTGAAGTGCTTAAGGCAGCCGCTATTTATGGCGCTAACGGGGCGGGAAAGTCTAATCTGATCAAAGCGATTGCCTTTTTCAAAGACATCATTGAAAAAGGCAGTCTCACCGAGCTGCCTCCAAAACATAAAGCCGCACCAGAAATGCTGGCAAAGCCTACATCTTTTGAGATCGAGTTTTTGACGGTCTCAGCGTCGTATTACTATAAAATCGAAATCAA
>WUUC01195169.1_pt1 | contig 15301 bp, 5 predicted proteins | sample 6278441 | NCBI WGS metagenome assembly WUUC01 (sample SAMN13675441, study PRJNA597444) | soil metagenome | isolation source: soil | place: USA: Washington | collected 2017-10
CGTCGAGTTCCCACCAGCGAGACGAGGCCATGCCGCGGAAGCCGATCGGCTGGGGGATGAAGGTCCGATCCATGGTCATCGGCTGAGCTCCCGCCGCGGGAGGGGTGATTGCCCTGGCGCGGACGTCATACCAGTCCAGGTGCCCGCCTTCGTACTCCGACGCCTCAAGCGAAAGGTTCAGACCCGCGATGTCGACCGCGAAGTGGTGGCGGAGCTCGCGCGGGTCCCAGGCTGCCGATGTCCCGGCGGGCGGCTCGCTGTAGAGCGATCGGCGATAGGCGACGAACGCTTCAACGGCCGGTCGCACGCTCTGCCACTGCTGCGCTGAGAGCACGGCCTGCAGCGCCGCGGGGACGGCGGGTAGCGTCGCTGACGCATCGTCGTACAGCGCGACACCATCGGTGACGCGGCCTGCAGCGATGCGGCGAAGGCGCGCCGCGGACTGATCTGCGATCTCATCCGCGGGCGTTGCTGCCGTCACTCCGTAAGCCTGTCGAAAGTCCCCGAGCCGCGCGTCGCGCTCAGCGGCGGCGAGCGGGAGCGCGCGAAGGAGCTCCTCGAAGCGCAGGCCGAGCTGCACCGCGCCACGAAGCCCGAGACGGACCGGCGTCTGCTCCACGCGTACCTCTAAGGGCGCTTCACCGACGAGCGCGGAGCGAGTGCCGCCGAGCGGAAGCGTCGCCCCAGTGAGCTGATGCATTTCGACGCGGATCGTCGCCTGTACCTTCGAGCCAGCGTCCTCGCCCCAGAACTCGCCGAATTGGAACTGCCTCGCGATGAACCAGGCCGGGTCGCGGACCTGTCCCTGCAGCCCGCGACGGAGCGGGTCCGGAGCCGGGTCGTCAGGTGCACGGACCTTCGCGCCTTCGCGGGTGCGCGGCTCGATGCGGTTCCAGATCGTGATGGACATGCGACCTCCTATCCGATCGCGTCGACCGAAACAGTCTGGCCGTCCGGATTGAAAGGGAAGAAGAGCGCCGGTAGGAGTTGACCGAGCTGCGACAGGCTGTCGAGGTCGACCGTCCGGATGCCAGCGAGATCGAGGGCGTCCCCGAGGATCTCGAGGATCAGCTCGCCGGTCCAGGTCTTGATTTCGGGATCGGGCGACACCGCGAGCAGGAGGGCGTTGGGTGCGCGCGAGCCTGGCGCATCAGCGTGGAAGGCGACGCCCGTCGTTTCCTCGGCGCTCGGGATGCGCTCGATCCACTCGTCGACCATGAGGCCGGCGTGAGGGCGTGTCGCATCGTATGGTCCGACGAGCTGCAGGACGATCGAAGCGGCGCCGGGAGACGCGGGAACGTCTGCGGGCTGCGGTGGTAACGCGACCCATCGCGTCGCGCCCGTCGGTAGCTGCGCGATCGTGAGTGTGGGCGAGACGCCCCCGACCACAAGCTGCGCGGCCGTTCCCAAGAAGTCGAAGCGCGACACGCCAGGGCGCACATGTGTCAGCTGCTGGAGCCATCGCGCGGTCGCGAGGTCGTCGCCCGCGAGAAGACCGGCTGCGCCCGCAATGGCGGTGGCGAGCGCAGCCCCATCGGGCGGCGTGAACGTCGGCAGGAGCACGAAGTCGCTTCCTAACACGAGCTTCGCTAGAGCGATGGCGCGGTCCCGCCGGACAGCAGGCCGCTGCTCGGCGGCATCCCAGCCCGCGAGCGCGTTGTCCGCCGCTCGCGCGCGCTTCCGCATGGTCCGCAGCACCTCATCGGCTTGCGCGCGCAGAGCTCGGGCGCTCGCCTCGTATGCCGGGTCGGCGGTATTCGGAGGCAGTTTCGCGTTCACCGGGATCGACCCGGGGACACCGAAGAAGCTGGCGGAGCGGAGCGCCGCCCGGAGCGCGGTGACCTCTGCCGCGGTCGGCATGACCACCGGTGTCTGGTCGAGCTTGCCCGCCACGATCGCGAGCGCGGGCGCGAGACCGATTGGTTGCGGCGGGGGTTGCTGTTCCATCGCCGCGTTGAACGCGGTGAGCGCGGCCTTCGCGCGTTGCTCGATGTCGGCCGCGTCGATGTTCTGGTCCTGCTTGGTGACCCGCTTGTCGGGCTCGATGAGATCCTGCGGTCCGAGCGGTCTGGCGCCGGAGATGAGATCGCGTGCCGCGCGAAGCAGTACGAGCAGCTCGGGGAATGACCGCTCCTGCGCCCCGAGCGCGAGCGCTGCTCCTTCGAAGACGATCCGAAGATCGGTCGCGTCTGCGGGAAGCGCGGCGCTCGCGGCCAGCACGATCCGCTGCTCGAGCTCGGAGCTCTGCGGCTCGTCCGTGGCGAGACCGAGCGGCAAGAGATCGAGAGGCGCGAGGCCCAGATCCGCGAGCGTGACGCTAACCACCTGCGGAGCGCCGGCCGCCGTGGCCTCCACTCGGCAACGTACGCTCTGGGGATCGGGGAGCAGGCTCGCCAGCCATGCGTCCAGGATTCCCTCGGCGGCGACGCGTGGATGCGCGGGCAGTTGGGGCCAGGTGGTCGGGCGCACCTGCGCAGTCGTGAAGAGCACCGCGAGCCGGTGCGTCACGTCGAAGCCCGTCCGCGGCGTTGCGAGGACCTCGGGCTCCGGTGCGGCCTCACCGCGCGAGAGCGCATCGACGAGTCCTCCGGCACGCGTGAAGTTCCCGCGCATCACTTGATGGACGCTCTCGGCGATGGACACGTCTCCGAGCGCATCGATCGCGTCGTCGAGCTCGCCCATGATCGTCTTGACGGTCGCACGATCAGATTCGCTCGGCGCCTCGTCGGCCCAGATGTCGCGCCCCTCTGACCACGCGCGATACAGCGCAAGTCCGTCGACGACGTTCGAGGCAGCGACGGTCTCCGCGGCCGGCGCCGGCACTTCGTCAGAGCGGGGGATCTTGTTGGCGACCACAGGGAATCGCGCGCGGAATCCTTCTAGGTACACGTCGAGCTGGGCCTGATGCAGCGCCCGCTCGAATCGGTAGCCGAGCAGGGCGGCGAGGGGCTGACCTTGGCGGACGCCATCGATGAACGAGACCGCGAGGCGCACGCGATCGGAGGAGAGATCAAGCGCGAGTGCCTTGCCCTCAGATGTCCCGAAGTGTGAGAGGTAGCCGTGCCGGAGAACTGCGCCGGCCTCCGCCTGCGCGAGCGATGGTGCGTGGATGAAGCCGCCAACGTCCGTCGTGGCTGCGCGCAGCGGGGCGCGCGAGGCGCCGATCGCGTTCCGCGCGGCTCGGGCGGTGTCGAGCGCGCCGATCAGGGCCAACTCCGGTCCGGTCGCGGCCGTGCGAACCGCCGGGCGCAGATCCTCGACCCACGCGTACATGCCGCGGTGCGTCGCGGTCACGCCGGCTCGGCGTCGCCCCGCGAGCGTCTGCGTCGCGAGAGACGTGACCCATGCCTCGAGACGATGGCTGAAGCAATCGAGGGTCTCCGTGAACAGTCGCTCGAGCTCCGCGGTCGGGACGTTCGCGAGCTTGTCCAGCGCGGCCCGAAGCTCCTCGAGGCGACCGTACTCTGGGCTGGCGCGGTCTTGTGGTGAAAGGTTGTAGAGGTGGACCTTCGCTGGAACGCCGCCTTCAACGAGGGGAGTGTCGAGCACCTCATATGCCGTCGTGCTAGGCCGGGTCGCGAATCCGACGAAGACGGGCTCGCGCGCCGCGGTCCGGTCGAGCGTGCCGGCCGCTATCCGGATCTCGCTTACGGTATTGGCGCTCTCGAGCAGGACCGAATGCCGGAGGACCTTATAGAGCAGCGACGTCGGCGCGGTCCCGGTCGGATAGCGTTCCTCGCGGATGTCGTCTACCGACGCCGAACGGAGCCAGCTGATGTAGTTGCCGGTCGACTCGCCGGACGTGTATCTCGTCAGGCCGTTGCTCTCTGAGAGCGGTTCGTTCTGAATGATCGAAAACGGGACCTCGAAGCTCTTCCTCGAGAAGAGGAGATGGGCGAATTCCGGGTCCCAGTTCGAGTAGCCGAGCTGCGAGAGCACAGTACGGGCGACCTGCTGGGACGTATCCAGCCACTCCGCTTCGGATCCCAGCCGCAGGAAGAAGAACCAGTTGAGGACGAGCTCGTCTAGCAGGGCGTGGCGAGCGCGGTAGCTCTGCGCACTCGCGTCCATGCCGAGGACCTCGAGCAGGTCCTTCTCGGTGTTGCCACCGCGGTGGATCTGCGGCGCGGCGGCGACGCTGCGCTTCCACACGGGCAGAACACGGCGGAGGAAAGTGACGAGCGCATCGTCGATTGGCGTGCGCTCTGTCGGTTGCCATCGAGAAACCGAGGTGACTGGCAGCACGCCATAGGGCGTGTCGCCGATCGCGATCGCGGGCATCGGTCCACGTCCGTGCACCATGTCGCGCACGTACCTTCGGAGCGCGTCCTCGTATCGGGCCGTGAGCTCGCCATCGAGCAGGTTCCGGATGACGTATCCGAGCGTCGCCGGCCACACCGCAGTAACCATTTGCCGGGCGAGCTCCTGCTCTTCACGGTCCGCCCCTTCGATGTGCTCGAACGAGCTGGGCGGAAGGCCGAGCAGCGCCGCGGCGACGGCGCCGTCGCGCTGCGGGAGCGGGGCGGCGCGCTCACTCCGGAAGCTCCGCTCGAAGCCCGGGTCCGCGCTCGTGTAGGCTCGCTGTGCCTCCGCGGTATTGTTCGCCGCCGTCCCCTGAGCGATGAAGGCCAGGCCGTCGCCGAATCGATGCGACTCGAACAGCTGCGCGATCTCCTCGTTGGCGCTCGCGGGAGGTTGCGGGACGTGCGTTGTGACCATTGGTCCCCGGTAACGCGGTTGCCCGAGCCCGAAGGCGATGACGCGGTCGAAACCCGTGGCGGCGTCACTGGCGTTGAGGTCGATCCGCATGGCCATTCCAACGGCGACGGCCTCGCTGAAGTCGAACATCCAGCGCAGCCCGGCATCGATCTGGAGATCTCGAATATCCGCGTTCACTGCGGGTGCGTTCGGGTCCGGACCCATCTGCAGGTCGGGAGGGATGGCCTGTCCCTCCTGGAGATAGAGTCGTTGGCCGCCTCGATACGCAGCGACCACCCACCTCGCGGGTAGGCCCGCGCCCGTCGCAGCGCGTTCCCAGGTTGACGATCGTCTCTCGTCGGCAGGAACGACGCGATGCTGGATCGGTGGGGCGGGCGTTGCGCCACTGGTCGTCGCCGCGGGCGGCCGCTGCGCAAGATTGTCGGGACGCGTCCGCTCGGCTACCCAGGCGGCGCGCGTCGCACCGTACGACGCTGCTAGGACGCGCCATGGCGGGCGTTCGTCCGTCCCGGTCGCGGTGCCCAGGCGCCAGAGTGCGTCCCAGTACGCCTGACCCGCGGCAGTCTCCTCGTCGGTCAGTCTTGGGTCATGGCTGTCGATCGCGATCTGGTCGGGGAAGAGCCGCACCCATAGCTGTGGCGTTCCGCTCGTGCTGCTGCCGAAGCGCGTCTCGAGACGCGCGGGCAGGAAGAGGATCGGCGCGAACGCTGCGAGCGTCATGGACCGCTGGCCTCCGGAAGCATCAGCTCGGCGTGGATCGCGACGCGCACCGGTCGTCGGAGCGTGATGTACGCGACCTGCGCAGCATCGGTCCGGCCGGAGGCATCCGTCCACCGATTCGACGCGTCGTCTGCGTTGTCCGGGCCCACGGTTATCTGCAGGTTCGATGGCTGCTGCAGCGCCGACGCGAACGTGAGCGCTCCGAGTGCCTGTTCGTTGGCCGCGAAATTCGCCCAGCTCAGGTCGTTCCACTCTTTCACGAGCGGGATGGCGAAGGGTTCGGGGGCCACATCCAGGCCGAAGCGCGGCTCTGATGGCTGCTGCTGGAACACGAACCACCAGCCCTGATGCTTCGTCCGGTCTTGCGAACCCCTTGCCGCGTCGGCCGTCAGGTCGAACCCGAAGAAGGTGACGTCGGGCGGGAGTGTGCCGCGGAAGAGCGGATGTTTTTCGAGCGTGCCAAGCACGCGCTGCTGCTTCGTCGCGTCCCACACTGCCTCCGAGGCGTAGACCACGGCCGTCGGGTAGCGCTGGAGCAGCTGCCCGCGTACCAGCAAGATGACGCCGGGCGTGACGTCCTGCCGGTTGGGGTTCGTCCCGAGCGAGCGTTGACGCCACTGGTGGATCGGCGGGATGTCCCGGAGCTGCTCGCGCAGCGCGTCGGCATCCTGCGGATCGGTCGGCAGCGGCACGTACCCGCGCGTGTCCCAGAACTGCCGGAAGGACGACAATCGCTGGTCGGTCGGGTAGTCCGCATAGAGCAGTTCGCGACCAAACGCAACGTTCGCGCCGACAAGATATGCCTCGATGAAGCGATGGTCCTCCTTGAGGAGCGATGCCGTGTTCTGTGGGACGTCTTTGAGATTCGGGAGCAGTAGATCTTGGGATATGTCCCGCAGAGGCTCGTACATCGGCGTGTCGATGACAGGAGCGGCCATGATCGGCTCGAGCTCGTCGTCCGCGGGGCGCACCACGATCTTCGTGTCGACGTGGAGGATCGCGCCGATCCGCGCGGGAATCGTGCGCGCCGGATCGAGCCCGGCCATCATCACTCCGCCAATCTGATCGAGGTCTGCGGGAGGCCGATCGGGCGGATCATCCCCTGCGCGGGCGAGGGCGTCTGCGAGCCGGATCATCCCGCGGCGGAACTGCGCCGCGTGCGGCGAGTCGGAGCCAGCCGTCGACGGCGCGATGGGCGGCGAGACCGGCTGATCCCTCGAGGCGATCGTGAAGTCTGGTCGTGGTGGTACGTCGCGGAATACATCGGCGGTGAGCGAGCCGAAGCGCGCTCCAGCCGCGAGGCGCCAGCCCCGGACCCGCTCGCGCAACCAGCGCGCGAGGATGACACCGAGGAGGAGCACGAGCACCGCGAGCGGGACCGCGGCCGCGACCGAACCGGCGAGGGCGCCCGCGATGAGGATCAGCAAAGCGAGAACAAGTGCGATCGTGATCGCGATCCAGACGGCGTACGGGAGGAGGCGGCGTAGCCAGCCGGGCGCCCAAGCCGGGAAGAGGCGGTCGGCGAGGTCCTCGAGCGATATCAGCCCGTCGACGGGTCGCGCCGGTGGCACGACGCGCAGGTCGCCGGTGTTCAGTCTCGTCGCCCAGCGGGGAGGAACGGCCGGATCGGTGCGCTGCCGCTTGCGGATAGGTCCCAGCGGCCGTGCGATTCGGCGGAATGCCGGCGACAGCGCGCGCACCGGTAAACGGCTGCGCGCGATCGTCGCGGCGATCGTCCGCGGGCTCGCGCGCATCTTGTGGTGGACGGGAAACGTGAGAGAAAGGAGCGTGTCGACGCCGACGCTCGCAAAGTGCTTGACATGCACGCGCCGTGTGGCGGCGCGCGCCAGCTGCGCCGCCCGCAGCTTCTGATTCGCCTCGAGGATGGCACCGAGCTGCCTCCACGCCGCGGTGAGCAGCTGGGAACGCTGCTCGCTCACCACTCGCGTGCCGAAGCCGGCCATCGTGCGCGTGCGCGGATCGCCGTTGAGCTCGTTGAGCCAGCCGGGCTGCGCGGGGTCGAGAGTGGTCGCGCCGGCATGCCATCGTCCGTAAAGCGGCGGTGTGATGCGGGGGTCATCGCTTGTGTCGGTGATCGGCGTGGTCCCGCGGTCGACGGTCTGCTTCAAGGCCTGTTGGAACGCCGCCTTCGTCTGCCCGGTCCAGTTCGTGTCGGTGGCCTGCAGCGATCGCAGGGCCCCGCTGAGGCCGAGGTCCATCCCCGCCGCTGGGACGTTCCACGCGTTTTGGGCCGGTACGGACATCGGACGGATCCCGACTGTGGGCGGCATTACGCGTGGTACGAGCTGGCGCGCGAGAGACTCGAAGTCCCCCCGGTCGCTCGTCCCGAATTCGAACTGGTAGTAGATAGGCAGGACGAGGTCGGGATCGGGCCACGCCGGCGCCGTCTGCGTTCCGGCCGCGCTGGGCACCGGGAGTCCGCGCCCCGCGAGGACGCCGATGCGGAAGGTCGGAACGACGAAGCCGTGGTAGCGCGTGCGTGGCAGGAGCCTCCGAGGACTGAGGAGCCGCGAGATCGCGTGGCCTGGCGAGGTGCGCAGCGTCTCGCCGAGGTCATCCGTGCCGCCGCTGACTTGGGCGTGTGCCCACGCCCAGCACTCCGAAAGGTCCGGCAGTGCGGCGGCGGCCGTCACCTCGATGGTGGGTAGCGGATCGGGTGGCCTGCTCGGGCGTGTGAACTCGGTCTCCGCGAGTACGACCAGCGCGATCCAGGGCCGAAGGCGTTTGCGCGGCGCGTCCGGCGCCGCCGGCGTGAAGAGCCACGGGAAATCCGGATGCTCGAACTCGACCGAAGCGAAGTAGTTCGGCTCGAAATCGGTCACGCCCGCACGCGGATCGGTCCGCACGACGTGGCGTGGATCGATACCGACGACGTCCCCCGGGCCGAAGGTCTGGACCGTGTTCGGGACGACGTCGCTGAGGGAAGAACCTTCGATGCCCCGCGAACGCACGGTGATCGCGACCGCGATTCCCCCGCGGTACGCAAGCGAGCCGCTCAAGGGGTCGACATCGGTGAGCTGTGCGGCGGATCCACGACGCACGAATGAAAGGAAGTCGTATCGCGCCAGCGCAGGGTCGGTCATACGCGAACCTCGTGCTTGGCCATGACGTGATAGCGACCGCGGTCCTCGGGATGCGTCGCGAGATGCGCGTTCAGCGCTGCCTCTGCTGCGGCCTGCGTCGTCCCGCCGTCGGGCGTGACGTCGGTCGCGCTGAGATCCTCGCTCCTGACCACCACGTGCGTGAGCTCTCCGACCTGCACGGCGCCGGGCACGCCAGGCACCGAATAACGCATGTCCCCGCTGAGACGCACCGGCGATAGCCAGCCGGCGCCCATTCGCAGCTGGGCGCGATATGTCTCGGCCCGGAGCTTGTAGAGACCGCCGGGTCGGGATGGTAGGACCGGATCATCGACGTAGTAGGTCGAGTAGCGGACCTCGGTCGGGCTCTCCGACCCCGCGCGAACCTCGTCGCTTCCGATTGAGGCGCCTGAGATCATGCGGGTGAACGATTCCTTGCCGATGCGATCCTCGTCACTCATCTCCAGGTACTGCCCGGGCGCGAAGAGGTCCATCACGTCAGGGTGCGCCGCGCTCGTTCCGTTCAGGGTCGCTGAGGTGATTTCGAAATGGTCGTACGTCTTCGGCGGCGCGCTGCCGAATCGCGTGATCGTCTGCTCGAGCGGAACGACCTTCTGCCTCACTTCGATCCGTCCGAGGGGATGCACGAGGACGATGCCAGCAGGCGCCACGGCCTCCCCGAGCGAAGCGCCGCGCTCGGTCTCAGGCGGAAGTGTCGCGCTCCAGCTGCCGCTCTGAGCGAGCGCGGCCAGGAGCGGCAGGCGTGCGTCCGCGGCCGGGAGCGGCGCGGGTGTGGGATCGCCCCATTCCTTGTCGAAGCGGACGGTGACCTTGAAGAAAAGAAGCTTGATGCTCGCGCGCCCGTGCGCGTGCCAGGGCGCAGGCCCGCTCAGCGTGAAGTTGAGGTTGATGGACATGAGCGTGTTGGAGCCTCGCATCAGATCGACGCCGCCGCCCATCTCGGCGACGAACGAGAACGGAGAGAAGATGAAGAGCGCGTCGAACCCGAGATACCCGCGGACCGCGAAACCCCCGCCCTCCGCTCGGATCTCGAGGGCTGCGCCGACCTGCACCGAGTTGGAAGTGATGGCGAAGTACGTGCTCGCGCTGATGCGTGGGTTGTTGCCGTTGCCCATCGAGAGCTCAAGACGACGTAATTGCGGGAACGCCGGTGGGGGCGTGAAACGAGGGTTGAGCCCTCCCACCGAGAGCGCGAAGTTCGCGTTGTCGCCCCAGAGCAGACGCATCGCCATGTCGCCGGTGAGCGCGAGGCCGACGATTTCGGAGTCGTAGAGTGTCGCGTCCACGGAGAAGCTCTTCTTCTCGAACTCGATGACCCCGATCGCGTCCATGTTGATATTCACCACTGCCTCGTCGGGCTCCGGCAAGGCCGCTTTGACCTGGCCGAGGATGGCGATGTGGACGGGTGACGGAATTGCGATGAACACGCCGATGCGCGCGGTAACGAGGGCCGGAGTGCCCCAGTTCAGCTCGAGCATGATCGCGAGCACGTACCGGGCTTCGACCGGCGGGAATACCGCTTTGAGGTCGCTGATGATCTTCGGCGCGTTCTGGACAGGGTTCTCGGGGAACAGGATCGAATCGAGCGTTCGCGCCTTGAGTCCAATACGGAGAACGTCGACGAGCATCGTGCGATTGATGCCGATGAGCCCACCGATCCCCGTAAGCGTGAATCCGAAGCTGAGCTGTATCGGTGCGAACTGGGCCGTGATGATGAGCAGGAGTGAGAACCCGGGCTTGCCGTCGGGGAGTTTCGTTGTCAGAAGCCCGATCGCTTTGACCTGGATCTGATCCTTGATCGAGAGCTCGAGGATTCCCGCGTACTCGCCCTTCTCCGCGTCGAACGAGAGGTAGCCGCCTCCCTTGATGACGGTCGCGTCGACCACTAGCCCCAGGCCGTTCGGCGGCTTGAAGCGCAGATCGAGATCGAGCGGCGGGCCCGGTTTGATCGCGACGATCGCCCCGACTCGATCCACGGAGCCGGCGACCGGGCCGAGGGCGATCCCGGCCGACACCGCGCCGAGCACTTCGAGCTCGCCCGATCCGCCGCTGCGTAAGCCCAGCGTGACCGACTCGACGGTGAGAGGCCCGAGTGTCTCGTGGACGCCGATCGTGATCTCGAGAGCCGCCCCGCCGATGTATGCGCCACGTGCGGTCGACCACCCAACGGTCACGTCGAAGTGGGTCGTTATCCCTTCGGCCGGGAGGATCGTCTGGAGGAATCCGTCACCCTGGGCCGCCGAGGCAACGATCTCGCCTTCGACGACACGGATCTCCCCGCCGATGTCTCCGCCGCCTGCCGCCTCGGCCTGTGCCCGCGCGAAGAAGCCGACGGATCGCGCCGCGAAGCGCGTGCCGTCGGGCGATCCAAAGATCAGCACGCGCGCATCGCCCGGGGCCGCGGTCCGGCTTACTCCGAGCTCCGCCCCGAGCGCCCAGGAGATCGCGCCGCCACCGGCCGCCTCGATCCGGACCTTCGCGGGTGGACGAACGACAAGTTGGTAGCCGCTGCTCGCGCCCGCTCGAATGACGATCCCGAGCTCCCATCCCGCCGAGAGCGAGACGCTGTGCTCGACCGCCACGGCGCCGGCAGGTATGAGGGCGAGGCCGGGGGGATCCGAACCCCCACTGTTCGATGCCCCCTCGATCGCGATCTGGGTCGAGAGGGCGCCGAAGTCGACGTTCCAGACGAGGCGCAGCACGCCATCCATCCCCGACGCCCCGCTTCCCACGTAGGATGCGGGCAGCCCGAATGCGAACAGCACTTCGGAGAGCCGGTCGAGCAGCGCATTCGTATTCGGCGACGGGTCACCCCAGCCGTAGACGTCGTGGAAGATCTCGCCAGGCCGGAGCAGCTTTGGGATCTGATCCCACCGGATCTCTCTACGGACGTACGCGTCGAGCGTGCCCGACGCGGCGACGGGCTCCCGGTGGAAGATATCGATGAGCGAGAGCAGGGCCGCCAGCGTCGGACTGCGTCGCTCAACATGTGTCATCACCGCGTAGTCGAAGAGGCGACCACCGAGGTCCGCGCCAGCACCGGCGAGCGCGTCGAGGCCGTCCAGTGTTGCCTTCGCACTGGTGATCGCCGTGACCAGTTGCGGGATTTTGTTCGCCGTGCCCGCGGGATCGTCGACGAGCGTCGCGATCGCGTCCTGGATCGTCCCGAGGTCCGTACCGAGCTGGGTCGCGAGAGCCGGCGTGAGGGCCGCATCGATGTCGTACCCGACGGTCCGCGCGAGGTCGCGCACGCCGTCGCCGCTTTTGCTGTCCGCCGCTGCCGCGTCGGCAAGCGGCTGCAGGGCCCTCGCGAGCTCGCCGAAGACGATCTCCGGAAGACCTGCCATCGGTCAGGCTGGCTCGTCCGGCCGGATCAACCAGAACATGCCGGCGATCTTGTCGTCCCACTGCGTGTCGGGGATCTGCGCGCCGCCGGGCCAGTTGCCGGCGCAGGGGCCACTGGAGATGTAGGTAGCGCACTCGCACTGTGGCGTTGCGCAGACCAGGGCGATGCGCGTATCAGTGCTGCCCGGACCGTGGTACGCCGTGTAGTCCTGCTGGTGTCGGGCAGTCAACGCCGCGCGTAGGTTCGCCGATATCGGAGACACGATGCAGCCCTCCGACCCGCTTCCCGTCCCACCGTTACTTCCGCGGTGTACGCGGATCAGACGTTTGCCGGCCGCGGCTGCGGGGAGAAGGTCCTGCGTGACAACGTTGTTGAGCGTGCCGTTCGCCTGCGGCGTACCGAAGAAGTACCACGCGTTGGCGCAGGCGTCGTTGTTCGCAGTGTTCGGCACGAGGTCGCCGCCTCCGCCGCGAACGGGATCGATCACGCGGAAGCAGTAGTTCCGGAATCCGCTCCCCGCGGAGAAGAAGGACTCGTAGTAGTACGCGCGATTCCCCTTGATCGACGAGAGTGCCTGGTCCCATCCACCTGCCGCCCCGAACGCGCCGTGTCCGTGGCCGTCCCATGCTCCGTGCTGCCGGGAGGTCCAGCTGCTGAACCGAAAGCGGTTCACCACCTGTCCGTCGTGAACGACGAACATGAGGCCGTCGTAGTGGTCGAAGCCGAGCTGCCGTCGCAAAGGCGGCGCGGCGGGCGGGTTGAGGTTGTAGTTCAGCTGCACCGGAGCCTCGAACGCGTCGGCACCGAGTCCGGCGGGGATCCGCCAGGGCGACACGCCGGCTGTCAGGACCGGATTCCCATCAACACGGACCTGGTTGGCGGCGACGCCGGGGTCGCCCGGCAGCCCGACGATGCGGTAGGCGCGGAATGGGAGTCCTCTCGTGGAGTTCGTGTCGCTGTTCAGGTAGATCGTGTCGAAGCTACGGTTCACGCGCGTGAGGTCAGGCGCGCCATCGAGATTCAGCAGGTCTGGCGTGCCCACTGCGGCGACCGCTGCTTGCGCGCCGGCGAGCTGTGCGACGCCCTGGTACTGCCGGATTCCCACCGGATCGATCAACACCAGGCACGGCGGCGTGTGCATGGTCCACCTCGAGCTGGCGGCGTTGTCGCGGAACAACGGCGCTGGGGCGCCGTCGAGATCGAGCTGCACTCGTCGCTGGTTCGGCTGCACCGCGCTGATCCGGTAGCGGCGGCTCGGTCTCGCCGTGTCGAGAGCGAACTCGATCGTCGAATGGAGGGTTCTCCGCGGAGGTGGGAACACCGGAGCGTTCGACGCGAAGGCAGGCTGTCCGCCGGCTCCGTTCTGGAGCGGGTTGTTCGCCGCAGCCGGGTTCGCCAGGACTAGCGTCAGGTCGGCGGAGTCATCGAGCTTGAACCAGTTACCGGCGCCATCGGCGTGCGCGTCGGAGCCTGACGGAGGTCGGAGGCTGACAGTGGTGTAGCCCGGGTCGCCCGGACTAAGCGGACGGCGGTTCGCGATCCAAGGATCCGGGAAGTTCACGTAGAACTCCACGATTGCTTCGAGCTGATCGATGTTCTGCCAGCGCTGATTGCGCATCTCGAAGACGAACGGGTCGTCGAAGGTCAGCAGCCACGGATAGCCCGCGCGCTTGTGCAGGCGCCGCAGGAATTGGCGCTTCGCGTTGAAGCGCCCCCACCATCCGCTACCCATCTACGAGTAGAGCCAGTAGTACAGCCATGCGCTGACCTCGCGGGCCCACGGTTCCCGTGCGAATGACCGCGCGCGTTCGCGGAGCTGCGAGAAGTACGGCTCCGTTCGCTCTCCGCCAAGGACCTCCGAGAGGAGGCTCGGCGTCGCATCTCGACGTCCGCGGATCGGATCCAGGAGACGGTTTCGGCTGCTGGAGTTCCAGTCCTCTTCGATGTCTGCGACGTCGTCGACGAGAGCCAGGACCTCGCCGACGGCCCGCGCGAGGTCGGCCAATTTGTCGTCGGTCGTGTCGGCTGCGTCGCCGCTCACCTGCATGAGCGCGTACGCGACGAGCAGCGGGGTCTGCCACACCTCCGTACGTGTGGGACCGCCGTCCGCTTGAACAGAGGCCAACTGCGAGCGGTATGCCCCGAGAAGTACCTCGGTGACGTGGGCGCGAAGCGGTCCCGGGTTGGAACGCCCACGCGATACCGCCAGCGTGGTGACCCGCTGCAGGAAGTCATGAACGAGGCCGAAGAAGTACCTCGCGAGCAGCGGGGCATCCTCCGGGATCGCGATCTGGCCGACCTGGACCGCGTGCTTGAGTTGCTCTTCGTCAAGCCTCGTCTCGACGACCCGAAGAAGGGCAGGGTCCTCGTCGCAGGCGTGATCGAAGATGGCGGACGCGATGACGTATTCGGCCAGAGCGCGACGCGCCTCATCACGGTGAGTCGTGCTTCGCGACGCGACCGCGTAGGCGCAATCGACGACGCTGCTCGCGAAGGCCGTCATCGTCTCGATGGCGTCAACGAGTGACCTTTCCTCGGTCGTCGTAGGAGTGCCAAACACCGCGAGACGGGTGCCAACGGTGTGCGCCAGTGGCCGCGCAAGGGCGAATCTCTGTCGCAGGTATCGCGAGTACTCCGCTTCGTCGAACCCGACTCCCGCCTGTTCCAGTGCCTCCCGTGCGCGAGCGCGCAGCGGGTGGACGAACGCGGTCAACACGGGTCGAGGGCGCACACGGTCAGGAGTCCCTGCCTCCCCTCGTTCCGTTGCGCCGCGTCCTCGGCCGCTCGTGCTGTCGAGTTAAGTAGTCGGCGGCGAAGTTAAGTCACCGACCTGGCGCCGTCAACCGGCTCCGAGTCCCGCGCGTCGTGCTTGGCCTTGCGCTTCCCCGGGCTCGACGGTCCGAAGTTCGCGATGCGTCTTGCAGGGCTCTGGCTCTCAAACCTTGCCGGATAGTCGCGATCAGCGCGATGCCGAAGCGTGGCGGGACCGCGGCGCGGATTCGCGCTGATGCGTTCCTGATAAAGCCTTCCGGATCGGCCCACGACTTCCCTCTGCCGCGGGCCTTCTATGTGACGCCGGTCGGCGATTCGCGGACGCCCGGTCCGTCGTCAACCCCGCGTTGCGCGTTCCACTATCAATAGGAGACGCTGCGAGGGGGCAATGGTTTAGCTAGACCAATAGTCTCGACTGACCGCGACGTCGATTTGGGGCAGTAGTTTCGGGCTCACCGTGCTTGGTCGTGAGGACCCATTGCTCTCGCCCCGAGACATAGTGGTCTAAACCTTTGGTCACCCAGACGTTCGGTTCGCTCGCGAGTTTCCGACTAAAATGAGGCTCTCGCCGAGGTAGCTCAGTTGGTAGAGCAATGGTCTGAAGAACCATGTGTCGCCAGTT
>WUUC01009883.1_pt1 | contig 15299 bp, 11 predicted proteins | sample 6278441 | NCBI WGS metagenome assembly WUUC01 (sample SAMN13675441, study PRJNA597444) | soil metagenome | isolation source: soil | place: USA: Washington | collected 2017-10
AGTCGATGATGGCGACGCCGCCGCCCCAGAACGCCGCGAACATGCGGTCGCCGCGAATGACGGGCGGCCCATGCAGGGTGCAGGTGTCGTCGGCCGGCATCGGATCGTTGCCGACGCCGGCGCCGTCGGCTTTTTGCCAGGGCAGCCCCCAGATGCTGATCACCTCCGGCTTCAGGGGATCGGAGATGTCGAGGGTCCAGATGACGCGCCGGTTCCAGCCCTTGGCGTCGTTCGGCAGGAACGCCAGCTTGCGCTCGTTGTCGACGCCGAAGCGATGCGGCCCGCTCCCCGGCGTGTCGTAGAATCCGACCTGCCGCGGCTGGTCCGGCTTGCTGATATCGAAGATGTAAAGACCCGTCCTCGCGGTCTTGCCCGCCTCGTTCGGGATGGCTTCGGAATTCACGTAGAGGATGTCGTCGCCGACGATCCGGAGCTTGTGCATGTGAATGCCGGGCGGAGCCAGGAACTCGGCGACCTTGCGCGGATTGCGAGGGTCCCGCACGTCATGAACGGTGAATCCTTCCGAGCCGTTGTAGCTCGAGCCTCCCACCGCGCCGACATAGGCGTGGCCCTTTCTCACCTCGACGATGCTGCCGCCGCCCCAGGCCGCCGATTTGTCGTGGCCGAGCAGGCGGAAGTTTTTCGCCTCTTCCTGTTGCATTCCGTTCTCCCTTGAATCTCGAAAGCGCCGCGCGCCCTTCCTTTACGCGGAGACGATGAGTTGCGGCGCCGGCTCCGCCCTCGCCTTGGAGGTTTCCGCAGGCTCCGGCGTCTCGGCTGCGGCGTCCTCGCGCGGAACCACCCGGCAATCGGCCGGAGCGATGCGGATGTGCAAGGCACCTCCCGCCGTATCGATCGCCGTGCTCGCCTGGGCCCGCAGGACGACGCCTCCTGCCAGCTCCAGGAAATATTCGGAATGCGGGCCGAGGAAATAACGGTTGCGGAGCCGGGCGGAGAACGCGTTCGGGCCCGGAAACGGCGTGTTCGCGATCTCCACTCGCTCTGGCCGTACGACCAGGAGAACCGGCTCGCCGGGCTTGAGGGTTTCGTCTGCGACGCACTGCATCTCTCCAAAGCCGCAGCGGACCCGCCATGCATTAGGCCCAATCAGGGCAAGAACCTCAGCCTCGATGAAGTTGCTGAGCCCGATGAAATCGGCGACAAAGCGCGTGGTCGGGCGCGCGTAGATCTCGTTGGGCGAGCCCATCTGGGCGATGCCGCCGCGATCCATCACGATGACGCGGCGGCTCATCACCATGGCTTCGGCCTGATCGTGGGTGACGTAGACGGCCGGGATCGCGAGCTTGCTCTGGATCTCGATCAGCTCGAAGCGCATGCGCTCGCGCAGCTTGGCGTCGAGGTTCGACAGCGGCTCATCGAAGAGAAGCGCCCGGGGTTCCATGGTGAGCGCGCGGGCCAGGGCCACGCGCTGCTGCTGCCCGCCCGAGAGCTGGTTGGGGTAGCGGGTCTCGAAACCGACGAGGCCGACCGTGCGCAGCTTGTCGTTGACGCGCTCCTGGACGTCGCCTCGCGAGAAGCGCGTCTTCACGCGCAGGGGGTAGGCGACGTTCTCGAACACGGTCATGTGCGGCCACACCGCATAGGACTGGAAGACCATGCCGAAATGCCGCTTGTTCGGCGGCACGAAAATTCTCCGCTCGGCATCGGCGAGGACTTTGCCGTCAAGCGTGATGCGGCCGCCGTCCGGCTGCTCGAAGCCGGCGATGCAGCGCAGGGTCGTGGTCTTGCCGCAGCCGCTCGGGCCGAGCAGCGAGATGAATTCGCCCGACTCGACGCTGAACGAAACGCCCCTCACGGCGGCAACGGTCCCGAAGTGCTTCGTCAGGCGCTCGACTGTCAGGGCTGCCATGCAGCGCTCCACCGGTAGCGGCCGGTGGGACGTCGCCGCAGGCCGGGCTTCTGCGAATGATTGATGCACATCAGGCGCGGGGAGGCTAGTGCACGGCTTTCCGGATAGTCAATCATCGGTAGGGCCCGGCGGTGCTATACCGGTTTGACGAGGTTCGCGACGAGGGCCTGGAGCCAGGGAACGTGATGCGTATTTGTGTTTTTGGAGCCGGTGCGGTGGGCGGCCACTTGGCGGCGAAGCTCGCCGCGGCGGGGCACGCGGTTTCCGTGGTCGTGCGCGGCGTTGCCTTGCAGGCCATTCGAACATCGGGATTGCGGCTCCGGATCGGCGATCGTGAGATCGCCGGGCCTGTCACGGCTACCGACGACCCCGACGACCTTGGCCCGCAGGACGCCGTCATCGTGACCGTGAAGGCGACCGCGCTGGCCGCGGTCGCGGAACGGATCGGGCCCCTTATTGCTCCGGCAACCGCTGTCGTTTTCGCACAGAACGGGGTTCCATGGTGGTACCCTCACGGGCTCGCAGCGGCACACCGCCGGCCGCCGGCCCTGCCGGGCTTCGATGTCGGCGCCGCCTTCTTCAGCAGGATGGCGCTCGACCAGGTGATCGGAGGCGTCATTCATTCCAGCAACGAGGTCCTCGAGCCAGGTTTGGTGAAATGCAGTTCGGTTGCCTCCAACTCGCTGACGATCGGACGTGTCGACGGCGGCAATAGTGTCCGCCTCGCGGAATTGCGGAGCGCGCTCGACGGGGCGGGCATGACCTCGCCCGCGACCGACGACATACGGCTTGCGGTCTGGAAGAAGTTGATGATCAACCTCGCTGGCTCGTCCCTGTCTCTTCTCACGGGCCAGATGACGTCGGCCGTGGCGCTCGATCCGGATCTTGCCAGGCTGTGGGAGCGTCTCATGGAGGAGGGGTTCGCGATCGCCGCCGCCTACGGCTACGACGTGCGGCAAGACCTTGCCCGAGAGGCGGCCCGCCGGGTCGGCCATCACCACAAACCCTCGCTCCTGCAGGACTACGAGCGTGGTCGCCCGATGGAGGTCGTGGAGATGATCACGGCCCCGGCGGCCCTCGCCAAGGCGGCCGGTGTGGAAACGCCAACCCTAGACGTCATTGCGCCATTGTGCGACTACTTGGCGGGGCATCCGCGCCGTTGACCGAAGGTATTCGGCCAGTGGACGTCGACGTCATGATGGCGATCCAGCAGGCGCGTAACGCCGGGCAAAAACGGCCCAGCCTTCAGGGGAGGGTTTTTGCAGCAGCCTTACTAAATGGTTGTCGCGAAAGCCGTGGTGACGCCCAAGAAGACCAAGATCGAGTAGATGGCCTGATAAACCATTCCGCTCATGGCCGTGGGAAAGCGCTTGCCTAACCGTTTGTGTCTTTTCTCTTCCAGAATCATAAGACCGGAGGAGCAAAGCAGGAGAAGGGCGTAAGGAATTGACGACACGAGGCTGCCCCCGATGAACCCGAGCAGCCTACGCGGTTGCGCTCTAAGGGCCGGTGAAAGGGGAAGGGAAACCCCTTCGGGGTTCGTTAAGGATCACATAACCAGGCCTTAGCCATGAGCCCTCGTCTCATCCCCGGGTCGGAGCCGTCCTTGAGAGGAGCGCCGTGCCCCGCCAGATCGAATAAGATGTGACGGCAGCGGTCTCGCCCGGGAGAACAGGCGCCACAACTTGAATCCCCTTGTCAGCGCTCGGTAACGTGCGCATCATCGCATGGCGCACACGGATACCGGGTTTCATCCAGCAGGGCTCGCCTCGCTGTCGGTTCCGGCTGGGCGGCGCTGCGGGGAGCACGGCTCCGCCAATTCATAAATCCGTGCCCATGGAGGAAACGGATGTCTCGGAAGCTCGGTTTCGACCCTGTTGCGGCGCCGGCGATCTCGCGCCGAGCCTTCTTGCACATCGCTGCGAGCGCGGCCACTGCGACTGGATTGCTGCCGCGAACGGCGGCGGCGCAGGAAACCGTCGTGTTCTACACGGCGGCGGCCGTGGGATCCGCCGACGATCTCGTCAAGCAATTCAAGCAGAAGACCGGGATGGGAGCAGAATATTTTCGCGGCGGCTCCTTCACGATCGTCCAGAAGATCGAGCAGGAGGTGAAGGCCGGGCAGGTCCGCTGCGGGGTGATGTCCCTGGCGTTGCCCAACCTGGTCGCCCAATGGGCCGATAAGGGGCTCATCATGCGCTACGAGAGCCCCGAGCATGCGCGCTATCCGAAGGCGTACAGCGTGCCTGGCTTTGCCGGCCCGATCTCGGCCGAGCCGATGGCCATGGCCTACAACACGAAGATGCTGAAAGAGGAGGAGATCCCGAAGCGCTGGGAGGATCTCCTCGATCCGAAATGGAAGGGCCGCATGACCATGTCGGACGCGGCATCGAGCGGCGGCGCCCTGCATTGGTACGCGGCCATGCGCAAGACCTACGGCAAGTCGTACCTCGAAAAGCTCTCGAAGCAGAACGTCTTGATCCGCACCGGCGGGGGCGATGTGGTGAATACCTTGATCGCGGGCGAACGGCCGCTGGCCGCCATGCTGCCGCAGTACCATGCGCTCGGGCAGATCGCCAAGGGCGCGCCGCTGAAGATCATCACGCCGGACGAGGGACTGCCGATCAACTACAGCCAGATCTTCATCCCCGCGCGTTCCTCCAATCCAGAGGGCGCCAAGAAATTCGTCGACTTCACCCTTGGCCGCGAAGCCCAGCAATTCCTGCAGGACAAGTATTTCCAGGTGAGCCTGCGTGACGACGTAAAACCATTCTCGCGAGAGAGCGGCGCCAAGCCCGTCAACGAAGTGACGCCCATCGCAAGCACGCCCGACGACATGGAGAAGTTCTTCGCCGAGCAAGACATGCTGACGGAGGAGTGGCGAACCCTCTTCAAGTGAGCCGATGCCCTTCACCCTGTCGGCGATGACGGCTTTCCCTCGAAGCGCGGCCTGTGGCTCAATCGGCTGCCGTCCTTAGCGCGGCCCCGCGGAAGAAGCGGGTCTGGAACGTCTCGTTCCTCGACCCCCTCCTATACGTGCAGGCCCTCGCGATTCTCCTCCTGCTCGTCCTGATCGTCTATCCGGCGGGCATCCTCCTCAATCTCTCGGTCAGGGATGGGAGCGGCGCCTTCTCACTGCTCTGGTACATCCAGGCCTACACGACCGCGCGCAACTACGAAGCCATCCTGAACACGCTCGTAATCGGCGGCGGAGCGGCCGTTCTGGCAAGCATCGCCGGGACGTTCCTCGCCTGGGCGGTCGTCAGAACCGACATGCCTGGCCGCCGCGTGATGGAGATGGCGTCCGTCGTGCCGTTCATCTCGACCCCGTTCATTGGCGCTTTGGCCTGGATTCTCCTCGGCAGTCCGGAGACCGGCCTCGTCAACCAGTTCTGGCGCTATATTGGGGGAACGGGGTCGCTCATCCAGATCTACTCGATCGAGGGGATCATCTTTGTCATCGCGCTCTATGAAATGCCCTTCGTCTTCCTCATGGTCGGCGGCGCCCTGCGGTCCATGGATCCGACCCTTGAGGAGGCATCCCTGTCGTCCGGGGCGGGCCTGTTCGCGACGACCTTGAAGGTCACCCTGCCGCTGGTCCTGCCCGCCATCCTGGCCAGTTCGCTCTTGGTGTTCGTGCTCGCGGCCGAGCAGTTCGCGGTGCCCGCCGTGCTCGGCTCGCCGGCTCGCATCAGGGTGCTGACGACGGCAATCGTCGAGACGCAATACCGCTACCCGCCGCAGCACGGGCTGGGCGCCTCCCTATGCGTGACGCTGCTCCTGATCGCCATGGTCGGCCTGTGGATCCAACGTCGCCTCCTCCGCGGCCGCTCGTACACGACGGTTGCCGGGAAAAGCGCTCATCCCCGCCGGGTCGCCCTGGGCGCATTCCGCTGGGTCGTGCTTGCCGTCTGCGTCGCCTATCTGGCGCTTGCCGTGCTGCTGCCGTTCCTGACGCTATTCCTCAGCTCCATCCGGACGTTCTGGACCGCGGAGTTCGAATGGGACCAGCTCACCCTTGAGCATTACCGCTGGATCTTATTCGACTATCCGATCACGCAGCGGGCGATCTTCAACAGCCTCTTCCTGGGCGTGGTCGGGGCGACCGTGACGATGGTGCTGTGCGCGGTGTTGTCGTTCCTCACCCTCCGCACCCGCCTCCCTGGGCGTAAGCTCCTCGACTATCTCACCATGGTTCCGCTCGGCTTTCCCGGCGTCGTCCTCGCCTTCGGACTGCTGCAGGCCTGGATCCATCCGCCCCTGGTTCTCTACGGGACAATCTGGATCCTCTTCATCGCTTATATCACCCGCTACCTCCCGATCGGCGTGCGCGCCACGTCCGCCACCCTGGTCCAAATCCACCCGGAGCTCGAGGAAGCTTCGATCTCCTGCGGGGCCAATTGGTTCCAGACGCTCAAGAACATTACGCTGCCGTTGTTGAAGCCGGGCATCCTTGCCGGCTGGGCCCTTCTCTTCGTCGCCTTCACCCGAGAGCTGAGCGCGTCGATCCTGCTTTACTCGCCGGGTCGCGAGGTGCTGTCGGTCGCCATCTACGATCTCCATCAGAATGGCGCCTTCCGTCCCCTCTCGGCGCTAGCCTTCCTTCAGATCGTCATCTCGCTCGTCATGCTGGCTCTCGCCAAGTGGCTCGCGCGCCTTGATCGGGCTGGGGCGGGCTGACCCAGTGATTGGCCTCACTCACCCGGAACTGGTCCGCTGCGTTGCAGCCGGCGCTTGAAGACGCCGTTCGCGAGCGCGACCGCGGCCGCGAGTAGAAGAGCCGCCATCAGTCCGCGCATGGCGCTGGCGAGGAACGCGGCGTCGAGGCTCGGGAACGGAAAGCGCGCAAGCTGCTCGCCGCGTTCGAGAAGCCAGTGCCAGCCGGTGTGGGCCACAAAGGCGGAGAGGATGATGATCCCGAGCCGCTCGGGCACCGCATGCGTGAAGAGCATGTTCAAGGCCGGCACCATCACCAAGAGCACCAGGAGCTGCCCGACCTCGACGCCGATATTGAAGGCGAGCAGTGAGGCAAGGAGGTGATCGCCGGCAAACTGCAGCGAATCACGGAGCGCAAACGAGAATCCGAAGCCGTGCACGAGCCCGAACGCGAAGGTGATGACCCAGCGGCGATTGACGTTCGTGCCGACGATGTTCTCAAGCGCCATGTAGACGATTGTGATGGCGATCAAGGTTTCGATGAGCGGCGGGAACCACAGCGCATCGGGCACGAAATTGGAGGCGGAGGCGATCAGGGAGATCGAATGCGCGATCGTGAACGAGGTCACGATCACGGCCAGCGGCCCCAGCTTGCGGAAAGGGGCCACGAGACAGAGCAGAAAGAGAAGGTGGTCGATCCCCTCCAGGATGTGCCAGAAGCCGGACACGGCGAAGTGCAGGGCGGCCTGGTGCCATCGCGGATCGAGGCGCACGAGCCCGGGATCGCCGTGAAGCTCGAAAGCGCGGGCGACGCCCCCTGGCGGCAGAAAGCGCAGCGCCGTCGAGACCCTCTGGCCGAGCCGGTCGGTCCGCGTCCGAATCGAGAATTCCGAACGGTCGGACTGGATCGGGTATTCGAGCAGCACGTCCAGGAGCTGCTGGTTCCAGTAGAGATCGAGATCGTCCGCCAAGCGCGGTCCCTGAACGTGGGCACGCGCCGACTCGTAAGAAGCGAAGGACCGATCGGACGGGAGCGAGACGCGGGCGTGGGCGATGCCGGGCGCGGCAAGGCGCGCGCCGTTCTCGAACACATCGATGTTGTCGATCAGCCAAAGCTTGGTGGCATGGCGCAGCGCGTCGTCCGCTCGGGAGACGTCGAGATAGCCGGGACCGCGGCGCGGAACATCGACCTCCTGCATGGCGTCCAGCGGCACTCGGATCAGCATCTCGAGCCGATCTCCCGCCGGCTTGACGAACATGTTGATGCGAACGTTGGCAGGGATCTCGTGCGCGGCGGCGCCTTGGGGAAGGGCACACAGAACCATCAGCACGATCGTCGCGGCGCGTCGCATCAGCGGGAAACAGGAATGAGAACGCACCAACGAGCCCTCCATAGTCACACAATCGTAAGGCGCTCGTTTTGCTGCTGACAAGCTTCATGCGCGGGCGCATAGTGGAGGTAAGTCCCTGCGTCGCGTTGTGACTTCGCCGTCAGGATTTGCTGGCCGGGCGAGGCGGGGCCTATGGGGAGGTCCATGATGATGCTCAGTTACAGAGGCAAGTTCATCTATGGAGCGGCATTCGCGGCCAGCCTAACGGCACTGGCGGTCGGTCAGGCGGTGCTGCAGAACAGGGCGGAGGCGCAGAACGAGGGCATCAAGGCGCCCATGTTCGAAGTCGATCCGTTATGGCCGAAGCCCCTGGGCGGGCAATTGCTCGGCTCGGTGATCGGCGTGTGGGCCGACGAGCAGGACAACATCTGGATCATCCACCGCAGCTCCGCCACCCTGCATAACAATGAAAAAGGGGCCGAGCTGACCCCGCCCATATCCGAGTGCTGCAAGGGGGCGCCGCCGGTCCTCGCCTTCGATCCGAACGGAAATCTCGTGAAGGCCTGGGGCGGCCCCGGCGAGAGCTACGAGTGGCCGCAGTCCAACCATGGCATTCATATCGACCACAAGGGCAACGTGTGGATCGGCGGCAACGGCGAGAAAGACGCCCATATCCTCAAGTTCACCAAGGACGGCAAGTTTTTGATGCAGGTCGGCGGTTCCGGCAAGAACGCGGGCAGCGACAGCCCGGACCAGTTCGGACGCGTCGCCAAGATATGGGTCGATCCGAAAACGAACGAGGCTTACCTGGCGGACGGTTATCTGAACAAGCGCATCGCGGTGCTTGACGCGGACACCGGCAAGATGAAGCGGCACTGGGGCGCCTACGGCAACAAGCCGGACGATGCCAATCTCGGCCCCTACGATCCGAAAGCCTCGCCCGCCCAGCAGTTCCGCAATCCCGTGCACTGCGTCGAGCGGTCCAATGACGGGCTGGTCTACGTGTGCGACCGCGCCAACGACCGGCTGCAGGTGTTCAACCCGGACGGAAGCTTCGTGAGGGAGGCGTTCTACGCCAAGAATACGCTGGCATCGGGCTCGGTCTGGGACATCGCCTTCTCACGGGATCCGGAGCAGCGATACATTTTCATGGCGGACGGCCAGAACTCGAAAGTCCGCGTCGTCCTGCGTGAGACGCTCGAGGAGCTGACGGTGTTCGGCGACGGCGGGCGCCAGCCGGGCCAGTTCTACGGCGTGCACAGCATCGCCACCGATTCCAAGGGGAACATCTACACGACCGACACGTATGAAGGGAAACGCGTCCAGAAGTTCGTCTTCAAAGGTATCGGCAACGTGCCGCGCAACCAGGGCGTGCTCTGGCCAAAAAGCTGATCGACGCGGCGGCAACGCCGAACCCTCACGCCATGCCGGCCGCGAACACACGCCAGATCGCCTTCATCGGCTTTGGAGAGGTCGGGCAGACCTTCGCGAAGGGTCTGCTCGCGGAGGATGACGTGCACATCGCGGCCTATGACATCCTCGTCGGCCAGCGGGCGGGCGAGCGGCTGGCGGCGCGGGCGGCGGAACTCGGCGTGAAGCTGCATGCTTCGCCACTCGCCGCCACGCGCGATGCGCAGGTCGTCATCTCCGCCGTCACGGCCTCGCAAGCGGAGCTGGTCGCCGAGGCGGCGCGGACGTATCTTGCCCCGAGCCAGATCTTTCTTGACGTCAACTCTGCAGCCCCGTCGACGAAGCAGCGCGCGGCAAGGCACGTGGAGGCCGCGCGCGGGCATTATGTCGAAGGCGCGGTGATGGCGCCGGTGCTGAAACCGGGCCTCAAGGTGCCGATCCTGGCCGGCGGTCCGCACGCGGCCGACGCGGCGGAACTGCTCAACAAGCTCGGCATGAACCTGACGCCGGTCTCGATCGAGCACGGGGTTGCGTCGGCGATGAAACTCTGCCGCAGCATCATCATCAAGGGCCTTGAAGCGCTGATGGTCGATTGCGCAGCGGCATCAGACGCATGGGGGGTCAAGGACCCGGTATTTGCGAGCCTCGCCGAGACGTTCCCGTCGATCGACTGGCATGCGCTGGCGGACAACATGCGGGAGCGGGTCGCGACGCACGGGGTGCGCCGCTCTGCCGAAATGCGCGAAGCAGGCGAGATGCTGGCGGCTCTTGGGATCGATCCTGCCCTCGCGCATGCGGTCGCGGACGCACAATTTCGCGGCGCTCTCCGCAAGACAGGTTCAGTCGATCCGCAATGACGGCGTAAAGGCCCTTCGTCCCGGCCTCTACGAGTTCTGGGCGGACGCCGCTCGCAGCCGGCCTCACACACGCTGAGACTGAGCCGCTTAGGCCCTACTCACGCATGGCGGCCACGGCCTTTTCGACCACCGCTTTGGGATAGGCGAAGAAGCGCGAGAAGAGCTCCTCCACCCCTTCCCCGTTCGAGGGTGTGACATAGAGTTTGAGGCGCTTTGCTTCTTCCAGAAAGGCCGGATCCTTCATGGTTGCGTCGAAGGCGCGCCGGAGTTCAGTCACCCGTTCATTCGGAAGGCCAGGAGGGGCCACGAGGGGTCGCCCGATCACATGACGGCCGAATACAAGATCGAAGATCTGCCGCATCTCCTCGCTTTTCGCGTAGTCGTAGACATGCGCAACGCCAGCAAGATCGGCATGTTTCTGGATGCCGAGTTGCACGATCGGCTTCAGCTGGCCCGATGCGACCTCGGCGCGGTGCTGTGATTGCAGCGAGGAAAGGGCCATCCCGCAAGCCCCGTTGACCTCGCCGCGCGCCATCGCCAGCTTGGCTTCCGCCGCCCCCGAATAGCCTTGCACAACCTGGATCTTGGCGCCGAGGAGCTTTCTGAGGGCTGTCGCGTGCTGCGAGGTGACCGCGGCTGGTCCACTGGCCCCGAACACGGCTTTCTTTTCTATCAAGTCGTCGAACCGATCGATGCCCGAAGTATGCCAAACCGCGCAGACCCCCACGCTCTCGTCCATATTGCCGAGCCAGTTGAACTTCGCCGTCTCGAATTTCGCGCCATCGCCCCCGAAAAGCGGCTCGAACGCCGTCGAGGAGGCGAACATGCCGATGACGGTGCCGTCCCTGGGCGCGACATTGTAGAGATAGTTCGCCGACCTGAGGCTGCCGGCGCCGGGCATGTTCTGGATGACGATGCTCGGCTTTCCCCGAAGGTAATTCGGCATGTGCCGTGCAAGTGCACGCGCATACGCGTCATAGCCACCGCCCGTCTCGAAGCCGAGCACGAGCGTAATCGCTTTTCCGCTATAGAAGCTGGAGTCTTCCTGCGCCGTCGCGGTCTGCTGGGTGAAGCCGCTGGCCGCCAACAACAGCAGGATTGCCCACTTGAACATCGAGACCTCCCGATCTGCGATCTGGTTTTTCGGCGACGTTAAAGACGCTGGCCACGGGCGTAAAGCGCCGACGACGTTTCAGTTGCAACCGGGCCAGAAGGCGTTAACAGAACTCAAAACGAGATAGGCCATCTCCTGCATGAAGCCTGCGCCTTTCGTCCATCATGAGCCGAGGACCGTTCGGGAGGCGCTGGCCCTTCTGGCCGATGTGGCCCCGCAGGACGGCCGCATCCTGGCCGGCGGCCAGAGCCTCGTGCCGGCCATGGCCCTGCGCCTGGCGCGCCCGACGCATCTGGTGGACATCAACCGCATCGGCGGGCTCGACCGGCTGGCGGTTGAGGAGGAGGAGCTGTCGATTGGACCTTGCGTCCGCCATGCGGCCTTTCATCGGCCGATAGGGGAGGGACCGCTGGGTCCGCTCCTCTCCACAGTGGTCAGGCACATCGCCCATTATCCGATCCGCACGCGCGGCACGTTTTGCGGCAGCCTCGCCAATGCGGACCCCGCCTCCGAGTGGTGCCTCGTGGCGGCGACCTTGGGCGCGGTCCTGGTGGCCGAGAGCACGGGCGGCAGACGCAGCATGCGCGGCGCCGAATTCTTCCAGGGAATCTTCAGCACGGCCCTCGAGCCCGATGAATTTTTGGTCGAGGCACGATTGCCGCTTTTGTCCAATGAGACGCGCTTCGGCTTCAACGAGTTCAGCCGCCGCGCCGGCGATTTCGCCCTCGCGATGAGCCTGGCGACGTTCCAGTTGAAAGACGGCGTCATCGCGAACCCGAGAGTGGGGAACGGTGGGGTCGAAGTAGCTCCGCGCCGCATCGCCGAGGCCGAGGCCTGCCTTGCCGGCCGCCGGCCGTCGAAGCAGGCATTCAGGGAAGCGGCGGACGCCGCCGCCGAAGCCGTGAGCCCCATCGAGGACTCAGCCGAGGCGATCGCCTACAAGCGCGACCTCGTCCGGGCCGTCACGTTCCGCGCTCTCGCGCAGACGGCCGCGCTCCCGCTCACCTGAACGGCCTTGAGCCGGGCGGGCACCGCCGAAAATTGACAGCCTGACCCCCTTGGATACAGTCCGGCGTCCAAAGATCTTTGCCGATCGGTGTCATGTCGTGCGTCTTTAGTCGACGCGAGGCGCCCGGCGGTGCCAGCCGCAGGCGCGAATCTTGCCCGTGGATGAGGGGATGAGGAGGGGTATCGATGTCCATGTTCTGCCGGTCGAAAAGCCTCGCCCTGGGCGTGCTTCTCTCGCTCGTCGCAACGGCTGCCGGGGCGCAGACCTATCCGGACAAGCCGATCCGCCTCATCCTCCCGTACGCGCCGGGCGGCATCATCGATTACGTCGGACGCACGCTCGCCCAGCGGCTGAGCGAAAACATCGGGCAGCCGGTAGTCGCCGAGAACCGGCCCGGGGCCGGGGGCATCGCGGGCACGGATTTCGTCGCGAAGGCGGCGCCCGACGGCTACACGCTCCTGCTCATGGACCCGGCGGTCGTCATCAACCCGACGCTACAGCCGAGCATTCCCTATGATCTCTTCAAGGAACTGAAGACGGTCTCGGTGATCAGCTCCTCTCCGGAGGTCGTGGTCGTCTCTCCCACGCTGCCGATCAAAAGCTTGAAGGAGCTGATCGATTACGGCAAAGCCAATCCGGGCAAGCTCAACTTCGCCTCTGCGGGGGTCGGAACGACGCCGCATCTCGCGGGCGAACTTTTCAAGCTGCGCACGGGCGTCGACGCCACCCACATTCCCTATCGCGGCATCGGCGCGTCCTTTACCGACATCATGTCCGGAAAGGTGCAGTTCGCGTTCAGCAGCATTGCCGGGGCGCTGCCCTTCACCTCCGACAACCGGGTACGCGCCATCGCCACGACTGGACCGAAGCGCACGCCCGCCTATCCGGACCTGCCGACCGTGAGCGAAGCTGGCCTGCCGGGCTTCGAGGTCGACCTGTGGCTGGCCGTCTTTGTGCCGAACGCCACGCCGGCGAACGTCGTCAACCGCTTGAACGCGGAACTGAAGAAGGCCCTCGACAATCCCGACACGAGGGCGGCTCTCGCGAAAGTGGGTGTCGAGCCGCGCGGCACCAGCCCTGAAGAAGGAATCAAGTTCATCCGCAGGGAATTCGAGCAGTGGCAAAAGGTGATCGGCGAGGCGAAGATCAAGCCGGAGTAAGGCAGCCGTGACCGGTGCAGCGGTGTGCGTCCTTCGAGACGCCGCCTAGGGCGGCTTCTCAGGATGAGGTAGGTGGTAGAACGCAAGCACAACGAACCTCATGCTGAGGAGCCCCGGACTTAGTCCGGGGCGTCTCGAAGCACGCACAGCCTCTATTCAGCCCGTTATAATTCGCGAGAAGAGCTGCCGTGCCCCTCATCCGTGCTCCAAAGGATTTCTGGTCGGGACTTTTGTGCATTGCCGTCGCCGCGGCATTCATCATTCAGGCACGCAGTCTCGCGATGGGGACTGCGAGTCGCATGGGTCCGGGCTATTTTCCGACCATGCTCGCTCTCGTGCTCGCCGGGGTCGGAGCCATCCTGATCGCGCGCTCGTTCTCCATCACAGGCGACAAGGTACCGCGCCTGAACGTCGCGCCTCTTTTTATCTTGATCATCGCCATTCTGTCGTTCGGGGCGCTCATCAACTGGCTCGGGCTGGTGATTGGCGCGGCGCTGGTGGCCATCATCGGCGCGCGGGCCGGACCCGAGTTCCGCACGGTAGAAGTCGTCGCGCTCGCCGTCGTGCTCGTCGCCTTTTCCGTCGCCGTCTTCGTCTATGCGCTCGGCCTGCCGCTGAAGGTGTGGCCGAGTTTCGGAGGATAGGGATGGACGTCTTTGCCAACCTGTCGCTTGGCATGGGTGTCGCGCTCAGTCCCGAAAACCTCGCCTTCTGCTTCATCGGCGTGCTGCTCGGAACACTCGTCGGCGTGCTCCCTGGCATCGGGCCCGTGACGACGGTGGCGATCCTGCTGCCCATCACCTTCGTGCTGCCACCGGTGGCGGCGCTCATCATGCTCGGCGGCATCTATTACGGCGCCCAATACGGGGGGTCGACGACGGCCATCCTCATCCGCATCCCCGGCGAAGCCTCGTCCGTGGTCACGGCCATCGACGGTCATCAGATGGCGCGGCAGGGGCGCGCCGGCGCGGCGCTCGGCACCGCGGCGATCGCCTCGTTCTTCGCCGGCTGCGCCGCCACGCTCCTGATCGCCTTCGCGGCGCCGGCCCTCGCTCGGATTGCCCTGCAGTTCGGTCCGGCCGAGTATTTTTCGCTGATGGTGTGCGGCCTCGTGGCGGCGGTCGTGCTGGCGCACGGATCCGTCGTCAAAGCCATCGCCATGGTGCTGATCGGCCTCCTGCTCGGGCTCGTCGGCACCGACGTCAATTCGGGCGTGCGGCGCTTCACGATGGGATTCCAGCCGCTCGCGGATGGGATCGAGTTCGTCGCCCTGTCGATGGCGATCTATGGCATCGCCGATGTCGCCCACAATCTCGAGGACCGGGAAAGGACGGCCGCCGTCTCGGCGCGCATCGGCTCGATCTGGCCGACGTGGAGCGACCTCAGGCACTGTGTCCCGACGATCCTGCGCGGCACCGGCCTCGGCTCGCTGCTCGGTGTCCTGCCTGGTGGAGGGGCCTTGCTGGCCGCATTCGCCGCCTACACTCTGGAAAAGAAGGTGGCACGCCCGCCGCGGACGTTCGGGCAGGGCGACATCAGGGGGGTGGCGGCGCCGGAGGCCGCCAATAATGCGGGCGCGCAAACCTCGTTCATCCCGATGCTGACCCTCGGCATCCCGTCGAACCCGACGATGGCGATGATGATCGGCGCCCTGATGATCCATGGCATCGCGCCGGGCCCGCGGGTCATGGTCGACCGGCCCGACATGTTCTGGGGGCTGATCGCCAGCATGTGGCTCGGCAACCTCATGCTCGTGGTGCTCAACCTGCCCCTCGTCGGCCTCTGGGTGCGGCTTTTGCAAGTGCCCTACCGCTACCTGTTCCCGTCGATCCTCGTGTTCTGCTGCATCGGCACCTATGCGGTGAATACGAGCAGCTTCGACCTCTACGTCC
>WUUC01023788.1_pt1 | contig 15299 bp, 13 predicted proteins | sample 6278441 | NCBI WGS metagenome assembly WUUC01 (sample SAMN13675441, study PRJNA597444) | soil metagenome | isolation source: soil | place: USA: Washington | collected 2017-10
AAGGCCGTTCGGGAACTGCCGCGCGGGCTCTTTGCCGGCTCGACGGCCGTCGTCGTTGACACCGGCAACTACTATCCGGCGCGATGGCCGCATGCGATCGACGAGGCGTGATCGGCAGCGAGTGGGTTGCGCGGGTAGTCGGCCAGCCCGTGGTCAAGGGGGGTCCGCGGCGGCAGCACCGCCGCGGCCGGTGAAACATGCGCGGGAAATCAACGAGTACACGTCGCGATTCTCATGGCCACCGAGGCGGCAATTGGCTGAGTGATCGCGTCGGACGCCGCTGACGAGTGCCCGAAATAGCTGGCGACGTTGGCGACGAAGGGGGACCCGTGGTCCCTGATGCTCCGGAATACCGTGCTATCGCGAGACATCCAGCTGCACGTCCTGTCGCCGTTTCGCCCCTGCCACTCGGCAAACCATTGAATACGCGTTACCCTGTTCAGGCGGCGCCTGGCGCCGCCGTGCGACATGACCCAAAATCCTTCGGAAGCTCACGAGCGACGTACGTACTCGTTGCGAATGCTGGCCATTGGCGCGGGCGTCGCCGCAACGTACGTGGCGGCCGCTCAACTGGGTTTCCGTGCGGCCTTCGTCGCCGAGCAGGTCACCACCGTGTGGGCGCCGACCGGGATCGCCCTCGCAAGCCTGCTGATGTGGGGACCTCGCCTGTGGCCAGCTATTTGGCTCGGCGCGTTCGCCGTGAATGCGACAACGTCGGCTCCTCTCTGGACGGCTGTGGTTGTGGCGAGCGGCAATACCCTAGAGGCAGTAGTCGCGACGTGGATGCTGCGGAGAATTCCGCTGTTCGACTTCAGCTTCCGCCGCGTTGCCGATGTGCTGACCTTTGTCGGCGTCGCAGCAGTCGCGTGCACGACCGTGAGCGCCACGGTCGGTACCGCGACGCTGTGCGCGGCCGGCGTTCAGTCGTGGCAACGATTTGGCGTGGTCTGGTTCAACTGGTGGTTGGGTGACGCACTCGGCGCCCTGGTCGTCGCCCCTGCGGTTCTAACCATCGGCGCGGCTCCGCGCTGGGGCGCAAAGGACCGGACGCGACTGGCGGTTTTCGTGAGTGCCGCGGTTCTGGTCACACATCTCGCTTTCAGCGACGCGATCGGATTGGGCGCTCACCCCCTGGAGTATGTCGTCTTTCCGGTTGCCATCGCGGCGGCCGTCACGGGCGGGCCACCGACCACGTCGCTGGTCGTGCTCGCGTCGTCGGCCGTCGCGATCTGGAATACGGTGAGAGGTTCTGGACCGTTTACCGGTTCAGAGATGCATTACAACCTGATCCTGCTGCAGGGGTTCACGGGAGTGCTCGCCGGCACCGCCCTGCTCCTCAGCGCGGCGATTGCCGAACGCAAGCTCACCGAGCTTCGAGAGAGAAACTCGGCAGACACACTGCGTCGTCGTGAAGAGATGCTGCGGCTCGCGCAGCGGGCCGGCGGTGTCGCAAGCTTCGAATGGGACTTCCAGAAGCAGGTCGCGAACTGCTCCGCCGAGTTCTTCGCCATTTTCGGCTTGCCGCCACACGACGGCGTCATGGAAGGCGCCCACTGGGCGCAGTTTGTTCACCCGGACGATCGGGACCGGATGGCGACCCACCTTGCCCGAGCGCTAGAAGGCACCGAACCAGCAGCGGCCGATTATCGGGTAATCCGGTCCGACGGCAACGTCCGCTGGCTGACTTACGCTGGCCAGCTGCAGGCGACACCTGACGGCACTCGCATGCTGGGAACCGTCGCCGACATCACCGACCGAAAGCGGTCGGAGGCGGCGCTGAAGGAAGCGAAAGAGGCAGCCGAATCCGCCAATCAACTCAAGGATCAATTTCTCGCGACGCTCTCCCACGAGCTCCGCACGCCGCTGAACGCGATTCTCGGGTACGCACGGATGCTGCAGACGAATTCAATCCCGTCTGAAAAGCGGTCGCGGGCCATCGATATCATCGAGCGAAACGCGGTTGCCCAGAACCAGCTGATAGAGGACCTGCTGGACATCTCTCGGATTACGCGTGGGCAAGTCCGTCTCGAACCGACGCCGATTCCGATTGCGCCGATTCTGCGCGAAACCGTCGAAGGCGTCAGGCCGGCGGCGGAGGCCAAGAGTATTGCCCTCGACGTCAGCATCGACCCGTTCGCCGGCACCGTGGCAGCCGATTCAGCGCGACTGCAGCAGGTGTTCTGGAATCTCCTGACCAATGCTGTGAAGTTTACGCAGGCGGGCGGCCGTGTCACCGCGTCGGTGCGCCGCTCCGGCGACCACGTGGAGCTTTCCGTTCGCGATACGGGAACGGGCATTTCCGCCGAGTTCCTTCCGTTCGTCTTCGAGCCGTTCCGACAGGGAGACGCGCGGCTCGCCCGCGGACAGGGCGGATTGGGACTTGGCTTGGCCATCTCGAAGCAGCTCGTCGAACTCCACGGCGGCACCATTCACGCAGGCAGTGAGGGCGTCGGTCGCGGCGCGACGTTTGTTGTTCGGTTGCCGCGACACAGCGACTCGGACGCGGTCACATCCGTTGGGCCGATCGGCGATCGTGCGCACCGGCCCCTTAGCACCATCCCTGGTGCAGCACCTCTGGACGGTATCGATATTTTGCTGGTCGATGACGAAGAAGACACATTGACAATGCTGCGCGAGGCGCTGGAGAACGCGGGCGCGAGGGTCCGCGGCGTCCGGACGGCCCGTGATGCCATCCGTGAGAACAGCGAGCGCACGCCCGACCTTCTGGTCACAGACATCGGCCTTCCGGAAATGGACGGCTTGGAGCTCCTGCGCGAAATCAGGCGCACGCATCCGACGGTCACCGCCGTCGCGGTGACCGCCTACGCCCGTCTCGACGACCGATCCCGTGCGCTTGCCGGCGGCTTCCATGCGCACGTCTCGAAGCCGATTGACCCGGCGGCGTTCGTGCAGGCACTGGTTGCGGCCGTCTCCCAGACGGAATAGCGACTGTTCCGCTTCTACGGCTGAGTTGCAAAAAGGTGCTCCACCTGGTGCACAATCGACACGTGACGAGTTCATGGGCGCCGCAACCGGCTGCCAGCGATCCTCGTTGCCACACCGGGGCACCGTGAGGCCATCGCTGATATGCTGGCATCGCGCTTCTTCGACCTTCCGCGCCTGCAGGCCCGTGATACTTGATCACATGGTTGGCGCGGGCCGCGTGCTCGCGCGTTTCATGCGCCGCGAACGCCGATCCTGTGAGATTCAACGTTCGATCATCCGGTTGATCGAGAAGGCCTGTGAAGGCCGTCAAGACGGGGTCATTCGAGCGTACGGCGAAATGGCCGACGTATTGTGGAAGGCCGGTGAAACGGCGGCCGCCACGTGGCTTGAAATGCTCTGGAATAGACTCGCTCAGACGCAGTCGTTTGCGTTGCTGTGTGGATACTCGATGGGGCACCTCTACAAAAATTGCCGGGCAGCAGGATGTACGGCCTCACCATATGCTGGTGTCCGACACGGGAGAACGCGTCACGCTCCAGTGACGCCGTAACCGACCGAACGGCGGCACCTGCCACCTACATCCACGTAGAGTCCGCCGAGCGCGGAGCCGAGTGGCGGCAGACCTGACTCGCAGAAGCGAACCCAACCCATTCGTCCATGACCATTCGCCCGCCGGATCCGACGTTCAGACTCGCAGTGATCGTCGAGTCGTCAGACGATGCCATCGTCAGCAAAGACCTGAACGGCATCATCACGTCTTGGAATCAGGGCGCAGAACGGTTGTTCGGTTACACCGGCGACGAGGCCATCGGGCAGTCGATTACGATTCTGATTCGACCTGACCGGCTCTCTGAAGAGGACATGGTGCACTGGAAGCGATCCGCGCGCACCGGGGAGGGGTCGTGATCGCGGATATTGGGATCCGGGGGATCGACGGGCTGCAGCTCATTCGGGCGATCCGGCAGATGGAGGGCTCTGTCGCGAGCATTCCAGCTGCCGCCCTCACCGGGTATGCGCGGGCGCGCGACCGAATCACGTCGTTCGCCAGCGGTTTTCCGATGCATCTGGTCAAACCCATTGATCCACTCGAGCTGATTGTCCGGTTGCGACCTTGGCGCCGCGAGCGGCTGGTTGATCGTACCCGCAGGAGTCGTGAAGATCGTTAACGCCCATTTGTGCATCTATGCCTTCACATCATTCAGGCCAAGAGGACGCCCCCGGCACCGATTGGGAATCGCGGATCGCGGAGCTCGTCGACCGGGAGCTGAAACAGTGTCTCGACAACGCCGCCGAAGGTCTTCATTGGGTTGGGCGTGACGGCACGATCTTGTGGGCGAATCAGACCGAACTCGACCTGCTCGGCTACTCGCGCGAGGAGTACATCGGCCACAACATCGTGGAGTTCCACGTCGATCCACCGGTCATCGCCGACATCCTGGCGCGTTTGAGCCGCGGGGAGACGCTGCTGAATTACGAGGCGAGGCTTCGGCACAAGAACGGTTCCATTCGGTTCGTTCAGATCAACTCGAACGTGTTGTGGCGCGAGAACCAGTTTCAGCATACGCGGTGCTTCACGCGCGATGTCACCGACCGACGCGTCGCCGACGAACTCGCGAGGCGATTGGCCGATCTGGTCGAGCACTCCGACGACGCGATCATCGGACAGGACTTGCGCGGCATCATCACGTCATGGAATCGAGCGGCCGAGCGAATGTACGGGTATACCGGCGAGGAAGCCAAGGGGCAATCCATACGGATTATCGTTCCCCCCGACCGCGAGCACGAGGAAGCGACGGTCGTCGATCGCATCCAGCGGGGTGAGCGCGTGGCGACGTTCGATACGGTGAGGCGGCACAAAGACGGGGCCCTGATAGACGTGGCGTTGACGATCTCTCCTATCCGCAACCGTGACGGCATCGTCGTCGGCGCGTCGAAGCTGGCCCGCGACATCTCGGCACGCAAGGCGGCAGAAGCGCGCGACCGGTTCCTCGTGGATCTCGACGACACCCTTCGACCGTTGACCGAGGCTGAGGAGATTACCTTCACTGCCGCAAAGGCCTTGGGACAGCACCTGGCCGTGAATCGCTGCGCCTACGCGAGTGTCGAAGAGGACCAAGACACGTTCCACTTGACCGGCAATTACAACAACGGTGTGGAAAGCATCGTGGGCCGATATACGTTCGCGCAGTTCGGCCAGGAGTGTCTCAGGCTGATGAGGGCCGGCGAACCGTACGTCGTGGGCGACAGCGAGAACGACCCGCGTATTGTGGACGGGGATCGACCGTCGTATGCCATGACGGCGATCCGAGCGGTCATCTGCGTGCCGATTCTGAAACAGGGGCGCTTTGTCGCCGCCATGGCGGTTCACAGCGTGGTGCCGCGCGCCTGGTCTCAGCGCGATGTCGAGTTGGTGCAACGCGTCGCAAGCCGCTCGTGGGAGTCCATCGAGCGCGCACGAGTGACCCACGAGTTGCAGCAGAGCGAGCATCGCTTCCGAGCGCTCGCGAACTCCATCGCGAACCTCGCCTGGATGGCTCGACCTGACGGTTGGATCTATTGGTACAACGACCAGTGGTACGCGTACACAGGAACGACAGCCGCCGACATGGAGGGTTGGGGCTGGGAACGCGTGCACGATCCAGCCGTGCTGCCGGTCGTCAAGGAACGGTGGCAGCAGTCGATCGCGTCGGGAACGCCGTTCGAGATGGTGTTCCCGTTGCGCGGCGCCGACGGTCAGTTTCGGCGATTCCTCACACGCGTCAACCCCGTTCGGGATTCACGCGGCAATGTCGTCCATTGGTTCGGTACGAACACGGACGTGGAGAACGAGCGACGCGCCACAGAAGCGAACGCTGAACTGCGCGAGCGTGAGCGACTGGCGAGGAAAGACGCGGAGCTGCAGAAGCGACTGCTGCACTCGTTGTTCATGCAGGCCCCCACGCTGATTGCCGTTCTACGCGGCCCCGATCACCGGATCGAACTCGCCAACCCGCGGATCTGCGAAGCATGGGGGCGGGCGGAAGCTGACGTCATCAATCGTCCTCTGCTCGAAGTGCTGCCGGAGCTCCGTGACCAGGTATTTCCGGCGCTCCTTGACGAGGTCTATCGCAGCGGAACGCCGTACGTCGGTAAGGAGACGGCGGCAAGCTTCACGCGAACGGGCGGGACGATCGAAACGCTCTACTTCAACTTCGTCTACTCTCCATTTCGAAGCGTCAACGCCGAAATCGAAGGTATCTTCGTGATCGCGTCGGATGTGACCGAGCAGGTGCTCGCCCGAAACCAGGTGAACCAGCTTCGTGAAGCCGCCGAGGCGGCCAATCGTGCAAAGGATGAATTCTTGGCGATGCTGGGACACGAGCTCCGGAACCCGCTCTCGCCCATTCTGACCGCCTTGCAACTGATGCGGCTTCGTGGCACCGACGGCTCGGAACGCGAGCGCACGGTCATTGAGCGGCAGGTCACGCATCTGACGCGGCTCGTCGACGACCTGCTGGACGTCTCGCGCATTGCCCGCGGCAAGGTGGAACTCAAAGAAGAGCTGGTCGAACTGGCGGAGGTGGTCGCCAACGCTGTCGAAATGGCGAGTCCATTGCTCGAGCAGCGGACGCACACGCTCGATCTTCAGGTGCCTCGGAGCGGTTTACCGGTTCGCGGCGATGCGACGCGACTCAGTCAAGTCATCTCCAATCTGCTCACGAACGCGGCTAAGTACACCGCGGCCGGCGGACACATCACGGTGCGCGGGACCGAGGAGCAGGACCAGGTGGTCCTTCGGGTACGCGACACGGGAATTGGGATTTCCCCCGATGTTCTCCCACATGTGTTCGACCTGTTCGTCCAGGAGCGTCAGGCGTTGGATCGGTCTCAGGGGGGACTTGGTCTCGGTCTCACGATCGTGCGAAATCTCGTCGAGCATCACGGGGGCACTGTTTCCGCTTACAGCCAGGGGCGAGGCGCTGGAAGCGAGTTCGTCGTCCGACTGCCCAAGGCGGCTATGGCGGAAGCGTCGCAGGCTCCTCATGCGGCGAGCGGGCAACGGGGCATCATGGTTCCGACGTCCACGAAGGCCCTACGCGTGTTGGTCGTCGACGACAACATCGACGGAGCTGAGATGCTGGCCGCTGCACTGGCTGCAAAAGGCTACGAGACCCGCGTCGCGCACGACGGCCCGGCCGCTTTGCGTACCGCTCATAGATTCCGTCCTGCCATCGCATTTCTCGATCTCGGCCTGCCGGTCATGGATGGCTACGAACTGGCGACCCGACTGCGCGAGATCCCGGAATTACGGAGCATGAGGCTCGTGGCCGTCACCGGATACGGGCAGGAATCGGATCGTCGGAAAACGCGGCAAGCAGGATTTCATCACCACCTCGTCAAACCAGTGGACCTGCGAGCGGTTGACGAAGTTCTCACCGGGGCGGCACTAGAGAACAGTGGCTTGGAACAAGCATAAAGGAGGCTCAGTCTTGAGGGTGTCCATGAAACCATCAGCGCGAACTGTTAATCTGGCCGGCCGCGAAATTGGGTGCAGCTGTCATGCGTGCGCGTTCTTTCACACCGACGACCAGTTTTACAAGGTGCTACTCCCCTTCATCAGGGACGGGTTCACCGCCGGCGATCGCGCAGTGCACATCGTCGATCCGTCGAAACGCGAACGGCACCTGAAGGCGCTGTCGGCGGCAGGCATCGACGCCGAACGAGGTCAGGAAACGCGGCAGCTGGAGGTGCGGCGGTGGGAAGACGCCTACCTGCGCGAGGGGCATTTCGATCAGGATGCCATGCTGGCGCTGATTCAGGAAGTGCTCGAGGAAGGGCGGCGCCAGAAATTTCCAATGACCCGACTCGTCGCCAACATGGAATGGGCGCTCGAGGATCGTCCTGGCGTCGGCGACATCGTCGAGTACGAATCCCGGCTGAACTATGTCCTCCCGCAGTACGACGACACCGTGGTGTGCACCTACGATCTCGGGAAATTCAGCGCGTCAGCGGTGATGGACATTCTCCGCACGCATCCCATGGTGATCGTCGGCGAAGTAATGCAGGAGAACCCGTTCTATGCGCCTCCCGACGTGCTGCTGCCCGAACTGGCGGCTCGCCGACGACCACGGATGGATTGAGCTCCGGTGACCGCCGTGACCGGAGGTGGCGCCGCAGACGCGAGCGCCGAGGCGCAGGCACTCCGTCGTTGTATCAGCGACGTCGTTGCGCTCTCGACTCTGTCGGCCGTGTGGGCAGGCGCAAGCCGACCGACAATCGCGACCGGCCTGGCCCGGGTGCTCCACGACACGCTCGACGCCGATCTCGTCTGCGTCGGCCTCCGCGCGGCGCCCAACGCCGTCGCGTGCGAAGGTGTCTGGCCCGCCGACCCGCGCCAGGACATCGTGCGCGGATCGATCTGTGCGGCGATCACCCGGTGGTGCAACCAGCCGGATCGGGACCCCAACGCGATTGATCTTCCACCCACAGCGCACCCGCATGTCGTGACGCCCATCGGCATCGGTGCCGAACATGGCGTGATCGTGACCGTGGCGAGCCGGCCGCATTTTCCAACCGACATCCACCGACTGCTGCTCAACGTCGGCGCGAATCAGGCGACGGTGGCCTTACTGGCCGCCATGGCCCGCGATGAGGAGCGGATTGCCGACACGCTGCAGCGGGTCGGCAGCGCCGTCGCCGCCGAATTCGACCTCGAGAACGTCGTGCAGACCGTCACCAATGAGGCGACGGCGCAAACTGGCGCGAACTTCGGCGCGTTCTTTTACAACGTCGTCAATCCCGCCGGCGAATCCTACATGCTGCACACGCTGGCTGGTGCGGCGCGCGAGGCGTTCTCCCGCTTTCCGATGCCGCGCAACACGGCGATTTTTGGTCCCACGTTCGACGGATCGGCCGTCGTCCGTTTACCTGACGTCACCGCCGATCCACGATTCGGCCGCAATCCTCCGTACCACGGGATGCCGGCCGGGCATCTGCCGGTGCGCAGCTACCTTGCGGTTCCCGTCGTGTCGCGAACGGGCAAAGTGCACGGCGGTCTGTTCCTGGGACACCGGGACGTCGGTGTCTTCACCGAACGGCACGAGCGGTTGACCGTCGGCTTGGCGGCCTGGGCAGCGCTCGCGATGGACAACGGCTTCCTGTATGCCGAAGCGCAGCGCGCCAACATGGCGAAGGATCATTTCCTCGCCACACTGTCGCACGAGCTGCGCACGCCACTGAACGCGATCGTCGGGTGGTTGAGCATGCTTCGCCGCCCCGAGGTCATGTCGGCTACCGGCCTGCCAAAGGCCTGGTCCGCCATCGACCGGAATACCGAGGCGCTGACCGGCCTCATCGAAGATCTGCTCGACGTGTCGCGCATTGCCACCGGGAAGATCCGGCTGGCCGAAGGCGACGTCGACGTCACGCACGTGGTGCGCGACAGCGTCCGCACCATCGAGCTCAAGTTCGAGGAGAAGCACGTCGGCTTGTCCGTTGATCTTTGCGCCGAGCCGTGCAGAGTTCGAGGCGACGCGGCTCGCCTGCGGCAGGTCGTGGTCAACCTGCTGTCGAACGCCGTGAAATTCACGGGCCCCGCTGGGCACGTCCGAGTAGCTGTCATGTGTGACGAGAAGTCCGTAGTGTTGGTCGTCAGCGATGACGGAATCGGAATCCATCCGGACTTCCTGCGTCACGTCTTTCAGCCGTTCCGGCAGGGCGAATCGTCTGCCACCACAGGCCTGGGACTCGGATTAGCGATCGTCAAGAACTTGGTTGAACTGCATGGCGGCAGCGTCACCGCTGACAGCGCAGGAGTGGGCTGCGGCTCGCGGTTCACGGTAACCCTTCCGCGTGCCGTTTCCAGTTCGTAATCAAACGTCAGGCACAAAGTGGCTCCGCGGCTTCGCAGGTGGGCGGCGATCAGCCCTCCAGTCCGCCGCGATTACGTAACGGTTGTTTCGATAGAGCCGCAGCGAAGACGCGCGTCTCAGCCGCCGATGGTCTTCCAGCAGCGGATGTAGCGCCTGACGAGCATGATCCCGCCTACTGCCAATAGGGCGTTGGTCGCGAGGTTGATGTAATCGCCGACGAGCGTGAAGTTCGCCTGGAGCAGCACGCCTGCGTAAGCCAGCGCGGCGGTCCACAACGTCGTTCCAAGTGCTGAGTACAGCAGGAAAGGAGCAAGCGGCATGGCGCTGAAGCCCGCCGGCAGCGACACGAATGTTCGCACACCCGGCATCAGCCGTCCGAAGAACACCGCCGCGGCACCATGACGCCGGAACCAGAGCTGCGCACGCTCAACGTCCTGCACGCTCAACGTAAGCCACTTCCCGTGCCGAGCGACCCACGTTCGCAGCCGGTGTTCCCCGATCCGCTTTCCGACCGCGTACCACACGGTTGCGCCTGCCAACGAGCCAACCGAGCCCATGATGATCACGAGACTGAGCCGCAGGTCGCCTTCGGCCGCGACGAATCCAGCGAGCGGGATCACCAGCTCGGATGGAATCGGCGGAAACAGATTCTCGAGAAAGGTCAATGTCGCGACGCCGAGGTATCCCAGTCGGGCGATGACTCTCGTGATCCACTCAAACACGCCGGGCACCGCTCGTGGGTCGTTGAAGTACGTCGAGCGCGGGTATGCAGACGGCCACCCAGGCCATGCCGGCCTTCAGCCCGCCGATGACATCGCTGGCGTAGCGTACGCCGAGGTGAGGCACGGGGCGTTCGCTTCAGCGCGACGCGCGGGTGCCAGGCATCCGTACATCGACCTCGACCTCGGCGCGGCCCCGTCGGTCGGCCGTCGCGGTGGCTACATCGGTGCCGTCGATTACGAACGTCAACACGGCACCAGCCGCAACGTTCCGTACTGAGAACTCGACTTCTTGTTGGACGGGAGCAGCCTTGCTGAATTCGATTTCCGCTTCGCCTGCGGCATCAGCATCCACACCGGTGGTCGCGAGGGCGGCCCTGCGCTCGATGTCGTCGTCGTCTTCCTCTTCTTCCGCCACAGGTTGGAATTGCCCACTAAGGATGACTTGTCCCTGTGCATCTCGCACTTCGGCGACCGACGCGTTGGTGAAATCACCGGTCGGGCTCGCCGTTTGCCCGCTCAGTTGGACGACCATGTACACCGCCGCAATAAACGTCGCGACCAGACCGGCCGCCGGAATCACTTGACGCTTGTCTTTCATGAACCCTCCTGATGTTTCAACCACCGACAGACTAACAACCGGGGGATGAACGGAAGATAAATGTGAGCCTGGAACTAGTTTGAACTGGGCAGGACCGCGGCAAACGTGGTGCCTTCGTGTGATGAGCGGACGAGCGTGACGTCACCTCCATGCGCCCGAGCGACCCATCGAGCCACCGCCAACCCGAGACCAGCACCTCCGTCCGACGACGTGCGGGCTGCGTCGCCTCGGAAAAATCGCTCGAAGATATGGGGCTGAATCTCGGGCGCGATCCCATCGCCCGCGTCCGTCACGGAGAGCACATAGCGCTCGGATTCGTGGGTCAAGGTCACCTGAACAACGCTGCGCGGCGGCGTGTGCCGAACCGCGTTGTCGAGCAGGTTACCGATGAGTCGCCGCACCAGCTCCTCGTCGCCGGTGAACGACGTCGACTCGAGCGTCGCCAGTTGGATCGACACGTGTTTCGTGTCTGCCAACACGCGAGCCGCACGGACGGCATCGTCCGCGACTTCGTCGAGGTACATCAGAGTGCGACGCACGGGATAGCTGCCCGCATCTGCCCGCGCCAACGTGAACATGTCCTCGACAATGCGTGACAGCCGCGTGGTCTGCTGCTCGATGATCGCCAGCGTCTCGCGATACTCCTCCTCGTTCCGGTGCGACTGCTGCAAGGCGACGGCGGCCGCGGTTCGCGACGTCGTGACGGGCGTGCGCAACTCATGCGAGGCGTCGGCCATGAACTGGCGTTGCTGCACCAGGGACGCTTCGAGGCGGTTTAGCAGATCGTTGAATGTTTCGGCCAACCGGCCAAGTTCATCGCGAGGGTTGGCCACTGGCAAACGGGCACTGAGATCTTCGACGCCGATCTTCCGCGCCCGCTCGACCATCGTCGCGACCGGGGCGAGGCTCTGTCGTGCTAAAAACCAGCCCCCGGCGCCAGCGAGCAGCAATGCGACCGGCACGACGTAGGCGAGCACTTCACGCAGCGACTCGAGCTCTTCGTCAGTCGGCTCGAGAGAGCTGCCGACAACCACGAGATACGGCGTATCTGCCGGGGGAATGCTCACGCGTCGAATCGCCAGACGATGGCGGTCGTCATCGTCCTCGGCTTCGACGACAGTCAGCAGCATCGTCTCGTTCGCTGGAACCGTGGTCACATGTGGCAGGGTGACCTCGAGGTCGTCATCTCGCCCGCCTTCCGCAAGTAATCGCCCGTTCGTGTCGTAGATAGCCAACATCTGCTCACGGGACGAGAGCTCCGCCGCGGTGCTCCGCGCCGCATCCGCGTAATCCTGTCCTTCCGCCAGATCATTTGCGAGAGACGTGGTGGCAATCTGCACGACCGCTCGCAGGTTGTCGTCGATGCGGCTGTACAGCGCGCGCGCCAGCAGCACATAAATGAGGCCGCCTACGGACACGAGTGCCGCGGCCAGTACCGCGACCCAGAACAGCGTCAGCCGGCCGCGAACACTGTCAATCCTCAATGCTTGCGTCATCGGCGATTGCGAGCGAGTAGCCGGCTCCCCGTCGCGTGTGAATGAGCTTCACCGGGTGACCGTCGTCGATCTTCCGGCGCAGGCGTTGGATATAGACCTCGATCAGATTCGACATCGGATCGAAGCTGTCGTCCCACACGTGCTCGGCGATGTCGGCGCGTCCGACGACCTCACCCTGCCGTCGAACAAGATATTCGAGGAGCGCATACTCCTTTGTCGTGAGGGGAACGGCCTCTCCGGCGCGCTCAACGCGCCTGCCGCGGGTGTCCACGGAGAGATCGTGGAAAGACAAAACTGAGGATGTCAACGCCGGGCCGCGGCGCAGCAATGCCCGCACACGCGCGAGCAATTCGGGAAAGTGATAGGGCTTCGGCAGGTAATCGTCTGCACCCGCGTCGAGGCCTTCAACACGCTGGTCCGCCCCGCCACGCGCCGTCAGCATCAAAATGGGCACGCAGAGCCCATCGGCGCGGAGCCGGGCGCACAGGTCGAGCCCATTGATGCTGGGGAGTAGGATGTCGAGGATGATCAGGTCGTAGTCGTTCGTGCCCGCCTGCTCGAGCGCGATGATGCCGTCGCTGGCGACGTCAACCGCGTACGCGTGTTCCCGGAGGCCTTTCGCCAGCACCTCTGCGGCGACGCGTTCGTCTTCAACGACCAGAATCCTCATCGCTACCCGCACGCCAACCCGCTGCACGCATCATCAGACTGTGAACGACCGTCAGGGATTCAGCGTGCACGTGAGCCGCGCGAACGCACCTGGCTGTTTCTTGCCCCCGCCTTCGCTCATCAAGTAGAGGGAGTCGTTGGACGCAAAGGTCACGCCTTCACCTTGTGGCTCACCGACCGCGTTCAGCGCCACTCGTCCGGCCTGGCGCCAGTTCCCGGCCAACAGGTCTGCTGCCCGGTAAAACGTCAAGGATTCAGTTGTGCGGAGGACGATCCATCGGCCGTCCGGCGATACCGCTCCGTCGGTGATTCTATCGTTCTTCGCGGGTGGACGCTGGTCGCGTACGCCTACGCGCTCCAAGCGCGACGTCGTCCCGCTCCGGAGCTCGTTGGGGAATCGGTAGAGCGACACGGGACCAGTGTCACCCTTCGTCACGATCAGAAGACGCCCCTCTGGATTGACCAGCAACGATTCCGCATCGTGTGCGCCGTCGGGATAGGTCGCGTGGAAGACGTCGGCGACCTTTGCGGATCCGCTTGCCTCTGCGGGTTCCGGGATGCGGTAGATGGTGATCCGCTTGCGTTCGGCATCGTTGTCTCCGATGTCCGCCACATAGATGCACGAGCCCGACGGACACGGGCCGACAGCCACCGCTTCCCAATCCTCGACAGCCGCGCCGGAAATACTCAAGCGCCCAATGACGCGTCCCTTATCGTCTAGTGCAAAGAGCACCGGTTCGCCTGAGTCGTTGTGGGACCAGAGGCGGCCTGGCGTTCGACGACTCGCGGCCAGGCCACTGCCTTCCGGCAGCTCGGCAACGCGTTGCAGCGTCGCGGCGGGTGTGCACTGCACCGCGGACTCCTGCGCCTCCGATATCGCAGCCGTTACCAGTAATCCGGTAATGACGAGAGCGCTCGAAACGATTCGGATCTGAGGAGTCGTGCACGACAGGTACATTCGGGATATCTCCTGCCATCCACGCTAGCGCCCTCGACATGAACATGGGATAAACGCCGCGGAAACGTATGGCACACGCCGGTACAATACCAAGCGCTGATCATGTGGACCCGGCATCTTCTTGTGGTGGCTGCGCTCACGAGTGGCGTCGCGGCCGCGCAGCCGCAAAGCTTGGCTCCTGACGCGTTGCCGGTGACCGCCACGGCGCAGCTGGCTAAGAGCCTGGAAGCGGCGCGCGGCCATTCACGCCACATCTGGCACGACACCGCGCCCAGAAACGGTGACGGCACGGTCAACGCTTACATCGAGATCTCGCGCGGCGATCGGCGAAAGTGGGAACTCGATATGCGCAGGAACGTACGCGCCATCGATCGCGTGATCCCGGAAACCGTCGGCGGCTATCCAGTCAACTACGGCTTCGTTCCGCAGACGGTGTCATACGACGGCGACCCATTCGACGCGCTAGTGCTCGGACCTCCGATTGACGGCGGCAAGACCGTTCGCGGCCTGGTCGTCGGCTTGATGTACATGGAAGACGAAAAGGGATTGGATTCGAAGGTCGTGCTCTCGCTACCGGCCGCTGAAGGACGGCCGCTGCACGAACTGACATCGGCCGACCAGCAGCGGATCGCAGAGTATTTCAGACGCTACAAGGAACACGAGCGCGGCGCCTATGCAAAGGTGCCAGGCTGGGGGTCGGTTGCTGAAGGGCTGTCGCTCGTGTCGAAGACTCACGAGTTCTTCCTGAAGTGCCGCGGACGTAGGACCGACCCCTGTACCGTCGAACGATGAACGCCATAACCGGGCGCGAATTGTGATATCCGTCGTTTCAAGCCGCGCCTCGCCGCGGAAGCGACATGGATCCTTGTCAGCCATCCGCGCCGAAGCATTGAAGAACATGCCCGAACTATGTGCGTAGTGATCTGAAGCCCGCGCGAAGTTCTTCTGAAAAGAGTTGGGGCTGCTCCCAGGCCGCAAAGTGCCCACCTTTACCGAGCTTGTTGTAGTGGATAAGTTTCGGACGTGCGCTGTACCCAACTCCTCGGTGCTGGACAGATC
>WUUC01168731.1_pt1 | contig 15299 bp, 18 predicted proteins | sample 6278441 | NCBI WGS metagenome assembly WUUC01 (sample SAMN13675441, study PRJNA597444) | soil metagenome | isolation source: soil | place: USA: Washington | collected 2017-10
CGGACGGCAGCGGGGTGAACACGCTCACCAGCAGGTCCCCGTCCTCCGGCACGGCAAGGGAAACCGGGTCGCTCAGCACCTCTCCCCCGGCGGGGACGCTGACCGACGGCGAGCCGCCGAAGGTGAGCGGCCGCACGGTCCCGGGCACGGCGGCCGGCGCGCCGGCCCGGACGGCGACCGCGACCGTCACCGCGCCCATCAGCACCGGCGCGGTGCCGAGCGCGTTGGTCAGACCGACCCGCATCCGCGAACCACCGACGCTGGTGTGCACGACGTTCCGGATGGTGCGGTCCGCGTAACCGGTGTCCACCTTCGGCACGGTGCCGGACGCCGCCGCGGCCCACGTGCCGACCCAGTGCCCCGCGGGCGTCGCGGAGGACGGGAGCGGAGGACCGAGCACCACGAGCGCGACCACACCGAGCACCAACGCGACCCTGCGGAGGTAGGACATGGGATCTCCTCGCCGTAGTGATCACCACGCACGAGTTGACCGGATTCGACCAGAACCGTCAAGTGCTCACCGTGGCTTGGTGCCCACCACCAACGTGTCGAGCGGACCGAGCGGCTGCGTGCGAACGTCCACGAAACCCGCCTTCTCCAGCATTCCCACGCCCTCGGCGACCGGGTACTCCTCGCCGCCGGGGGTCATCAGCTTCATGTGGATGCTGATGGTCAGCCGCGCGACGTCGAGGTCGCCGTCGGCCAGCATGCAGTCGTAGACCAGCACGGTGCCGCCCGGCTCGACCGCGGCGAACGCCTTCTCGACGATCTGCTGCCGCTCGTGCGGCGCCCAGTCGTGCAGCACGTGCCCGATCACCAGCGCGTCGGCCGACGGGATCGGGTCATCGAAGAAGCTGCCCGCCGCGAAACCCAGCCGCCCGGTCAGCCCGCGCTGCTCGGCCAACCGCTCCGCCGGCGCACGCAGCGGCGCCAGGTCGAACACCGTGCCCGTCAGGTGCTCGTGTTCCCGCAGCAGGAACGACAGCAGGTTCCCGCGTGCGCCACCCACGTCGACCACGGTGGCGACCTGCCCCCAGTCGAAGGAACGGGCGAGCACCGGGCCGATCGCGGAGGTCAGCGAGTCCATCATGGTCAGGAACGCCTCGACCCGTTCCGGGTTCTGGTACGGGGTGTCGAACAGGTCGTCGGCCGCGACGTGCCGCGCCTGCTGCTCGCCGGTCCTCAACGCGTCGGTCAGGTAGGCCCATGCCGGGTAGAGGACCTGGTTGGTGCGCTCGAGGAAACCGCCGGAGTAGGTGGGTTTCGCCCGGTCGAGGAACAGCTCGGTCACCGGCGCGTTGCGGTACCGGCCGTCCACGCGCTCCAGCATCCCCAGTGCCACCAGCAACGACAGCCATTCCCAGGTGACACGGGGGTTCAGCCCCAGCCGCGCCTCGATCTCGCTCTGTGCGAGCGGTTTCTCGGCGAGCACGCTGAACAGGTCGAGCTCGATGGCGGACAGCAGCGCCTTCGCGCCGGCGAACGCGCTACCCAACCGCATGATCGCGCCCGGGTCCCGCTCGCTTGTTTCCGTGGTCAACGCCTGCTCCTCTCGACTGCTGTGTGGGATGGACGTGCTCGCGGGGCTCACAGCGCGGCCTTGGCGAGCAGTTCGAGCTGGCTGGGATCGCCGGAGCACGGGAAGAAGAGCAGCTCCGCGCAACCCGCGTCGCCGTAGGCCGCGACGACCTCGCGGAGCCGCTCGGGGTCGGTGACCGCCTTGGCCACCATCACCTCGACGTGCGGGCCGAGGAAGCCGTAGTACCGCCGCAGGTGCGCGTCCGCGAGCGCCGGCCCGTCCTCGCCGAGCGCGTAGAACACCAGCGCCTGCGTGCGTGGCGCGCCGTCGCGTCCTTCCCGCTCCCAGTAGGACCGCAGCGTCGCGACGTTGCCCGCGAACTGGGCCGGGGTGCCGGACCCGGCCACCCAGCCGTCGCCGAGCCGGGCCGCGCGACGCAGGGCGGCGTCGCTGTTGCCGCCGACCACGATCGACGGCGTGGCGTCACCCGGCCGGGGACCGACGCCACCCGACCAGAGCCGGCGGAGACTGTCGAGCTGTGCGTCGAGCCGCGCGCCGCGATCGCCGTACGACGCGCCGTTCGCGGTGTAGTCGTCCTGGCGCAACCCTGCGGACACCCCGACGGTGAGCCGCCCGCCGGACAGCAGGGCCACGCTCGCGAGCTGCTTGGCGAGCACGGCGACGTCCCGCCGGTACGGCGCGATCAGCACGGTCGCGGCCAGCTCGATCCGTGCCGTGACGGCGGCGGCCGCGGCCAGTGCCACGACCGGTTCCACGTTGTCGTAGACCAGCCGGTCCAGCACGCCGAGCGAGGCGAACCCCAGTGCCTCCGCGGTGCCGGCCCATTCGGTCAGCCCCGGCGCATCGAGGTCCGGCACAGTCGTGGGTAGTCCAACTCCGACTCGCATGTCGCCGACCGTGTCATTCACCAGTCGCGGTGCCGTCCAAAACCATTCGAGGACACGGCCGGTCAGATCACGAACACATAACGTGATGGCGTGCGACCTCGTGCGATAGGCTGGATCACGTGCGCATCACAGTGCCCAGGACGCCACTCCTGGGCTGGCAGGACGGTGCGGTGGCCGTCTGCGTGACGCTCTTCGTCACGCTCGGCACGCCCCTCGTTCCGCGTGGACAGGGCATCGAGGAGCCCCTGGACCTCGCCGGCTACGTCCTGCTGGCGTGCTCCGGGCTCGTGCTGGTGTTCCGGCGGCGGTACCCGGTCTCGGTGGTGATCGCGACCGGGTTGCTGACCTGCCTGTACTACGCGGGCGCCTACCCCGGTTTCTTCCAGCCGAGCGCCTTCGTGCTCGCGCTCTACACCGTCACCTCGTACGGCTACCGGTGGCTGGCCGGGATCGTCGGGATCGCCCTGTGCGCGGGGCTCACGGTCATCGCGTTCCTGCTGAACGGCGACGCGGACGGCCGCCTCCTCGACGCGCCGCTGTGGGTCGGCGGCTGGCTCGCCGCCGCGATCATCGCGGCCGAGACCGCACGGCACCGGCGGGCGTACCTCAACGAGGTCGAGCAGCGGGCCGCGGACGCGTTGCGCACCAAGGAAGAGGCGGCGCGCCTGCGTGCGACCGAGGAGCGCCTGCGGATCGCCAGGGAGCTGCACGACAGCCTCACGCACGCGATCTCCCTGGTGAACGTCCAGATCGGGCTGGCCGTGCACCTGTTCGACCGGGACCGGGACGGCTCACGGGAAGCGCTGCTGTCGGTCAAGGACTCCAGCCGGCAGGCGATGCGTGAGCTGCGCTCGACGCTGGAGGTGCTGCGCAAGGACGACGAGGCGCCCGGCGGCCCGAGCCTCGACCAGATCGACGAGCTGATCCGCAAGAGCGAGCGCCCCGGCCTGGACATCACCCTCCGCGTCTCCGGCGACCGGCAGCCGCTGCCGCCCGAGGTGGACCACGCCGCGTACCGGATCGTCCAGGAGTCGCTGACCAACGCCGTCCGGCACGCGAACACCCCGACCCTGTCGGTCGAGGTGGCCTACCAGCCGGAACACGTCACGATGCGCATCGAGGACGAGGGCACCCCGGGCAGTCCCGTGCGCGAGGGCGTGGGCATCCGCGGCATGCGTGAACGCGTGGCGGCACTGGGCGGCGAGCTGCACGTGGGCCCGAAGACCGACGGCGACGGGTTCACGGTGGTCGCTACGCTGCCGCTGCCGGACAAGTCCGCCAGGGGGGACGACACAGCATGATCCGCGTGATCCTCGTCGACGACCAGCCACTGCTGCGGGCGAGCTTCCGCGCACTGCTGGAGAGCGAGGACGACATCACGGTCGTCGGCGAGGCAGCCGACGGTCGCGCGGCGGTGGAGCTGGCGGGTCGCCTCAAACCGGACGTGGCACTGCTGGATGTGCAGATGCCGAACGTCGACGGGATCGAGGCCACTCGTCAGATCATCGCCAACCCGGTGCTGTCCGACGTGCGCGTGGTGATCCTGACCAACTTCGCGCTCGACGAGTACGTGTTCGCCGCGCTGCGTGCCGGCGCGTCCGGTTTCCTGGCCAAGGACAGCGAACCGGAGGAGCTGCTGCGCGCGGTCCGCACCGTCGCGGAAGGGCAGGCGCTGCTCTCGCCGACCATCACCAAGCGCCTGATCGCCGAGTTCGTCGCCCAGCCGTCCGGCCCGGACAGCAGCGCTTCCCTGGAGGTGCTCACCCCGAGGGAACGCGAGGTCGTGCGACTGGTGGGTATGGGCATGTCCAACGACGAGATCGCCGCCCACATGGTCATCAGCCCCACGACGGCCAAGACCCACGTCAGCCGCTCCATGACCAAGCTCAAGGTCCGCGACCGGGCACAGCTGGTGGTCCTCGCCTACGAGAACGGACTGGTCCAGCCCCGCGGCGAACGCGCCGGCCGCCCACGGCCCTGAGCCAATCGGGCTTGAAGAGGGCACGTTCCGCGCTGCGTGTTCTCCCAGTCCTTCTTGAGCCGCCGAAAGTAGACATGGTCCCTGTCCGCCGGTGATTGGCCGGCCGTGCAGAGAGGGACCACATGTACGACGAAGAAGTCCCCGTCCTCATCGTCGGTGGCGGACCGGTCGGGCTCTCCGCCGCGCTTTTCCTCAGTGCGCAGGGGGTCGCGCCGCTGCTTGTCGAGAAGCGGGACGGCACCTCGTTGCTTCCCCGCGCGCCGGGGCTGCAGGCACGCACGATGGAGATCTTCCGCTCGGTGGGCATCGTGGACGACGTGCGGGCGTTGGAGCTCGGGGACTCGCACTCCTACTTCGACGGCGGGATCATCCGGGTCCGCACCTTCGCCGACATCGACGACGCCGAGGTCATCGAGGCGCCCCAGCTGGACGGCGCCGCCATCAGCCCCGAGCAGGTGATGGGCTGCGGGCAGGACCGTTACGAGCAGGTACTCCTCAAGGCGGCGACCGACCGCGGGGCCCGCATCCTGCACAGCACCAGGCTCATCTCGTTCGAGCAGGACGACGACGGGGTCACGTCGATCGTCGAGAACAAAGGACAGCGGCGCACCATTCGGTCGCGGTACCTCGTCGGGGCGGACGGGGCGAAGAGCGGGGTCCGCTCGACATTGGGGCTCGGCACCACCGGGCGGGGCAGCGTGTTCCACGCCATGAGCATCTACTTCCGCTCCCCCGAGCTCACCGAACTGCTGGAAGAGCGCAGGTTCATCCTCTGCTACGCCACCGCCACCGGGTCACCGGTCGGGCTTTCCCGATTGCACGGCTGCGATCCGTGGGCCGCGGCCGCGCTGTACCAGCCGGACAAGGGTGAGTCGCCCGCCGACTTCACCCCGGAGCGGTGTGCCGAGATCGTGCGGGCGATCTCCGGACTGCCCGACATGTCGGTCGACGTCGTCGCGACCGTGCCGTGGGAGGGCGCGCAGCGGGTTGCCGAGAGCTTCCAGTCAGGCCGGGTGTTCCTGGCCGGTGACGCCGCGCACGTCCACCCGCCCGCCGGTGGGTTCGGCGCCAACACAGGGATCCACGACGCGCACAACCTTGCCTGGAAGCTCGCGGCCGTCCTGAGGAACGAGGCCGGGCCCGCGCTGCTGGCCAGCTACGACGCGGAACGGCGGCCGCTCGGCGAGGCCATGTCGGAGCAGGCGTTGGTGCGCAACCGGATCCGTCACGGGCACGAGACCAGGACCGGCAGTGCCGGCGACCGGATCATCGACGACATCGTCATCACGCTCGGGTACCGCTACCGGTCCTCGGCCGTCGCGGGCGGCGCCGACACCGGGCCGCTGCCGCCCGAGCTCGACCTGTCCGGCGAGCCGGGCAGCCGCGCGCCTCACGTGTGGCTGACCCGCGACGGCACCCGACTGTCCACGTTGGACCTCTTCGGGCGCGGCTGGGTCCTGCTCACCTCCGGCCAGGAATGGCACGCGGCCGCCAACGCAGTGCGGAGCGAGGTTCCGCTGCGGGCGCACCTGGTCGGGCCGGCCGGCGAACTGCAGGAGATCGGTGAGGACTGGGCGAGCGCGTACGGCGTCAAGACCGACGGCGCGGTCCTGGTGCGGCCGGACGGGTTCGTCGCGTGGCGTGCCGAGAGCGGCTCCCCCAGCCCCGACAAGATCCTGTCCGGCCTGCTGAGCCGGCTGACGAACCACTAGGAGCAGACCATGCCGTACGCGGCGATCACCTACGACATCAAGCCGGGGTTCGAGGAGGAGGTCGCGGAGATCTTCCGCGGGTTCAAGCGGGTGCGCTCGGCCGACGTCCCCGGCCAGGCGGGCCGGCAGTCCGGACGCATCCTCGCCACCGCGGTGTTCATCCGCGACGACGTCCTCGTCCGCATGATCGAGTACGAGGGCGACCTCGAGTCGATCATCCGGCACATGGCGAAGCAGCCGGGGGTGCGTGAGGTCGAACGCAAGCTCGCGCCGTACCTGTCCCGGCCGAGGGACACCGACACGGTGGCGGGTTTCCTCATGACCTTCCGGCGCAGCCTGCTCAACACCGTCACCGAGTTCTCGGTGCGCGACACCCCCGTCACGGCCTGAGCGGCGGGAGCTGTCCGTGTCGACGACCATCGAACCCACCGAGCACACCAGGACCGCGCCGGCCGTCGAGACCCGGGAGGGCCGGCCGGCGTTCGGCACGCTGTTCATGCTCGACGTCTGGGAACGCTTCGGTTTCTACGCGATGACCGCCGTGCTCGTCCTCTACGCCGTGGCGCCGGCCGCGCAGGGCGGGCTCGGCTGGCCGGTCGCGGACGCGGCCGCGCTGTTCAGCGTGTGGCTGGCCCTCACCTTCATGTTCGCGCTACCCGGCGGCTGGCTGACCGACCGGGTGCTCGGCGCGCGCCGAGCCCTGCTTCTGGGTGGTGGCCTGGTGATCGCCGGGCAGCTGACCCTCGCGCTGGCGCCCCGGCCCGGCAACCTCGCGGGGCTGCTCGTGGTCGCAGTCGGCACCGGCCTGTACAAGCCGAGCCACCAGACGCTGTTCACCCTGATCGTCCCCGGCCGCGGCCGGCGGGAAGCGGGGATCAGCCTGCTGTACGTGGGAATCCAGCTCAGCGCCCTGACCGCGCCGCTGGTCGCCGGGTACCTCGGCGAGCGGGTGGACTGGCGGCTCGCCTTCGGCTCCGCCGCGGCCGCGATGGCGATCGGGACGGTGATCCTGTTGCTGGCCAGCAGATGGCTGGGCGCGGCCGGAATGTCGCCGCCGCACCGGTTACCGCGACCGGAGGCGCAGCGGGTGCTGCGGCGCGGTCTGCTCGTCGCGGTCGTCGCCGTCGTGGTCCTGGTCGTCCCGGTCGTGACGGGTGTGCTGAGCATGACCGGCCTGTTGGTGATCATCGGCCTGCTCACGGTGGTCCTGCCGATCGTCACCTACCCGCTGTTGTACCGGAACCCCGGGCTCGGGGAGCAGGATCGCCGGCGCCTCAAGGCGTTCCTCTGGGTGTTCGTCGGCTGGACGGTGTTCTGGATGCTCGTCGGGCAGGACGGCTCCGTGCTGAACCTGTTCGGGCAGCGGGCCACCGACCGGCAGGTCGGCGGGTTCGAGGTGCCGACGAGCTGGCTGCAGTCGGCGACGCCGCTGTTCATCCTCCTTGTCGCGCCCGTGTTCGCCTGGCTGCTGCCACGCATGGGCCGCGGCACGCCGACAGCGGGGCCGGTGAAGCTGGCCGTCGGGTTGTTCATCGCGGGCGGCAGCTTCCTGCTGATGACCGCCGCCGCGGTGCTGGCCGCCGACGGGACGAAGGTGTCCCCGCTGTGGTTGCTGGTGGTCTACCTGCTCCACGCGTGCGGCGAGCTGATCATGGCGGCGGTCGGCGTCGCGGCGGTCGCGGACGCGCTGCCGCCGGCGTACATGTCCCGCATGATCGGGATGATGTGGGTTTTCGCCGCGCTGGGCGGCGGTCTGGGCAGCCAGGTGGTGCGGCTGTCGGTGGTGTTGCCACTTCCCGTCTACTTCGCGGGTTTCGGTGTCGTCGTGCTCCTCATGGGGTGCCTCGTCTATGCCAGGCGCCGGGTGATCGCGGAGGCCATGGCCGAACGGAAGGACGTGCGGTGATCGAAGACCTCAAGGGCAAGCGAGTACTGGTGACGGGTGGGACCCGCGGCATCGGGCGGGCGAGCGTGCTGGCGTTCGCCCGAGCCGGCGCCCGCGTGATCACGTGCCACCACACCGACGGCGAGACAGCCGTCCGGTTCGAGAAGGAGCTGGCGGAGCTGGGTGACAGGCACGTCGTCGTGCAGGCCGACGTCACGCGGCCGGACGAGGTGGCCCGGCTGGCCGACGTCACCGCCGAGGAGTTCGGCGGGCTCGACGTGCTGGTGAACAACGTGGGGGTCGACGGCCAGGTCGCGTTCGGCGAGCTGACCGACGACGAGTGGGAGCGCGTGATCGACCACAACGTCACCGGCACCTACCGGGTCACCCGCGCGGTGGTCGACCTGCTGACCGACGGCGCGTCGGTGGTCAACCTCGGTTCGTCGGTCGCGTTGCGCGGCAGGGCGTTCGGGGTGCACTACACGACGTCGAAGGCGGCGCTGATCGGCTTCACCCGCGCGCTGTGCAAGGAGTTGGGGCCACGCGGCATCCGGGTCAACGCCGTGGCGCCGGGCCTCACCGAGACCGAACCCGGCGCCGGGATGCCACCCGCGGTGGTGGACCGGATCGTCGGGATGACCGCGCTCGGCCGCATCTGCCAGCCCGACGACGTGGCGAACGCGGTGCTGTTCCTGGCCTGTGCCGGCTCGAGCTACATCTCAGGTGTGACGCTCAATGTGGACGGAGGAGTCTGATGCCCTACGCGGCGATCACCTACCGGGTGAAACCAGGACACGAGGACGAGATAGCGGAGATCTTCGCGGGCTTCCAACGCGTGGACCGCCCAGAGTTCCGGAACGGCAGGCTGCTGGGCACCGCGGTGTTCATCAAGGACGACGTGATGGTCCGCGTCATCCACTACGAGGGCGACTTCGCGGAGATCGCCGCACACATGGCCACGCAGAAGGGTGTCCACCTGATCGAGGAGGCACTGGCCCCGTACCTGGCCTCGTCGCGGGACACCAGCAGTGCTTCAGGTTTCGGCGCCTACTTCCGCGACGCCACGATGCGCAAGATCTCCGAGCTGTCACTCGACAGCCACCCCGCACGGAGCTGACCGTGGTCGCTCTCGGTGTGCTCGCCGTGCTGGGCAGCGGACTCACGGCCGGGGTGCTCTTCGCCGTGGCGTTGAGCGTGCTGCCCGCGCTGTTCCGCATGCCACCGGACCGGTACGTGTACACACACCAGCTGATCGGGCGGAACTGGGACCCCACGATGCCGGTCATCGTGCTCGGTTCCGCCCTGCTGGACATCGCCCTCGCGATCACGGCCACCGGCACCGCCCGGCTGGCCGCGATCGCGGGCGCGGTCCTGCTGCTCGGGGTGTCGGCGGTCTCACACCTGTGCAACGTTCCGCTCAACCGCCAGGTGAAACGCATCGACCCGACCCGCATTCCGCCGGACTGGCAGGACCCACGCCCGTTGTGGCGCCGGTGGCACCTGCTGCGCACCGTCCTGGCGGTGGCCGGCCTGGTGGTGAACACGCTGGCGCTACTGGCCGCGGCCTGAGCTTCTCCTGCTTGGTGGTCGTGGCCTGCGTAGTTTGGTCGCGTCCGACGATCGCCGTAGGTGCTTGGGTTGCATAGGTGGCTGGGGGCGATCGGCGCCATGCCTCGCCGGCAGCAACGCAGACAGAAACCAGGCACGGCGAGTCATGGCAACGGGGTGGGTGGTCGCCTTGAGAGGGCCGGTTGCGTTGAGTACCCCAGTTGGTTGATTGAGAGGTGAGGATCGTTGGGAAGGTGGAAGGTGCGCCGGAGATAGAAAAGAAAAGAAACGGCAACCTACTCCCCCTACCCAACCGCCTCCCCAACTCCTCCCCGCACCCACCCAACGCACGCCCGCTCCCCAACGCAACCACCCACCCCGTTGCCGTGACTCGCCGTGCCCAAGCAACCACCTGCACAGCGGCCGGCGAGGCACGGCGCCGATCGTCCCCAGCCACCTACGCCACGCCACCACCCACGACGATCGTCGGACGCAACCCAACTACGCAGGCAACAACCACAAGGCAGCCAGAACCCCCAACCCACCCCAAGACCAACCGCAGCCAGAGCGTGCCGCTCACCACGCCCGCCAAACGAGCCAGGCCGAACCAGCAGCTCGGATCGGTCCCGAGGGCAAGAGCTACCACCAGCTCACCGCGGGGTCGTGGTCCGGAGTGGAGTTCCGCTGGGGCTCGACCGCCTCGGCGGCCAGGGCGTCGACGTAGCGGTCGATGACGGGCCGGTAGTACCCGGGTCCGAATCCCATCTGTGCCACCGAAGGGCTCAGCTCCGCGAGCTTCGCGATCGAGACGGCCCGTTCGGACGGCACCTCCGAGTACTGCTTGTGCGCGGTGACGCCGAGCCGTTCCTCCAGGTAACCGACCAGGTCCTCGATGGGCACGGCGACGCCGGTGGCGACGTTGACGACCTCCCGCGAGAGACCGGCACGCAGCAGGTCGTCGAGGATCGTCATCACGTGGTCGATGTCGATGAGGTCGCGGCGGGCGCCGTTCTGGATGTGCACGGACCGGCGCAGGACCTGGCGGACCATGGCCGGCAGGAACTGGTGGCTGCGCTGGTAGGGCCCGACCGGTGTGGCCAGCCGGAGGATGAGGTAGTCCGTGCCGGAGGCCATGATCACCGACTCCATCGCCAGCTTGTGCCTGCCGTACGCGGAACGGGGGAAGACCGGGCCGTCCTCGCGGCCGCGCATGCTGAGCATGCCGTACATCCCGATCGACGACGTCGAGAAGTAGACCAGCTTCTGCCGTCTCAGCTGGCAGCGGCGCAGCATGGCGTACAGCATCTCCGCTTCCCGTGAGAACTCCCGTTCGGACACCTCGCCCGCGCTGGAGACCCCGGACACGAACAGCATCGCGCCGGGGTGGGCGCCGGCGAGGGCCTCCGCGCTGTGCGCCAGGAAACCCCGGCCGATGATCTCCATGTCACCCCCGAATCAGTGGTATGACGAGCTGACCTCGTAGACGCCGAAGGGCCGAGGCAGCGTGGTGTCCCGGAACGGCCGCAGGGGCGCGGTCGTTCCTTTGTGGGCGGTCCCCTTCTCCCAGCGGTCGAACGCCTCGCGGCTCTCCCACATGCTGACCACCACGAAACTGGCCGGGTCGTGCACCGAGCGCAGCAGCTCGTTGCCCAGCAGCCCCGGCACGCCGGCGAGATCCTTGCTGGCCCGGTGGTAGGCGGCCTCGATCCCCTCGAGGTCCGCTGTGCGGTGGTAGATCAGCACCCGTACGGCGCCGGTCATCCGGCGTTCTCCCACTCGGCGTGGTCCGCGAACTTCCCGACCGGCAGCAGGTGCGCGACCACCGTCATGGTCGTCATCGTCCCGCCCGACCGGTACGGGTGCAGTGTCCTGCGGTGCTCAAGGTGCCGGCCGCTGGTCTCGAACTCGCGGAACCGCACCTCGTCCACCCAGTCGCTGACGATGTAGTAGACGCCCGGCTCCTCACCGCGGGACAGCCACTGCCCGAGGTTGCCGGGATGTGTGACGACCGCGTCGCCGACATCGCGCCAGACCCGCTCGAACTCCGCTTCCAGGCCCGGCTTGATCTGCATCCGCAGCATCACCCGGAAGACCTCGTCGCGTGCCATCAGGAGATCCCTCCGTCCACGTGGATCGTCGCGCCGGTGACGTAGCGGGACAGGTCGCTCGCGAGCCACGCCACGGCGCCCGCCACCTCATCCGGTGTGCCGAGCCGGCCCAGCGCGGTCTTGGCGTTGTAGAACTTCGTCATCTCCACCCGCTTGTCGTCCGGCATGGCATGCAGCTCCTCGGTCTCGATCACGCCGAGGGCGAGCACGTTGAACCGCAGCCCACCCCGGCCGTACTCCTTCGCCAGGGACCGGGTCAGGCCCCGCAGTGCGTGCTTGGTCGCGGTGTAGTGCGCGCGGAGCGGGATGCCGACCTCGGAGGACTTGGAGCCGATGCTGATGACCGACCCCTTGTCCCCCAGCAGCGGGATGGCGTGCTGTATCACGAGGTGCGCGCCGGTCAGGTTGACGTCGACGATGCGCTGCCACTCCGCCACCGGCAGCTCCGTGTACGGCACGTGGCTGATCACCCCGGCGTTGTTGACCACCACGTCCAGCGCGCCGAACCGGCGCCCCACCTCCTCGAACAGCTCGGCGATCTGCCGGGGGTCGGCGAGGTCGGCGCGCAGCACGTGGTGGTCGCCGCCGAGCTGCTTGAGCTCGCGGGCCAGTGACGCGCTCGCGTCGCTCTCCTCGCGGTAGCAGGTGAACACGTCGACGCCGGCACGGGCGAGTGCCAGCACGATGCCTCGGCCGACGCCCCGGCTCCCGCCGGTCACCAGAGCCTTCTTGCCACGCAGTCCCAGTTCCATGATCTTCCTCCACTGTGGTCGGTCACAGGAGCAGCGAGAGCGCCCCGCAGTTCGCCAGCAGCGCGGCCACGGTGAGCCCCGCTCGCGTGCGGTTCCACCTGCCCCAGTACCGGCGGGGGTCACGTTCGCCGAAGTCCTCCGGCAGGTCGTCCGGGTCCAGCTCACGCACCCACCGGTTGATCGGCACGTTCTTCGTCAGCGAGATGAGCACCGTCGCCAGCGCGCACAGGCCCGCCAGTGCGAACAGGACCCGGCCGGACTCCCCGAACCCGACGAGCACCGCGTCGACCACAACGGTGCCGAGCAGGCAGCCGGGCATGAACGGGTCGTACCTGGTCGAGAAGAACGCGTGGGCGTGCACGTACTCCCGCGCGCTCAACGTGTCCAGCAACGGCCACCCGCCGAGCAACGTCCCGGCCAGCACGCCGGCGGCCAGGCCGTTGCACAGCAACACGACGGGGACGAGGACCTCCAGCACGGCTCAGCCGACCGCGGCCCGTGCGGCAGCCTCGATCCTGTCCTTGATCAGCCGTTGCTGAACGGGGGTGTTGCGGTCCAGTCGCGCCTTCATCTCGGCGTCGCCGACCGGTGCCCCCTGCTTCATCTCGAAGTCCTGCACCCACCGCATCCGGACGCCGTCGCCGTCGGCCAGGTACTCCCAGTAGATCCACATGTACTTGAACGGCCCGGTCTCGACCCGCTGCGACCGCACGGTCCAGGTCTCCTTGTCCGGCCTGCGTTCGGAGACCCAGCTCCACACCTTGCCGGTCTCGTCGGGGTGCAGCGCGAGCCGGAACCGGACGGTGTTCCCGCTGCGGTCCAGGACCGTCGCCGCCGAGTACTCGCTGAACAGCCGGGGCCACGACTCGATGTCGTTGGTCATGTCCCAGACGAGTTCCAGCGGGGCGTCGATGACGATCTCGTGATCGGTGTGTCCGGCCATGGTCAGCTCCCCACCTTCGCGAGCTGGGAGTTGACGAACGCCACGACCTCGGCCGGGGTGTCCATCTCGGCCGCGAACTCCTCCGGCACCGGGAAGCCGTACCGGCGTTCGAGCTGCCCGGCGATTTCCAGCAGTGCCAGCGAGTCGTAGCCCATGGCCGAGAACTCCCGCTCGGCGATGTTGCCGTCGAGGTCGATCCCCTCCTCGACACCGGCGCTGCTGCGCATGATGGCGCGCAGGTCGTCCAAGGTGAACTCTTGCATCATCACTCCTGTGTTGAACGGATCTCTGGTTCGCCGCCGAGGACCAGCGCCGCCGTGAAGCCGCCGAACCCCCTGGCGACGACGAGCGCGGTGGTGAGCCGCCGCTCCCGCGACTGCCCGAGCACGAGGTCGATGTCGCAGCCGGGCGCGGGCCGGGACGGGCCCGCCGTGCACGGGATCACGCCGTGCCGCATCGCGAGGAGCGCCGTCGCCACGTCCAGCGCGGCGCCGCCGCCGTACAGCCGGCCGGTCAGCGTCTTCGGCGCGGTGACCGGGACCGCGTGCGGGCCGAAGACCTCGGTGATCGCGCGTGCCTCGGCCAGGTCGTCGGCGGGCACCCCCACCGCGTCCGCGAACACGACGTCCACTTCGGACGGTGTCCGGTCCGCGGCGGCGAGTGCCCGCTCGATCGTGCGGGCCAGCACGGGTGATCTGCCGGAGTCCGGCGGCGGGTCGAACCCCGCCGCGTAGCCGAGCACGGCGCCGTAGCCACGCGCTCCTCGCGCGGCGGCCGCGGCGGCGTCCTCGACGATGAGGATCGCCCCGCCCTCCCCGGGCAGGTACCCCGTCGCCGCGGCGTCGAACGGCAGGTACGCGGCGTCGTCCGATGTGGACAGCCGGTTGTTGGCGAGCTGGGCGGTGAGGCCGTACGGGCTCAGCGACGCGTCGGTGCCCCCGGTCACCACGAGTCGCGCCTCACCTCCTCGGACCAGCCTGGCGGCCTGGCCGACCGCGTCGAGCCCACCCGCCTGCTCCGCGCAGATCACCCCGCACGGCCCGCGCATGCCGTGCCGGATCGACACCTGCCCGGTGGTCGCCGCGTAGAACCACGCGATCGACTGGTAGGCGCTGACCCACGACGGACCCTTGCGGTACAGCCGTTCCATCTCGTGCTGGCCGAACTCGGTGCCACCGGACGAGCTGGAGGTGACCACCGCCATCTCGTACTCCGGCAGCTCCGCCGGGTTCACCCCGGCGTCGGCGAGTGCCAGCTCGGTGGCCGCCAGCGCCATGTGGGTCCAGTGGTCGGTCGCCGGGATGAGCCGGCCCGGCACCCGTTCGCCCGCGCTGAAACCGGGCACCTGCCCGCCGATCTTGACCGGGTACGGCGACGGGTCGAAGCGGGTGATCCGGCCGATGCCCGACTTGCCGGCGAGCACGGCCTGCCAGTGCTGGTCGATGCCGATGCCGGTCGGCGCGACGACACCGACACCGGTGACCACGACCGTCATACCTCACCCGTCCTTCCGCCGCGGTTTCGTGAGCACCGCGGCACTCTGGAACCCGCCGAAACCACTGCCGACGGACAGCACCGCGTCGACCTCGTGCTCACGCGCGGTCAGCGGCACGTAGTCGAGGTCGCACGCGGGGTCGGGGTGGTGCAGGTTCGCCGTCGGCGGCACCACCTGGCGCTCCAGGGCCAGCGCGCAGGCGGCCAGCTCGAGCGACCCGATGGCGCCGAGCGAGTGGCCGATCATCGACTTGATGGAGCTCACCGGCACCTGGTAGGCGCGCTCACCGAGGCTGCGTTTGAACGCCGCGGTCTCGTGCAGGTCGTTCTGCCTGGTGCCGGAGCCGTGCGCGTTGACGTAGTCGACGTCGTCGGCGTCGACGCGGGCACGGTCCATGGCGACCCGGATGGCCTCCGCCATCTCCCGGCCGTCCGGCCGCAGCCCGGTC
>WUUC01089604.1_pt1 | contig 15298 bp, 9 predicted proteins | sample 6278441 | NCBI WGS metagenome assembly WUUC01 (sample SAMN13675441, study PRJNA597444) | soil metagenome | isolation source: soil | place: USA: Washington | collected 2017-10
AAGCACAACTTTCTATTTTCATCTTTCTTAGTTCTTCACGGTGTTTCTGATAAGATTCTTCTGTACTCAGAATAGCTAAATCAAAACAAGGATCGCTAGGAATCGTTCCATGTTCAAATAAAACTCGAATAGGGACATCGCATAGACAACTCAATAAGCAATTAATTCCATCTGGACCATGAAAAATCACAATATCAATGGCTAATTCCTTAAGTAATTTAGCAATTGATTGAGCCGTCATTTCATAAGAAATCAATTGATTTTCAACATAATAGGGAATTTTAAAAATTTGTAATTCTTGAAGGGTTTGTTTTCCTCTTTCCGTTGAGGGATCTGACACATAGTAAGCAATTGGATAATTGAGGGAGTGCTCGACTAAACGTTCAGTGATAATCACAGTTGGATCAAACCACTGCCGATCGCTATACTTTAATAAATTTCGAAGGATTCGACTTGGTGCATGTCCTCCATCTACAACTTGAGGTGTCACATGGGCGAGTCGGATTTTTTGTTGAGGAGTAAAAGGACGAACCTGTCTAGTAGCAGCTAGATTTTCAAAAATCGTTTTCCATGGATTAACTGGCATAGGACCCAACTCAATTCCTAATGGAGGCTGCCCTTTATGGGAATCCATCCAGGCTTGATCTCCCCAGTTCATATTAAAAGCCATATTTCGACTGAAGCCATACCGTTCCGTTTCGATTCGAAATAAAATCCTTTTAGCAATTTGATAAAGTATATTGCCCTGTTCTGTATCTTCCTTTAATGCTTCCGGAGGTTGAATTAAACATTGAGAAAGAGCAGGCATTAATAGAGAAACAGCTTCTTCAAAAGCCACGCAAGGAGTCATTGAAATGGATTTAAAGGTCTTGGCTGTTTTCCATTGCAAATCTTGAGCAACGAATTGCTCATGAGGATACAGCTCTAACAAATAAATATAATGATGAGATAGGCTCAAAAAGCTTTGCATTTCTTTGAAACACAAAGCATGCATTAAATGTGCTCTTGTTTGAAAAACAAAGATCACTTCTTGATCGACAAAAGGTGCCAAAAACGCTTGTAAATCGGCTTTTTCTAATGGCTCAAAATAAATCAAAGGAATCTCTCCCTCATGAAGAATGAAGCGTTCTAAAGAGAGGGGATAAGAAAAGGAATATAAAGGAAAAATTCCTTCTTTTTCCGAAGCCAATAATGAACTTATAAAAGGTTTAGCATCCGTCAAGATCTCCCAACCTAATCTAAATTGAAATTGACTTTTTAATAGAAATTGATGAATCGAAGAACATTCTTTTAACTTCTCCTCGATACTTTGCTCTTGTTTTTTTAACTCTTGATTTTTTAGTATTTCGATAAGCTTGACTTCGGGTGTTCTTGCTTTAGATAATTCTTTTTGTTCTACTTTATTTAATAAAAAGAGTTCGATGAAAAATTGCTCCTCTTCTAAAATATCCAAAAATGATCGCATCAAAATGCTGAGTTTAGGATTCTGATTAATTAAATCCATCAAAACCCTTCTTGTTTGATAACTTTCCCCTAATCCCTTGAAAATAGAAGCATCCACAAAGTTAATTAAAAACTGGATAATCGTTTCTTCAGATTGGATTTCATCATAATGAACATCTGGATGAGAAAGGATCATTTGTAAAGCAGAGCGTGTTTCTCCTTTTTCATATCTCTCTATAAAACGATAGAACACATCTTCTTGCTTTCCCATCTTTTCTCCTTTTTAGTTAATAAAGCACTGTCTTTTTCAAAATTTTTTATTTGTTAAAAAATACCCTGTGATAGAGCATGGTCATTTACTAGTAGTTCAAGAATAAAGCATGAAATTTTTTTATGACACGTCCCTTGCTTGAGTTTAATTCAAATGGCCTTTACTGTTCAAAAGGTCAATTTTATATTGACCCTTGGAAACCAGTCGATAAAGCCTTCATCACTCATGCCCATAGTGACCATGCCTGTTGGGGTCATCAAACCTATTTAGCTCATCATCATAGTCTACCTATCTTGAAATATCGTTATGGAAAATCCCAATCTCAGTTTTATGGTGTGGATTATAATGATCCCTTCTCTATCAATGGTGTAAAAGTCTCTTTTCACCCCGCTGGACACATGATTGGCTCTTCTCAAATACGTTTAGAATCTAAAGGACAAGTTTGGGTGTGTTCTGGAGATTACAAACTTGAGAGAGATGGGATCAGTGAACCTTTTACACCGATTAAATGTGATGTTTTTATTACTGAGTCAACCTTTGGTTTGCCTTGCTTTAACTGGGAACCTCAACCTCTCATTTTTGATCAAATTCATGCATGGTGGCGTCTTAATCGAGCTCAGGGTCTTACGTCTGTGCTTCTAGGATATGCAGTGGGTAAAGCTCAACGTCTTTTAATGGGGCTTGATCCAACAATGGGTCCTATTTTTGTTCATGGATCGATTTGGAATGTGACAGAAGCATTGCGATCTGTTTATCCTTCTTTTCCTCAATTAATTAAACTATCATCCAGTATTTCCAAACAAGAACTGATAGGATCGATGGTATTAGCTCCTCCATCAGCTGCTCACACTCCTTGGATGAATCGGTTTCATCCCTATCGTCTAGGTTATGTTTCTGGGTGGATGTGCTTAAGGGGAATTAGAAGACGTTATGGAGTAGATTCTGGTTTTGTTTTATCCGATCATGCAGATTGGCCAGCCTTACAACAAGCGGTTGCTGCAACAGGAGCGAAATCTATTATCGTGACACACGGTTTTACTGCTCCTTTTGCTCGTTGGCTAAATGAACAAGGATACGAGGCCCAAGAAGCCTGTGCGGCTGAGGGAGGTGAAAGGGAAGAGCAGTTAGAAAAGGACGAAACTCATGAATGATTTTGCAACTCTTTTTTTTCAACTCGATCAAACCAACAAAATAAATGATAAAATCGCTGCCATTGAAACGTTTCTTCTTAAAGCCTCTTCCTCTGATCGTATTTGGATGATCGCTTTATTTACGGGACGCCATCCCAAACGGACAATTAGCAGTCATGACTTAAAAGAATGGGTGATCGAAATTTCTCAACAACCAAAATGGTTATTCGAAGAATGTCATCATGTGATTGGAGATCTAGCTGAAACTTTAGCTCTTCTTCTTCCTCAACATTCTTCTACCTATCAAAGTTCTTTAACAGAATGGATGTTGACAATCGAAGGCTTAAAACAAAAAAACTTAACAGAAAAAAAAGAGAGCATTTTCCAATTATGGAGCCAGCTTGATCCCAAAGAATGCTTAGTTTTTAATAAAGTGTTAATCGGAGGATTTCGACTAGGAGTTTCTCAAAACCTTCTCATTCGTGCTTTATCAAATACTTTAGGTTTAGATGCTAATTTAGTGGCTCATCGACTAATGGGAAATTGGAATCCAGCCACTGTGGACCCTGAATTGTTTCTGAAAGGATCCAGTCAAGAGAGTCTTCTTTCTCAACCTTATCCATTTTGTTTAGCTTATCCACTTGATATCCCTTTAGAGGAACTTGGAATGACTCATGAATGGTTCGCTGAATGGAAATGGGATGGCATTCGAGGACAAATCGTGAATCGTAAAGGGGTATTGACTGTATGGTCACGCGGTGAAGAAGTGGTCAATGCTCATTTCCCAGAACTGTTACAGCTACAATCCATTTTACCTTCTGGAATTGTTTTAGATGGTGAAATTCTTGCTTATCACGAAGATCAAGTTCTTCCTTTCCAATATTTGCAGCAACGCATTGGTCGAAAAAAAGTAACACCAGCCATTTTAAGAGACATTCCTGTCATTTTTTTGGCTTATGATCTTCTAGAATGGGAAGGAATGGACCAACGTGTATTGCCATTAAGAGACCGTCGTTCTAAACTTGAAACATTATTTCAATCTTTACCCCACTCCTCTTTATTGCGACTTTCTCCTATTATTTCAGCTAACAACTGGGATGAACTTCGACAAGTACGGTTAGAATCTCGTTCAAAACAAGCGGAAGGGCTGATGCTTAAAAAAGCAGATTCTGTTTATCACATAGGTAGAAAACGAGGAGAGTGGTGGAAATGGAAAGTTGAATCTTATACAGTTGACGCTGTTCTGTTATATGCGCAAAAAGGACACGGTTGGCGTGCAAATGTTTTTTCTGATTACACGTTTGCTGTCTGGCATGAAGGACAACTGATTCCTTTTGCGAAAGCTTATTCAGGGCTTACCAAAGAAGAACTTAAAGAAGTAGATCGATTTATTAAAACACATACACTTGAAAAATTTGGACCTGTTCGTTCTGTTAAACCTGAACTTGTCTTCGAAATTGCTTTTGAAGGGATTCAATTTTCCAATCGCCACAAATCAGGGATTGCTGTACGTTTTCCTCGCATTCAAAGATGGCGTCATGATAAAAAATCTCAAGAAGCAGATACACTGGATACTTTAAAAGCTTTAATCTTTACACCTAAATAGGTTATAAAAAAGCATTTTATTTTGTTTTGAATTTTTTTATTTTTAAATTCACATGTTATACTTCTAGAAATAGGTGGTAAAGTATGTTAAATTTTCTTCCCATGTCTGTTGAAAATAACCCAAGTGTATTAGAATGGACGATTTCTAACGAACAACAGAGAATAAAAAGAAAAGATGCAACGACTTCTGAACCTTGGGATACTCCACTTCGTTACTATGCAGAACAGCATCTTCTTAGAATGAGCGATGAAGAACTAGACAAAGATTGGAAACTCAATGATTTTTTCGGCACCATTGTCGTCATTAATCTGCCTCAGGCCAGAGAAAGATTAGAGAAAATCACCCATGAATTGTTGGGTGTTCAAACCAAGCTCTTTAAATTTTTTCCAGCTATTGACGGATCCAAAGACCTGGACCCTTCATTTGGAAAAAAGTTTCATAATAATATTCATCATATTGATAAGAAGAGTGAAAAAGGAAGACTTGCCATAAAAAAGCAACATCAAGCACAAGCGGGTTGCTACATGAGTCATTACAAACTGATTCGAACCATAAAAGAGTCCTTTGATATGACTATGGCTGAATTTTTAGAAGCAAAATTAACTCTTGACGAAGAAAAAATTAAACAAGCTGAAAGCAAATTGCGTCAATCTAGCAAAGTCCTCATTTTGGAAGATGATAGTGGTTTTGGAATTCTTAATAAGGAAAGAACAACTATTTCCAAAAAAGGAGTAGGAAAACTATTGCGAGAAGCGCTTAAAGAGCTTCCTAACGATTGGGATTTATTGTACTTCGTTGTTCAAGCCATAGAACCAACCATCAAACATTCACCCCATTTGTATCAACTTAAAAGGTCTTGGAGTGCTGCAGCCTATGCTGTTAACTATACAATGTATGACTCACTTGTGGGATATCTTAAAAAAATCGAAGATCCTGCTATCACAAATCTTCAACCTGTTGATAATGAAATAAGCAGTATTCATCATCTTTATAAAGTCTATGCCATTTATCCTTCTATTGTTTTTAACCAAGCAGGATCTAGTTATATTACGGATAAAAATTGGTCTTTATGGCAAGGTCAACCTGTCTTTTCTTCTCCAAAAAAACCATCTAAACATCATAAAAAGAAAGTTAAGGAAGAATATAAGCGGGAGCTGAACGGTCAACCAAGTCCACTTTAATTTTATTCCTAAATTGTTCGTAACGATGATAAAATCCAATATAAGCCACTTCATTCCACTCTTTCCCATACATTCGGGAGACATACTGAATGCTGTTATGTGGCACAGGAATGGTCATGGGACCAAAAGGGAGTTCAGGAAGTGGAAAAGCGAGCTCTTCATGTAAAAAATAGTCTTGTGGATACTCTTCTCTCCAACGTTCAAGTGAATAGGCATACCTGTCTTCCAATTTGGAAATAGGAAAGAGATCGATGAAAGGATAGGTCCAAGGATAAGCGCTCCCATCTTTTTTTAAGATAGGCTGTCCATCTTTAAAGCAAATCTTATAAAACTTAAATTTGGGATGGTAAGTTAATAAAAGTCCTTCCTTTAATAACATTTCTTCCAGCTCTAAAAGACGTGAAATGTCATTTTCGAAAATAGCGATATCAATGTCGTCATCCCAAGGAACCATTCCTTGGTGTCTCACGACTCCCAAAAGCGTTCCACAAGTAGCCCAATAAGAAATCTGATGATTTTTGAGAATCCGCATCACTTTCATGGTTAAATCATAAAATAATCCGACTTCTAAAGGATGTAATCGTGGGAGATCTTTATCTGTGCAAGGAAGTTTAGCAAGTGTTTCTTTTGTCATTTTTAATGCTTCTTTAAATGTCGTATTGAGGTGTAGAGTTGCATAGCCGATTATGCGAGCAAATGAAGAAATAGAGGATCGATCAGGAGTTTCTTTTTTGAGAATGGCCATATGGTTGAGAAAGCAGCGATCAAGTTGCTTGATTTTCTTTTTAATTTCTTGTTTTTTTCCGCATATAACATTAGCTCTGATTTTCTTTTGAAGATCCTGATCTGTGAAATCACATTTGGGACCAAGTGTAATCAACAATCGAGGAAATGAACAAAATCCATCCGTTGCAAAGATTAAAAAGATTGCCAGCCATACTAAATAACAAAATCGCGACCCATTTTCAGTGATGGGTTGTATGACTTGTTTAAAGCCCATTTTTAACATTCCATTATCTCTAATTTTTAAGCATTTGAATTTCAACAATTCGATCATAATATTTATTTGATTTTTTTAAAATTATTCTTATAAATAAAAAAATAAATGGATTGCTAAGAATCGTTTGTCTGACGTTCAAGAGTTAAAGCAATTTAGGTGATTTGAAATGGAAGAAAGGAAGAGATTTTTTCAAAAGGTAAAGAATAGGCCAAATAAACACGAAGAATCTGGACTCATGCCAAAGTTCTCACAATCTTTGGTACTAGTCAACTTGTTCCTGTCTATTCAATTTAAGTGTCTGTTTTTCCTGTTGTGTTCGTTTCTTCAATTGCTATGGATCACCCCTTTCTTTGCTCAAGAATCGTTAAAAGGAATTGTTTATTCTCAAATTTATGATGAACATCATCAAGTCCCCATTCATGTCCTTGAAGTGGATCCAAAGTTGTTTGATATCATTTCAGTTAGAGCTGAAGATAAAAATGGAGAAACCGTTCCTTCTATGGCAAAGCGGCATCAGGCAGTTGCAGCGATTAATGGAGGTTTTTTTCAACCACTAGGAAAATGGATGAAACTTCCTTTAGGAATATTAAAAATTGCTCATGAATGGCATTCTACTTCTTATAAGCCTCGAGGTGCTATTGGTTGGTCCAATTCTAACCAAGTTGTTCTCTTCGATCAAGTGCAGACTGCGACCAACGTACAAATAGATAATCAAGCTTTCTTAATTGATGGGATCAATCGTTTACCTAGAGAGGATCTAACGATCCTTTATAATTCACTCTTTTATCATCAACTTCCTAAAAAAAAGATGGGCCATCAATTTCTCATTCAAAATTATCAAATCAGTGAACTCACATACCCCTATCCATTGACTTCTGCTAACAGCTACATTCTCTTTGTAGGATCTACAAAAATCCTTCCTTTTCAACCCGTAAAAAAGTATCACTGTTTTTCTTATGCAATTCAAGTGCTTCCACAAACTTCTTACACCACTACGCAAGAATGGAGACAAGTCGAGTATATTGTTGGAGGAATGCCCATTTTGATTCGAAATAAACAGATTCTTACAGACTTTTCTTTAGAAGAACCTGCAGACACTTTTCTTTATAATTGCCATCCCAGAACTGCCGTCGGTTTGTTAACAAATGGGCATTGGCTTTTCATTGTTGTAGATGGTAGGCTTCCCAATATAGGTCTAGGCATTTCCATTCCCGTTCTTGCAAGACTTATGCAAGAACTAGGTTGTGTGGAAGCATTAAATCTAGATGGAGGTGGATGTTCGATGATGGTTTTAAATGACCAAGTCGTTAATCAACCTTGTGGATATGAAGAAGATGCAATGGGAGATAAAATTCCAAAAAGAACCATATCGGATGCCATTTTAATTATTCCAAAGCACCTTCAACATTCTATAAATAAGTAAATTGAAAAATGATTATTAAATAGGTCAAATATGTTTGATTTTATTCCTATGTCAATTGAAAAAGACATGCTAGTGCCCATTGTCCATGAACATGTCATTCTTCAAGAAGAAAATGCTCTTGCTTGGAATACACCTCTTCGCTATTACGCAAACACTCATCTTGCTGAATTGAGTGAAGAAGAGCTCGATCAAGATTGGAAACTCAATGATTTTTTTGGCACCATTATTGTCATTAATCTGCCTGAAGCCAAGGAAAGGTTAAAATTGATTACTGAACAACTGCATGAGATAGGAATAAAGAATTTTTATACTTTTCCAGCTATTAATGGTCGGAAAGATCTCAAATCTTCGATTTGGAAGAAAATGCATCGAAATCGAGATCGTGTCGATCCAAACACTAAGGAGGGAAAGCTTGCTCTTGATCGACTTCATCAAGCAGAAGCGGGTTGCTACATGAGTCATTATAAAGCAATTCAACTTGTCAAAGATAAATTTGAACAAGCAATGACAGATTTAGTAACTGCCCAGTTGACCCATGATGATCAGACAATTAGACAAGCAGAAAATAAAGTACGCCAATACAGCCGAGTTCTCATTTTGGAAGATGATAGCGGTTTTGGCATTGTCAATAAGGAAAGAACAAATGTCTCCAAAAAAGGAGTGGGCTGTTTATTAAGGAAAGCCTTAAGCCACCTTCCAGATGAATGGGATATGTTGTACTTAATGGCTCAAGCCTCCCAACCTACCAAAAAAATTTCTCCTCATTTACGTCAACTTAACTTCTCTTGGTGTGCTGCTGCCTATGCAATCAATTATCGGATGTATGGTCCTCTAATCGAGTATCTTAAAAAAATTGAAGATCCTAAGGTAACAAAAATTTTACCTATTGATAGTTCTCTTGCCTCTATTCACCATCTATTCAATGTTTATGCCATTTACCCGTCCATTGTCTATCATCAAACTGGACCTAGTCAAATTTCCATTAAAACTTATAGCAATTTATGGCAAGGACAGCCGATTTGTAAAGGCAAAAAGAAATCACCCAAGCCTTAACATCCATTAGCTCTGTTTATTATTCAGCACGGGTAGAGCTAAAATCCAGCAGAAATTGACCTCCTAATTCTTCTATAATCAAACGATAAGTTGTACCACCAAGAAGATGATCGAGAGGAAAACAAGGCCAAAAGTTTATGACTTTATGGATTTTAAGATTAAAATGGGGATGATAGCGATTAAAACAACGGACCACTCCATCTCGATTGCTAATAAAATTCACTACACTCTCAAAGCCTTCGTCAGCAATCAAAGTAGCGGATCCAAACGTTCTGACTCGAATCATCTTCTGCTCTTGTTTAGTAAGTAAGTCTCGAGCTCGATCAGTTTCAGAACCTCCTAAACTATGAGCATAGTGAATAATCAAGCCTCCACTTTCTGGCCCCCCCATATCTTGAATGAGTTTCTTCCATAAGTTAGCAAGGGCATAAGAGTTATCTGAACGAAAACCAAGTAAAAATCCAAATTTGACTAAACCTGCTTTACAGATATCCCATAACCATCCTTGAGTAGGGCGGAAAATGTAATGAACAAATACTCCACCATGTGTTTTGGAAATTAATTCCAGATTCTCCATCATCGTATTTTTTGTTGTTAAAATCCCGTTGATAAATGTCACACGAATTTGATTACTAATTTCACTCTCTCCATATATTCCTGAATAGGATTCTTCAACCTGTATACCCATTAATAATACAATTCCTTCACCAAAAAATTTTTTTGTTTCTTTTTCAATAGCTATCTGAATAAATTCTGGAATCATAAAGTCTTTAGCAAGTATTTCCCCTACATGACAAGAGTTGTACTGAAGATAGAAAAAACCTTGTAAAAGAGCATTTAGAATTTTATTTCCAAAATCTCGAAGTGAAAAATGTCCATATAAATCACAATGGACAAGTGGGTTATTTCTTAAAAACGCATAAGGATTTGGTGTGTCACAAAACAAATAAAGATCGGGTGTGATCCAACGTCCTACCTCTGTATCGTAATAGCGACTACCAAAAAAAATAAGATCGGTTAATTCATCTTTTCTTTTACTTGCAAAACGCCAAGGATTAAGAGAATCTGCAGGCAAAAGAAGTTCTCCCTTTCTATTATAGATTTTCTCTTCCCCATAAGCTGAATATTGATAAAACTCAGTAACCGTTTGATGTTCGCTATCAATCAAGCAACGGACTGATCCTTGTGAGTCATGAATAGGAGCATAAATCTTATTATTTATTTCTAAAGCAATAGCAGCACCAATTTCTGCTCCTTTTCCAATGCCGAGTACTCGCAATTCAAGAATGTTTCCTCCTTCATCCATTTTTCCTATTTCTTGATAACCATCATAAATAAACCATTCTATGCGATCTTTTTGCCAATGTCCTTGATCCGTTTTATGGTAGAAATTTTGATTGAGTCGGCGATAAAAAGGATCGTATTGATAGGTAATGGCTAATTGGTCATTCTTGATCACTCGAGTTAAACGATCTAAAGCATCATACTCATATTTAAACCATGCATCAGAAGTCTTCTTTTCAATTAAATTCCCATTGCAATCGTATTGATAGGTCCATTGTGTGGTTTGAATAAGTTGATTGAGAGCATTAATCTGCCAACTTTCCTCTCCTTTTTGCAAACAATTGTATAAAGAGTCATATTCAAACTGTTGAGTTCGATTCTGTTCGCTTTCTTGTCTTAATTGCTGGTCTTCTGTATACAGAAGAGACTGAGAAACAACTCCTGTCAAATCTTTAAACGTTCGTTGTACAATGTTTTGATCTGCATCCATTCCCCTTTCATCAATTGTTTCAGACCACCAAGAAGATTGGAGTTGTCTAAACTGACTCTTTGAATCATAGTCATAATGCAATGTCCCTAGATTTTCAATTAATTCACTAGCTAACAGCTGATTAGTTTCTGGACTATATTGATAGCGATGTTGATAAAGGAGACTTCCATCATTCGATAAGCGTTGAATATCAGTTAAATACATTCCATGATAGCGGTAATAAATACTAGATGCATTAGGTAATGTTAGTTGAACCCGTTGTCCCGTTGCATTATATCGATTTTTCAATGAAATAGAACCCATTTGTTCTTCAATCATCTGGTTTAATGAATTGTAGTAACGTAGAATGGAATGATGGTGAAGGCGATCATGAATGGCAATTAAACGCTGTTGGTCATCATAGATAAATTGATAATCTAGAGATAAATTGGAAGCTTTCATTTCGACTAATTGCTCCATTTCATCGTAAACATACAATAATTGCACTCCATCGGGTTTTACAATCGTCTCAAGCTGACCTAAAGAGTTATAGGTATAGCTGGTCTGTTTTTGGTTAGGTAAACCTAATCCTTCAACAAGAGAAGTGACCCGATTCATGGAGTCATAAGTCCAAGACAAAATATAAGTGCGAATAGGCTGACCATGAAACAAAACGACATGTTTTTCTAAGGTTTTATTGCCACGAGCATCGTAGCGAACATCCATTTCAGAAAGTTTAGTTCCTAAATTGTTAAACAAAAGGATGCTTTCTAGGCGATGAAGGGCATCATAAGTTGCAATCAAACGTCTGCCTGATGAATCGACCGTTTCTGTTTGTCGAACAAGTTGTTTTCTGTTATTTAAAAAAGGACGATCTTCGCTGACTACACCTTCTTTTTTCCAACTTCCATTTAAAGCTTGATGAATCGATCCTTCTTTTTGATGATGATTGGATTGGACTGGAAATATTTTTTCATCGTTAATTGTTTTTTCCTCTTGATTACCTAGTTGATGAATGACTTTTCCATTAATCGTTTGAATTGTGCATGCAGTCAACTGTCTTTTTTGATGTTTTAAACAACGTTGGATAGAACCCTTTCTTGTTTTCTTCTCTTGTAGCTGACCTTCAGTTGAATAAGTAAAACTTTCGGTTGATTGATCTGGATACAAGATTTCATTGACTTGCTCCCATTCATTTAAAGAAATTTGAGTCCAATATCCGTTTACATCTTGAATCTTTATTTTATTATCTCCGTAGAAGATTTCTTCTATCGGTTGAATGACTTGATCTTGATGATTTAGAACAAGAGGATAAATTGTTTTAATGAGACGACCAAATTGATCATAAAAATAAATAGTCTTATTACCATATGAATCATAAGTAGTTTGCATGTGCTCCGTTTTATCACAAAATTCATCCCTGCCCTGGCCTTCACAATCAAGTGCTTTGAGTGAAAGGTTTATGTAAAATAGAGCCATCCCATAGATGATCCACTGAAAATGCATCATTCCTCCTTAGTGTTAATAGTGCACCCTCTAAGACGAATAATTGATTAAACTAGATTAGATTTTTTTAGTTAAATTATCCAGTATTTTTATGCGAATATGTTTTTAATACACTTAGGTTTATATAGAAATTATATATGTATTTTACTTCAAACTTGCAAAGTTGTGGGATGTGAAAGAATGACGTCGATTATAACGCTATACATTTGTTAAGAAGTAAAACTAGGTTTATAGGGAAGGATAATAGTAAAAGCAGCGTATTCTCCTTCTTTTGTATCCACTTTAATTTCTCCCTGGTATGTCAATACGATAATATCATAACTAATGGAAAGTCCAAGCCCCGTTCCTATTCCTGGAGGTTTTGTTGTCATAAAAGGTTGAAAAAGCTTTTCTTGAACAGTTGGAGGAATTCCCATCCCATTATCATGAATTGTAATGGCTACTTTTTCTCCATTGATAAGTTCTGTCTTAATCGTAAGCTGAGGTTGATAAGAGGGTCCAACAAGTGTATATTTCATGAATACGCTATAAAACGCATTATCTAATAAGTTCATGAGAACTTTACTAAAGTCTTGAGGAACAATGGTAATCTCATTTAAATTTGGATCATATTGCCGATCAATTTTTAAATTAGATTTTAATTCTCGATGAGTCTGTAAAGCCAGCGCTCCATCAATTGTTCGATCTATAAAAGTAGATAAAACAATAGATTCGAGAGTTCCGCTCGTAGATCGTGCATGTTGCAGCATCCCTTGAACAATGCGATCTGCTTTATAACTTTGTTCTAAAATTTCAGCTAAATTTTCTTCTAATAGAGGAAGATTACTTTCAATATTAGAAATAAAGTCAGCAGGTAATTGATTTCGGTGTTTTTCAAATGTTGAAAGAATCTCAGAGAAATTCTCGATACAGAGACTAGAGAAGTTAACAATAAAATTCAATGGGTTACGCATTTCATGCGCAATACCTGCTGCTAATGCTCCTAATGAAGCTAGCTTTTCTTGTGTGACAATCTTTTTTTGCAACATTCGCAACTGTTGAAGCTGTGTTTGGAGATCGTTTGTTCTTTGGCTGATAGTTTGCTCCAGATTGCGATTATAGATCTCTAAAGCTTGTTTATTTTTTTGACTCTCTAAATTTAAAGTGTCAATGATTAGAGTTAAGCAAAAGATGAAGGCAATATAGATTTGTAAAATTAATAGAGCTTCATTTAATGAAGAAGTAGTTGCAGCAATAGGTCCTTCATGGTGAGTCGTCTTCCAAGTTGCAAATATTGCGATGATTGAATTCACTAAATTAGAACCAAACATCTCCAAGCGAAACGTTGCCCATAATAGAAAAGGAATGATCGCAAAAAGAAAAGGGTAATGGTAAACAAATATAACATGCAAAAAAATAAGAAGGATGAGTGTTAAAAGCAAACTCTCTAAGATTTTAGTCCAAGAATATCGCTTAATGGGACGTGCAAAGTAGCTAATCACTAATGAGGTGACAACAATCATCCCCACTACATCTCCCATCCACCAAGTCAACCAAAGAAAGAGTCCTTGATCCTGTTGAATAAATTCTGTCCAAATCAGAAGTAGGGTCCCAAAAGTAGCATTAATTAAAGCAATTTTAGCCACTATAAAAAAAAATTTAATCACATCTTTAGGAACAGATAGAGGATAATCAACTGTTTGATAACGGTGGATTAAAAATGCTCCAATATAGGCCTGAAGACAGGTACTCAATCCAATTCCTACCCCGATGACTATCACTCTCATAACAGTTGTTAGATCTGACTGAAGCAATAAAGGCCAAATTGTCGTAAATAAAGCGCCAAGAAAGATACCAGGCCAAATGGAGGGTCCCAATAGTAAGAAAGCGATAAGAGCTAGTCCAGAAGAAAGTCCAATTAGGGTCACATTATCTGGAGGAATTGCAGCTAATTGTCCTAAATAGGCTATTCCGAAATAAGCTAATCCTAATAAAAGACAAGTGACCCATAATCGATTATTTTTTAATGCTATCTCTTTAATTGATTCAATTCTATTTAGATAAATGTTAGGTTCAGATGAAATAGAAAAGTCTTCAGGATAGATGGCTTGACTTTGAGGAGTAGTTGTATTTCCCATATTTTTCCTCGAGAGCAAAAGAGTAGGTTCTATTTCACAATATCTAATTATTTTTTTTAGACCACTAAAAACCAACATGCAGTTAAAATGCAAGCTAGCTGTTTAAATTTACCTCCTCACATTAATAAGTCTTTTAATTAAATTGGAAATTTTCGAAAATAGATCTAATTTCTTTTCGATGTAAAAATTTGAAGGAAACTTTGTATCTGAAAATAGACTTTTGGTTATTTTCTCTATTTATAAAATATTTAGAAAACAAACAGGCTTGAATAAGCTATTAGGTTATGTTTAATATGATGGGTCGTTCTTTCCTTAATTTATACCTACCCTCTCCCTGTTATTTTAAACCTTTTTTACGGTATTTTTTAAATCAAAGTCAAATTGAGAAAATCCAACGGATTAGCACTTCAATTTTCGTGAACATAAAGCGATGGGATCATCTCCTAGAGACGAGAAATGACTCTCTAGATATTAAAACAATTGCTATGGTCAGCTGTGTGTCTCTTACTGGAATCGCCCTTTTGATCATTAGTCTACTATATAAAGATAAAAAAGGCTCATCCTCAGATGCTTCTTTAGGTAAAGATTAAATCATTCCAATTAACTTAAGTAAAATAATAAGAGTAATAGGAATACCTAATAACCATAAAATCAGCATTCTTCCCATAAGTCTCTCCTTTTTTATCGCACCCTATACTTTTGTTTTAACTGTTTCTAGATTTATTTTCAAATTAAAAATTTATAGATATTAAAAGTGACGTGGTTAAATAATTCTCATAGAGGGTTTCTTAAATAAATTCTAAGACCTTCTCTAA
>WUUC01164169.1_pt1 | contig 15297 bp, 7 predicted proteins | sample 6278441 | NCBI WGS metagenome assembly WUUC01 (sample SAMN13675441, study PRJNA597444) | soil metagenome | isolation source: soil | place: USA: Washington | collected 2017-10
ATGAGACCGACAACAGTGCGTTTTGGATGCGCCAGCCGGTAGATCATGCTGACGATGTCATACTCGAGGAACTCTTCGCGCTCGCCCTGGAAAAGGGGGATCGTTTGTTTACCGTCCGTCGAGTTGGTGCCTGCCAAGCCGAAGTAAATCGACTCGCCGCCGGCTCCGCCCGGCGCCGCGACCAAGCCGAATTGCGTAGCCCGGTCTTCCTCGTCGGAGAACGGCTGCGGATCGATGACGTTGAGCCGCAATTTGCCGTCCGAGCGCTGCGCCATTTCTTCCAGTAACTCTCGCACGCGTTGTGCATACGCACGCACGGCGGGTGCTTCACGACTCGGCTCCTGCGAGAAGAAGAAGTACAAGTTGATGGGCTCGTCCAACTGGCGAAGGATGTTTTTCGTGCCGGAGGCCAGCGTGTAAAGGTTGTTTTCCGTCAGGTCGAGTCGAACGCCGCGGAACAGGAACGTCGTCACCACCATCAACGCGATAAAACCGGCAGCCAGGATGAAAAGCGCAGTGGCGTCGAATGCTTTACGTTGATGACGCAGAGTTTGCTTATCGTTGCTCATGGTAATCCTCAATCCGCCTTTTTCATGTCGAGCACGATGGCGGTAGCCACCAACCACGCCGCGATCAGCGCGCCGAAATACATGAAATCGCGCAGATCGATGACGCCTTTGGAGATTGCGTCGAAGTGCGTCAGGAACGACAGGGACGCAATGACATCGACTAACGCCTGCGGCAGTCCCTGAACCAAGCTCAACACCATTGGGGTGCCCGACAGCATGAACAAGAAGCAGACCACTACCGTAAAGATGAAAGCAATGACTTGATTGCGCGTGGCCGCGGACAAGCAGGAACCGATGGCGAGAAATCCGCCGGCCATCAGAAAGCTGCCGATATAGGCGGCAAGAATGGCCCCGTTGTCCGGATCGCCAAGGAAATTGACGGTGAGCCAGATGGGGAAGGTGAGGACCAGCGCAATCCCTGCAAAGGCCCAGGCGGCCAGAAACTTCCCGAGCACCGCTTCGGCGAGCGTGATCGGCAACGTCATCAGCAGTTCGATGCTGCCCGACTTCCGCTCCTCCGCCCAAAGACGCATCGAGATGGCGGGAATCAGAAACAAATACAGCCACGGGTGGTAGTAGAAGAAGGGCGCGAGATCCGCCTGACCGCCTTCGTACAAACGGCCGAACGAGAACGTGAAAGCGCCGATCAGCACCAAGAAGATTACGATAAAGACGATGGCGAGCGGCGTTGCGAAATAGCTGCCCAGTTCGCGCTTAAACAAGATGCCGACATTACGCATTGGCCGCCTCCGTCGTGATCGACCGGAACACCTCATCCAGTCTTCCCGCAGGCGATCGCGCCGCGAGTCCTTTGGGTGTGTCGTCCGCAAGGACCTTGCCTCGCGCGATGATGATCGCTCGATTGCAAACGGCATCCACTTCTTCAAGGATATGGGTCGAGATGACGATGATCTTGTCCTTCGCCATGTCGTTGATGAGCGTCCGAACTTCGTGTTTTTGATTCGGATCGAGGCCATCGGTCGGTTCGTCCAGGATCAAGACCAACGGATCGTGCAAGATGGCCTGCGCGAGGCCGACGCGTCGACGGAATCCTTTTGACAGTGTGTCGATGCTTTGTTGCAGGACGCCTTGCAGCGAGAGGCGTGCGATCACATCGTCCAGCCGCTGACGCCGGCGCTCTCCCTGTAGCGACCGAATATCCGCGATGAAGGATAGAAATGCTTCGACGGTCATTTCGCCGTAGCTAGGTGCGCCTTCCGGCAAATATCCCATCACTTGTTTTGCAGCCAGGGGCGATCTTTCGATTTCATGTCCACAAACCCGCACGGACCCTGAGGACGGCGAGAGAAATCCGGTGATCATTTTCATGGTCGTCGATTTGCCGGCGCCGTTCGGGCCCAGGAAACCGAGGACCTGGCCGGGCTCCACGTTAAAAGTAATATCGTCTACGGCGGTCAAACCGCCGTAACGCTTGCTGAGATGATTAATCTCGATCATCGAGCGTTAACTCCCTTGCTTCATGTTTGACATGGGCTGTTCTTGGTACCGGCTTGGCGCCAGGCGCGCGTTTCTGACCGTACGAAAATGGCAGAGTTCCGCCAGTCCAAGCTTTATTCGGTGAATCGCGGGCGCGATTTTCTCCATGAAGCAATGCAGTTGCAACTAGGCGAGCCCCCGAGGGGGCGTGATTCGTGACTGGTGACTGGTGATTAGTGATTCGTGGTTCGGGACTCGAGACTCGAGACTCGAGATTCGGTATGGTCGCCAGTCTTCAAGTCCAAAGTCCCGAATCCCGAATCCCGAGTCTCGAATCCCGAGTCTCGAATCCCGAGTCTCGAATCCCGAGTCTCGAATCCCGAGTCTCGAGTCCCGATTTTCCAATCACCAATCACCAATCACCAATCACCAATCACCAATCACGAGTCACCTCCGGCTATCCGTCCGGTAGTCGGTAACCTCCGCTCTCCGGATCAGGCAATCGCTGCACTGCGTGATGCAGTACGATGCGCTAGACTGCTGTAGGCGCGGCGATGTGCGACTCCTTATTTATAGCAACCAAACGCTACCCAAAGGGAGCGGACGTAAGTGATTGGCATAAATTAGGGTTGAAAGAACCTTAGGATCGAAGGACGCGTCCGGTTCGCTGGCGATCAATAAAAAGACCGTAGAGGTGTGCGTCTGAGTCAGCCGCCCGATAAGTTCCGCATCGCTATCGTGGGCGCAGGGCCCGCAGGCATCAGCGCCGCTGCCCGTGCCGCAGAGATTGACCGCGCCGCACGCGCAACCCAACCCACCTACGTTTTACTCGAAGGATTCAACGCGCCCGCGAAAACGATCCAGCGTTACCAAAAGGGCAAGCACGTCATGGCGGAGCCGGGATTTCTGGACCTGCGCAGCGACGTGCAATTTGACGCCGGAACTCGCGAACAGATCTTGGCAGGCTGGACCGATAGCCTGCAGAAGCAGCGGATCAATGTCCGGCTCGGCGCGGACGTCAAGAAGCTGACCGGCTCGCAGGGCGGCTTTCAGCTGCAGCTGGCAAACGGATCGACAATCGTTGCTGAAAACGTGGTGCTGGCCATAGGCTTGGAAGGCAATCCCCGGCCGGTTGGCGCGCCGGGCGATTCGTTGCCGGGGGTGCAGTATCAACTGGACGACCCGCGCGAGTACGCGGACGAAACCGTCATCGTCGTCGGCGCGGGCGATTCAGCCATCGAAAACGCGCTGGCGCTCGCCGTGCAGAACACAGTCTGGCTATTGAATCGCGGCAAAGAATTCAGCCGTGCGAAAGACGCCAACCTGCGCTCGGTGCTCGGCGCTATCGCCGATCCTAAGTCGCGCCTGAAGTGTCACTACGAAACGACGATCAAAGAGATCCAGCGCGACGACAAAGCGTCTGTGCCGCTCACCGTCGTGCTGCAGCGTCCCGAGGGCGACACAGTTGTGCAATGCCACCGCATTGTCGCTCGCCTGGGCGCCATACCCCCTCGCAAATTCGTCGAGTCCACAGGAATTCGATTTCCGAACGACCGCGCAGACGCTATTCCGGAGCTCTCGCGCAAATACGAAAGCAATGTGAAAGGCCTATACGTAATCGGTTCGCTGGCCGGCTACCCGTTGATCAAACAGGCGATGAACCAGGGCTACGACGTCATCGAATACATCCACGGCCGTGACATCAAGCCGGCCGATCACCCGCTGCTCGAACAACGATTCTCCGGGCTGCCGTACGAAATGGGCGTCGATGAGACGCTGGCGCGTTTTCAGCAATTGATCCCGATGTTTCGCCAGCTCAACGCGCTGGCGTTTCGCGAACTGCTGATCGAAAGCGATATCGTCGTCAGTTATCCACCGGGACCCGGATACGAAGAGGCGCAAGACAAGCTGGCGCGTCTGTCGACGAAACTGAGCGGCAAAGGCGCGCCTCGCGCCGCACCTCGAATTACACGCATCGTCGGCGAAGGCGAAGCGATCTATCGCGCCGGTGAATTTGGCACTTCGTTCTTCACCATTTTGCAAGGTGAAGTGATCCTACGCACACCGGGCGCACAGGCCCTACCCATGACCTTGGGCCGGGGCGAATTCTTCGGCGAGACCAGTCTGCTGTCCGGCCGCCCGCGCAATGAGAACGCGACCGCGGGTCCCGGTTGCATTCTGGTCGAAACGCCTCGCCGTACCATGCTGAAGCTGATGAACTCCAACGACGAAGTTCGTGGCGGTATCGATTGGATCTTTATCGTGCGCGAACTTCAGCGACACTTTGCGCCCGGTGCTGCTTATCGCGATCTGCGCGAAGTGGCGTCGCGTGTCCGACTGCGACGCTTCAAGGCGGGCGAGACGATCTTTACGCAAGGCGAGATGGGCGACAGCTTATTCGTGCTGCGCTCGGGCGGCATCACGTTATCGCGCTTGCCGCAAGGCCAGGCGCAAGTGGGACGCAGACAGCGAGATCGCGATGCTGCCGTTTCGCAGGTTCGGGCCGGCAGATTGTTCGGCGAGATGGCATTGATGGGAGATCCTGTCCGCCGTGAGACGGCGACCACTGCCGTAGCGAGCGAAGTGATCGAAGTGAAGCGCGCCGAATTTCAGGAATTGACGCGCCGGCCGGAAGCGCGTTTAGCGCCGTTGCAACAGTCGGTGAGTAAAGCCAGCGTCGACAACGCACGCATGCAGGTTCGTCCGGAAGCGGGCGCGGCGATGAATTTCCTGATGCGCGAAGGATTGGGCGAGGCGACCGATGTGTTGGTCATCGACGAATCGCTGTGCGTAGGCTGTGACAACTGCGAGAAAGCCTGCGCGGAAACACATGGCGGCGTATCGAGGCTGGATCGGGGAGCGGGCGCGTCGTTTGCGAAGGTGCATATCCCAATTGCGTGCCGCCATTGCGAGCAGCCGCACTGCATGAAGGACTGTCCGCCAAATGCCATTCGCCGTTCCGAGACCGGCCATGTCTATATCGATGACACCTGTATCGGGTGCGGCAATTGCGAATCCAATTGTCCTTACGACGCCATTCATATGGCGTATCCGGCGCCCAAGAAGCCAAGCCTTTTGTCATGGCTGTTGCTCGGCAATGGACCCGGTCCGGGTGAAGACCCGAACTACGCGCCGTCGCCGGAAGCCAAGGCCCAGGGCAAGAAGGCCGTTAAATGCGATGCCTGCGTGGGTGTGTCGAGCGGCCCGGCTTGCGTCAACGCCTGTCCCACCGGCGCGGCCATCCGCGTCGGCCCGGATCGATTCGTCGACCTGGTCGAGGAGCGCAAGCAGTGATTCATCGCAATCTGCTGCAGTTCCGCAATGCACGCTATTTATGGTGGGCCAGCCTGCTGACACTCGTCAGTGCGATGCTTTTTTTGTCGCAGGCCGGGAAACCGGCGAGTGGCGATACCTGGCAGGGCTATGTGCTCGGTACGATCGGCGCATTGCTGATCGTGTGGTTGATTTTGCTGGGTGTTCGCAAGCGGCGCTATGCATCGACCTTGGGCAGCGTGCAAGGTTGGGTGTCGGCGCACGTCTATTTGGGATCGGCTCTCTTGATTGTCGCTACGTTGCATTGCGCAGCGCAGTTCGGGGTGAACGTTCACACGTTTGCGTACGCGCTGATGTGCTTCGTGATCGGCAGCGGGATTTTTGGTGTTTACGTTTACCTTTCGCATCCGCGTTCCATTGCAGAGAACAATGCGGGCGGTGAGCGCGCCAAGCTGTTCGCGGAATTATTCGACTTGAATCGGCAAGCGACGATGCTCGGCGAGCAGTGCGACGCCGCAATCACGCTGGCGGTCGCAAGCAGCATCGAACGGACCGCCATTGGCGGCAGTGCATGGCGTTTGTTGCTGGGCCGCGATCGTTCCTGGTTCCTGCGTAGCGCCGACGCGCGCGCTACGCTTGTTGCGAACGTCGATCAGCAACCGGTCATCGACTACGTCGCTGAGCGTTTGCCGCGCGCAGACAAGAGCACGGAGGCCACCGCGCTGCAGGAATTGGTTGTCATTCTGTGCCGCCGACAGTCGGTCCTGCGGCGCATTCGTCGCGATATCCGATTGCATTCGGCGCTCAAAGCCTGGCTTTACGTGCACGTGCCGCTATCGGTTGCCTTAATCGGCGCATTGATCGTGCATGTCCTTGTCACATTTCTCTATTGGTGACGCATGGAGGTCTTACTCAGAGAGCTACGTGCGGATGCCAATGGTAACGTTGAGAGGCATGACACCGAGTTCCCGGGTCATCGCATTGCGATCGGCAGCGCACCGGAGTCCAGCGTTCAGCTCCTGGGTTCAGGGGTCGCTGCGACGCATGCTCTGCTGACGCGGGCCGGCGTTGGATTGCAGCTGAAGTGTTCCGCGGACTGCAAAGTCCGAATCGATGGATCGGAAGTCGACTCCGCGGTTCTGCAAATCGGAACGGCAGTCGAGATTGCCGGCAATAGACTGGTGCTCATCGCGCCGCCGACTGGTTTCGACTTTGCGTTGGAAGTGCACACCGATCCGAATGTGGACAGCAGGCACTTCGAAGCGGCCTTCAAGACCGACATCGAACAATCGTGGATATCGAAACGCCGCTTGTCGTGGATAGCGCTGTTGACGGTACTCGTCATCGGGTTCGCTGTGCCGTTAGCAGGCGCATTGCTTCGCGATCCAGAGACACCTGCGCTTGCCGGATTGCCAAGCGATGCGCTGTGGTCGACCGGAGACTTGGCGTCGGCGCACACGCAGGCCGCCGGCACGCAATGCGCGAGCTGTCATCGCGAACTCTTTACGCGAGTCCGCGATGAGGAATGCCGAGCCTGTCATCGAACGATGACGGATCACGTACAGGTCGATTTGACGAAGCCGGCGGCAACGGGTTCAGCGTCGGATAATCGTGGATCGACGCAGCCAGAACGGTGTGCCACGTGTCACCGCGAGCACGGCGATCATGCAAGCCTCAACCCGCAGAGCGATTCGGGCTGCACCACTTGCCATGCGGATGCAGCGACTCGCTTCGCTAACCTGCTCATGGCGGACGTCCGGGCTTTCGAGCCCGACGGTCATCCCGCTTTCAACGTTCGCCTGTTGCTGCCCGTGCAAGAAGGCGGGTGGCAAATGAAAAAGGTGCCGCAGGCGGGCGCCAGCGAGCGATCGAATTTGAAGTTCTCGCATCGACAACACTTGGACCCGGCGCGTGTTCTCAGCGTTGATGACAGCGCGGCGCTCAAATGCGCCGATTGCCATGTTTTGACAACTGATGGAATGCAGTTTGAGCCGATGACGATGGAGGGAACCTGCGCTTCCTGTCACGAACTTGGATTCGATCCCGCGAATCCCGAAAGGCAACTCCCTCATGGCAAGCCGCGGGAAGCCATCTTGGCGTTGCAAGAATATTTTGCTCGCAAGTATTCGGACCCGGCAGCAGCGCCGATTGAGCGCGAGCGTCGTCGTTTGCCCGGACGCGAAACGCAAGAAACTGTTTGCAATGCCGGCTCGCTTGCATGTGCTCGCCAGTCGGCGGCCGCAGAAATCGAAGCGCAATTCACTGTCCGGGGCTGCATCACTTGCCACGAAGTGGGCGATTCGCGCGATCAAGACGTCTATCAGCGGTACCAAGTATTGCCTGTACGCTTGTCCGCTCACTTTTTCCCGGCCGCTCGCTTTGATCACGGCGCGCATCAAATTCAAAAAGACAAGGTTGGGGATGCCGCCTGCTTGACGTGTCACAGCGCAAGCAACTCCGAGGTCAGCACTGATTTGATGCTGCCCACTCAGCAACATTGCATGGAATGCCATCGGACACATCCCGCCCGGGACCAAGTCGCCGGACAGTGCGCGACTTGTCACACATATCACCCGCACGCGCTCGCTGGTCGAGCTATGCTCAGCGGCGCCGACACAGGACCGTAGCAATGCAAACGCTGAACATCTGTAGAGGGATCTCACTGGGAGTGGCGGCTTTATGCCTGCTCGCCGGATGCAGTGGAGATGAATCAACTGCCTCAGGAGCGGATCCCACAACCGGTTGCGACGGAAATTGTGCATCGGCCAGCACCTTCTTAAGCATCGCTGACGTGGAGCGCATCATTGCGCAGGGGGTCGGAGAGGCCCAGGGGCTGGGCGCGCAAGCGACTATCGCGGTTGTTGATCGAGTGGGCAATGTGCTTGGCGTTTATCGCATGGGCAGCGCGGCCACTCGCAGCGTTGTGATTGCGAGTGAACTCAGTGCCAACGGCAGCGCACTGGTAGCAGGGGGATTGGAAGGGCTTCGCTTGCCGTTCGCGCCGGTCCTTTTAAACATCGACGATCAAGCGGCAATCGCAAAGGCCATCACTGGCGCGTATCTGTCGTCGGAGGGAAACGCCTTTTCTACGCGCACGGCAGGTCAGATCGTGCAGGAACATTTTGCACCACAAGAAGCATTCCAGGCAGGCGGCCCGTTGTTCGGCGTGCAGTTCAGTCAACTCGCATGTTCGGATTTGATGCGCGCCTATGACGGCTCAGCTCCCGGCGCCGGTCCGCAGCGTTCGCCGCTCGGGCTGTCCGCAGACCCCGGCGGCTTTCCCCTCTATAGAAACGGGACCGTCGTGGGTGGCGTCGGCGTCTTGGCGGATGGGGTGTACGGTCTCGATAAAAACATCACGAACAAGGAGCGCGACTCAGACGAGATGATTGCGTATGCGGCATCGTTTGGTTTTGCCGCACCGGTCGATCGGCGGGCAGATCGCATTACGGTCGACGGCCGAACGCTTCGCTTCAGTGATGTCGAATTCTCCGAATTGACCCGCAACCCCGCAACTGCAGTCACATTCGCTGCGCTCGGAGGAGCGGGGGTGTTGGTGGCAACGACGGGTTACTCCAACGGCGCGATTGTGGCGGGCACTGCATTCGGCGACGCAGCATCCGGCATTCGTCCGGACACCGAAGCGAATTATCCGGGTCAGGATGCTTTCGTGTTGGTCGATGGAGGGAACGCGCTTCGCTATCCGCCGATATCGAGCGTCGTGCCAAGCTCGCTCACGGCGATGGAAGTTCGAAGTTTGTTGGGTGAAGCGATCGCAGTGGCGAATAGAACGCGTGCGCAGATCAGGCGTCCGCTTGGATCGCCGGCCCGCGTGACGCTCAGCGCGGTCGATACTTCAGGCGCCATTCTGGGCGTTGTCCGTTCACGCGATGCGCCGATCTTCGGCATCGACGTGTCGTTGCAGAAGGCTCGATCTGCCGCGTTTCTCTCCAGTAGCACTGCCGCTTCGTATCTCACCAGTCTGCCAAACGCCAAGTACGCACAGTTGACCAACACGGGGCCGAGCGTCGTCCGCGAAATTTCGTTGGGCGACTATGTGACGGGCCTGCGGCAATTTGTCGGCTCGCCGAACGCACTGGCGGACGGTGCGATCGCGTATTCCAGCCGCGCAACCGGCAATCTAGCGCGACCCTTCTATCCCGATGGTATCGATGGCTCGCCCACGGGACCTTTCAGCAAACCGGCTGGCGAGTGGAGCGTGTTTTCGACTGGGCTGCAATTGGACCTCTCTCAGAACGCGATCCTGCAACATGTGTTGCACACCGCGGGCGCTGGGTTACTGGATGTATCCGGCGGCTGCGCCGGCGTCAACTTAGCGAATGACTTCTCGTCGGCAACGCAAACGCTTGCAAATGTACGGCTTGCCAACGGACTGCAGGTATTCGCGGGTGGCGTGCCGATTTATCGTAACGGCGCTCTAGTCGGCGCTTTAGGCGTTTCCGGCGATGGGATCGACCAGGACGACATGATTGCGTTTCTCGGGGTGCATCAAGGGGGTCTCGCCATCGGCGCCGGCTTACAGAATGCACCCAGTGGACAACGGGCCGATACGCTCGTGCCGCAAGGGGTTCGTTTGAGGTACGTGCAATGTCCGCAGGCGCCGTTCCTGACCGCCGGCACTGGGGAAAACGTATGCCAAGGAAAGTAATTCTCTGCGCGTCCATCGGCAGTTTGCTGGCACTGCCGATGACGGAATCGCTTGCGCAGGAGGCTACGCAAACTTGCTATCAAGATGACAGCGGCCGCATCGTCACGCGGCGGCGTCCGGGGTTTCGCGAAGTGCCTTGTCCGGGTCAAAGTCCCGCGCAAAACGAACGACCTGCCGCCGACTTGCCCTCCGCACGCGAGCCAGGAATGCAGCCGCGACCGTTACCGGGCCGAACGTCCCGCGATGAAGCCGTCGTTGAAACGCCACCGGCGCCTCGGCGACCTGCCAGCGTATCGCCGATCCCAAGACCCGGACTTCAAGACTATCCACAGTCGGTGCCATTGCCGGATCGCTGGCGCATTGTCGATACGCTGGGACCGAAGGATCGTTGGTTCGATCCTTACAATCGAAACATCTTGAAGGGCGATAAGCCCGTGCATGGCGAAGGCGATGAGGCTTGGTTTTTCAATCTAGGCGTTATTTCCGATACGGTATTTGAGATTCGAGACGTGCCGACGGGAGTCGGCAGTTCGTCCACTGCAAACCCGGCGAGCAATGATGTGTATGGAAGTTCCGATCAGCAGGCTTTGATCGAAACGCTGGCGGTCGAGTTCGTCTATTACAAAGGCGACACTGTTTTCAAACCGCCTGATTGGGAGTTTCGATTCACACCGGCGTTTAGCTACAACCGCGTTGAGCTGGACGAACTGCAGGGCGTCAATGCGAGCCCGAGGTCCGGTACATCGCGTAGCGATACGCACGTCGGCATCCAAGCGGCGTTCGTCGATAAGCACCTGCGCAATGTCTCCGACCGCTACGACTTCGACAGCATGCGTGTCGGCATCCAACCGTTCTCTTCCGATTTCCGTGGCTTTCTGTTTCAGGACAATCAGCTTGGCCTCAGGTTCTTCGGTAATCGCGACAACAATCGCCGGCAGTACAATCTCGCGTATTTTCGCAGGCTCGAAAAAGACACCAACAGTGGGCTCAACGATGTCGGCGAGTTGCGTCGGGACGATGTGCTGATCGCCAACTACTATTGGCAGGATCTCGGCGTCGAAGGCTTCACGTCGCAAGTGACGCTGGCCTATAACCGAAATCGTGAAGACGAAGCGCATTACAACACCAACCGATTTGTCGAGCGGCCGGCCGCGATTGGTCGGCAAGGGGCGCGTACCTACGATGTGGCGTATGTAGGCTTCAGCGGGGACGGCCACGTCGGTCGACTGAATCTCACGACGTCGTTGTACTTCGCTTTCGGCAAAGAAGAGCCGGGCATGTTCATTGCAAACGAAGTGGACATCGCTGCCGGATTTGCCGCTGCGGAGCTGTCGATGGATTTCGATTGGCTGCGCCCCCGGCTCTCGCTGCTCTATGCGACCGGCGATGACAATCCCTTCGACGATCGCGCGACAGGATTCGATGCAATCTTTGAGAACCCGCAATTCGCCGGCGCGGACACCAGCTATTGGATTCGGCAGGCGGTGCCGCTGGTGGGCGGCGGCAGAGTGGCGCTATCGGGTCGAAATGGCGTGTTGAATAGCTTGCGTTCGTCCAAGGACGAGGGGCAGTCGAACTTCACCAATCCCGGTGTGGCGCTGGCGGGGCTGGGGCTCGATATGGATCTACTGCCCACGCTGCGAGCAACGTTGAACGCCAACACGGTGTTCTTCGCAGACACGGAGGTAGTGGAGGTGGCACGCAATCAAGCGAACATCGACAAACACATCGGCTACGACCTGTCGATCGCATTTACCTATCGGCCCGCGATGTCGCAAAACATCGTGCTGCGCATGTCATATGCCACGCTGCTTGCGGGCGATGGTTTCAAGGCGTTGTACCCGGATGACAACCCGGGTTACTTCCTGTTCAACGCCATCTTGGCTTACTGAGAGCACACATGCTGAATAGAACCAAGGGATGTCTGCAAGCATTGCTGCTCTTGCTCGCGTTGCAGGGTCACGTGCAAGCCAATGATGCTGAAAAGCCGGTCGATCGCACGTACAAAACGGCGCCGCCTGCGCCGAGCTCGCAAACCTCAGAGCAAGCGCATACGAAAAGCGTCGGCTGTGTCACGTGTCACGCGGCAAGCGATGCAAAGACGATGCACAGCAACCCGGCAGTGCAGTTGGGATGCGCCGATTGTCACGGAGGCAATGCGTCGGTGGGATTGTTGCGCAATACCGCCACCAAGGGCTCACCCGAATACCGGCAGCTCATGGAGGATGCACATGTGTTGCCTCGGTTTCCAAAGGAGTGGAAGACTCCATCGAGCGCCAATCCGCCCCGCACCTACACGCTATTGAATCGGGAAAGCCCGGAGTTCGTGCGTTTCATCAATCCATCCGACAATCGCGTCGTGCGCGAGGCGTGCGGTGCTTGTCATGCGGAAATCATTGAGGCTTCAGTACGAAGCATGCACGCCACCGGAGCGATGTTGTGGGGCGGTGCGTCGTACAACAATGGCATCCTCGACAACAAGATCTATTCTCTCGGCGAGTCATACGATCGAGAAGGCCGCGCGACGATTCTCAAGGGGCCGGCGATTCCGTCCGACAAAGTGGAAGCGGCGCGTGCAGCGGGAATCCTGTCCGTGCTCTATCCGCTTCCCGCTTGGGAAACCTCCAAGCCTGGCGATGTTTTTCGCGTCTTTGAGCGCGGCGGCCGCAACATCGGATCGCTGTTTCCTGAAACAGGTTTGCCGAACGCGCTCGGCCAGCAGCAGCGCATCGAAGAGCCGGGCCGGCCGGACATCAAGCAATCGAACCGCGGGCCGGGCACAGGTGCTCGCATTTCTGTTCCGCTCATCAATCTCGCCAAGACTCGCTTGAACGATCCGCTGACGTGGTTCATCGGCACCAACGATCAACCCGGCGACTACCGTCACTCAGGCTGCGCAGCCTGCCATGTGGTGTATGCGAACGATCGCGATCCGCGCCATTCCGGCGCCTATGCGCAGTTCGGTCATCAGGGACGGACGCAAACGACCGACCCGACGATCGACAAGACGGAGTCCGGCCATCCGTTGCAGCACACCTTCACGCGGGCGATGCCCACGAGCCAATGCATGATCTGCCACATGCATCAGCCCAATATGTTCATGAACAGTTTCCTGGGTTACACGATGTGGGACTACGAGTCCGATGCGCCGCGCATGTGGCCGGAAAAACAACGCTTTCCCTCGGCGGAGCGGATGCGCCAGATTCTCGACCGCAACCCGGAAGGTGCGGCCACGCGCGGTAATTGGGGCGAGCCCGAATTCTTAAGCCGCGTGTGGGAAATGAACTCACAGATGAAGGACACGCAGTTTGCGGATTACCACGGCCACGGCTGGAATTTCCGTGCAGTATTGAAGCGTGACCGTGCAGGCAACCTACTGGACGCAGGCAACAACGTAGTCGCCGATGACGATCCAAAGAAGTTCCAAAAGGCGGTGCACTTATCCTCGACCCATGTAGACAAGGGAATGCATTGCGTCGATTGTCACTTCTCGCAGGACGCGCATGGCAACGGACACATCTATGGCGAAGTGGCTGCAGCCGTCGAGATCGATTGCAAGGATTGTCACGGCACTGCACAGCAGACGCCCGACCTCTACACCTCAGGGCCGGCCGCTTTGGACGGGGGGCTCGATTTAACGACGTTGCGAACGCCGGATGGCCGCCGACGATTCGAATGGAAGGGCACGGAACTCTATCAACGATCGATGCTGGATCCCGCGCTTGAGTGGCGCATGAGCTTGGTGCGCGACTCTGTTACCCCTGGTAATCCGGGTTACAACGCGAAAGCCGCGCGCGCGAAATTGATGGGCACGGATACGACGGCGCAAACGTTCAACCTGCGCACGGCGAAGGACATGCTGGCGCATTCCGACGATAAGCTCGAGTGCTATACCTGCCACACGTCCTGGACAACCAGCTGCGGCGGCTGCCATTTGCCGATCGAAGCCAATTGGAAAACAGAACGTCATCACTACGAAGGCGGGCAAACCCGCAACTTCGCTACTTACAATCCGCAGGTGGCTCGTGACGACATGTTCTTGCTTGGCCGTCGTGAATTGGCGGCGGGCGGCAAGATTGCGCCGGTTCGTTCGAGTTCGGCGCTGGTGCTCTCGTCGACGAACGCGAATCGCGAGAAAATTTACGTGCAGCAGCCGCCCATTGCGGCCAGCGGTTACAGCTCGCAGGCCTTCAATCCGCACTATCCCCATACGGAGCGCAAGACCGAGACCAAGACTTGTGAGGATTGTCACCTTTCCAAAGCGAATGACAACAATGCCATCATGGCGCAGCTACTGGCGCTCGGAACCAACTTCATCAACTTCGTCGGATACCACGCTTACGTTGGTGGAGCAGGGGAGATCAATGCGGTGAACGTGACGGAGTGGGATGAACCGCAAGCCGTCATCGGGAGCTATCTGCATCGCTATGCGTATCCGGAGTGGTATACCCGGCATACCACCAACGATCGCAAGCTGCAGCAGAGCCATCGACATGATGCAGGTGCAGCTCAGTGCCTGCAGTTGCGCGGCGAATATCTGTATGTCGCGGAAGGCAAACAAGGCATTCACGTGTACGACGTGGCCAGCGTGGCTAACAAAGGCGTCTCGCAACGATTGATCACCGCGCCGTTCAGCGGCATGGGACATGACACGGCTGTTGGCAGTGATAACGCAACTTGCATCGCGCTGCCGAGCAATCAACCGATCAATCCACCGCGCAGCCGCACCGACAAGATGCGCACCGAAAATCTCGAAACGCCGATGCACGCCCTGTACGACTACGCGTATGTGACCGATGCGACCGAGGGGCTGATTCTGATCAACGTCAATACGCTTAGCGATGGCGAGCCGCGCAACAACAAATTGCGTCGGGCGCTCACGTGGAATCCGAATGGCATTCTGACTGGCGCTCAGCATCTGGTTGTCGGTGGAAACCATCTTTATGTTTCGACTCCCCGTGCGCTCATCGTAGTTGCGATCGACGATCCGCTGCGTCCGAAGGTGGTGGCCCAGTTGCCACTCGACAAGCCTCGCGCGGCAGCGCTGCAGTTCCGTTATTTGTTCGTGACCACAGCAGCGGGCTTAGAAGTGGTCGATGTCACGAACCCCGCAGCACCGCGCAAAGCCGGCAACGCCATTGCGATTCGCGATGCGCATCGTGTTTATGTCGCGCGCACCTATGCGTACGTGGCGGCAGGCGCAGAAGGGTTGGTCATCGTCGATGTCGAACGCCCCGAAGCGATGCGTGAGTATCAGCGCTTCAACGCCAATGGACAGCTGCGGGACAGTCGCGACGTGGTCGTGGCATCGACCAATGCGTCGCTCTTCGCTTACGTCGCGGATGGCGC
>WUUC01173809.1_pt1 | contig 15297 bp, 32 predicted proteins | sample 6278441 | NCBI WGS metagenome assembly WUUC01 (sample SAMN13675441, study PRJNA597444) | soil metagenome | isolation source: soil | place: USA: Washington | collected 2017-10
AGTCGCTATCGAACAAGCAGGTAGAAGAGTTAAGAAATTCCATCCAGATGGTATGGACCTCACTGGATTTGAGCAAAATGTACTTCGTAGGGTCATTCCGTTCTATTCTTGGATGAGAAAAGCTACTCCTCTAGTTCTTGAAGGTGCAATTATGCGCCCACATATTACTCTAGCTTTCCCTAAAGCTATGGCAAACATGCAAGCCATGACTGGTATTGAATCTGAGGGTCCTGGAGATCCGTTCCCAATGGACCAGATGTTCCCTGATTGGATTAAGGAAAAGGGAATTGGTCCTGTTTTACAGCCTGGCAGTGGTTTAGGTCGGGATGAAAACTGGAGAGGATCAGCTCCGGGTTATACTATTATCAACCCTACTCAACCTTTTATGGATCAGGTATCTCAAATTGGTAAACCTGGAACTACGCTTACTTCGTCGTTAACTCCTGGTTTACGAATCCCTATTGAATTAATGACCGGACAGACTTCTCTCGGGATTCCTTTAGAAAATGTTGAAGGTGGGGTTCCTGGACATTTAGCTCAACAGATTCCTGCCGTAGGAATTGGAGCACGTCTAACAGGAGCCACACGGGATAACGAGCCTTGGAATCCTGAGCAGTTAATTAACTGGTTAACATCTGCTGGTGTTACTGGAACAGGGCCATATCAGCAACAGGCACAAACTGAAATTAGGCAAGCTCTGGCTGAGATTGCGAAGAAGAGTCGTGGCGATTATAGATGATATTCTGCAACATCAGAAGCCCCCTGTGGCGGAGCAATCTAATTGGTTAAAAGATGTTATTGCTCAGAGATATGCGCCTAAAACTGAGCGGTTAAAAAGGAAGCCTGTAGGTTTTAACTTTACACGAGAACCTTTTGATCCAAGTTCTTATTATCGCGGTCTTCAGACTTCTAAGAACATTAACGTAGCAGCTACAAACGTAGTTCATCAAGAAGTTGCTAATAGAGAAGAAGCTGAACGGCAGCGAGAATTTGAAGCTAGTCAAAAAGCTTTAAATGCTGCACTAGGCAGAGTTGATCCTAGATTTACATATGGAAGTATAGGCGGTAGTCTTGGTAAGATTGCTGCTTATACTGGAAAGTACAAACTAGGTAATGTAACAAGCACTACCTCTAAAGCTGCTGATTATTTTGGTAGAAAATACGGTATTAAAACCATTGGTGGATATCGGCATAAGGGTTCCGTTCCTGGTTCCGATCATCCCCATGGTAAAGCGTTAGATTATATGATTGATAATATCAAAAATGGTAAGCGTGTTGGAGACGCACTTGCACAAGATTTAATTAAGAACGCCAAAGCTTGGAATGTAAAATACGTGATTTGGAACAAGCATATTTGGTTCCCCGGTCGGGGTTGGAAAAAGTATTCAGGTCCTTCTCCTCACACGGACCACGTACATGCTTCATTCAATAAGTAATTGGTTGCTCAAGTTAGGTCTAAAAGTGCGTGAACAACAATGGGGACGCGCGATTAAGAGGTTGGATTCTATTGCTCGCCGGTTTGGCTGGGATCGCGTACCAGCAATGGACCGGCGAAGTGAATTGGATACTCCTACTCATATTTACTACAATGACGGGAGTGCCTGGTATAGCAGAAATTGTATCTCTCATCAAGAATTCGCCCATCGTATTTCCATCATCTTCGCGTCAGCCGGAGCCTTTGGAGCCGGACTCGCCCAACTCATCTACCAATTCTTCGGGAACTAGTTCATGACAGAGCAAAAGAAGCAGCATAAAGTTGTAATGCTTCCTAGGAGTTTATTGATAGCTTGGTTAATTTCATATGTGATTATAATTATTATGTTTATTGTATCAATGCAGTATGCTAATTATATAGATAGGAAAAGTAACCGAGCCTGGTGTGGAATCGTTCTGTTATTCAATGAAACCTATGAGAAGAATCCGCCACCTACCGAAATCGGAAAGATGTTGGAGGCTGAATTCAAGCATCTTAGAACTGATTTTAGGTGTACATAAAGAAAGGCCCGTGATCCTTCCCTGATCACGGGCCTTTCTCTGTTTACTGTTCAGTTATGTCGTATATAGTCGAGAGTGATTACAGCAGCAAAAGCAACTGTCCAATACAGAATTACAAGAAACCAACGTGTTCTCGTTTTCATGGAAGTTCCACATCGATCACGGGATTGAATACTCGATCGAAGTACTCAATATCGTAATCAAACTCTTTATCACAGTTAGGTCTGGCACATTTAATACATCTAACATGTACTGTATCGTTCATACATCTAAGTACTTCTACAATTGCTTTTTCTCTAATATTTAGAAATTTATCTCCAGGGTCGAAAGCGTGCTCCATAGGCTCATGTATAGGTGTTACGTCAGGATCAAGAAAGGACGGTCCATAGGGACTGTTTTTACTCATCAGTCTTAATCAACTTATCTGCTTTGATGCGGCCGGTTCTAATAGCCCAATACATAAAGTGAGCGTGAGCATCCATTTGGTGATTTCTAGGATTACTTTTAGGAAGAGGCTTTTGTCCAATCCATTTATAGGCAGTATCTTTAATAGTAGCCATTTGTTGTATAAGAGTAATTTTATGCTGTGTACAATGATCCTCTACTCGTCCGATAACTTTAGAGGTTTCCATCTCTGAGTAAATTTGAACTTTGGTTTTATTCGGATAGAGTTTAAACTTTTCCATAACAATAGTGTCTAGTTTTTCAAATTGTCTTAAAACAGTACCCATGTCATCCATATGGATATTATACATGAATACTAAATAATGTCGTTCATCATAGCCACAGACGCCATTAGACTTTCCGGGGTCAATTCCTAGAAATTTTACTGGGTTATGTTCTGCGTTTACGGCTTCTCTAAGTTTAACAAGTCCTTCTTCTGTTACTCGACCATTTTCATCAAACTGCATTAGATTCCTTTACTCTGTGCTGACAATCACACTGGCCTTTACCAGGACAGTTCTTGTGGTCCTTGCACCTACATGGGTCACATATAAAACCCTGGATGCCCATCTGATTCCTTCTCCTCAGTTACGATGTTTACACCCTCACCTAGTCCAGAGCTTTCAAATGATTTCTGTGCCATCAACTCCATCCACAGCTGTCGAAATTGAATCTCACAGTGACTTCCCGGAGGATTACTGCACTTACTTCGATGATAGATTTCAGCCTCTCGCATGAGACTGTCCATAAATTCCATATAACGCTTGTGCTGAGCCTCAACCAAATCTGGAAGTTCGTAGTATTTAACACCCACTATTTTTCTCTTCCGTTAGCAGTTTAGTAGCACATTCAAGAGCAACTGTGGCGATTGCATACCAATCAATTGTATCATCTACAAAATTTACTAATCCAGTACTAGACTTATCATCTACCTCTCTCAGTTTATCAACTATAATCTGTATCTTCTCATCAGTGAACATTATTTTTGCCCTTCAATCACCATGTCAACTTCAAACTTGACTCCGAAGGAAGACGACTCCGGCACTGCTTCGAGTGTTTTCTTAATTCGATCCGTATCATAAGAGGTGTCCTCTTCAATGGTAATCGAATCGTGTACTTGGAGGACGATTGGTTCTTCTTGCAACGCCAACATTCTTCTTTTAACAATTTCAAATGCGCCTCCCTGAATTACAGAGTTAAACGCTTTGTGCGCTTCTCCCTTAGTTAAATGACGGCGTCGTCCGGTCCATAGGTCGATGTAACCATCATTAAGAGCAAGCTTCGTGGCTCGCTCTGAGATTCTTTTGAATCCGGGCCAGCGTCCATGAAACTCATCGTATAGGTCGTCTGCTTCGTCTTTCGGCTTATTGAGGATGAGTGCAATTTTTCCCTTACCCGCCCCGTATAATGTCGCGTACGTGAAGGTCTTGATGTCATGTCTTGGCCTTACTAGCTCGGCTGCCATCTCTGTAAAGATGTCAGCACCGGAATTAAAGATTTCGAGTAGCTCAAACTCTTTTGCGTAAGAGGCAGCTAAACGAAACTCGACTTGCTTAAAGTCAAAAGTATAAAGTTGTAAGAAGTTATCTATTCGTTTATTGCGTACGTACTTTTTGTACAACTCCTCGTCACGGACGATGAACGCTTTCTTCGTATCTCCGTTCCAAGGTTTTGGACTCGAACGTGGAATTTGTTGTAGATTAGGATTCTCACAACTGAGTCTACTTGTACGGGTGCCGTGCACCTTATAGTTAGGATGTAAGATCTCGTTCTCATCCATCAAATCCAAATACGCTTGAAAATTAGAACTAACAGTCTTCTGCCAGCCTCTATAAGTCAGAACTTTTTGAGCTGTTGGATCTCCACGCGCTTCAAGGATTTGTTCATATTCTTCCATTGCGAACTTATCAAAACTAGGAGCACCAGCTGGCGTTCTTTTAAGGACGGGTAATTCAAGCTCGTCAATAAGATATTTCCCGATTTGCTGCGAACTACCCGGGTTCCATCCCAACTCTGCTCTAGTGCTATTAAGGATTCGAGTACCTTCAATAACCTTTGCACGAGAAAACTTAGAATCAATTTTGATACCTCTTTGTTTAATTGTTGACATGAGCCTAATGAAGTCAGACTCAGTCTCCCATAGTGTTGGCACTATCTTACTGATCTATTCTCATTAAGACTGGAGTTGTGGTAAATAACATGATTGGCTTTAAAATGTACTTCAATTGTTTTGGGGTCATCAGCTTGACCCTGACACTTACCACAGATAGCTAACTTGTCTTCTGGGTACCAAAGTCCTACGCAAGTCTGCTGATCCTGTATTACTGTTATAATATTCTCTGGCATCAGTCATACATCTCTCTGTATCTAGAGTATTCCTCGTTCATCTTCTGATACTCTTCTGTTGTCTTAGCTAGCTCATCGTTGGTTTCCTTCAACTTCTTTGCAAGCCATAAAACTCTTTCTGGTACTAACTTGTCTGCGTGTGAAGGTAGCTGTAATAACTCAATAAGATGTTCAACGAGTTCTTCTTCCTTTTTACTAAGCATTTTTAACTACTCCGCCACAGAGGTCACAAATGAACTTACTCTTATCTCTATTCCATTCACTTCGCGCATGCGAGCATTCAGTATTTATCACTTCCCCGCACTGGATGCAGAAAGTAACTTCTACTTCTCCTCTAAAGTTTGTGAGAATGTCTGTAAAAGTCTCGTCTCCACATTTATCTGTGTGAGTCATATCGTCCACCTGGTCTCCGCATTATAACACCATTTCTATGTAGTTTATCGTGAACGCCTCCATAACTCGCCCCTGTGGCGGCCATGATTTTTCTAATAGACATTCTCTGTTTTGTGTACATATCAATAACAGAGTCTGGAACATTTACAGGAATTTTATTAGTGTGGTACGGAGACCGGCTAATGAAACTATATACTGTAGAGAAGGGTCGGTTAATTATCCTGGCAATTTGTCTGTAAGAATATTCCTCCTCTCTCAATTGCTTAATCTTAAATCTTTCCTTATGGGTTAGGAACTTCCTTCCTGCCATCAAATCCGAACCCTCCAAACTACCTTACCGAGCTTCTGTGCTTTATCAGCTGTCCAGCCTGAACCATAAGTTGTAGACTGGTTAGTTCTAATACATAACATGTGAGTACACTCTTCAGCTATCTTAGTGTTTCTAACCTTGTAGCCTTCAGGCTCCCAACGAGGATTCTCTGGAAGAAAAATTCTACTTTTGATAAGGAATCGCTTAGCTTCATTTTCTGCTGCTGTGTCTACACCTACAGCACCACCTGATATGATTAGCTCAGGCATGTAAAATTGAATAATTCCCTGCATAAACGCAGTAGCAGCTGACAGCTGTTCATCATTGATCTTAGTAGATCCTACAATAGCTAACTTCATTTCAACCCTCTTATTTCATATGTTAATTCGGCCCGCTGAGAGCCTCTGTGCCGTACGGGGGTACTGAGGGACGCGATGACCTCTGATAGGCGCTCTCCGTTGACCTCAGCGGGTGGGTCATGGGTCCCCTGGTCCCCGGATGTCCGGCTGTGTCCAGATAATTCATGATTCGTGAGTTTCAATAGTGATCGACTTGATGAAATTATTCTCTTCAAGATGAGGCACATAAATCAAATCATCTTTTGAGGTTCTCTTAGCAATTGTTTGCTTTTCAACACCCTGACTTAGCCACAGCTCGGATTTTGATATCTCAATTGTCCAAGTACTGTCAAAATCAGTGATGTCGATTTCAATTACTAAGATTTTCCTTTCAGTTTCAGAAGGCTGATTCATCATCTCCCCTGCACTTTTGTGAGGCAACCTCTGGCGTGTAGTACATAACACAGTGATAGCAGCCAGGACCCATTACTGATACTGCGTTTTCGTGATCAGCAATAAAGCTAGACGCGTCAGTTGTTTCTGGATCAAATTTGTAAGTTACACTAATCACCCAAAAATGTTCTCCCTTGAACTTAGGAATTCTTTCTTTTAGTTCCTTAGGATCGACAGCAATGTAGTTTCCAGTTCCTTCAGGCATTACGCAGCACTCCAAACGAAATAACGACCATCTTTAGAAAATATAATTTCAGATTTAGGAGTACATTTAGTACACCTAAACCAGTTGCAGTAGTTGCTCTTAACGCAATGTTTAATACCCCCACGACTATCACACTTAGGACATTTGGGTTTGTCTAAAATTGGCATTTGCCTCCCCTCTCACGGAGAGATCGAGAGCCGACCTCTCCCTTTCATTGTTACGGACCGGTGTTCTTGAAGAACTCACTACTGTCAGGATCTCTTACCTTTGGCTTATCAAATTCTAAAACTGGCTTTTGCTTTGTCTTGTCTAATTCCCTAACTGCATCCTTTACACCCTGATCAATAAGGTCCTTAACACTAGCAGGAGACCAAACCTTGCTCCGTGTAATCCAAGCCTGAAGCATAGGAAGAACAAGAGCTGAAACAATGAAGACTAATCCAAGCTGCTTCTCAGTAAGTAAATCCGGAAAGAGATACTGAACGATAGCAACAGCACCGGCAAGAGAACCAACACCCGCACCAACTGTAAGAGCAGGTTCTCTCGGAGGATCTAGAGGCATCGGAAGATTAGCCATTTTATTTACTCCTTTACTTGTTGACGGGTTCGGCCGGAACCAAATTGGCAATCCTTAACCTCCTCTGAATAATAAGCTCATCATACTGATTAGCAAGCCAACCAGACATGTAGCTACCAGTGTAGCTTCCAGCACCGTCATTTAACTTAGCGAACATATCCTTAAAAGCAGTAGCCGTAGAAGGACCGTAGTCACCATCTACAACTAAAGCAGGCGATTCAGGCGCTACCATAAACCTGACAAGATTGTGCCTGTTCTGCCAATATACTACATGTTCTCCTGAGGCACCCTGATTAGGTAAGAAATCTCCCACTTTGTAATCCTCCCAAGGCTGTCCACTCCAGACAGATAATAACGGATAAAGCATATTCCAATCTGCTACAAACTTAGTAAAAACAGAACCATGACCATGCCACAGATGGGTATCATCTGCAGAACTTCGTCGCCAGGGTCCATCTAAATTATCTTTAATTAAACCGTAAACGCTTCGATTATCGAGAGTTCCGTAAAACTCCCTCATGCAACGTAGACGAGTATCAGCCGGATTAAGTGCAGAATTCTTCATTCTAGTAGTCCACTTAACCATCTCAGTATCAGACATAGTTAAGTCGATAGCCCGTGCATAACCGTAATTATACCCAGGGAGATCAAGTGGGAGTTTAATGGAGTAATTACTAGGCCATGTGCTACGATTCTTATTAACAGTGTTGTGATAACCCGACTTGTTAGCGTAGATACCACTAAGCTTGACTCCAGGAATCATCTGTGAAGCGCTTTCCCAAAGCCTCCACATTTCAGAAGTAATATGTATAGGATCAGGATTAGTCGCCATCTAAGTCATGCCGTTCTTGAATAGGAATGTTGTTATCTTTCAACCATTTATCAAAAAGAACGTCACTTTCTCTATAAAGATCAAAACCTTCTTTATTAACTCTTACAACGTGAGTAGCAGTTCTCAGCTCATAAGTATCAACAGATATTTGACGGCACTCTAATCCAATAGGATCATTAATAACATGCCATTTAGTTGGATAAGACATCGAAGGCTGCGAGCTTGTATCTGGCATTAGGATCATTATCCCCACTATCTAGCGCTAATGCACCTTCAACTAAATCAGGACGTACTCTCATAATGTCACCATGCGGAATTAGAACAATTCCGTTTAGATGTTTCGGTTCGTACCTAAAGTCAGTTCCTGCTTCCCCCGCTGCTGCGTGCTTTCCGAACATGTTAGATTTGCCATCCTTGCGTTATTTCAGGCGCTTCTACTCGTTCATTACGCTTCCTCCGGAGATTCTCTGGATGCCTGTGAAAACCTGGAAATGTCCCCCTGTTCCTGTGGCGTACTAAGAACATCAAACAAAAAGTAATCACGATCGTGATAGCGAGAACTATTAATGCTACCTTGAATGCAAAATTCATTTACTTGCTCCACAGAGGTCCGAACTGCTCCTCGTACAAAGGAAGCAGTTTAAGAAAAAGTTTCATGGTAATAGCAGCATCCTGATCCGCATATGCATTCATCAACTCAAACGGAACGTAGTACCATCCCATCGTCTTAATGATTGATTCCATAAGAGGGTCCATCTGCTTACCCTCATCACAATAAAACTTACCTAAATAATCAAGACTCTTAGACATCACATTTTCATTGACCATGTGGGCCATGATCATCGTACAAACAAAATCCAAGCCATAAAGGTCAAGAAGAATATGGATATCATGAGCAGCGTTATGAAAGATACGATAAGGAACAGTCTTGAGAACGTGAAAAAGAAACTCACGAGTCTCTTCATCAATGTTCACGTCCTCTTTATGTCCAATAGGAAAGTACATAGATTCCATACCTGGATGACAAACTGAAACTCCAAGGATGGTTTCTGCTGTAAATCCCTCTGTATCTACTGCAAGGTACTTAAAGCGTAAACAATTTTCCAAGAGACTTAGCATCTGTTGCTTGCTCGCTCTTGACTTCCCCTTCGATAACGGAAGGGGCTTCGTTGCTGCTAATAGATCCGACAAGTTTGAATCCTCTGTCTGAAGTCCTTTCAATATCAAAATCTCTAGACCCGATTGTCATACGAGTCTTTAAGAGTTTGACATTAAGTCTAGACGAACTTGGTCTTTGTGAAAGTAAAACAACAGTCTGTGCATTGGCAGTAATGTAACGAGAACCGAAGGAATCATCAAGATCAGTAATCTTTCTTTCTTCACCTGTAGTCTTCTTACGCAAGTGGTGAATAAAGATGTATCCGCAATTTCTATCTTTACGAAGGTCTTCATTCATAAATGCATTAAGTCGTTTTACATCATCATCGTTCGTCACTGATCCATACATGGACAGACCAAGCGAGTCGATGATTACCAAATCTATTTTATGAGTATCAATCCATTTAAGAAGTTCTGGCTGTTGATCGGGTACGTCAAACGGATAAGCATGTCCAATAGGCCAAATGATAAACTGTTCTTGAAGACGTTCCCATAGTTCTGGCGGAATCTTCATGTCCAGAAAGAATTCTTTCAGTTCACCATGTTGCATTTCAAGAGAGACGAAAAGAACTTTCTGATTATTAGTAATTTGCCAATTCAAAAAGAACTCGCTGCCTAACGCAAGCTCCATTGCCATTCTTAGGAGGAAAGTAGATTTACCTAAACCTTCTTTTCCTAAGAGAACCATAGAACCCGCCACAGGGAGCAAGCCTGGTATTGCCCATTTTAATCTAATGTTCGTATTCATGAAGTCAGCAAAACGATAGACTTCTGCTGCTTTATCTAGATTGACTTCCGCTACTGCTAGCTTCTTACTACGAACATGAGCAATGGTTGCTTCAAGTCTTTTAACTCTATCAGTACGTCCTAGGTACTTCCCCCAGACCCGATCTCTTTCTTCGAGTAATACGAAAACTTCTTCGTTGCTGCATCCAACCTCAACTGCATCGAAGGCAACTCTCGCAAGGGCATCGGATCGCTTTCCCTGTGGAATGTCATCTTTAAAAAGGAGATCCAGAGTATCAATCTTCCACTTATACTTTGCAAGGACTTCTTCTCGTGGAGGAAGTTGTCCCATAGAAACGTCAACGCGGGTACCAGCAGGAGGAATAGGAATCCAAAGGAAACGATCCACGGAATATACATTATCATTTTTCTCTACTAAAGTGACAGGTTTATTTCTTTTATGATTCCAAGTATCAACGGGACGAAGAACTTGTTGGTAGTCCCAAGCACTTAAGTCAGCACCGTAGTGATATGCAATTCGTCTAGTTAAATCTTCAAGTAGTACTTTATCAGTTACAAACTTATCGAGTTTCCAATACCAGTGTTCATGTCCTTCTTTAGAAGACATGATACGCATCGTTGGTTTATCTTGCACTTCTTTAGGAATTACGCCATCAAATTCTGTCCAGAGATGATAGCTTCCCTTAAAGGATTCAGGACTAATTTCAGGCTTATTAAATAGTACAGGAGAGATGTAGACATCAGTTTCGTTATACTTAGCTAAATGTGTCTCAATCCTAGCACGATCATGAGGCCATTTAAAAAAGTGTTTTGTCCACCCACCTTCTTTAGTGGGTGAATATATGTACCCTTCCTGTTCTCCGAAGAGATCGGAAAGAAATTGATTTGTCATAAACCTCCCCTCTAACGGGAGACTCACAGTGTTCAGGCCAGTGAATTTTGTGAGTCTCCCTATGCAGGTCTGGGAACCGCTAGTTATTAGTTCTCCATATAGCCTCCTTTCTAACGGGAGCCTGATTAATCCCCCTCTGACACAACTGACTAATCAGGCTCCCCTGTTACTTCCTCCCCGGACATAGGAGGAATTTCGAGGCGATTGCAATTACCATCGCACATCAATACCCAACCAGCCCAGTATCGTAATTGCAATTCTTATGTGGCTGTCCACGCCTCAAAACTTAATTACTCGTTACGAAGATTAACCCACTTAACGTTAACACCCTCGTTCGTCTGACCGTAGTTGTTAACAGCCAAGTGAACCTTCGTACCGATAAGAACTTCAGGATTCCAGGTTTCGTCATTAAGGTCATCAGCAGAAACACCAAGACCCTTCTGACGATCGTTACCCTCGTTACCACAAAGAGTACGCTTAATTGCAGACATAGTACGACGGATGCTCTTCTTCTCATCCGCAGGAAGAAGTTCAAAAGCCTCAGCGGTCAGTTCCGAATCAGGAAGATTAAAGAACTGAGCAACCTTGGAATCAATGTATTCCGAGCTGTCATCAGTGATTGTGTATTCAATAATGAGCTGTCGGCCACCGTCAGACTTATCCTTGTACTTGGCCCCGGTAACTTCCGCCTCATACTCTCCCGCTTCAACAAAGAACGGGTTAGTAGGAATCTTAGCGGCGTCGAGCTTACCAAAAATCGACATTAGAAAACAATCTCCTTATACTTTTTAACGAAAGCTTCGACAGGCATTTTGCCTTCAAGCCCTTGAATTCGACTCTTGCCTAAGTAAGACACAGAGTTCTCTGTCAGGTCTACTACAAAGCCCTTACCATCAGGACGGATGTTTCCGATCAGATCAGACTTTCTCGCAATCACTTTGAAAGTAGCATTAGGAATACCAGGACGACGAATCATGTCAGGGGTAAGCCCCTTGACGGGCTCATTCCATTGTGAAGTTAGAATCAGATTAGCGGGCAAGGAGAAAAGTTTGTTGAACGCAGGACGGAAGATGTCTCGTGTAACTCGGTAATCCATGGGGGCGAGAATCTCGACATCTTTGATCTCATCATTCTTACTAGAAATACGTTCTCTATACTTAGGTTGACCACCTGAACCTTTCCATTCCGCTTCATCATAAAGTAGATCAAGAATCCTATCTACAGATTCGCTGACTGTGTCCCATATAATGGTATCGTACCCGTCGAAATCTAAATAGTCAAACTGGCTAAGACCTGTTAGCGGAACAATTTTTAATTTCTTGAAGTCTTCTTGATGACGTTCATTGAGAAGTGTCGTCCAACTTCCGTCAGAAGACAGAAGAAGACCTCTTTTATATACCATAGAAGCAGCAGTAGCAGTCTTCCTCTTGCCATGATCCCCATAAAGAATCGTGACACGGTACGGGTTTGGGGTTGCATCCTTATTCGCTTCTTCTCTAAGTTCAGCAGGTGTAGTCATAACTGCTCTTTACATATTGAGTTTCGAGTGTCTTAGTAGCATCCTTACCCTGAGCTTCCAGAGTACAAGGAAATTCAAAATGACAGAAAGTACATGCCGTGTAGTTCATGGTACGAGCTGCATGATTTTGAATTTCAAACGGTCGCTTCCTAAATTCAAGAGTCTCCCTAATCGCATGTACAAAATCACGAAGAAGAATCTCTTTCTCTATAGGAGTCATAGAATATACATGTGCTTCAATCTTACCTGTAGTTGTATTGAACATTCTAACAATGGAACGAGAAATCTCGTACTCCATTGCTTCCATAAAGATTTGATATAATTTAATTTGTGGGAACCTATTAAGTTTCTTCTTAGGCCAGGCTCGTTGAACAAACTTAGCGTCTTCAATATCAAGCAATCCTCCCTTACGTCGAAGTACAAGGTCAGGAGTGAAACCAATTTGAACATCTAGCAATTCTTCATCTTGAGGAAAAACAGAAGGCAATAGCTTTGCTAATGGAACCAAGAAGCGGTTCTCAATCAGCTCAGCCTCAGAAGTAAAGTCAGTTTCCCTAACATAATTATCAACAAGAGTCCAGGCTTTGAGCAAGCTTCCATCAGCAAACTTAGCATCACCCAAACCCTTCATTGCGATATCAGCTACAATCTTAAGAGCTTCCATCTTTGTCTTACCTTGTCGAAGAAGCTCGTAGAAATTCTGAAGAAGCTTGTGACCATTGACGCCAGTAGTGATAGCATCAGATTCCTCTTCTGGTGAAAGACCTAGAGTGAATCTGTAGTAGTACTGCCTCTGACAAGTCTGGTACTTAAGTACTTCAGAAAAACTAATAATTCTAGTAGTCATGTGAAATTTCCTTTAAAAGTCTCTTGTTTACTTTCCAGTAAGCTTCATTCGCCAAGAGTTCCATCTCTGTGGCGAGTTCCGGGTCAGGATTGTGTGGTAATTTTTCATACTCCTCTTCATTATAATAGGGGTCATTTTGTGCGTGCCATCTGTTATGACAGTGCTCACAAATTCTATGAACGTTGCCAGGTTCGTTTCTTAATGTATTCTTAACTGGCCCGTGATGGCGGTGCCTCTGTAATCCTGAAATGCATCCAATAATAGGGCGACCGCCCCCACAATTTTTCTTTCCTCTCCATTCACAGGGCTTATCTTCAAAAATAGGATAAAGTTGAGCGGCCCGTTTTCTACCTGTCGAATGAGGATCTGTAACGTCACTAGGGTCTTTTGTTGGAGCCCCCCTACCCGAACCAGTAGAAATAAATCTATTTGCCACCCTTTTAGATACATTCTTATGACATTTACCTTTTCTACATTTTTTACATTCATTATGAAACCCCCGGCCACAGGAGGGGCAGCCCATTAGTAAGGTCCTGGTTTATTAAGAGGAATGACATTAGAGGGACGAGTCTTTTTCTTTGGTCCTCTAATTTCTGCCGTGTACCAGCCCAAAGAGATACAGTACTCAATAGCTTCAATTAGAGTACAACTACGAAGTTCCATTACTCTGGTGAGCCTAGCACGACTGCCTTCTGGAACATCTTCAAGTTTCATTAGCATGGCCCATCTGGATAGAAATGCTTGTGTTCATCAGTCCAATTCCTATCACTATCCTGATAGGCATAACAAGTTTTATTCTGAAGCAACGGCTCTAGATATGTACCATCTTTCCTTTTAATATGACCACGTCGATAAGACCAGGTGCAAGTCTCACCAATTTCATGTTGTACTAAATCAGGACGGCAGTCAGAAAGGAAATGTCTCTTTCCATTGTACTCATATCCCTCTTTACATGTAATAGTTCCGCAAAAATGACATCCATGCTCTGTATGATCTCCCCAACATTCTTTATCATTATGAATATGTAGATAGTCTTCTTCAAGGTCTTTAATAAGCCACTCAATGGTCTCACATGGACTTGAATCTAAAAACAATGCTTGATTCTGTTTTATCTCAAGCCATTTTTTAATTGCTTGAGTAGTCTCTTTGTCTAGTGTTGTCATTGCCATTCCTTAAAATCGTAGTCTTGAAAGTCAGTAGGAAGCTCATCTATGTTTTCCCAATAATCAACCCATTCAGCTCCGCACAGTCTCCACATCCTTCCTTCTGCAAAGAAGACATTCGTTTTCTTAAACTGATCACAACCGTCACATCTAGAATAACCACGTTTCTTGTAAATCTTAAACGGTCTTGGTGGTTTCATCCAATCCCTTAAACTTGATGTACTCACCAATCTTATTATAAATTTCTACAATCCTATTATCATTTACAGTATCCTCACAGTCACATCCAATAACAGTTACACCTTCGTTACTAATTTTAAATTCATAACTATTATAAAGTCCATCAAATGGAATTTTTACAGGTTCCATGTTTAAGCACTCCCCTGATCGATCCGCCCCCGCTAGATCGATGCATCATGTTTCGGGCACACAAAAGCCTGGGGGCCTCCCCCGAAGAGAAGGCCCGCCCTATACCTATAGCTTACGCGTCCTCATCCTCAGCTGCAAGGTACTTAGCAAGATCCGCAGCGGAAGCGTTCTCGTTCCACATGTCATTATTTCCCTTAAAAGATTCCTCTACAGAATCTGCAGCGTCATCCAAAAGGAAGTCGTGCTCAGAAACAAGAATCTTAACAACGTCAGCCTTCAGGCTTTCAACGTTGAATTCCTGAGATGTAGTCTGGTCCGTCATTTGCTTCTCCTTAGTGTAGATGTTAGTAAGTGGTTCAATTCGCGCGGGGAACATTATTGGAACATTCCCTTATCCATGTACTTAACCTTACAGGTGCACTCAGTTCCCTTATTATCTATATACTCCTTACACCCCTCCCTACTGTGGCCACGTCTAGGATGCTTGCAGCGAATACAAACCTGTTCGGTCATTTAACTTCCCCTCACGTCATGTGCGTAGAAGTAACCTGTCCAAAATGCCACTCGGGCACGCTGCTTTTCAGTTAGCCTTTCATCTCTTTCCAAATTAAGAAGTGACTGAGAAAGAGCTTTCATGTGACCAACTTCAAAACTATGTAAAACTTCTTCTTGGTCTCCACCAGGATATCGAATCACATGAATTTTTCCA
>WUUC01226180.1_pt1 | contig 15297 bp, 10 predicted proteins | sample 6278441 | NCBI WGS metagenome assembly WUUC01 (sample SAMN13675441, study PRJNA597444) | soil metagenome | isolation source: soil | place: USA: Washington | collected 2017-10
CCGTAGCTCAGGGGATAGAGCGCTACCCTCCGGAGGTAGAAGCGCAGGTTCGAATCCTGCCGGGGGCACCCAGCCAGACATTTGAGTAGGTACCTGCCCCGAAGCCTGCTGAGGCCAGACGGAAGTCATCCGTTATTGATGTCGCGTCAGGTGGAGTGCCCGTTCGAAGGCAGCTTTGATCCGTGAGCCCCGGCGCAGAAATCCGAGCTCGTTAACGAACACCTCGAATAGCTCATCCTCGGTGCGAAGTAGCGTGTCGGACTCGATCCAGCGGATGAGCTGGGCAAGTGTGTGGTCGGTGTACTCCGTGATCGGAAGGCCTGGACGAGTCGCGGGGCGTGCTCCGGAGCGCGCCCTCCCGTCGTCACCGATGATGTTTCCCGACTGGGACATGGTCGTCGCAGGAACCTGGCGCCGAGGGGGTTCGCTAGTGGTTGCTGCTGTTGCGTCAGCGGCGTTGACGGCCCGCTCGTAGGCTGTGCGCGCCTGGGCTATGCAGGTGTCGGCGTCGGCGAACCAGTCGGTTGACCAGATGCGATGGAAGGTCCAGCCGAGGCGTTCTAGCTGTTCCTGCCGGAGCCGGTCACGATCACGGGCGGTGGTCGAGGAGTGATACGTCGCACCGTCAGCCTCGATGGCCAGAACCATGCGGCCTGGTTGTGTGGGGTGCGCCGCGGCGAAGTCGATCCAGTAGCCAGCGACGCCGTACTGGGCGATGAGTGGGATCCCTGCGGCGACGAGCCGGTCACGCACCGAGATTTCGAACGGATTCAGGGATGGCTTGTCCAGGGCGACGTCGCCTAGATTCTCTCCGCCTGACGCTGCGTACTGCAGGTAAGCGCGCAGCATCTTCACGCCCTCGGCGGAAGATCTAGCCGGGTCCATGTCATGGTGGCTGAATGAGCTGACAAGCGTCATGCGGCTACGTGCTCGGGTAATGGCAACGTTCAGCCGGCGGTGCCCCCCGTCTTGCAGTAAAGGCCCAAATCTGTAGGGCAGGCGTCCGGCAGGGGTCTTGCCGTACCCAATGGACAGAATGATGGCATCTCGTTCATCGCCCTGAACGCGTTCGAGGTTTTTCGCGAAGAACTTCTCGGTGCGGGACTCGTCGAAGAACGCTTCTAGGTCGGTTCGTCCCCGTAGTCGTTCTCGAAGGGCGACCTCAATGCGTTCAGCATGCTTAATTCCCATCGTGATGACACCGAGGGATTCGCGCGGGCGAAGCGCGGCATGCTCAAGAATAAGCGCTACCACCCGCTCCACCTCGGCAGTGACGCTGATCTCCTGCCCGACGATGCTCGGCTGCTGGGCGACGAGCTCGTGAGACAGACAGTCCTTCCCGGTGACGCCGGGAAACGTGGTAAGCGAGTTGTCGTAAACCCACGCGTTGGAGAAAGCGATCAGGCGCTCATCCCGGCTTCGGTAATGCCAGGTCAGCGAACGGACGCGGCCGTCACCGAGGCCTGCGCTGAGGACATCGAGGATCGATTCGTAGCCGCTGGTGAGGGCAAGATTGATGCTGCCGTCGTCGTTCACAGCCTGATCGACATCGCTGTCTCCGTCGCTGGCAGAGGAGAAGAAGCTTGTCGGCGGGAGCTGGTGGCGGTCTCCGGCCACTACGACGCGACGGCCCCGCAAAATGGCCGGAATGGCGTCGGCGGGCACGATCTGGCTGGCCTCGTCGAACACAACGACGTCGAAGTAAGGCCGGTCACCAGGTAGAAGCTGACTGACAACAAGGGGGCTCATCGCCCAGCACGGTTTCAACGCGGTCATGACGTCCGGTGCCGCTGAGAACAGCTGGCGGAGAGGAAGGTGGCCGCGTTTGCGCGCCGCCTGGGCCTGAACTAGCTGCCCCTGTTCGGGGTATGCGTCACGTGCAGCTATGAGCCTTTCTGCAACGGCACGCCGTACCCGGACAGAAGCTGTTCCGATATGCATAGTGTCCGCTTTGCGGAAGGTGCTGACGTTGTTGTCATGCAAGCTGGCCTGAAAATTGGCGATGACCTGGTCGCCGAACCCAACCTTGTCAAGGATGGATCGGTACCAGCAAGTGTCCAGAGCGGCGACGGCAAGGGTGGGGTCTAGACGCCGGGTGCGGAGGTCAGCGAGCAGGGGGCTGAGTCCTGCTCTTGCAAATGCTGTGGTGAGTTCGTTGATGCGGGGCATCTTGCGCAGGATCCGCTCGTCGCGAGCGAGGGCGCCGAGGGTGGATTGCAGTTCCGGCTCGGGCATAGTTCTGAAATCGGTGCCCGCCACGTATGCGCCAAGCGCTGCGAGTTCACGGTTCAGCTGATCGAAGCGTCCTTCGACATCGTCTAGTGCCATCGGCAGGCGAGGCGGTCCTTGCGTTGCCGTGTGAGAGGCCCATACGTCCAGCAGCCGCTGCGCTTCGGCCAGCGCCTCGTTCAGCTCAAGGGTGCGCGGCTTGCCGCCGATCCAAAGGCCTCTCGCTGCTTTTCGGCTGGCTCGGCGGGAGCCCCAGTTGGCGACTGCTCCGGGAGCGTGCGCATGTTTCTTCCGCCAGCTTCGTGATGCAGTCGCTGAGATCAGCTCGGGCAGCGGGGAGGTAAACGCCTCCGGCCGTAGCTTCGTCAACAGCGCGGCGACCTCGCCGAGTAGGGTCAGCAGGTTCTGCCATCCAGCCAGGGTTTGCGGGGTTGCAAGGCCGGTCTGCCTCAGCACGTCATCGAGGGCGCGGCGGGTATTCGGGGCGGTGTGTGATTGGAGGCGGGTAACTGCCTGCAAGGCCGCTTCGGCCTGCTCGGGCGACACAACGTGCGCGCCTGCCCACGGGCTGTCGCTGCGCGTGAGCGTAAGACCCCCGAGGCTGGCGTACTCATACAGGTTGTTACGCAACGCCCGCATGCTGACCTCATCAAGGGCGCTCAAATCAGCGCTGCGAAACCTTACCTCTGTATCGGCCGCGGCGCCGTGCAACTCCGTGATCCCGATGAGGGCGCACTGCGCTTGGAAGACGCTGACGCTCCATGGCTCCCGTTGCCGGTGCAGGGCGTGGTCGTGGGCGTTTAACCGGTCGCGGCGGTTCACGAGCTGCTCGTGCAGTTCCGCCTGGTCCGGCCTAGTCACGGCACCCGCGGCTCGAAGCGCTGTAGCGAGATTCCGCGCGATCGCGCTACGGGAGCCGGCCCCTTCATGCATATCGAGAACAAGGTCAGCTAGGCCGACCTGCGCGAGCCGGTCGAGGACTGCCGAGATCGCGGCGCGTTTCTCGGCAACGAACAGTACGCTCTGGCCGCGGGCGACGAGCGTCGCGATCAAGTTTGCGATTGTTTGGCTTTTCCCGGTACCCGGCGGACCAGCTACGACAAGGGATTGTCCGGCCACCGTGGCGTTGACCGCGTAACTCTGCGAGGAGTCGGCGTCCAGCACCAGAAATTCGTCCGCCGGCGGGATGTGGTCGGGGACAGTCAGATTCACCTCCGAGCCGCTGGTGGATAGCGCGATCTGCGCCTCGCGATTGCCGGCGATCGCTGCGATGACGTCGTGGGCGGCGAGCGCCTCCATATTGGCTGCGAGGTCATTTACCATCGGCAATTTGGCGTAGGAGAAGGTGCCGAGCACGCGCCGCTGCGCGATCGCAAATCCTGGCACAGCTGCGGCTTCTTTGGCCAGACGGTCGAACACCGGCGCCGGGTCGAAGTCGCCGGGTTCGAGGAGCTCGAGAAGATCCTCGGCATTCACGGTCACCATGTACTGCTCGTTAAGCAGATGAAGCAGCGTCGGGTTGACGTCGGTCTCACCGGTCAACGCGAGTTCGAAGTCGTCCTCTGCGACACCTACTGCAGCGATGGATGCTTCACGCAGCAGCACAGGTGCTGCCGGGGTCGCGGTGCCCCGGGTGTTATTCCAGGTCGCCATGCCGATGGCAACAAAACAGGTCGCGATTCCGCGTTCTTCCAGACCTTCACGGGACTTGTTCCGGATCGCGCGGGCTCGTTTGACGCGTTCAAGAAACACATCAGTTGTGAACAGTCGAGAAAGGGTGACAGTTCGCCCATCCATCAGTCCGTCGACAGCAACCTCGTTAGCGTCACCTAGATCGAGCGTGCCGACCTTGAGGTCGCGGTAGTAAAGAAGTTGGTTGCGCCCGCCGAGATCGATCAGCTGACCGGACCAGGTGTCGATTGCCGCCCTAACCTGCTGAGCACGGCGGGCCGCTATCACCGCGTCTCGGTCGGGGTTATGCTCCGTCACCTTCGCCCTGCTTCCTGTTAGCCCGCCAGAATTGTCAGGGTAAACCAACGGTCGCAAACACCAGTGCAAACATGACTCACCGCCAACTGTTGGGTTGGCAATTTCGGGTTGGCCGATCTCGGGTTGCTTAAGGCACAACTTCACTTGCTCGACGGCACAAGCGCTACAGATTCAGGACGAGGCGTAGAGCCGCGTCGACGCGGCGAAGCTCGTCGAAGGTGAGTCGCCCGGCAACGTCGCCGAGCCTGCTCGGGTCGACAGCGGCGGTCTGCTCGGCCAGCACCCGAGTGGTGCGTCCGGCGATCTCCACCTCGGGTCGGAAGCTGGCTGGCCGTGCGGAGGTCGAGGTCGGCGCTACCAACCAGGTTGACAGCGGCAGCTGGTCGGATTGAACGACCACGGCGTATCGAGAGCCGGCCTGCTCGTGCCCACGGGCATCACGCGGAGCGCGCAGCCGGTACACCTCACCACGCACGCAGTGTCTCCATGTCGCGCAGCACCTGCATCGCCTCAGCCCGGTCCTGTTCGTCGACAGCGAGCGCCTCGGCCTCGGCCCGGACGGAGGCTTGGGCCCGCTGGCGGGCAGCCTCTATCAGAGCAGACCGCACGGCCGTCGAGACTGGCGTGCCGTCCTGAGTCAGTACCGCCAGCGCACGCGCGGCGTCGTCGTCGGGTCGGAACGTGATGGTGTCAGCCATCCCCACATTGTGTCACACAATGTAAGACGGTGGGATGGCGTGCAGACGATCACCTAGGGCGCCAGCCCGGTAACCGTCTGCACCAGAGCGGCGCACCCTTTCGGAAGACCGCGCGTTATTAGGTATTCAGTAAGTGCGTTGCGGCTGCCGGATACCCCTGTCCGGCTCGATGGTGGAGGCTTCATGATTCGATCCGGTCGGACTCGGCGACACCGCCGAGTGGCCATTCAGTTCAGCGCGGCGGCGGTGGCAGCCGGCGTCGCGCTCAGCATGGTGAGCAGCGGCGGGGCCAATGCCGCCCCCTCGGCTGCGCCAGCCGCTGCCGGCAACAGCAGCAACCTCTCGCTGCTGGGCATTCCGATCGGGTTCTCCGATGTCGATGCCCGCCTCGGCTCGGTCGCGCCGAGCGCCGCGCAGCTAGGCCAGGTGTCGAACCTCGGCGCGATAGCCCGGTGGAACCGGTTCGGAACCGTGCAGTCGATGGTCAAGTACAACGGCTACCTGGGCACCGGTTACAGCGGTGACGCGGTCGCCGTGGCCCGGGCCTGGCTCAGCGACAACGCGGCCCTGTTCCGGCTGACGCCGGCCGACGTCGACAAGCTCGAGCTGCTCAATGACCAGAAGGCCGCCGGCGGCCAAGGCCACGCCGTGCTGTTCCGCCAGCGCTACGGAGCCCTGCCCGCCGCCCAGGACGGCCTGATCGACGTCAGCGTCGCGGGCGACAAGATCGTCTACGTCTCGTCTTCGGCCACCGGGCCGCAGTCCGCGCCACCGGCCGCCACCCTCTCGGCTGCCAGCGCCTGGCTCAAGGCAGCCGCGAACGTCGGACGCACCATCGCCTTGACCTCGCTGTCCACCCCGACCCTCGTCGACGGTTGGACCGTGTTCAGCGTCCCCGGCTTCGCCCAGCAGCAGCGGGCCCGCCTGGTCGCGGTGCCGACTCCGTCCGGAGCGGCCCGTCCCGCCTTCGAAACGGTCGTCCTTGACGTCCAGGGCGGCAACGCTCAGGCCTACACCGTGTTCGTCGACGCGATCTCGGGCGCGGTCCTGATGCGCTACAACCGGGTTCACCAGAGCGAGTCGAGCAATCAGTTCACGGGCGCCTTCACACCCGAGGGCTGCGGGCCGGCCGTTCCTGGCGGCACCGTCGACGCCGCCACCAAGCAGATCACCGTGGCAGGCACCAGCACGGTGGCCAGCAACGACATCGTGATCCAGCTGCTGCTCAACGGCGCCGTCGTGGCGGCAAGCGAGGACTTGGGTGTCGGGCAGGAAGACCTGAGGTACGCCCCGGCCAGCGGCGTGCCGGCCGGTGACTACTTCATTCGAGTCTGTCCCTCCCCCAACCCGGCCGGCCCGTTCGTCGAGCCGTACACCGCCTCTGGCGTGTTCCTCTCCTCCAACACCGCGACCCCTGGCACCGGCGGAGTCGGCCTGCCCTACCCGCCGAAGTGGAAGTACTTCTTCAACGTCCCGCCGCTGGACTACTCCTCCACCGACAACCGCAAGACCGGTTGCTGGGTGGTCACCAACCAGACCGGTTGCGACCGCAAGGAGCAGAACCTGGCCTCCCGCGCGCCGTGGGACGTCAACCCCAGCACCGGCCTGCCGACCTTCACCACTGTCGGCAACAACGCGGTGACCGCTGAGTCCTGGCTGTCGCCCTTGACGCCGGGGCCGACCGGGCAGCGCCCGATCGCGGTGGACCGCAACTACAGCTTCGGCTGGACGAACCAGTGGAACGCCTCCAAGTGCAGCCAGGCGAGCTTCGCCTCACCCAGCCGCAATGACATCGACGCGTCGGTGACCGACCTGTTCGCCGGTCACAACCGGTTCCACGACTTCTCCTACTTCCTCGGGTTCACCGAGGACAACTACAACGCCCAGGTGAGCAACTACGGCAACGGCGGCATGCAGGGCGATCCCGAGATCGGCAACGTCCAGGCCGGCGCGATCACCGGCGGGGCGCCGTCCTACCAGGGTCGTGACAACGCCAACCAGATCACCCTCAACGACGGCATCTCCCCCATCACCAACCAGTACCTGTTCCAGCCGATCTCGGCCGCGTTCTACGCGCCCTGCTCCGACGGTGACTACGACACGACCGTGTTCGGCCACGAGTACACCCACCTGATCAGCAACCGGATGGTGGGCGGCCCCGACGCCGGCCTGTCCGGCGAGCAGGCCGGGTCGATGGGCGAGGCCTGGGGCGACCTGGACGCGCTGGAGTACCTGCACGAGTTCGGCTACACCCCGCAGAACGGCGAGAACCCGTGGGCTGTCGGTCCTTATGTCACCGGGAACAAGGAGCGGGGCATCCGCAACTACAGCCTGAACACCAACCCGCTGAACTACAGCGACATCGGCTTCGACGTCACCGGAGCTGAGGTCCACTCCGACGGCGAGGTGTGGAACGCGGTGAACTACGACCTCCGGCAGGCCCTGGTCGCCAAGTACAACGCCACCCACCCGGCCTCCAACGCCGCCCTGCAGCAGCGGTGCGCTCAGGGCGAACTGCCGGCCGACCAGTGCCCGGGCAACCGGCGCTGGATCCAGCTGGTCTATGACGCCTGGCTCATGATGCCCTCCACGGCGAGCATGCTCGACGCGCGGGACAGCTACCTGGCGGCTGACATGATGCGCTTCGGCGGCGCCAACCAGGCAGCGCTCTGGACGGCGTTCGCCAAGCGGGGCTTCGGCAAGGACGCCTCCACCAACGGCACCGATGACACCGATCCCAAGCCCAGCTTCGTCGGGCTCACCGGTTCGCAAGCCGGCACGGTGAACTTCACGCTCAGTGCCGTGGACCAGTCCGGAACGCCGAAGGTGGCCGGCGCCAAGCTCTACGTCGGCCCGTACTCGGCCGGGGTCACCCCGGTGGCCACGTCGAACCTCAACGGCGGCGTCACGTTCCGCGCCGAGCCCGGCACCTACACCTTCACGGTGCAGAAGGCCGGATACGGCATCCAGAGCTTCACCCAGACGGTGACAGCCAACACCACCACAGCACGCACCCTGGCGCTGAAGACCAACCTGGCCTCAGCTGCCAACGGGGCGACCATCACCGGCGATGCGACCAGCGTCAACCACGCGGGTCTCATCGACGATGACGAGGCGACCAACTGGAGCAACACCACGGCGGGCCCGGTCAACATCACCAAGCCGTCCGTGGTGGTGCACCTCGCGCGCACCGCGACCGGCCCGGTCATGGTCCGCACGGTGAAGGTGAGTGCCTTCACGCAGCAGACCGGTGGCCGCTTCGACGCGCTGCGGCAGTTCGCTATCGCAACGTGCAAGGAGAGCGTGACCAACCCCGGCTGCATCAACCCGGCGGGCTTCACCACCATCTACACCAGCCCGGCCAACGCCTTCCCGGCCACGCTGCCCCGGCCCTTGGCGCCAGACCTGCTGGTGCGGCAGTTCGACGTCCCCGACACGACGGCTACTCACCTGAAGCTGATCGTGCTGAACAACCAGTGCACCGGAGCGCCGGAGTACCAGGGCGATCAGGACAACGACCCGACGAGCGACAGCGACTGCGTCACCGGCTCGACCAACACCAACCCGCTGTTCGGTCCCAAGGCCCCGACCGTCAAGGCCGCTGAGTTCGAGGCGTTCTCTTAAATCTGAAAGCGCTGAGGCCCGCTCGATCCGCATCCGGATCGGGCGGGCCTTTTCGCGCGACAGCTGATCAGCGCCGACGGCGTTAAGATCCGGCCATGGTCGGATGGGAGAAGTTCGCCGAAGCCGCTCCGCGCATCGCCGCCATCTTCACGCGGCGGCATGCGGCCACTGGCAACTTGTGCATGCTGGCGACGCTGCGTTCGGACGGCTACCCGCGGATCAGCCCGATGGAACCGAGGATCTTCGAGGGCAGGCTTTGGCTGGTGGGCATGCCGGGCACCAGAAAGTTTCGCGATCTGGACCGCGACCCGCGGTTCTGCCTGCACACCGCCACCGTCGACACCCAGGTGACCGACGGCGACGCCAAGCTTTGGGGCGTGGCCAGCGACGTGCAGGACAAGGCGCTGCATCAGCGATTCGCCGAGGCGCTGTTCGCCGACACCGGGCTCGACCTGAGAGACACCGGGTTCGACCACCTCTACGACACCGACCTGACCAGCGCCTCAGCCGTGGAGTACGCCGGCGGTCATCTGGACATCACGATCTGGAAGCCGGGCCAGACCGAACAGGTGATCCGCAAGCACTGACGCGTTGGTGCTGATCGTTGCCGAACCGGCCATCCTCGGCTGTGCCGATGTGGGAGTCTGGCGCATCACCTGCCACGCCACCACCTGAGGACGGTCCGCCATGCAGCCGAGATACGGACCACCGCAACCGTCCGCTGGACGGTGGTATCCCCCACCTCCGGCGCCGCCGGGTGACCGCGGCGGACGGGGTTTGGCCATCACTGCTCTGGTGCTGTCGGTCATCGCGCTGCTCGGTGTCCTGAGCGTTGCTGTGCTCCTCGGCATGGGGGCCTACGCCATGTCAGGACCAGCTGGGGATGGTGGTGGTGGCAATGACTGGCCGCTCACCGGACAGCTGTCAGCGTCCACCGCCGGCGGCCCGGTCCCCGGGGACACCCTGGCCGAGGACGTCAGCGATCGGCTTGCCCAGGACTTCGGCGACGTCTCGCGGATGGACTGCCCGCCGACGCCCGGAGTCGGCCAGAACGTGGTGACGCTCTGCCATGGCGTCATCGACTCATCGGACTATGCCATCGTCGTGTTCTTCGAAGACGACGACGGCCACTTCACCCTCCTCCCGATCTGACGTCCCCTTCCCCGACCTGACGCCCGACCCGGCGCTGGGCGCGCCTTGACTATCCGACAGATCCGCTCAGCTGGCGGATCTGCTGCACGACGTCCTCGGCGCAGCCGTAGGACAGCGTCACGCCGGCGCCGCCGTGGCCATAGCAGTGCACCACCGGACCGCCGGACCGGATCTCGGTCTCCAACCGAACAGCCGGCCGCGCCGGCCGCAATCCCACCCGCTGATCGAGGATCCGAGCGCCAGCCACCTCGGGCACCAGGGCCGCGCACCTGGCCAGGATCGCGGCGGCCTCGGCCGGCCGGCTCCCCAGATCGGAATCACCGTCCTGCGCGGTGCCGCCGAGGATCACCGTGCTGCTCCGGGGCACCACGTAGGTCAGCTCGCCGGGCTCGCTCTGATCGAGCAGCCATTCGGTCAGCCCGAACTGCTCCACGATCACGACCTGCCCGCGCACCGGGTTGAGCGTCTGGTCCCCCGCCAGCTCGCGGGAGCCGAGCCCGGTGCAGTTCACGACCGCGTCGACGCCGACGAACGCCGCACTGAGATCGTCGAGCCGGCCGACCTCAACGGCCACGCCGGTCTCCCGCAGGCGGGCCACCAGCCAGGACAGGTGCAGACCCATGTCCACCACCGGCACTGTCAGCTGGTAGCCGTCGACATAGCCGCCGGGCAGCTGATCACCGGTCACCCGGCTCAGCTCAGGCACCGCCGAACGCCACCACGGATCGGCAACGCGTTCGCGGAACAGTTCCCGGCCCCGGCGCAGCCTGACACCGGAGCGCGGGTCGGCCGCCAGGCTCTGGAGTGCGGCGTAGCTGGCCGCAGACCACCGGGTGACCGCGGCTTGCGGATAAGCCCGGTAGGGATACCACAGCGCCGCCGCGATCGAGGACGTGGTGCTCTCCAGCAGCTCGGCGGCGACCACGTCTACCTGGTGACCGGCCTCGGCAAGGCGCAGCGCGCTGGTCAGCCCCACGGCGCCGGCGCCCACCACTCGCACTCTCATGCGGCCCATCCCACCATGGCCGGCGAGCAGCCGTGGACGTGCCGCATCCTTCAACCGGGAATCCGACCGTGGCCGGCGCGGTTGGCCACCGACCCTGCACGTGCAGAAACAGCGCAACAAATCCGCTCGGACGGTCTAGGCTGCGGCCCATGAGTGAGGGACGCTGCGGCGCAGACATCGGTCAGATTCGTGAGGCTCATCCGACAGAGGAGTTGGAGTGGCTCACTAAGTTCGACGCCACCTGCGGTGAAGACGCCGGCCACGAGGGCACGCACGTCTTTCACAGCGCGGGTACCGAAGACACCCAGCAACTGCACTGGGACTCCGACGCCAAGCGGTTCAGCGCCTACCAGAGCGCTCCGGCCGCGCCGCACGAGGTCATCAGCTTCTGATCCCTATCCCGATCAGCTCAGCGCTGCACTGCCCAGCTTTGAATGGTGATCTGGCGGGCCGGCGGGTTGGGCGTGGCGGTCGGGTCATAGATCAGCACCCGGGCCCGCAGGCTGAGCTTGCCGGAGGCAGCGGAGCAACTGGCCGCTGCCTCGCACAGGTAGACCTTGAGGTAGACCACCGTGCCCCCGGGGCCGAAGCCGGGTGAGTTGTCGGGCACCTCGATCACCGGGCCGCTGTAGGTGATGGCGCCGGTCTCTTTGATCCACAGCGATCTGGCGACCACCCCGAACCGCAGCACCTGCGAGGTGATGTTGCTCAAGGTCAGGTCGATGACCGACTTGGGCACGTAGGTGGTGCCCTGGATGTAGAAGGCGCCTTTGTACGCAGTCGGCGTGGACAGCACCGCGCATTGCCCCGCCGAGCCGCCGGTGTAGGTGCTGGTCAGGCAGTTGCCGCCCGGTATGGCGCTGTCTTGGGCGCGAAAAGCCGGTGGGGTGTAGCTGAGGTCGAGTTGAACGGCATCAATCGTCTCGACGCCCGCATGCGCAAGCTTGGCCGAGTACGCCATGCTCGCGCCCGAGAAGCCGTGAGTGTGCACGGCCGCGGCCAGCGGGCTGGTGCCGCTGCCGTACAGGTCGATCAGCGCGGTCTGCACCGCGGCGCCGGTAGTCGACGGCAGCGTCGTGCTGATCGCCGCCCCGCCCGCGGTCGGGGTGAGCACTACGGTGCGGGCGTCGGCACTGACCCCGGCGGTGTTGCGGTACACCACCCGCAGCGTCGCCGAGTTCAGCACCGAGCCGGCCGGAACGGTGGCGGCCGGAGCGTAGCCGCCCAGGGTGAAGGCGCCGGTCTGACTCGCGGTGGTGGTCTTGGTCCAGACCGCCCCGGCGCTGTCGACGTTGGCCAGGGACGCCGCGGTCACCGTCGCGCCGTACACCGCGTCGGCGCCGGTCACCGTGGACGGCTTGACGGTGGCGGTCGGCACCAGGGTCTCGTCGCCGGTCTTGACCCCGTACACGGCGATCGGCGGCCGGGCGGTGTGGTAGCTGGCGCAGATCTCGGCGTCGGCGGTGCCGGTCACCTCGAACCGGCTGTCACCGCCGAAGAGAAACTGCACGCCGACCGCCGAAGTGGACTTGATCGGGTTGTGGCAGGAGCCGGGGATGGTGGACGGACTGGCGGGCGTGGCCAGCACCGTCCCGGCCGCGTTGGTCGGGGTGCCGGCGACCAGTTGGCCATCGTTGACCGTCCACAGGTCGCTGCCGCCTAACAGCGGGTTGGACGAGTTGTGAAAGTCGAAGTAGTAGATGCCGGGCGTGAACCACCAGACGCTGTTCTTGCACGGGTTGCTGCCGGTGCCGTTCATCAGCGACGACAGCGCTTGGGCATCGTCGTAGTAACCGGGCTGGAACGTGACCACCTTGCCGGGGCAGCTTGAAGCGGCCACGGCCGGCACCGGCCGGTAGGTCGGAACCGCGTTGGCCGGTGACCCGAACGCCGGCTCGAACTGGTAGTTCGGATCCGCGGTCGGACCCGAGGAGCAGGCCGGCGGCGGGTTGCTGACGATGGTGCCCGAGCAGCCGGTTCGCGCGTACACCCCCACGTTGGACTCCAGCGCGCCGTTGGTGACCCGGATATTGGAGTTCGAGACCACCGAGCCGTGCACCTTGAAGGGGAACGAGCTGCTCAGCGCCTTGACGTTCAGGCCGTCCTCGCCGGCATTGGTGCCCATCGTCAGGATCGCGTTGCCGGGCTTGTTCGCTGTGGTGATCGGCACCAGGCCGCCGGCCGCTCCGGTGTTGGGGTCCGGCGTGCAGGTGACCGCGGCCGAGGACGCCGCGCCGCCGGTGGTGCCGGGGTAGAAGTTGTTCAGCAGCAGCGTGTCGCCTCCTGCGCCGGCGCCGAAGCACTGCGGATGGGTCGGGCTGGAGGTGTTGTTGTTGAAGGGCGAACGGCGTAACGCGGTGATCGCGGCCTCGGCGGCGCCGTCGCTGCCGTAGACGTCGGCGGCCTGGCCGCGCAGCGCCACGGTGGTCCGGACGCTGGTGTCGCCGAAGGACAGCAGCACCCCCACCACCAGTGCCACCACGGTGATCAGGATCAGCGCGAGCACCAGCGTCGCGCCGGTGTCGTCGGCCAGATCCAGCCGGCGGCGGGCCGCGTTGATCATGACTGCCTCCGTTGACCGGTCAGCTCGATGTGGTAATCGGCCGCGCCGACGTTCTGCGGGTGGTGAATGGTCAAGGAGAGGGTGACGGCCAGGGGCGTCGCGGCTCCGCTTCCGGCGCACGCCGTCGGCCCGGCCGCCGAGGCACACGACGCCGACACCGACACCAGGTCGTGGGCGAGCACGGTGTCGGTGACGACGGTCGCCGATCCGGCGCAGGTCAGCCGGTGCAGCTGCGCCTGCCCGCTCGCGTCCGGAATGGACACATAGGCCACCCGCTTCTGGGTCACCGCCGACGACGAGGCGCTGGTGTAGTCATCCCAGGCGAAACGGATCACCGCGTTCGGCGTGGCCCCGGTGCCGCAGGGGAAAAGTCCACCGGTGGCGGGCGCGTTCTGCTCGATCGACTGGGTCAACGGATAGGGCGCTGCCGGATCGGAGGAGTACGTCGTGCTGCGCACGCCCAGGCTGGCGACGTCGGCGGAGAAGTACGCGGCGCTGACCTGCGCGTCGTGTGACTCGCTGAGCCGGGCCGTCGTGGCGTCGGTGTTGCGGAGGTAGCTGATGATCACGTTTCCCAGCGGGACCGCGATGATCCCGAGGATCACGATCGCCACCAGCAGCTCAACCAGGGTGAAGCCGCGCTCGTCCTGTCTCAACATGCCGATCCCAGCCCGCAGGGTTTGCGCAGCACCACGACCAGCCGCTCGGTCGCGCGGGTGTCCGCGCTGGCGACCTGGACGGTCAACTCCTGCAGCCCGACGTCGGCGCACGGGCTGGCGGCCCACGCGGTGCCAGACCAGTACCGCACCGTGACGGCGGTGGCGACATAGCCGCTAGGGGCCGAGAACCCCACCGCGCCCGGCGAGTACGCCGAGGGCGCCGCGCAGCCGGTGTAACCCGAGCCGGCGACGTGTTTCTCGACGAGCTCGGCGTAATCGCGGACCGCCGCGCCAGCCGTGGACTGCTTGCGGTGGATGTCGGAGACCGCGATGCTGGCCACCAGGCCACCGATCACCGCCACCACCGCGACCGCCATGATGGTGAGCGCGATGAGCAGTTCCAGCAGCGTCTCGCCGCGCTCGCGGTCGGCCTCGCGGTCGGCCTCGGGGCTCATCTCAGGCTCATCTCAGGCTCAGCTCAGACCTGGACCTGGTTGAAGATGCCGTACATCGCCGACACCAGCGCGATGGCCACGAAGCCGACCAGGCCTCCCATCACCAGGATGATGGCCGGCTCGAACAACCCGGTCAGCTTCTTGATCTTGTAATCGAGTTCGCCCTCGTAATACCGGGCGGTTGCCTCCAGCTGGGCGTCCAGCGTGCCGGTCTGTTCGCCCACCTGGATCATCAAGGACGCGGTGCTCGGAAACAGCCCGGTCCGGGCCAGCGGCCTGGCCAGCCCGTCACCTTCGAGCATCGACTCCTCCACCTGCGACAGCGCCCGGATGAAGACCAGATTGCGCAGTGACTCACTGGCCACCCGCAACGCCTCGGGCAGGTTGACCCCGGCGCTCACCATCGAGGACAGGATCCGGCTGAACCGCTCGACCAGGGCGTACTGGATGGTGCTGCCCAGCACCGGCATCGCCAGCACGAACCGGTCCCGAAGATAGCGACCGCCCTCGGTGCGCAGCGCCAACGCCAGGATCAGGGTGATCCCCGCGATGGCGCCGATGATCGCCCACCAGTAATTGGTCAGGAAGTCGGTGAACGCCAGCAGGATTCTGGTGGGCAGCGGCAACTCCGCGTTCAGGCTCTTGAAGAACACCTTGAACCGGGGCAGCACGAACCCGGCCAGCACCGCGACGGTGAACACCGACATCCCGGCGATCACCGCGGGATAGATCATCGCGGACTTGATCTTGCGCCGGGCCTCAAGGTCACGCTCAAGGTAGATGGCCAACTGGTCGAGCACCGTGTCCAGTTGCCCGGTCAGCTCCGCCGAGCGCAGGATGCCGCGGTAGAACGCCGGAAAGATTTTGGGATGGCGGTCCAGGCAGGTCGAGAGCCGGTCACCGTCGCGCAGCGACCTCTCCA
>WUUC01184618.1_pt1 | contig 15294 bp, 12 predicted proteins | sample 6278441 | NCBI WGS metagenome assembly WUUC01 (sample SAMN13675441, study PRJNA597444) | soil metagenome | isolation source: soil | place: USA: Washington | collected 2017-10
TTCGGTGCAACACATGTGAAGAGACATGTCCGATCGATGCGATTACCCACGACAGCCGCAATTATGTGGTAAAGGCCGATGTGTGCAACGGCTGCGGCGCCTGCGTCTCGCCCTGTCCGACCGGCGCAATCGATAACTGGCGCACCATGCCAAAGCAGGCAGCATATCCGATAGAGGATCAGCTGACCTGGGATGAGCTGCCGCCGGAAAGGGAGATTGAAGCTGGCGTTCTGGCCGAGCCGGCGGAAGAACATGCGGGTGCCGCCGATCTCGCGTCCGGCATGCAGACGAATGCCGCGGTGTCTGCGACGTCGCTGGTGCCGCCTTGGTCTGCTGCGCATCCTTATGTCAACGTGTACACGCTGAAGTCGCCGATTACCGCGACGGTGGCGGGCAACTACAGGCTGACGGCCAACGATGCGCAAAGCGACATCCGGCATATCGTGCTCGATTTCGGCACGCAGGTTTTTCCGGTGCTGGAAGGGCAGTCGATCGGCATCATTCCGCCTGGCACCGATGCCAGCGGCAAGACGCACTACATGCGCATGTACTCGGTGGCCAGCCCGCGCAACGGCGAGCGTCCCGGTTACAACAATCTTTCTCTGACGGTCAAGCGCGTCGTGGAAGATCATGATGGCAAGCCTGCACGCGGCGTGGCATCGAACTATCTGTGCGATTTGCAGAAGGGCGACACCGTGGAGGTTACCGGCCCGTTCGGCGCGAATTACCTGATGCCCAATCACGCCGGATCCAATCTGCTGATGATCTGCACAGGGACCGGCTCGGCACCGATGCGGGCAATGACGGAATACCGGCGGCGTCTGGCGGAAAAAGGCAAGGGGCAGGAAGGCAAGCTGATGCTGTTTTTCGGTGCGCGCAAGCCGGAAGAATTGCCTTACTTCGGTCCGCTGCGCAAACTGCCGGCCGATTTCATGGATACCCATCTTGCATTTTCTCGTGTGCCGGATCAGCCGCGTGCCTATGTACAGGACAAGATCAGGCAGGCAGGGAAATCGGTCGTCGAACTGCTCCGGGGCGATACCTACATTTATATCTGCGGCTTGAAGGGCATGGAGGCGGGGGTGATGGATGCGCTGCGCGATATTTGCAATGCGGAGGGATTGGACTGGCCTGATTTGCATGCGAGAATGGTCAAGGAGGGGCGGTTTCATGTCGAGACATACTAAGGCCTGGCAAGTAACGAAATTTTTCTCTCCTGCAGGAGGATGGCCGGGGCAGAGCGGTTGATTCATCCTGGCCATATGTTCGAAAGTTCTGGCCTCCATTCAACCTTCTCCCCGCATGGGAGAAGGCGCTCACGGCGCTTGTCCAAAGGCAGGGCGCTATATTGTTTTTCATCCAACCTTAAAACATATGAGCATTTCTCTTCCTGTCCAAACCACCAACTTCCGCATCGACATTGAAGACAACGGCGTCGCCCATGTCGTCTTCCAGGGCAGCATGCCCGTCACCGACACCATCGGCCATGCCGAAATCGGAAGCATCTGGAAAAAGTTGAGCGATCATCCGAAAGTGCGGGCGATACTCGTGCGCAGCGAAGGCAAGGCATTCTGTGCCGGCGGAGAACTCGGCATGGTGGAAGAAATGCTTGCTTCGGAACAGGCACGCATGCGTGTGATGCGCGAAGCGCGTGAACTGGTCCAGGGCATGCTCGACTGCGATAAGCCGATCGTATCTGCCATCAATGGCGCTGCCGTCGGGGCAGGATTGGCTGTGGCCCTGCTGGCCGACATTTCGATTGCAGCACGCAATGCCAAGCTGATCGACGGCCATACCAAGCTGGGAGTGGCTGCCGGAGATCATGCGGTCATCATCTGGCCGCTGCTGTGCGGCATGGCGAAAGCCAAGTATTACCTGATGCTATGCGAAGCGGTGAGCGGCGAAGAAGCCGAGCGCATCGGTCTGGTAAGCCGCACGGTGGATGCCGATCAGCTGCAGGAGGAAGCGTTGCAGATCGCCGGAAAATTGGCGGCCGGCAGTGCCTCCGCTCTGGCCGGTACCAAGCGCTCTCTTAACCATTGGCTGCAGGCCGCATGGCCAGCGTTTGAAGCCTCTCTCAGAGCCGAGATGATCGATTTCGGGCAGACGGATGCGCGAGAAGGGGTGGCGGCGCTCAAGGAAAAGCGCTCGCCCAATTTCAGGACCAAAGAACAATAAGAACATTGTTGCCGGACCTCTATCCGGACATCATGAGGAGACCATTTCAATTGCGAATTACCTTTGTACAGCGCAAAGCCCTGGTCATTGATCGACATGTACAGGTTTGCGCTGCGTCAGCGGCGTCGCATGAATATAAACTATAAATTGCTTTTAAATTTCTATTTGCGTATAGTTTATTCGCCCGCATGCGTTGCAAGTATCAGATAACTAGAATGGCGCAGCGGTTTACCCATCCAATCTGGAGGACGACAAATGACCAAGAAGCTCAAGGCTGTAGCTGTAACCGCATTGTTTTCGCTCGGCGGCGTTGGCCTGCCCGCATGGGCCGACATCAACATCGGCATTACGATTTGCACCACTGGCCCGGGTGCCGCTCTGGGTATACCGGAGCGGAACACCGTCTCGTTGCTGCCGACCTCAATCGCAGGCGAGAAGATCAACTACATCGTTCTCGACGATGCAACCGACGCAACTCAGGCAACCAAGAATGCACGTAAGTTCGTCACAGAAAACAATGTGGACATCATTATCGGGTCGTCGTCGACGCCGCCTGCGCTTGCCGTAGCGGAAGTGGCGAACGAGACCAAGACGCCGCAACTCTCGCTTTCCCCGGTTGACATCACCGGACCGAAAAACACCTGGGTATTCCGCAGCCCGCAGCACAATGCAGTCATGGCGTCCGCGCTGGCCGAGCACATGAAAGCCAACAATGTGAAGACGCTTGGCTTCATCGGCTATACCGACGGATATGGAGAAAACTGGCTGACGGAAATGACCAAGGCGGCGGAAGCGGTCGGCATCAAGCTGTCTGCAGTGGAGCGCTTCAACCGCACCGATACCAGCGTGACCGGGCAGGCATTGAAACTGGTCTCCGCAAGACCCGATGCCATTCTGGTTGCGGCATCCGGCACGCCGTCGGCGCTGCCGCAGGTCACCATTCAGGAACGCGGTTACAAGGGACAGATTTACCAGACGCACGGCACCACTACCAAGGAGTACATCCGGGTTGGAGGCAAGGCGGTTGAAGGCACCATCCTCCCTGCAGGTCCTGTTGTGGTCGCGAACCAGTTGCCGGACAGCCATCCATCCAAAAAGATCGGCATGGAGTATGTGCGCCAGTATGAGGAAAAGTACGGCGCCGGGTCGTTCTCGTCCTTTGGTGCGCACATGTATGACGCCTATCAGTTGATTGCAGCGGCAGTGCCGACCGCATTGAAAAAGGCCAAACCGGGTACGCCCGAATTCCGGCAGGCGCTACGCGATGCGCTCGAATCCGGCAAGGAAGTCGTCGGAGCGCATGGCGTGTTCAACATGAATGCCAACGACCACTTCGGTCACGATGCGCGCGCCCGTGTTCTGGTGCGCGTGGAAAAAGGAGACTGGAAGATCATCAGCGGTGCCTCTTCGGCAGGAAAACAGTGAGGCGACCATGGGCGGAACCATTCGGAACACTGCGCTGTTCGCCGAACCGCAGGTGCGGCTCACTCGCCGCGACGACGGCTCGATCCTGCTGGATTCGCCGATTGCACTGGAATCCTACGGACGCTGCATAGGCGAATACCTGGAGCACTGGGCAGAACAGGCTCCGGACCGCCCGTTTCTGCTGGAGCGGGACGCGGCGGGCAATTGGCGCGGCGTAACTTATGCCGAGGCCAAACGCAAGGTCTACCAGGTCGCCACCTGGCTGCTGGAGCAGGGCATTACTGCCGACAATCCAGTTGTCGCCCTCTCGGACAACAGCGTCGAACATGGATTGCTGATGCTGGCCTGCCTGCATATCGGCGTGCCTTATTCGGCAATTTCCTCTGCTTATTCGCTGGTATCGAAGGATCATCTGAAGCTGAAGGGACTGATTGCGCGTCTCGATCCCGGCATCATCTATGTTGCGGATGCGGATCGTTTTGCGGTGGCGCTCAATGCCATCCAGGGCTTGCATCGCGCAACCCTGGTTGTCGCGGAAGGGAACAAGCCGCCTGAAGGCGGATTCGCGTTTTCCGATTTGCTTCAGCGCAGCGATGCAGATCGGGTTATGCGCGAGTTTGCGAAAGTCGGCCCCGACACCACGGCAAAAATCCTGTTCACGTCGGGATCGACCAGCGAGCCGAAGGGTGTGATCAATACGCAGCGCATGTTGTGTTCGATTGCTCGGGCACACGTTCAGCTGTGGCCCTTCCTGAGAGAGACGCCACCGGTCTTGCTCGACTGGCTGCCCTGGAATCATACTTTCGGCAGTAACCATAATTTCAATCTCATCCTGATGAACGGCGGGACGCTTTATCTCGATGCGGGCAAGCCGATGCCAGGCTTGTTCGATACCAGCATCGCCAATCTGCGCGACACCGCTCCCACCTTGTATCTGAATGTGCCGCGCGGTTTCGACATGCTGGTGCCCGTACTGCGCAGCGATGCGGCGCTGAGAAAAGCATTTTTTTCCCGGGTGCAGGTGATCTTTTATGCGGCGGCCGCATTGCCGCAGCATTTGTGGGATGCGCTCATCGAACTGTCGAAACAGGAAGTCGGCTATGTGGTGCCGATGGTCAGCGCATGGGGATCCACCGAGACCGCGCCGCTGGCGACGCTGTGCAGCTATCAGGCGCAGCGCCCCGGCGTGATCGGGCTGCCGATTCCAGGCGTGACACTGAAGCTGGTACCCAATGGCGGCAAGCTTGAAGTAAGAGTGAAGGGACCGAACATCACGCCGGGTTACTTCAAGCAGCCAGAGCTGACGGTCAAGGTATTCGATGAAGAAGGCTTCTACCTCATCGGCGATGCGGTACGCTTTGCCGACCCGGAGCAGCCTCATCTGGGGCTCGTTTTCGACGGGCGTGTCGCCGAGGACTTCAAACTGACGACCGGGACCTGGGTCAGCGTCGGCACCCTGAGGTTAAAGGGAGTGGAAAAGCTGGCGCCGCTGGTACAGGACATCGTTGTTGCCGGTCATGACCGCGACGAGCCGTGCTTCCTGATATTCCCCAATCTGGCCGCTTGCCGCCAGCATGCCGGTCTCGCCGCCGATGCGCCGGTAGTCGAAGTCCTGAAGCACGAACTGGTGAGAGCGCATATCAGGCGCGGCCTGGAATCACTGCGCAGTGTCGGCAGCGGTACTTCTACGTTCGCCGCGCGCGCCTTGCTCATGCCCGACCCGCCGGCAGTGGATGGCGGCGAAATTACGGATAAGGGTTATATCAATCAGGCAGCGGTGCTGCGGAATCGCGCGGCACTGGTCGAGCGGCTGTACGCGACCGCTCCCGATCCGGACGTTATTCACTGTGATGCACGGCGGTAATGCAGTGCGATCATTGTGAAGCAGCTTTCAAAGAGAACAGCAGATGATTGAAAACGCTCTTTCGTCATCCTACGACGATATCTGGCTGGTAGCGGGCGCACGCACGCCGTTCGCCGATTACCAGGGCATCCTTCGCGATGTGTCGCCGACCGACCTCGGCATCTTTGCCGCGCGTGCCGTGCTGGCAAAGAGCGGAGTGCCGGCATCCGAAGTCGGCACGGTAATTGCAGGCAATATGGCGCAATCGAGTTTCGACGCCTATTACTTGCCACGCCACATTGGCCTGTACTCAGGAGTGCCGCTGACCGTGCCGGCATTGATGGTGCACCGTTTATGCGGCACCGGATTTGAAACCATTCTTACTGCGGCGGATCAGATTGCACTTGGCAAGACCCGGCTGGCGTTATGTGTCGGCGCGGAATCGATGTCACGCAACCCAATATCCGCATACACGCATCGCAGCGGTTTCCGCATGGGACAGGTCGAGTTCAAGGACTTCCTATGGGAGGCAACTCTCGATACCGCATCGAATACCCGTATGGGCGACACGGCGGAAAATCTTGCCAAGAAATACGGCATCACGCGTGAAGAAGTGGACCGGTTCGCCGAAACCAGCTTTGCACGCGCAGTCAAGGGCTGGGATGACGGTTATTTCGACGGCGAAGTTGCGGCTGTGACCAGTCAGCAGTGGACACTGGACGGTTATCAGCCCAGAGGCCTGTCGCTGCCGCGCAAGATCGAGCAATTCACGCGGGACGAACACGTGCGCAGCACCCCGCACGAGGTGCTGCTAAAGCTACGCCCCGCGTTTGGCGGTGTGCAGACCGGTGGCAACAGCTCGGCCATCGTGGATGGCGCGGCGGCGGTTCTGGTCGCGTCGGGAGATTATGTGCGGGCGAACGGGATCAAGCCGCTGGCGCGGATCGTTGCGGGAAGCGTGGTCGGCGTGCCGCCGGAAATCATGGGTATCGGTCCTGCTCCCGCCATTCGCGCTGTCACTCAACAGGCCGGATTGCGCATCAGCGACATCGGCCGGCTTGAAATCAACGAAGCCTTCGGCGCGCAATACCTGGCGGTCGAGCGGGAGCTCGATCTCGATCGCAGCCGCGTCAACGTGCATGGAGGCGCCATTGCAATCGGCCATCCGCTGGCAGCATCGGGCGTGCGCCTCACGACGACGGTGGCGCGCCAGCTTGCCGGTGGAGGACAGCAATTCGGGATTTCCTCCGCATGCGCGGGAGGCGGGCAGGGCATCGCGATATTGCTGGAAAAACCGTAGGCGAGCAGGACAGGTTTTCCACGACGGCTTTATAAATTGGTGCATGAGCTTACATGGCGGGGCAAGGCGGAAGGGCATTCAATCATGCTGATGATTGTGCTTCCGTCATAATTCACAGTTTTTTACCGGACATCCATGTATGCCGACTGCCAGAAATAAAGTGATGAAGCCGGAGAGCAGGAAGACGGATTTCGTTGAAAAGCCGCGCAGGCCGGGCGCAAAAATGACGAAAGCGAAGCAGCCCGGGGAGAAAGACGAGCTCGCCAAATCCACGCTCAATGAAACCACCGAGCTTTCCCTGCGTCTGGGACAGCGGGTCAGGTCGGCGCGCGGCGCACGAGGCATGACGATGAAGCAGCTTGCCGAACAGTCCGGCATTTCCCTGCCGTATCTGTCGCGGGTGGAGAAAGGCGACGGCAATATCTCCATTGCCGTTCTTTACCGTCTTGCCGCTGCCTTGCACCTGCCGATCGAAAATTTGCTTTCAGACACGGAGCGTTATGGCGCCGACTATGCATTGATCGTCGAGCTGCTTAAACGCCAGTCGCAAGAGCAGCTTGGCGACATTCGCCGCTGGCTCGCCGGTTTTGTCTCGAAACAGCGGGGTTCCGGCATGCAGCCGCGGCGCATTGCCCTGACCGGATTGCGCGGCGCCGGGAAGTCGACGCTGGGACCGATGCTGGCCAAGCAGCTGGGATTGCCGTTCGTGGAATTGAACCGCGAAATCGAAGCGGAAGCCGGCGTAAATCTGCGGGAGATTTTCTGGCTCTATGGCCAGGCGGGTTACCGCCGGCTGGAACGGCGTTGCCTTGAACGCGTGATCGCGACGTATCCGGAAGTGGTGCTTGCCACCGGTGGCGGAATTGTCGCCGAGCCGGCGACCTACGAATTGCTGCTGCATTCTTTCTATAGTGTATGGCTGAAGGCCGAACCCGAGGAATACTTCGCGCGGGTGATGGCGCAGCATGATGTACGGATCGCAAGCCCGCAACTGCAGCAGGAGGCGATGGAAAACATCTATCTCACGCTCGAATCGCGCGCGGCGCAATACGCGCTTGCGCATGCGACGGTCGATACGTCGGGCAAGACGGTAGCCCAGATACTCAAGGAACTGACGGTTCTTATCGCAAAGAAGAGAGCCGCCTGATTGTTCAAATTGCACTTATCGCCCCGAAAGGAGACAAGCTCAGCACGGCAGCAGACCAAGGAAATGCAGGAGACACAGCCATGGGCAGTGGCAATATGCCCCGGCACAAATAACCATCAGCCTCACCAGGCAGTATTGCTTTAGACTGGAATAAGAATGGATTTATCAATATTCGCCATCCTTGCTCAGGATGGTATTACGAGCGGTGCAATCTATGCGCTGCTGGCCCTCGCGCTTGTTCTGGTATTTTCCGTGACGCGCGTGATCTTCATTCCTCAGGGCGAGTACGTCGCATTCGGCGCACTCACGCTGGCTGCAATCCAGACCGGAAAATTTCCGGAGACCGCAACGCTGCTGGTTGTGCTGGGCGTCTGCACTTTCGTCTGCGATGCGTGGTCGATATTCCGCACTCCCGACAGGAGAGCGGGCGCAGCGAGATCGGTCGCTTTGGGATTGGCCAAATTCATCCTGTTTCCCGCCATTGTCTATGGAATTGCAAAATCCGCCGCATTTACCGAACCGGCAGCGATGCCGATGCTGCTGCAGATCGGGTTGACGATGGCGGTCGTCGCGCCGATGGGGCCGATGATCTATCGACTTGCCTACCAGCCTCTGGCGGAAGCATCCACGCTCGTTCTCCTGATCGTCTCCGTCGGCGTGCACTTTGTGCTGCTGGGCCTGGGCCTGGTGATGTTCGGCGCCGAGGGATTTCGCGCCACGCCGTTTTCCGATGCGCGGCTCGATATCGGCAGCATGGCGGTCACCGGGCAAAGCCTGGTTGTGATCGCGACATCGATCGTACTGATCATTGCGCTCTACCTGTATTTCGGTCGCACTTTACCTGGCAAGGCGCTTCGCGCCACGGCAGTGAATCGGGTTGGCGCCCGCCTGGTCGGCATCGGCACGCCGCAGGCAGGCTTGCTGGCCTTTACCTTCGCCTCCGCGCTAGGCGCGCTATGCGGCATCCTGATCGCGCCGCTTACCACCATTTATTACGACAGCGGCTTCCTGATCGGGCTTAAAGGATTCGTCGGAGCGATTGTCGGCGGGCTCGGAAGCTATCCGATCGCAGCCGGAGGTTCGCTTCTGGTCGGCCTGCTCGAATCCTACTCGTCGTTCTGGGCAAGCGCCTTCAAGGAAGTGATCGTGTTTACCCTCATTATCCCGGTATTGCTATGGCGCTCCTTTACTCATCCGCATGTCGAGGGAGGAGAGGAGTGATGAACCGACCTTTCCTGATTTTTGTTGCGATCCTGATTCTGGCAGGACTGCTGCCGCTTCCCCAGTACTGGATCACGCTGGCCAACTACATCGGCCTGTATTCGATTGTTGCGCTGGGGCTGGTGCTGTTGACGGGCATCGGCGGATTGACGTCGTTCGGCCAGGCGGCCTTTGTAGGGTTGGGAGCCTATGCCACTGCGTATCTTTCCTCCGCTTACGGCCTCTCGCCCTGGATCGGACTGGTTGCCGGTCTTGCGGTCACCGCCGCAACCGCATTCTTCATCGGTCTCATTACCCTGCGCCTTTCCGGACACTACCTGCCGCTCGGTACGATCGCATGGGGCCTTTCGCTGTACTACCTGTTCGGCAACCTGGACTTTCTGGGCAAATACGACGGTATCACAGGCCTTCCTAGCATCAGTCTGTTCGGATGGACATTGAATTCCGGTATCAGCATGTACTACCTGATCTGGCTGGTAGTGGTCGTTGCGGTTCTGGCATTGCGCAACCTGCTCAATTCCCGCTCGGGGCGAGCAATCCGGGCACTCAAGGGCGGCGGATTGATGGCGGAAGCGATGGGCGTCAATACCGCCTGGATGAAGATCGCGATATTCGTCATCGCCGCCTTGCTGGCTTGCATATCCGGCTGGCTGTATGCACATCTGCAGCGCGCCGTGAATCCTTCGCCGTTCGGACTGAATTCCGGTATTGAATATCTGTTCATGGCAGTGATCGGCGGTGCCGGCTATCTGTGGGGAGCGATACTCGGCGCAACCGTGCTGACGGTGCTCAAGGATCAGTTGCAGTCGATCTTGCCGGCACTCCTGGGCAGCAACGGCAATTTTGAAATCATCGTATTCGGCGCGCTGCTGGTCGTGCTGCTGCAACGGGCACGCGACGGCATCTGGCCGTATATCCAACGGCATTTTCCGCAAGGCCCTGCAGCTATCGCGCCCGAATCTGCCGCACCGCTCCCGGTACGGGAAAAACCTCGCAACGCCGACGTGCTGCTGCATGTGGATCGCGCGCGCAAGCAATTCGGTGGCCTGGTAGCCGTCAACAACATCGAATTCAAGGTCAACGCAGGCGAGATCGTCGGCCTGATCGGACCGAACGGCGCAGGCAAAACCACGATGTTCAATCTGGTCACCGGCGTGCTGCCGGTCAGCGCCGGGGAAATTCGGTTCCGCGTCGGCAGTGAGCTGCAACGAATCGATTCGCTGCCGTCGAGGGAAATCGTCAAGCTCGGCATTGCCCGCACTTTCCAGCATGTACACCTGCTTCCGACCATGACGGTACTGGAGAATGTCGCCATCGGCACTCACCTGAGAGGCAGCCGGGGCATCCCGAGCAGCGTCGCCGGTCTCAACAAGGAAGAGGAGAAGGCGCTGCTGTTCGAAGCAAAACGACAGCTCGAACGGGTGGGGCTAGGCCATGCGCTTTACGAAGAAGCGGGTAACCTGGCGCTGGGCCAGCAACGCATTCTGGAGATCGCGCGCGCGCTCTGTTGCGATCCGACACTGCTGTTGCTCGATGAACCGGCGGCGGGCCTGCGTTACAAGGAAAAGCAGGCGCTGGCGGAACTGCTGAAGAAACTGAAAAGCGACGGCATGACGATCCTGCTGGTCGAACACGACATGGATTTCGTGATGAACCTGACCGACCATCTGGTGGTGATGGAATTCGGCACCAAGATCGCTGAAGGCTATCCGCAGGACGTTCAGAAAAATCCGGATGTACTCGAAGCTTACCTGGGTGGGATTGAATGATGACGACTCCAATTCTCGAGGTGAAGGACTTGCACGTTGCCTATGGCAAGGTGGAAGCGTTGCATGGCGCGAACATAGCAGTGGGAGCAGGGCAGATCGTCACCGTGATCGGTCCCAACGGTGCGGGCAAGTCCACCATGCTGAAAGCGATTGCAGGGGCAATGGAACGCAATTGCTCGGTCAGGGGTCGGATCAGCCTGCTCGGTAGCGATATCAGCGCATCGTCGGTGGAAAGCCGGGTGGCGCGCGGCATGTGTCTTGTGCCCGAAAACCGTGAACTGTTTGCCACCATGAGCGTCGAAGACAACCTGTTGCTGGGCAGCTATCCGCGCTACAAGGCGCGCGAATCGAATTATGCCGATCAGATGCAGGTGGTGTACGAACTGTTCCCGCGTCTGCATGAAAGGCGCACGCAGGCTGCCGGAACCATGTCGGGCGGCGAACGGCAGATGCTCGCCGTCGGACGTGCGCTGATGGCCAAGCCCAAGGTCTTGATGCTGGATGAGCCGAGCCTTGGACTGGCGCCGCTGATCGTCAAGGAAATCTTTCAGATCATCGTGCGTCTCAAGCAGACCGGCGTGGCGATTCTTCTGGTCGAACAGAATGCGCGCGCGGCATTGCAGGCCGCGGACTATGCATATGTGCTCGAAACCGGCGATGTGGTGCTGGAAGGCCCGGCCAGCGAGCTGGCAAATGATCAGAAGGTGATCGACACCTATCTCGGGCTGGCGAAAGCCGGCGCAAATGCGCGCGTGCTATCCGAGGCTGACTTGCTTGCGTCGCGCGGCGGCTGATATCGGCTTGGAACAAGGGGAATGACATGAGCAATTATCGTGAAATAAAGCGGGTGGCAGTGGTAGGCACGGGGGTGATCGGCGCGAGCTGGGCCGCCTATTTTCTTTCGCGCGGTCTGGAGGTGAGTGCCACCGACCCTTCTCCCGGAGCGGAAGAGCGGATGCGGGAAGCGGTGATACGGCATTGGCCCAGCCTGGAAAAACTTGGACTTGCGGCGGGTGCATCGATGGAGAAGCTGTTTTTCTTCAACGATCTTGAAACCGCGCTTCAAGGCGCCGATTTCGTCCAGGAGAACGGCCCGGAAAGGGAAGACCTGAAAACGGATTTATTCCGGAAGATGGATGCGGCGCTTCCGCCCGATGTGATTCTGGCTTCCAGCTCTTCCGGCCTCTTGATGAGCCGCGTGCAGTCCGCATGTAAACATCCCGGGCGCGTGCTGCTCGGCCATCCATTCAATCCTCCGCACATGATTCCGCTGGTGGAGGTCATCGGCGGCGAACGCACTTCACCCGAGGCGGTCGAAAGTGCAATGGCGTTTTATGCCGCGATCGGCAAGCGCCCGATACATCCTCTCAAGGAAGTCAAGGGGCATATCGCCAACCGCTTGCAGGCCGCTCTGTGGCGCGAAGCGTTCCATCTGGTGGAGCAGGGGGTCGCCACCGTCAGCGACATCGATACCGCAATCGCCTATGGTCCGGGATTGCGCTGGGCGTTGATGGGTCCCTTCATCAATCTGCACCTGTCCGGCGGCGAGGGCGGCATTCGCCATGTGCTGGACCATCTGGGGCCACCGATGGAAGACTGGTGGGCCGATCTTGGTGCGCCGACGATCACCGAGGAACTGAAGCGGAAACTGGTGGCAGGCGTGGAAACGGAACTCAACGGCAAGCAGCAAAAGCCACTCGGTGCCGAACGTGACCGGTTGCTGGTCGATCTGATCGAAGCAAAAGCGCGATCGAAGGATTTGCCCTGAGCTTCCTGGAGCCGGTTTGGAAACTGTAGCGAGTCCCAGAAGCAGGACCGAGAGGCTCAGCCGCAGGAACGGTGCGGCGAGCATTGAAGGCCGACAACGAGACTGCGGCAAGTTTTCAAACAGGCGTCTGTAGCGGCACGGCAATTTGCCCATATATGTATCAACATGCATCAATGGAAATCATCATGAATCAGTTAAACACCACAGATACCTTTTCGGTGGAACGGGTGGAGTCTATCGTCATCGTTTCGATCAACCGCGCAGCCAAGCGCAATGCGCTGAACGATGAAGCCATCCGCGGACTGCACGCGTATTTCGAGAACATGTCGTCCGATATCAAGGCGGTGGTGATACAGGGCATGGGCGATCACTTCTGCGCCGGCCTGGACTTGTCGGAAGTACGCGGGCGCCGAGCCGGCGAGGCGATGCATCATTCGCGCATGTGGCACCATGCTTTCGAGCGCATTCAGTTCGGGCGCGTGCCCGTCATTTCAGTGCTCAAGGGCGCGACCATCGGCGGAGGACTCGAGCTGGCCGCGGCATCGCATATCCGCATCGCGGAGTCGTCCGCCTTCTATGCGCTGCCAGAAGGGCAGCGCGGATTGTTTGTCGGTGGCGGCGGATCGGTGCGCATTTCTCGCCTGGTCGGCGTTCCCTGCATGATGGATATGATGCTGACCGGCCGGGTTCTCAACGCCGAGGAAGGGCACCGTGCAGGCGTGTCGCAATATCTGGTTGCTCCCGGCGAGGGCCTGGGCAAGGCACTGGAACTGGCGAGGAAGATTGCAGGTAATGCGCCGATGACCAATTATGCGGTGATCAACGTGCTGCCCCGCATTGCCGACCAGTCGATTCAGGATGGTTTGATGACGGAAGCGCTGATGGCAGCTGTCGCGCAGAGCGAACCGGAAACGCAGGAGCGGTTGGCCGCATTCGTCGATCTCAAGCTGAACAAGGTACGGCCGATTCCTTGAGCCGGCTAGAAGAAAAACAGAAGGACGACTGAGAAGAGACAGATTGATGAGACGTGTACACATTCACCATGTCAATGTTGAATTCGGCGATTGCGATCCGGCGCAGATCGCTTATTTCCCCAACTTCTTCCGGTGGTATGACGCAGCGTCGCGCCACTTCTTCGCGAGCTGTGGCGTACCGCCATGGCGCGAGCTGGAGAAAAGTGTCGGGATTATCGGCACGCCGGTCGTGGAGGCGAGTTCGCGCTTTGTCCGTCCGACCAGTTACGGCGATAAGGTGGAAGTCCACACCTCGATCGAGGAATGGCGGGAGAAAAGCTTCGTCATGAAGTATGAACTCAGGCGCGGCGACGATTTGCTGGCTGAGGGGCGGGATATCCGCATCTTCGCGATACGTCACCCGGCGGACCCGTCGCGCATCAAGGCGATACCGATTCCGGAAGACATCAAACGCCTGTGCGAGTAGGCACGTATGCCGGCTTCTTTTAGAGAAACTCTTTCATGAAATTTGCAGAAATCACGGCCGGGCGGCGCTTCGAACTCGGGCCGGTCAGGGCCGATCAAGAAGAAATCGTTTCATTTGCTGAACGTTATGATTCGCAATGGTTTCATACCGATCCCGGGCGCGCCGGAAAAGGGCCATGGGGTGGATTGATCGCGAGCGGATGGCATACCTGCGCGCTCGCAATGCAGCTTATCAGCCGGCACATCCTCGAAGGATCCGAATCCTACGCCTCCCCGGGCTTGAGCTATGTGCGCTGGCCGAATCCCGTGCGTCCCGATGATATGCTCACGCTCGAGGTCGTCGTTCATGAATCACGCATTTCTTCCGGCAAGCCGTGGCTGGGGATCGTGCGCTGGCAATGGATCATGCGAAATCAGCGCGGTGCCGAGGTGCTCGATCTGGAAGCGACCAGCATGTTCCGGATTGGCGGCGAAAAATGAATGCGGCTGCGTCGTTTCTGCAGGTTCACCGGCCGGTTTTGCCGAACGCTTCCTTCATCGTCAAAACCCGGCCGGTATCCGTCGCATCGTAGCCTTGCAGTTCCTGCACACGTCCGGCAAACCCCTTTGAGTGCAGGATATCCACGACATCGCTCATTGGCGATGCATGGAGTGCCGTCTTTTCCGCTGCAAAGAAGTAGCGTTCTTTGAAAAGCGGCACGAAGTCCAGGCCAAAGCGGCGAGCCGCGGTTTCGACGCCGATGCCGACATCGGCCATGCCGCTGGCGATATAGGCTGCGACCGCCGCATGAGTGAATTCGGTGCTTTCAAAACCATTAATCTGCGATGTCGAAATGCGGGCTTTCTGCAGCATCAGCTCCAACAGCATGCGCGTACCCGAACCCGCCTGGCGGTTGACGAAGCGCACCTGCGGTCGCTTGAGATCGGCCAGCGATTTGATTTGCTTCGGATTGTCGCGGGCGACGAACAATCCTTGCGTTCTTGTCGCGAGATGGATCAGAACATGCATATCGGGATTAAGCCAGCGTGTATAACGCGTGACTGCTTCTGGTTCGAATTCGCCCAACGGCACATGAAATCCCGCCAGATCACATTCGCGCCGTTCAAGCGCGGCCAGCGCTTCGGTACTGTTGCGATAGCGCACTTCCAGCGGAAGGTGGGCGGCGTTGATCCATTCCGACAAGGATGCCACGGCAAAGCCATG
>WUUC01104049.1_pt1 | contig 15282 bp, 21 predicted proteins | sample 6278441 | NCBI WGS metagenome assembly WUUC01 (sample SAMN13675441, study PRJNA597444) | soil metagenome | isolation source: soil | place: USA: Washington | collected 2017-10
ACATATCTCTCCTCCCTGTAGTAACCCCAGAAGCGCCCCGCCTCCCCCGGCGGGGCGTTTTCTGTTGTGGGGGGCTTTGTAGAGCCGAATGCGGCGAGAGCGCTGAGCCGCGCTCAGTCACCGGATTCGGTCTCGGAGGCCCCGGTGCCACAGTCCGTGCCACAGTCCCGCAGTCCCGATCGCTCGGATGGCGCCTGTCTCCTGGCGCAGAACCGAAGCGATTTCGCTCGGCGCCTAAGCGGCCTCTGACGAATCCGGGTTCACGAGAACGACGGTCTCCGGATCGACGCCCTCCCGCGAAAAGAGTTGCGCCACTTCTGCATTCCCTCCGCTGAGTTCGACATGCACTCTGGCCTGACGGAACGAGTCTGCAACCGAATGACCGAAGCCGAGCGAGTTGTAAAACTGACCCGCGAAGACCTTCGCGTCCTCGTCGTCGATAGATGCGTCCATTCCGATCGCCAAATCCACGTGCTGGACGGCCAGCTGGGCCAGGCTCGCTGAATCGCAGCTATTCAGGAGGATGAGCCGCACCCCCCGGCCGGCAGCGTCGAGCAGGCGCCCGAGCATTACCTCGTTGAGAACCTCGGTTAACCCAGCTTCGTTCTCAAATGCAAGGCCCGATTGGCCGCCGTGGCCGCTGAAGTGCAGGATGGCCGGCCGAACTTCATTCAGGTCATCGAGAAGATCCACGAGCTGACGGGCCATCCGAGCGCGAAAGTAGATCGAGTCTCGGTGTTCCGATGCGCGCACACGCTTTTCGATTTCCCGAGCCTCTTTGTCGAGGCGCAGCGTCGCCTGGTCCTCGGGCGCTGAAGCCAGGAAGAGGACGGCGACCTCCTCCGGCGCCACTCGCCGACTTTCCTCTTCGAGGCGCCGCTCAAGCTCCGTGATCTTGTTGTCTTGTTCGGCCTCTCGCCGATCCCTCGCGGCGTCGGCCGCCCGCTGTGCTTGCTCTTCTCGTTTGCTCTGCCGTTCCTCGGCGCGCTCCTGTTGCCGTCGTCGCTGATCGTCCCGACTTTCCTGCTGTTTTCGCGTCCGGTCTTGGCGTTTGCGCTCGGCCTCTTCCTCGCTGCGCAACTTCTGTTCCGCCTTGCTGACTTTTTCTTTCGCCTTCGTCGTGTCTTCCAAGCGCCTCGATGCATCCGTTCGAGCACGGGACAACTGGCCGCGCTTGGTCTCGATCTGGCGGGCGTAGTTTCGGATCTGCGATTCCGACCGCGACTGAGCTGCGCGGCCTTCGAGTTTGGTTATCTCGTTTTCGAGGCCCGTCTGCTTCTTTGCAGCCGCAACATGCCGCTTTTCAGCAGCATCGAGATTCCGTTCGGCCTGCTTCAAGGCCATTCGTGCACTTGATTCCGACATGGAGCCGGACACTAACGATGCCGGCGGTTTCGTTTCGGTACGTCACGAGAGGTATGCGTTCATCTTTCGCCGTACCTCGTCGTGACTCCCTGGCAGAAGGTGCCCATAGACATCGAACGTCGTCTGAATCTTCGAGTGGCCCATGAACTGCTGGATCGCCTTCGGATTCGCGCCGGCGTCGATCAGCAGCGAGGCGAAGGTGTGGCGGCACTCGTGGAGGGTGATCGGCCTCAGCGACGTTGCTCCGGCTCCCTCCTCCTCCCGATCTTCGGCAGCGCGCTCGTTCGCGGCCTTCCAAGCACGCTTCGCCCGGTGGTCGATGGTCGACGCATAGAACGCTTCCTCCGTCGTCCGGCCGAACAGGAGGTCTTCGCCAGAGCGGCCAGTCGTTTCCAAGGAGCCCTCCAGGTAGCCGCGGAGGATTGCGAGTAGGGGCACGGTCCGACGACCGGCCAGGGACTTTGGCTCGATCACGCCCTCCTCCTGGTCCCAGCCACGCTCAACGGCGATCACGTTCGTCTCGAAATCGACATCGCAGACGCGAAGCGCCTGGAGCTCACCGCGCCGCAACCCGGCATAGAAGGCGGTCGCCCAGATCGGCCGGTCCTCGAGGGGGAGCGCGGCAAGCAGCTGCACCGCTTCCGCCGCCGACGCGATCCGCTTCGGACGTTTGGTGCCCCAACTCGGGAGGTCGATCCGCTCCGCCGGGTTGTAGGTCAGCTCGTCACGGTCGAGTGCCCGCCGGTAGAACGCCTGGATCGGATTTAGCACGTTGCTCACGGTCCCGGCCGCCAGCCCCGACCCGAGCAACTCGTCGGCGAAATCCTGGAGGTCGCGGCGGCGAATCTCGGCGACCTTCATGTCACCAACCACCGAGCCCTCGATGTAGACCCGAGAGACGCGCTCGTAGGACCGAATCGTGTTCGGCTTGTAGCGCTTGCGGCCCTTCGGACGGACGACCCCGCCTTTCATGCCGGCGACGAACTCGCGCAGGGCTTCGGCGAGAGTTCGGGCGTCCCTGGGAGCTCCTCCGAGTTCACCCCGTTCGACCGCGCGTCTGGCATCGACCCGCCACCGCTTGGCCTCGGCCTCTCGGCGAAAACTCTTGGTGATGCGCTTCTTCTCGCGCGCCACGTAAACAGACGCCTCCCAACCGGCGTCGCAGTTGCACCGCCGGCCCTTTCTCGACGCGCACCCTGCCGAGTGCCGCCGACGAATGCCCTCAGCCATCGTCGTGTCCGATCCATCGCAACATCGAAGGGTTAAGGCCAGCGTGGAAGACAAATGCCCCCCTCCCGCAGTTGACGCCGGGAATCCAGTCGACGCCATCGAGCAGTCGACCCGCCGGAACTTCGACGGCGGCGGCGACCTTCAGCAGGGTCTCGATGCTCGGAACCCGGAAGCCGCGCTCCAGGAAGCTGATCTCGGTTCGATGCAGCGCGGCCCGACAAGCCAGCTCCTCCTGGCTCATCCGGGCCAGCCTGCGACCGCGCCGCAGGTTCTCGCCGAAGTGACGGGCGAGGTCGTCGTTGCGCTCTCGGGTCGCCATCAGTGCGCCTTCCCCACCCCGCAGACCTGGCGGCGCAAATCGGCCAATGCGTCGTGCTCAGCCGAGGCCCGCTCGTACTCGTTCGCCTCGTCGACCGACTCGGCCAGTTCACCGAGCGCGCGGCAGATGTGAGCGGCCGGGACGATCGCGCCGCGGTCGAGCGCGGCTAGGAGCACCCGGTAGGCGTGCTCGTCGGCCCGGGCTACCTCGGGCCGAGCGGCTAGGGAGGCGGTCGAGAAATCGGCGTAGGCGCCGTCCCGGACCATCTCCAGGATCGGCCGCAGGATCGCGACGTTGCGAGGACTAATTTCCAGGGCGACGGCGGCACCGTCCCCCGTAGGGTTCTGATTAGCCATGAGGAGCCAGCTCTCCTTGTGGTTAGGCGGCCCGCCAGCGTTAGCGCGCTGCGGGTCGCCGCATTTGTAGTGTGACTCCCTACGGTAGCAGGGGCTGTAGGAGAATTTCCTACGGCAAGGGCTACTTTCCCTTGAGGATTTCGCCGACTCTGGTCCAGTGCAGGTCAACAGCCTTGCCGAGGTCACGCAAGGACGCGCCTGCTTTCTGGGCGCGCTCGAAGCTCTTACGGCGGGCCTCTTTGGCCTGCTCGACCTTGCGCTCGTAGTCGGCCTGAGCCTTGCGAGCCTCCCGAAGCGCTTTTTCGCGTGCCGCGTCTCCCATCCCCGCCAGCCTAAAGACCGCTGTCCCGTCACACCCTCTCCCCCAGCGCGTGCTCCGCGTTCTCGGCAATCCACCTTTCGAGCTCGGTGACGGGCACCAGGCGCTTTCGCCCCCGCCGGATCAGCCGCAGCTCCGGCGCCACGTTCTCCTCGAAGAAGTCGGGACCGACCCCGATCGCCGCCGCTGCCTCCGGCGGCGTCAGGGCGATTCTCGGGATCGACACGGCGAGCTTCCTAGCCACGTCGCCCGCCTTCACTCGTATCGCTCCAGAGCCGGCTCACGCCTCCAAGACGGTTCTCCCAGCCGATTCGACCCCCGGCCGGCTCCTCTCCGCGCCCTCTGTCACCCGATCCGCCTCAAGCCCCGGTCCCTTCGCCCCGCACCTCCTCCCGCTCTCGTAACCGCAGCGCCTTCGCTTCCCTCCTCCACTCCCCCGCCGCGTCAGCTGACCACGGACACTCACATCGTGTGTGTGCGTGGTCAGGTGGCGCGGCGGGGGTTATTTGGCTCTGGGAAGCGGAGGCGCTGCGGACGAAAATTCCGGACTCTTGTCCGTAGCGCCGGAGCGGCGTGGGCTAGCCGCTTCCGAATCGGATCAGACAGGGAGAACCCGCCGACCTACCCCGCCCCCAGCGCCGGCGAGGCGCCAGTCAAGGGCGCTGCAGCGCCCGACCCCGAAGGGGTTGACGGGCGGGGAGGCGGTGCTTGGATTTCGGTGGGTCGGCGACGGTCCCCTTGCGGCACGGAGCGACACACTCAAGTTGATGAGCTCAGCCTGCGCGCTCGGGCCTATTTAGGCCAACATAGTCGCGCTTGGTACTATCGGCCGCGACAGTCATTAGTGGCTAGGACTCACGCAGCCCTAGCCCCATCTTCAAGCTGAGGCTTGGAAAAGGAGTCCGAGATGAGTAAAGCGGCCAAGCCGCGCATCCTGCCGATGAAAACGGCGGGTACGCAGCACCTAATCGAGCGAACCTACCGCGAGAGCGGAGCCTTTCAGTGGGTTCGGGAGACCTATAAGAACGCCGAAGAGGCCGGGGCAACCCGCATCGAATTCGGCATCGAGTGGCAAGCGGTAGAAAACCTCGGCGTCTATCGCCGGGTAATCGCCGACAACGGGTCCGGAATGTCCCCCGAGCACCTCGTGGAGTACTTCAACACTTTCGGCGGAGGCGGCAAGCCCATCGGCGGTCTCCACGAAAACTTCGGGGTCGGCTCGAAGACTTCGTTGTTGCCGTGGAATGCCGCGGGGATGGTGGTCGTCTCCTACCAGGACGACAGCGCGGCCATGATCGAGGTTCAGCGCGATCCGTCGAGCGGGGAATATGGACTCCGGCTCCATACCGCGGAAGACTCCGACACGGGAGAGGAGAGCCTCGAGGAGGTCGTCGAGCCTTATGAGGACAGCGAACGCGGCTGCGACTGGTCCGCTGTGAAACCCGCCTGGATCGAAGGCCACGGCACCGTGATCGTGCTGCTCGGCGGCGATCCAGGAGAGGACACCGTACTTGGCGACCGGGCTCGCGAAGAGCAGGACATCAAGGGGATCTCGACGTATCTCAACCGCCGGATCTGGGCAGTTCCAGACAACGTCGAGGTGATCGTCGACGAGCTCCGTACCGGCTCCCGCGTGGACTGGCCGCGAACGGAGGACGAAGCTCACGGCACCCAGCCGAAAGTCGGAGTTGACCGCCGGACCAACTCGCGGACCATTCGCGGCGCGGAGTTCTACATCAAGTACTCGGTGCCGACCTACAAAAAGGGCAAACTGGCACATTCCGGATCGGTCGATCTGCCCTCGGGGTCCGAGGTCCTTTGGTATCTCTGGGACGGCGACCGCCCCGCGATCCAGTCCTACGCAGCTCAAGGCGGCTACATCGGCGCTCTCTACGAAAACGAGCTCTACGACGTAGTCGCGCATCAGGCGACTTACCGTTCCTTCGGAATCACCGAGCGGGAGGTCCGGAGCAAAGTGTGGCTGATCGTCCAGCCCCCGAAAGCGGGCGCGGAGAACGGCCGACATGGGGTCTATCCGCGGACCGACCGCAATTCGCTACTCGTTAAAGGTGGCCCCGATGCGGGCGGACCGCTCCCCATCAATGAATGGGCGCGGGAATTTTCCACTGTGATGCCGGATCCCCTCGTTGAAGCGATCAACAAGGCCCGCGCCAAAGGCGGGGGCTCCATCAATGACAAGGCCTGGCGCGACCGCCTCGCCGACCGATTCGGGTCCCGGTGGCGGATACCTAAGCTACGTGCCCGCAAAGGCGGCCCGATCACGGTGGATCCCACTCAGCCCGGGAGCACGAAAACGCGCATCAAAAAAGTGAAACCGGCCAAATCCGGCTCAGGCGGAAGCTCGGGGGGCACCGGAGGCAACCTCAACACTGGGACGAAATCCGGAAACATCCAAGCGGTCAAGACGTCCGTTGGCGGTGGCATCCCGACCTTCCGTCTTGTCGGGGCCGATCAGGTTGAGGACGGAATGCTGGCCGTCTGGCAGCCGAACGATCCGACCGAGCCGAATGGCGTGGTCCTCATAAATGTTCAACACCCGGTCTTGAAGGCCGAGATTGAGCATTGGGCGTCTCAGTACCCCGACCATCTCGCCGAACAGGTCGGCGACGAAGTCGCCAAGGTCTACGGCGAGATGGCGGTCGCCAAGATCGCCCACTCTGAGCACCTCAAAGGAATCATCCCTGCCGCCGACATCGAAGAACAGCTTCGCTCTCCCGCGGCGCTGACGATGTCCTTGCTTGGGCTGATCGGAGAGGAGGCAGTTCTTGCTCCTCGCATCGGCGGCAAATTCTCAAAGAAAGCGACGGCCTAACGCACTGTCGACGTCGGGCGCGGGGCTTGACCCCGCGCCCGAATCCGCGTCGTGCGTGCCCATCCCCACCCCCTCCAGAGCGTCGACGTAGTCGGGCGAACGCGCTTAGGGTGCTCGGCGTCGCTTGCGCAGCTCGTTCGACTGGACGGCGGCGATGATCGCCAGCCTGCGAGCATCGATCTCTTTCGCGGCGCCAGGCCGCTTCCGAACCTCTGCGCTTAGGTCGCTGAATGTCTTGGTCTTGCCCATGCCCTTCACGCTCCGTCGTTATTTAAACCTTTCGCGACTGGCCGGGCAGGCCTCGGTGGTGAACCCGCTCCTGCGTCGATCGACAGCCTCGAAGGGTACGCTCGAAACGTGACGGCGCGGGAGATCATTCATCGCCTGCTTGACGAATTGCCTGACTCAGAGATGGAGTCGGTGCTTAAGTTCATCGTCGCTCGGCGCGAGAAGCGGGAAGGGTTAGCAACCCGTTCTCGTCCCCGCCTGGGCCTGGGGCGCTCGACGGACGGCCTAGGTGCGGCCGGGACCGCCACCGAGCCAGTTGCTCGGCCGGCCGCGCAGGCGACGCCGCCGGGCACCTCCTGACCCCCGCCGTGCCGCACCGGTGCCAAATCAGGCACGGACCCGACCGGGCAGAGATCGCTCGATTCCGAAGGGGTGGACGGGCGGGGGGGCGCTTTGATCGAGAGGAGTCGGCAGGGTGCGTTCGCCCTAGACCCAGACCCCGAAGCTCACGAGTTCCTAAGTCGAAGCGCTCGGCCCGAGGACGAAGCGTGCTCCCTCGGTTCGAAGCATCGCGTAGGGGTCCGTCCAGGCAACCCCGTTGGCATCGCATGCATCTGGAATTTGGATCTTCTTTTTGCTGTTTTTCGATTTCTCATGCGTGACGACGGTGCAGCCGTGAGCGAGCGCGTGACCGATGAGGAAATAGTCGGCCTCCTGCAGAAACTCGTTGATCGCCGCATCCAAATAATCCGTATTCGCAGTCCACGCGGTGAGGGCCGAGAGACTGCCAACCACATCGTCATCGGGCGGGAGGAAGAAGCCGGGACGTGCCTTCGCCCAGTCGGCCAACTCATCGCTCCCGTCCTGAAGCTCTTCGGAGACCGCAGTAACACTGGCCACCAAGGAAGCGGAATGCCCTTGAACGAGCCAGTCCCAGAAGGCGGGACAAAAGTCGAACCCGTAGTGGCGATTCTTCGCCTCGATGAAGATGTTGGAATCAAGGAGATACATCACGCGACCCCGAGATGCTCACCAAGATCCTTGAAGGTCGCGTACTTCCGGACTCCGAGGAGGTGAAAGGCATCGCGGTGCAGCGTGCCCCCCTCTAAGGTGTCGACCACGATGGCTCGGGCGAACGTCTTGCTGGTCCGGACGGGAGTCGTGTTGTAGAAGTTCCCACCGGACGCGCTGCTGGTCTCGGCCATCCTCTCGATCTGATCCTCGAAGGCGGCTTGGTACTCGGCCCAACTGATCAGCTGCGCATCAAGAACGCGACGAAGAACGACCAAGGTGCTGACCTTGTAGGTCCGAGCCAACCTTTGCAGCTCGTCGGCAAGATCCGCTTCCCGGCGAAATTCAGCCCGGAACGATTCCATCGGAACCAGCAAGTCAGCGGCAACGGCGTTGCACCACCGCTCAACCCCATCAGCAGCTCGAGTGTGCAGGCCAATGTTCGACACTGCGGCTTGCCCCAGCCAAATGTGGGCCAGCTCATGGGCGAGAGTGAATATCTGAGCAGCTTTCGTGTCCGCGCCGTTCACAAAAACCACAGGGGCGACATCATCGACGAGCGCAAAGCCGCGGAACTCCTCAGGGTCGAGCTTGCGCCGCGTATTGCTGCCAACAATGCCGCTGATCATCACGAGGACGCCAGCATCCTCAGCTCGTTCCGCAAACTCGCGCAGGGCCTCCGACCAGCTACGGAATTCTGCTCGGTCTGCAACCCGAAACTGGAGGGCATCCCGGATGCTTCTGGCGACCCTCTCCGGCGGCTCGTCAGTGGTTGCCGAGCCGACGAAATCCAGCTCCTCCCCGCCGTGGTTCAGCAAGTAGCTTCGATACCAGTCTTGCCGTTGCTGGCAAATGAAGATCGTGTCGAGCAGGTTTGGGCTCGGGCGGGCAGAACGCGTGGCCGGGAGCGTACGGAAATCCGGAACAGGTAGTTGATCCTCGGGTGGCTCGCGGCGCAGCAGGTAGCCAACTGGCGTATCGGTAGCCCTCGCGAACTCCTCGAGCTGCTTGATCGTCGGCTTCTTCTCCCCCGCCTCCCATCTAGCGAGGGCCGGAAAGCGCTTCTCTAGATACTCCGGGGTTCGCCCGGAGCGCTCCGTCGCCCACGCGAGCAACGCGGGTGCTACGTCAACCCGTACCGACATCCTCGAGATTATGGCCGCAGCTGCGGGCGGCCACGAAACGCAGGCTCATGGCCGGGCGCGACCGCCCTCTTGCGTTCCAACCAAGAGATCCCTGGTCGGGCCGTTAAGGCTAGGGACCCCCCGGGCTCCCGACGCCCGCCGTGCCGCACTGGTGCCACAGTCAGGCACGAAATCTGCCGGTTACAGCCGGAATCAGCCGGACAGACTTCGGCCTAGCAAGCCAAATCTGGCTCTGCAACGGGCCCTCTGCCGCTCTCTCCTCCCTGTAGTAACCCCAGAAGCGCCCCGCCTCCCCCGGCGGGGCGTTTTCTGTTGTGGGGCTAGATCGGAGTCACCGACGGCGAAGGGGCAAGCCGGCCCTGGCTAGGGCGATGTCAATCGGCCCCCCGGGGGAGAATTCAGCCGCCAGCTTCCGGAGACCTCGACGGTTAAGCCCGCCTAAGAACGTTGGAGAAGTCGTGAAGGCCCCAAACTGCAGCAGCGCTATGGGTCGCATCCTCGGCCTCTAGACCCTGCGAAGCCCTCAGCCTCAGCGGCATTGCGGGGGAAATATTCCGGAGTCGCAGACCCTCCTTGGTTTCGACGAGAATCTGCATCTCACCCCCACCGGAAGAGGAGCCAATAGAAGCACGCGGCTGATCCCCACAGCACTTCTTGTACTTTCGACCGCTTCCGCAAGGGCACGGATCATTTCGTCCAACGCGCGCCATCCCCCAAACGGTAGATGGGAGGCCGGCGGTCACCTACATCCGTCTAAGTGATCTGGCCTTTCGCTCAACGAGCCAGTCCTCCCGACCGCGGATTGTCGCAACCGGTCCCCGCACGCCTAAGGGGAATGCAGGCGACGATGGGCGATCTCGTAGACCGTGGGGGCATTCGAGTCGGCAGGATGATGGCGAGCGCCGAAGGCCGCATAGACCAGGACTGACCTCCCCTTCTGTTGCTCGATTCGGAAGACCATGCCGAACTTGCCATTCGGAGGCGGGAGTCGGAGCTTCACGCAGTGCCGGAGTTCGGTCCCATCTGGTCCCTCCGCATCGCAGGCGAGGAGGCTTTCAACCGGGACCCCCACCCCCTCGAACTCCTTGCGAGCCGCACGTGCCACTTCTTCCCCTGCCTCGCTCGTTCGTCGCAGATCCTCGGCAAAGGCCGCGTCATCGAACAGCGCAGGCGCTCGGCCTGCCCCCTTATCGCTCATCGGCTACCCCTCGCCGTCGGGGGGCTGCACCGGGCCGTACTCGGCCTCGAAGTCGGTCAGCGTCCCCGGCTCGGTCCCGAGGCGCTTTCGAATCGCCTCGAAGGAGGTATCCGGCACCAGAGTGAGCGACCCGTCGGGGCGCTCCTCGGTGACGACATACTCCCCGGCACGATCGCCGCTGAGCTTGACGTGGGCGAACTCCATGTCAGGGATTTTCGCAGACGGGTCGTCCGACGAGAAATGCACTGCGAGATTCGGGGTCGAGGTTGCATCGACCGCCAATCTAGGGATCAACATGATTGACCCTCTCGAGGGCGTCCGAACGCCTCCGTTGAGCGCATTCTATGCGCCAGGGCGCCACCAGGGCACCCAATCAGGGCTACTAGGCTGCACTGATCGCCGGGGATCGAAACAGTGAGTGGCGCTCCAAGGACGGCCGCGAGTGGCGCATCGGTTCCGAGCGGGATGCCAGTTGGGTCGAGGAGAACGGCTGCCCGGTTGCGTTCGGGTGCACGTTGCCCCGGGTCTTCGAGGCCTACGCCACGCTCGAGCTGGAAGACAGCGGAACTGGCGAGGCGCTTGACTACACCGCCTCGGAGGCCCACGACGACAGCCTCCTTCGCATTCTCAGGGAGCACACCGCTGCGCAACCGTGGTGGCTCGGCTATCTGGAAACCGGCGGCTCGAACGTCGTATTCGACGACGCGCCGAGAACCGAGCTCTATGCCGGGTGGAGCTACGTGTTGGTCGAGGCGGGACCCGACCAAGCCCAGACGTGGCGCGGCCTCGACTGGAAGGGATATCTGCCTGATCTGCTGTTCCCAGCTGATCGCTCTCTCTGGGACGACGACTGGACCTGCATCGGCGGCTCCCGAGAACTCGTGGATGCCTTCAAAGTCGACCCCGAGTTGGGCGCCAGGCTCCACGAGGTCGACTCCTCGATGGAAAATGCGGTTCCCCCAGGGCACATTGCCTTTTAGAGAACAGTGCTACCTTGAGGCTGTGTTGAGGTAGCAGCGGGGGGCGGAACTTCGCCGGCACGTCGCAATCGAAGCGCGACATTTTTAGTTCGGAGCCGCACGGGTTGACCTGCATACAGGCGATCCGGGCCGCCCGGGCTCGTCGCTTCGGTGCCGTGCCCTCCGAATCCGCACTTGCTACCGCGCACCTGGCTTCATCCTCCTCTGCCCTCCGCACGGTGCTCATCATTCGAGGAGGGGATTTGAAAGACGAGATGGACAGGCATGCTGTACCCGAGTCGGCAGAGACCGCCGACTACCAATCCTCCATTCGCGCGGAGATATCGCGTGAAATGGTCCGGCTCTACAAGGAGCAGTTCGGACGAGGCCCGACCAAGGCAAAGACCGAGTTCGCCGGCCCCGATGTCCTCGTCTGCACCCTCGAGGACAGCTTCACGCCGGCCGAGAGACGCTTGGCGGAAATGGAGGAGCACCAACGCCTTCGCGACACGCGGCTCTATTTCCAGCATGCGACCAAGGACGAGTTCATCGGGACCGTCGAAAGAATCCTGAACCGCAAGGTGCGCGCCTTCAACAGCAGCATCGACACCCACCAGGACGTCTCGGTGGAGGTGTTCCACCTGGAGCCGAGCGGCTCCGGTGGTTCCCAGGTCTAAGCAATCGGCTGATTGATCACAAGTCCGAAGCGCTCCGCCAGGGCTGCGTCGGCGCCGTCGACGACGATGCCCTCGTCGACCAGGCCGGTCAGGGTGAGGACGCGGTTCACCTCGACCGAGGGATGGCAGACGACCAAGCGCCGGCCCTTATCCGCCATCAGCCGGTGGGCCAGGACGATTACCGCGATCCCGGTCGAGTCGATGAAATCGCACTCCTCCAAGCAGACCAGAACGTCAACGTCATCCGCAACAGCGGCATTGAGCCGCTGTTGAAACCGCTCAGCCACGGAGAGGTCGAGCTCCCCCTCTAAGCGAACCTCACGACATTTCCCGCTCAGGTCACGCTCGCTGATTCTAAAGACGCGCATCGGTGGTACCTCCCGGATCGACTTGCTTTCCGATGGAGGCCCGCGATGCCGGCCGACGTTGGCCGAATCGCTTGTCTCGCTTTTCAAAGGCGCCTCGGCGCTGGTCCGCTGCGTCTACTTCCAGAGTAGCGAAGCGCCAAATCCCGCTCCTACCCTGCCGCCCCACGGGGCCCCGTCGTTGGGGCCCCGTGGGTGGGTCGGGCTAGCCGATAACCGGCATCCTCTCGATCGCGGAGCGACCGGCGTCGACCTTCTCTTGGAGGTCGCTCAGCTGGTTTGCACGCCTGCTCTGCAGGGTGCGAACTCTGGCGTTGTAGATCCGATTGTGGTCGTTGCGCAGCCTTTCGATCGCCGCATCGTCGTTCCGCTGGACGACCTGCGTCGCCGAGGCCTTGGCGGCCCGGATCGTTTCTTTTTCCTTCCGGTAGCCGGCTTTGAGGTCGGCGATTTCTTCCCGCTCGAGCTTGCGGTCGGCGGTGATGCGGGCCATCCGCCTTTCGATCGCTTCCTCGATCAGGGCTTTCTCCCCCAAGCTTTTGGCGTTGGCCTTCTGGTTGCGCAGTTTTTTGATCTCCTTGCGCAGCGTGGCGACCCGACCGTCAAACTCGTCTTCGATCCGGCCCAGCTCAGCGTCGTAGTTGTTGGCGGCTCGATCCATCCGCGTGTCGTATTCCTCGCGCAGGGTGGCCAGTTCGCCGACCTCGGTACGACGGATCGCCTGAGCACCAGCCCTGAAGGCGCGTTCGGCTTCGGCTTTTGCCGCCTTTTTCGCGCGGGCGAAGAGGCCGGTCGACTTGTTCACCGCCGCCGCGTGCTTGTTTTCCAGCTGGCCGCTGTAGACAGCTTTCTGCGAGGCGGTGGTCGGAGTTCTGGCCAGCCCCTCGAGCTTGTCGACGAACTTGACCAGCGCTTTGTATTGCGCGGTCGAGGCGAGCGTGGGGATATTGGCGGCGCCGGCGCTTGGCGCCAGCAGCGCCAGCGCCAACAGGGCAACCACGCTCAGCGATACGAGCGGGCGCAACCTTCGGGACGAGTGCATTGCTTTGTGAGACTCCTTAGACGGGCACCCGGGCGGGCGCGTGGGATTTTCCGGGTACTTCACTATCCGCACCCGTTGACCTGCCCTTAAGGTCCTCCTTTAGGCTTCGGTCGGATGAAGATGGCGGCGGTATTCACTCCTGCCCGGGCGCTGGCGATCGCCCTTTTCTGGGTCGCCGTCCTCGGCATCACCGGCTCGACCGACGCGCTGCTGTTCCTCGCCCCCGCGCTGCTGATCGCGATACCGCTGCTCAGCGGCCACTACGTCGGCGAGGAGCTGATCGCGAAGTTCGTCGCCCGCCGCAGTCGCTCGAAGGCGCGATCCGTCTCCCCTGCCCCACTGGCGTCGCCCGCGCCCGCCACCTGGCTGCCGCGCGCACTCGGCTGATCGCCTTCGGCCTGGCCCAGCGGCCGCCGCCCTCGCGCCTGGCCCCGCAGAACTAGCGCCGGCGAGAAGACCTTTCGTCGCCGTGCGCGCGACCGAAAGGAACCCATGCGAAAGCCTTGGGCGGCGCTTGCCGCCACGACGACGATCTTCTGCCTGCTCCTGGCCTCACCGGCTCTGGGGCACGAAGGCAATCCCGATTTCCGCTCCGAAATCGAGTCCGTGCGACCCGACGTCCCCGGCGTCGGCTTCCAGGTCCTCAACTACGACGCCGACATCGAGCTGGTCGCCGAAGATGGCCACGAAGTCCTCATCTACGACTACGAGGGCGAGCCGTACGCGCGCGTCCTCCGCGACGGGACGGTGCAGAAGAACCGGCGCTCCCCCGCGACCTACCAGAACGTCGACCGCTACGCCGAAGCTCCCCGTCCCGGCGAGCGCCGATCCTGACGCCCCGCCGGTCTAGGAAACGGTCGACAAATCCGGCACCCTGCGCTGGCACGACCACCGCGCCCACTACATGGCCAAGGGCACCCCGCCCCAGGTCACCGACGAGAGCAAGCGGACCAAGGTCTTCGACTACGAGATCCCGCTGCGGATAGACGGCCGTCAGAGCGCGATCGAGGGCACCCTGTTCTGGGTCGGCCCGACCGACACCTCGAAGGCGCCGTTCCTGATCGCCGGTGCCGCGATCGTCCTGCTCGGCGGGCGGCGGTGGCGATCGCCAGGCGCCGCCGTCGAGACGGTGACGGCGAGGACCGTCCGGCAAAGGAAGCCTGGTAGTGCTGCGAAACGTCTCCAGGCTCCTCCACCCCCGTCGCGGTGATCGCGGCGCTGCTCGCGGTCCCCGCCGCGGCGTCCGCGCACGCGACGCTCGAGGACAGCGCGCCGCAGCGTGGGGAGACGCTGAGAGTGCAGCCGGACGCCGTGGTCCTCCGCTTCAGCGAGCCGGTCGAAGGGAACTTCGGCGCGGTTCGGATCTACGACACCGAGGGCGAGCAGGTCGACGGACGGCTGCGTAGCGTGCTGCTGGTGGCGGCGGTGGCGGGCGCCGCGAGCGCGGTCGCGGGGGTCGTCTTCCACGCCGCCGAGGCGGCCGGCGTCTCGGCAGCTTCGGCCGCGGCAGACGATGACGAGGCCGAGTCGGAGGAGTCCGACGATGGCGACGGACTCGCAATTGCCGCCCTGATCATCGGCATCCTCGCCCTGCTGCTGGGCGGAGCGGCACTGGCGCGTTCGCGCCGCAGGGCCAAAATCAGGAGAACCAGGCGCCGGGCGGCTCGAGGCCGCCTGGCGCACCAGCTCAGGTCGAACTCTCCCTGAGCATCCGCAGGAGAACGACGGTGACGTACTCCCTCTCCGCCGGCGGCATGGTCGCGATCGCCACGCCCAGGCCGTCCTCCTTTTCCTGGGTCGGCCGGGCCCGCAGTTCGGCGACCATCCGCCGCACTTCCCGTTCGACGCGCTCCTGGTCCTCTGAGTTCAGGTCCACCACGCGGCAATCATGCCGCTGCGCCGGCGCCGGTGTCGCCAGCCGAAGCCTCTGGCCTCGGCTCGAGGTAAAAGATCTCCGAGGAGACGTCCGTCTTGGTGTCGATGCCACTGACGAAAGCCCGCACCCCTCGCTCGAGGACGCGTTCGATGATGGCGCAGAACTCTTTCTCGGTCACGTGCTGGAAATACATCCGCGTGTCGTGAAGGCGCTGATGCTCGCCGAGCTGGGCCAGCCTTTTCTCAGCCGGGGTGAGGCTGTCCTCCAGCGTGCAGATGACGATGTCAGACCCGGCGAAGTCGGTGCGGGCCTTGGTCGGCCCGCGGCCGAACTGCTCCTTGTAGAGCTTCACCATCTGG
>WUUC01148944.1_pt1 | contig 15277 bp, 12 predicted proteins | sample 6278441 | NCBI WGS metagenome assembly WUUC01 (sample SAMN13675441, study PRJNA597444) | soil metagenome | isolation source: soil | place: USA: Washington | collected 2017-10
GACGTCCCGAGCCAATCATCTCTGTCTCACCAATTGCTGAATGCCCAAGTCCGAGCAGATGACCGATCTCGTGCAGTGCAATTGTTTCGACGTCCACGCGGCCTATGTCCCCCGCCGGCGCAGTGCTCCAGTCAAACCGCGTGTTGAAAAAGACGTCCGACTCGATGATCGCACCGTTTGAAGCATCGAGAATAAAGCTTGCGGCAGCCAACACACGCTCCAGGTCGGGACGCTCGAGGAAGCCGAATGTGGTGCGACCGTCCTGCACCCCGGGGGGCGAGATCGTAAAGCCCTGGAATTGCGCCTGGACACGTGCCGTCGGCACCGCCTGCCAGGTTGCAAACGCGCGCGTCACTGCATCACGCAATGCCGCGGCACTCACGCCCGGCGCATCGCGCTCAGTTACGAAGAAAGGAATCGGCCGATTCCATTTCACGTCCACCACGTTGTCGCCGACCTGGACGCCGAACTTCAAGTAGGCGAAGGCGGGACTCGGCATGCCGACAGCGATGCACCCGCTAAGGACGATCGCGAGGACGCGGCTCATCGCGCTGCTCCTGACAGTTGCTGCACGGTGCTGGCAAAAGCGTCAAGCGACAAGAGTCGGCGCTCCGCCGCACCGCGAATGATGCGGCCGGCATTACTCGCCTTGAGCGGTGGCGGCGTGACATGAGCGCTGCGCGTGCGGGCATCGACCACAACGCGAAACACCCCCTGGCTCAAACCAACTGGAATCGGGATAGAGGGACCGCGCGCCCGCAGGAACAGCACCAACAGATCCCCTTGCCGAACTACGGGCGCACCCGGAATGACATTTAATCGGCCGCCAGCTTCTCCGCCTGGCAAACGCATCGACACCGTGTCACCGAGGTTGCCCTTGAAGTAGCGCAAGGCATCCAGCGTCACGATGCTGTCGATACCGTTTCGATCGTCAGTCCATTGTCCGCGCACGTCATTGACACGCGCGTAAACGACGGCAACAGACTCGTCCACGAGCTGTTCAAAGGTGACGGGCACGACAGTGATGGCCTGAGTGCCTGTCACCCACAGCAATCCACACAGGACTACACACGCGATGCGTTTGGTCATTGCTTCTTTCTCCGCGCGACTTCGAGGATGGCGTCGGCCGCCCGTTCGCTCGCGCCCGATCCGCCGAGCCGTTGGCGCACGACCGCCAATTGCTCCTGCATATCGGCCACGCGCTCCTTATTGGTCAATAGTTCCACTGTCTCACGTGCGACTGCCTCGGGTGTGCAGGCGTCCTGAATGAGTTCTTCCACGATGCGCTCGCCCGCCACGAGATTGACCATGCTGTACATCGACACGCGCACGAGCGGCTTGCCGAGCCGGTAGGTCAACGGGGCCAAACGATACACGACGAGCATCGGCTTGCCATGCAGCGCCGTCTGCACGGTCGCAGTGCCGGAGGCGGTAATGACAACGTCGCTCGCCGCAATGACATCATCGGTATGGCCTTCCAGGACGCGCACCGGCGCCCCGACGCCTTGAAATGGCGCGAAGTACGAGTCTGGCAGGTTAGGCGCGCGCGCGACGATGAACTGGGTGCCCCGCAGCGCTGAGGCGATGCGCGGGACCGACCCGGCCAGAATCGGCACGTGACGCTGCAGCTCGTTGGCGCGGCTCCCGGGTAACAGTGCCACGATGGGTTTCTCCGGATCGAGCTCGAGACGTTGCGCCAACTGCTCGCGCGACTCATTCGAGACCGCCAGATCGATGAGAGGATGGCCGACGAAACGCACTTCAATTCCCTCTTTTTCGTACAGCGCCGCCTCAAACGGAAAGATGGGCAGCACGCGATCGACAAAGTGCTTCATCGTCTGGATGCGTCCCGACCGCCACGCCCAGATTTGAGGACTCACGTAATACACAATCGGAATGCCGAGCCGATGAACCGGCGCCATCAGCCTGAAGTTGAAATCGGGATAGTCGATGAGAACGAGGACGTCGGGGAGCTTTTGCCGCGCCGCCTGCACCAGCCGGCGGTACATCGCATACGACTCGGGGAGGATGCGCAGTGCTTCAACAAGGCCGGTGACGGCAAGGCCGCGGAAGTCGCCGACGAGGTGCGCGCCCGCTGCCTTGAAGCGTTCGCCGCCGAGACCGAACACTTCGACTTGCGGCTCGCGTGCCCGAAGAGCCTGGACCAGCGCACCCGCGTACAAGTCGCCCGACGCTTCGCCGCACGACAGCATCACGCGCATGCGTTAGCGCGCAGGTTTGACAAATGTGTCGGGTGCAAGCGTGGGATTGATTTGGACGTCGGTCAGCACGCGTTCCATGATTGTCACGCCACCGCGAACGACGGAAGCTTTGAACGGAACCGTGACGCCGCCTACTTTGCGATAGTCGGCAAACAACTCTTCGGCATACACCGCACCCTGGGCGCGCGTGCTATAGCCAATCTTGACCAGCGTCGCCTTGTCATCGAAGAAGAGCTTCACGGGTGCCAGACCATCACCCGAGACTTCAACGACTTTGAGGACGCGTCCATCCTGTCCCTCTTCGGGCAGAACACGACTCGATAGCGTTCCGGCCGCAGCACCGCGCAACAGCGCGATCGGGTCGCGCGCGGCGCTGGCTTGAAAATCACGCAGCATCTCAGGAGGCGCATCACGCACGCCACCCGGATCCTTCAGCCAGCCCTTGCCGTCGGCATAGACCTGAATGATTTGCGCGTTGGTGAGCTGCGCTTCGACACGAACGCGAGCCGGGTACTCGATGGCCGTTCGCGTCGCTGCAGCGACGGGACCATCAGGCGTGGTCAGCGTGGTCGTCCCTTCGGCGGTGATTCGCCGGATCGCCTGCAGTGCCGCCAGCCCACCCTGTGCCTCGACGGCTTTGCGGATGATCACGGCAGCCTCGGCAGGCGCCTGCGAGGGACGGTCCTGGTATGCAATGGCGCCGATGGCACCGTGCCCCATGACGCCGAGGCCTTCAATCGTCGCAAGGCGCTGCTGTGACGACGCCCCGGACGCAGCTCCAATGCGCGGTCCGCCCTTGCGCAAGTCGGCAGCGAGCAGATCGACCTGGCTCATTGGAATGCGTTCGAATTCACCAAAGCCGACGCCCTTCAGATCCTTTACGAACGCGTTGGCATTGCCGACCAAGACCACGGACAACCGGTCAGGATGAATATAGCTGCGCGCCACCCGCTGCACATCGTCCGGCGTAATGCTCCGGACCCGATCGGGATAGGTCTGCAATTCTTCCAACGGAAGTTCGTAGAACAAGTGATTCAACACCTGCGTGGCAATAGCGTCTGGCGTTTCAATGGTCAGCGGAAAATGGCCCGCGAGGTACGCTTGCGCCCCCTCGAGCTCACCCTCGTATACCCGCTCGCGTTGCAGGCGGAAGAACTCGTCCACCGTGAGGCGTAACACTTCGGCCGTTGCCTCGGTGCGCGTGTCGGTTTCGGCGACGATGCCACCGGCGGCCTTGTAGGTTTCCAGGTCCGCGGAGGCGCCGTAGGTGAGCCCACGTTGCGAGCGCAAGACCTGTTGCAGCCGGTTGGCGCCTTCGCCACCGAGAATCTTGACGGCCTGATCCATGGCCAGAAAGTCGCCATGACGCCGCGGAATACCAAGCTGGCCGACACGAATTTCGGTCTGCACCGCGTCGGGGCGATCGATCACGATCACGCGCTTGGTCGGCTGCGGTGGTTCCGTCGGTTTGAAGATCGGCACGTCGCGCGGCTGCCAGTCGGCAAATGCCTTCTCCAGACCAGCCATTGCTTCGGCGGCGCTGACGTCGCCAACGACGGCAACCAGCGCGTTGTTGGGCACGAAGAATTGACGATGGAAATCGACGAAGTCCTGTCGCGTTAATGTGGCGAGCGACTCCGCGGTGCCGGTTCCGGGCAATCCATAGGGGTGGAAGCCGTAGATCAAGCGGTCGATAATCTGGCTCGCGAGACTATCCGGGTCCTCGGCGGCGACCTTCAGGCCCGACAACGCCTGTTGGCGCTGTCGCTCGATCTCGTCTGCGGCGAAGGTCGGGCGCCGCACGACGTCGGCCATCAGTTGCAGGCCGAGGTCGAGGCTGTCCTTCATCACAACCGTGTTGATGTAGGTGAGATCGGTTCCGGCGCCTGTCCCCAAAATGCCACCGACAAAGTCGATCGAGTCGGCGATCTGTTCGGCAGTACGCGCGCCCGCGCCCTGATCCATGAGCGCCGCAGTCAACATCGCGACGCCCATCTTGCCCTTCGGGTCCTGCGCCGAGCCTGCGCGCACAATCATGCGAACGCTGACTGCCGGCTGTTCGTGGTGGCTGACGAGCACCACTTGCAGGCCGTTGGCCATCTTGCGAATCTCGTACGGTGGAAACTTGACCGGACGGGCCTCCAGTGGCCTTGGCGGACGTTCGGTCGGCCACTGTCGAACCGCGGGAGACGTTGCTTGCGCGCCGGCGTTGGCAGGCACGCTGGTCACGAGCGCGACGGTGGCGAGCCCGAGCAGACCGTAGGCCAGAACAATCCGCAAACCGAGCGCGATCATCGACCCGCACCCTTGGGCATGACGTGCAGGATCAGGCGATTCTCCGGCGTGAAGTAGGTCTTGGCGACGCGCTGAACATCGGCCTGAGAGATTTTCTGAAAGATATCGAACTCGCCATCGGCGGTTTTGATGTCGGCGTGCAACACCTCCGCGTGCGCAAGATGGGTTGCCTTATCCTGCAGCGATTCGCGGCCGAGGATGTAATCGCGCGCAAACTGGTTTTTCGCGCGCTGCAACTCACGCTCCGAAATGCCTTCGGTCTTCAAGCGATCGAGCTCCGCGATGAGGGCCTTCTCAATTGCCGCCGGCGACTGCCCGGGGTTGGCAATCGCAACCGCGAAAAAGAGATTCGGGTCCTCGATGATGTTGCCGCCGCCAAAGGCAGTGAGCGCAAGGCCAGTTTCGTATACGAGCTTGCGGTAGATGCGCGAGCTCTGACCGTCGGACAGCACCTTCGACACGATGTGCAACGGATACGAGTCGGGATGCCCGTCGTAAGTAATGTGATGGGCAACGACCACGGCCGGCAACGGCCACGCCTCTTCAATCGTTACGCGGCGCTCCTTGCTCGACACCGGCTCCTTCGGGATATCTCGCGGTACTTCCTTTGCCGCCGCAGGTACACGCGCCAGGTAGCGATTGACCAGCTCGGTAACCTGATCGATGTCAAAGTCGCCGGCGATCACCATCGTGCAGTTCGACGGCACGTAATAGGTGCGATAGAAGTCCCGAACATCCTCGATCGTCGCCGACTCCAGGTCTTTCATGCTGCCGATCACCGGATGCTTGTAAGGATGCGTAGTGAACGCCTGATCGAAGAGGATTTCGTTCAACCGGCCATACGGCTGGTTTTCGATGCGCATGCGGCGCTCTTCCTTCACGACCTCACGCTCGTTGCGGAACGTCGCCTCATCAATCCGCAGCGTCGCCATGCGGTCCGCTTCCATCCACAGCACCATCGGCAGGTACTGCGCCGGCACGGTCTGCCAATAGACCGTCGTGTCTTCGGTCGTGTACGCGTTGGCTTGCCCGCCAACGGATGACACGATCGAGGTGTGCTGTTCAGGCTCGACGTTTTTCGATCCCTTGAACATCATGTGTTCGAAGAGGTGGGCGAAGCCGGTACGTCCGGCGCGCTCGTCTTTCGCTCCGACGTGATACCAGAGCTGCACGTGTGCGATGGGTGTCGAGCGGTCCTGATGCAGGATCACCGTCAGCCCGTTGGGCAATTTCAATCGCTGGTAATCGAGCTTCGGCGGGCGAACCGCGGCGTCAACCGCAACCCTCCACGGGGTGATCAGTCCGAAGCCAACGATAAAAGCGAGTAAAAACAGCGGGCCAATCGCGGGATGTTTCATGAGGCTCTCTCGATTATGGCACCTCGGGGTCCTCGAGCGCGGCCAGACGCTGCTCGAGAGCCGTCAGTTGCTTCCGCATCTCGGGCAGACGGCGAAAGACGGCGTAGGACTTGCGCCACTCGAGATTGTCCATGTGCGGATACCCGGTGATGAATGCATCTGCGGGCACATTGCCCGTAATACCGGTTTTGGCAGAGGCCTTCGCGCCGTCGCCAATCGTCACATGGCCCGTCACACCGACCTGGCCGCCGAGCATCACCGAGTTACCAATCACGCTACTGCCGGCAATGCCGACCTGCGCCGCCAGTAAGGAATTGGTGCCGACGACGACGCCGTGGGCGATTTGGACGAGATTATCGATCTTGGTCCCGGCCTTCACACGCGTCTCACCCACCGCCGGACGATCGATTGTCGTGTTCGCGCCAATCTCGACGTCGTCTTCAATCACCACGGTCGCCACCTGGGGAATCTTCTCGTGCGTCCCGTCGGATCGGTGCGCAAAGCCGAACCCGTCGCTGCCGATGACGGCCCCGTCTTGAATGACGCAGCGAGCGCCAATCACCACGCGCTCACGAATCGAGACGCGCGCATGTATCAAGCAGTCACTTCCAAGGGTCGCGCCGGTGCCGATAACGACATGGGCGTGGACAATCGATCGCGCACCGACACGTGCACCGGATGCGATCACCGCGAAAGGGCCGACGTAGACGTCGGCCTCGATGGTCGCGTCCGCGGCAACGTCGGCGGATTGGTGGATGCCGGGTCGCGGGCGCGGCGCCGGGTTGAGGAGCCCCGTCGCGCGGCCAAACGTCAGATACGGGTTGTCGCTGCGAAGCAGCGCACAGGGCGCGGAGGGAACGTCACCTCCAACGATGATTGCGGAGGCTTTCGACGTCGCAACTTGTCCAGCGTATTTGGGATTGGCGAGAAAGGTGATGTCGCCCGGTCCGGCCTGCTCAATCGCGGCGACACGCTCTATTTCGATCGCCGCGTCGCCTTCGAGCACGCAGCCAAGCTGCGCGGCCAAATCGCCGAGCTTCACGTTTTCGAGAATATCACGCGGTCGGGGCGGCGACGTCCTCGCAGAACGTCTCGAGATGCTCGAGTCGAAGCCGCTCGGCGAGTTCTCGGAATCGTCGCTGCCGTTGCGGCGGAGACAAGGTCATCGCCGTGCGCAGATCCGTGAGCTCCGAGCTGGGATTGAAGGTCCACGGCGAAATCGACATCCCTTGTTTCGCGCCACGCCAGGATAAATAGTGACCGACCACCTGAAACGTGAAGTAGAAGCCAGGGATGTTGGGGCCGGGGATCACCACGAGCGGCGCCGATAGCAACAGCAGCGTCAGGTCGATGAACAGCCAACGCAAATGATGATCCGCGTCCTTCTTCATCATCGCGCGAATGATTAGATCGGCGTCGGCCTCAGTCAGGTCGGCAGGAATGCGTGCGCAAATCTCGGTCTCGTTGCGCATTTGCCATAGCAACCGCTGCTCGGCGATGCGTTCGACGACAAAACTCATCACCTTGCGCCGCGCGCGGGCAATGATGCCGACAGGAACCGGTGCTTCTTCGTGGCGACGCTGCCGCCATTCCTCCGCTTCGCGCAATGCTTCAGCGAATTTCGCTTTCATGCGCTGGAGGATGCCGGCACCCTCTTCAGCGACGACTACCTCCTCGTCTGGCGCTTCGTAATACAACTCGTAGCGCTCAGACGTCGTCGTCGGGATGAGATAGACGTCCATACGTTCGGGGACGTAGCAGAGGTGATGCCAGTTCCGATTGCTAGGGCTGGCCCGGTGCTTCGCCGCCGGGCTTAAGCGGGATGATTCGGCGTGGCGTACGTGGGCTATCAAGTGGCACGGTTGGACGGCCCGCTTGCTCCCAGGCGCCAATGATGACTGACGCTACGGCCGCGATGGCATCGTTTAAGCGCTGTTCAAGAACGGGCAACTGCTCTTTTGCGAGGATGCCGAAATACTCGTCGTCGTAAAACTCGCGTCCGGCGGCGGCTTTCAGGTCCGCAGCCAGCACCCCGCTGGCGAGACGATTACTGGCCAACAGGACATCAAAAGCGAACTCGCGCGGATCGTTGACGGGCTTTGGAGCCGCGGGTGCGATCTTGAGAATCGCGCGGTTCCGCTCGAACAACTCCGATTCCCATCGGTTATGGATCCCGCGCTGCGAAGTGAGCTGGCCGTCGTAGTTGACGACGGCATGTAGTGGAACGTGTGCGTCGCCGATGTAATGAGAAAGCACCGCGGAGAACAGAAGGATGTTGTCACTGGCGTACGCGTTGGGACGCTTCAACGCCTCGAACTCTCGCTGCAGGCGGCCAAAGAATTCCTGTGTCCGCCATGGCAGGGTGCCTTGCGCGTGAATTACGTCGCGCCCGTACTTCTGAACGGCGCGGTCATAGTCATGCGGCAACTCCTGAAATGGCGGCTGACCGAAATAATCAAGGTCGACAAAGTGATTGGGCGGCTCGGCGTCCCATCCGACGGTCCGCCACAGATCGGGGTCGACTGAACGCTCGATGACAAAGGCTTTGCGCCCCTCGAAGAGCGGGCGCAATTCGGCGGGCAGCAACTGGATCATCCGCTCGGTAATAAATTTATGAGCATCAAATCCCCACGCGTCTGCTGGGGTCGGGAGCACGACCAGAAACGCGAGCGCCGCGAAAAAATGTCGCATCCCCGTATCTTATGCGGGTCTTGCGGCGGTGCCAGCGACGCGCCATTTCAGCACAGCGGTGTGCTAAGACGGGTCAGTGGGCAATTGCGCGAAATAAGCGCGCAGTTTACGTCGATTTGGTCGTTGAGAGCGACAAAATAGGTAGGTAACTGTTCAAAAAATACACATTCGTGCACGAAAGAGACGTATTACGGAATCGTCTTGAACTGACGTAACTGTTATTGTCACAGCAGTTTAGACATAACTAGATTGAAATGGCCGAGCTCTTGCTATACTTAATGCGCGTGATCACTATGATCTCTCGTGTCGTAATTGGACTGTTATGCGTGGTGTTGCCCACCGTCGCCATGGCGGAAGTGCGCGGCCACAAACTTGATCGCGCGCTGCAAAAGGCGCTAAGCGCTCCGTCGACCTCAACCCACCGCATCATTCTTTCGGGAAGTTCCGCCTGCCTCGCGTCGGTGCGTCAGGGCCTGCTCGAACACGGCGACCGGTTCGCCAACTTACGGCCCGGAACCGCGATAGCGACGGTGCATCGACAGGATCTATCCGCGCTCGCGAACCTGAGTTGTCTGACCTCAATTTCCAGCGACGGCCCGGTTGTCGCGACGGCGAGGCCTTCTGGCGGCGGCACTGCGGGCACCAGCGAATTACGTTCGACTCTCGGACTGTCGAGCACTTCAGCGCAAGGCACCTGGATTGGCGTCGCGGTGATCGATTCGGGCATCGCACCGCTTAAAGATTTCGGTGTCCGCATCACCGCCTTTTACGACTTCACGACCGGCGGCATCGTCGCGACTTCGCCGCGTGACGAATATGGTCACGGCACGCATGTCGCCGGATTGGTCGCCGGGGACGGGTCATCAGGCGGCGAGTATCGCGGTATCGCGCCAGCAGCGCGTTTGATTGGGTTGAAAGTGCTCGATTCGACGGGCACCGGACGGACCAGTGACGTCATCCGTGCGCTCGACTTCGCGACGGCCAACAAGCTCACGCTTGGGATTGACGTCATCAATCTGTCGCTCGGTCATCCGATTTACGAATCAGCTGCTACCGACCCGCTGGTGCAAGCCGTTGAACGCGCCGTCCGCGCGGGCATCGTTGTCGTCGCCTCGGCAGGCAATTTCGGAGCGGATGCGGCCGGCGAAGTTGGCTACGCTGGGGTGACCTCACCTGGTAACGCGCCGTCGGCTCTCACGGTCGGCGCCTTCCATACTCAATACACGGTGGCGCGTGGAGACGATCGAGCCGCTGATTTCAGTTCGCGTGGCCCGACATGGTTCGATGGTTTCGCCAAGCCCGACATTCTGGCGCCCGGCGTCCGCCTCGCATCGTTAGCGTCGCCATCCGCGACGTTGTATGTGAACTATCCGGATTTGCGCCTTGGCCCGACGCACATGATGTTGAGCGGGACGAGCATGGCGAGTGCCGTCTCGAGTGGCGTTGTCGCGCTGGTGCTCGAAGCCAGCAAGCAAACGCTATTCGGCTCCGCTGGTTTGCCGCGGCCTGCGCTCACTCCGAATGCGGTAAAGGCCGTGCTGCAATATACGTCGTTGAAGTTGCAGCATGAGACCGGTTCCTATGACGCGCTCACGCAAGGTGCTGGTGGCATCAACGCGGCTGGAGCGGTTGGTCTCGCAGCGAACGTAGACACGCGCATGCCGTTCGGCGCGGCGTGGTTGACGAGCGGCTTCACGCCGATTACGACGATTGCCGGCGTCCCGTTGTCTTGGTCCCAGAACATCGTGTGGGGCGAGAACATCGTGTGGGGCGAGGGCTTGATGGACGTGCATCAGGCCGCCTGGGCCAGCAACATCGTGTGGGGCGAGAGCGCCGATGACAATATTGTGTGGGGCGAGAACCTCAACATCGTGTGGGGCGAAAATATTGTCTGGGGCGAAAACATCGTGTGGGGTGAAAACATCGTCTGGGGCGAGAACATCGTCTGGGGCGAAAACCTCATCGGCATCCAGCTTGGCCTGAACATCGTGTGGGGCGAGAACGTTGCGTGGGCGAATCTAAACGATGACACTATCGTTTGGGGCAACCTCTACCAACACAACATCGTCTGGGGCGACAGCCTCATCCGCGCTACTTTTTCCACTCAATAATTTCGCCCGGCTTCGACGGCCCGTTACACTTGATCTCAGTCACGCGCATGTCGCGCGTGGCTGATTTTCATTTACGGAGCCCTCATCCGATGTACTCCCCACATCGCGCACGATTCGCCACGCTTCTTGCCATCGTGATGTTTGCTGGTTGTGAGCAAGCACGAATTAGCCTCACCTCACCAACTCCCACTTCCACCACTGCTGCGGACGCGAGCGCATTGACGATTTCGCCTGATGATGTCTTTGGTTCAGTAGAACCAGGCGTCATGCTGTCGGCCGCCGTCGAACGAGACTTCAGCTGCGTACTCGGACCATTTGCGGTTGCCACAAACAGTCATGCCACCATTTCAAATAGTGGAAATGAAACTGTTGTGTGCAGTGGACAGCTGTCGGCGAGTGTCGTCGCGCCGGAGAAAATTTTTGTGCTCGAGGGTTTTGCCTGCGCGCTGCGCTTCGGCGACGGCGATCCGTCAACGAGCGAAATAACGTTCGACTCGGTGTTGAGGATAACGCCATCCGGCCACGTCACGATGGTGTGTAAGAGCGAGCGCTAGCGCGTGTCCTGAACGTCGACGACGGCGGCCGACCATCCTTCACGAGCACTGGGGCCCGAGTAGCGATAGTCGTTCAGATACACGCGTGTACGGCTGGCGGTCGCTTCGATCACAAAAAAAGGAAATCGAGACCAGCGCAGATACGCTTGCACGCGCGGTGTCTGCGCGGCCAGCTGCGCGGCCGGAGCGTGCTCGTTGGTGGCCACGCCGTATCCGGCGGGCCTGAAATGTGGCGCTGGCGCAAACCACAGGAATCCTTTTTCATAACGGTCGCCCGTGTCGACGATGACTTCGCGACGGAAGGGATTGGCAAATACCGGCGTCACCATGAACCGCGCCTTCTCTTGTCCGGCCCGACTCAAGCCGGCGCGGACCTCGGCCCGCGCCCATAAATTCGAGCCGGCCATCAGCGCCATATAAATCGCCGCTACTGCCACACCGATTCGAGCGACGGGCATCGCCGCATTGGCATTTTGCGCACGCCGCGCGCGTACCCATCCGAGCAGAAGCGATCCTCCGAGGAAGGCATACAACAGAGGATCCACAATGTAGAGAGCGTCGCCGTAGAACCAGCGATTGGAAAACGGCATCAGCAAACGCACGCCGTAGCTGTTGAGAAAATCCATCAGCACATGCAGCCACGTGGCGACATACGCCATCACTAACAGCCATCGGATATTGACAGGTACATCAGGCGCTCTCGGTTGACGTCTGATGCGACTCCACGCCGCAATGACGACCACGAGCAACGCGGGCAAGACCGCCATCGCAAGTACACCGTGCGTCCAACCGCGCCGGAACGACATCGCCAGGGTGTCGGTGAGAAACACAGCAACATCCACGTCAGGAAGATTCGACGCAATCATCAGCGTCCCCATGGCCAGGGCAGAGCGCTGCTTCAGGCCGGCGGCGCCGAGCGCAGCACCGGCCAGCGTGTGACAGACGTTATCCATTAAGGCTTGTGGGCGGCGATGGCGTCAGCGCGCAGATCTTTTCGCAAAATTTTGCCGACGTTGGATTTCGGCAATTCGTCGCGAAAGACGACCGTCTTCGGCACTTTATAGTTGGTCAGTGACGTCTTGGCGTGCGCACGCACCTGGTCGGCGGTGAGCGAGGCGTCCTTCTTGATCACGAAGGCGACGACGGCTTCGCCGCACAATGGATCGGGAGCACCGACCACACACACTTCGCTCACACCGGGATGCTGCGCAATCACCGCTTCGACTTCGTTCGGATACACGTTGAAGCCGCTCACAAGGATCATGTCTTTCTTGCGATCGACGATGGTCAGATACCCGTCCTCGTCCATCGTCGCGATATCCCCGGTCGCAAGCCAACCATCTTTCATGACCTTGGCGGTTTCATCCGGCCGCTGCCAGTACCCGTGCATCACTTGCGGGCCGCGTACCAGTAACTCGCCAGGCTGCCCCGCGGCAACGTCGCCGCCATCATCGTTGACCAACCGCACATCGGTGCCGGGGACCGGTACGCCAATCGAGGCCATCTTCGGTCGATGGAACGGGTTAAGGGTGACGACGGGTGATGTCTCGGTCAATCCGTACCCCTGATAAACCGGCGTGTTGGTCATTTTCTGCCAACGCTCACCGACGCTCGGGACGAGCGCCATGCCACCGGCGACCGACCCCTTCAGTTTCCAATCCTTCTTCGCCTCGAACCATGGTTCGTTCATCAGGGCGATAAACAAGGTGTTGATCGCGGTAAACCAGGTGACCGGCTCCCGCTCCATCACCAGCTTCATGTTCGTAAAAGGCCGTGGACTGGGAATCAAAATGTTCCGACCACCAACCGCGAAAAAGATCATCAGGTTCGCCGTAAACGCAAAGATGTGGTACAGCGGCAACGCGGTCAGCATTACCTCTTTGCCTTCTTCCAGGTATGGCTTCCACATCTCCAGGCCGGCGAGAATGTTCGACAGCAGGTTGCGATGCGTCAGCACGGCTCCTTTGGACACGCCAGTCGTGCCGCCCGTGTATTGAAGGCCGGCGATGGATTCCTGCGTCAGCAACGCCTCGTAGCCGCGTGGATCGACGCCAGATGTCAACCGCGCGGCGCCGTCGGCCAATGCCTGAGGGAACGTAGTGTGATCGAACGTCGCCGGCGGGATCATTTTCTTGACGTACTTCTGCACGGCCCGAACGACCAGCCGTTTGAGGGGCGGCAGCAAGTCCGCGACGTTCACGAGCACGACTTTCCGGATCTTCGTCTTCGGCAGTACTTGCGCGACCTTGGTGGCAAACAGATCGATGGCGATCAAGCCGACTGCGCCGCTGTCATTGAACTGATGTTCCATTTCGGGCGCGGTGTACAGCGGGTTGGTGTTGACCATCACGATGCCCGCTTTCAGACAGCCGAATACAGCAATCGGATAGGGCAAACAGTTGGGCATCTGCAGCGCGACGCGATCGCCATGCGCGAAGCCTGCGACCTCGCGCAAATACACGGCAAACTGGTCGGACATCTGATCGATCTCACCGTAGGTGAGTGTTCCCTGTGTGCCGTTGGGCAGATACAGCGTGAAGGCGGGCTTGTCGCGAAAACGCGCCGCTGCCCCGCGAATGAAGGCAGGCAGATGCGGCCACGTGAGGGGTGGCAGATCTTGGGCGGTTTGTTCGTGATAGAAACGAGTCCAGGAACGGGTGGTCATTCGCGGCAATCTTAAGAACAGATCGTGCCGAAGCCAAAGCCCTTCTTCCGCAGGGCCGGAATCAACGCCTCGGTGACCTCGACTGCATAGCGACGGTCGGCGCGCGGGTTCTTGTGGTGGCCGTCGTGAATAACCATGATGTCGCCCGGAGATGCCTGCTTCACCAGGCGCGGCACGATCCGCGCCGAGCGGGCGCGGAACAGATCGAAGTCCCACAACAGGAAACCCCAGCCAATGAGTTGATAGTCGATTCGACGCAGCCCTTCGATCATTTGCGAGCTGCGCGCGCCGGCGTGTGGGCGGAAGGCGCGGCACGGTGGCTTGCCAGTGATCGTTTCGATCCGGGAGGCGAACGCAGTCAGCCGCTGACCCAGGGTATCGGGAGCGAGAAACATCGGCGCGCGCGAATTCGAATGCAGCCCGATGGCATGACCTTCGGCCGCGATTCGTCGCACGATTGGCGCGGTCTCATCGTTGATGTGCTCCTCAATGAGAAAGAAGGTTGCGCTCACCTGCTCCTTCTGAAGCACGTCGAGCAATGCTGGCGTGGCCGTCGGATTGGGTCCGTCGTCATAGGTCAGATAAATTGTCGGAGTGACGCCCGCATGCGGCATGCGCCAAATCACACGATCTGCGTGGACCGCGTCGAGCGCAAACGGAAACGGCGCGGTGTGTGCCAGAGCGGCGACGACGGCAGCAATGCCAATAAAGAGAAGCACCATAAGCCCTCCGCGAGTCTGCCACAATAAGGCGCATGCGTCGTCTTTTGTGGATTAGCTGTGCCGTTGTTATCACCCTCGGCGCAGCATGCGAGAAAACCGAGACGCCGACCACCCCCACGCCGCCGTCGAACAACGTCGTGTATACCGTCGTCGGCGCCAGCGATGGCATCGGCTACGGTGGCAGTGTCGCCTGCTTCCTGTTTGAAGACTGCCCGAATGGCACCGGTTACCCGTGGCTCATCAAACGTCGGCTGCAGAGCGAAGGACGCACCGTCACACTGAATAACCGCGCCGTCCCGGGTGCGGTGCTCAGTCCCGCGATTCTCGCTTTGGCGCGGGAGCTTGGGCGCGGGATCACGGACGTTCCAGGTTCGTTCATTGAACAAATCGCGCCGTTCGTGCCCTCAAATACGACCCACGTGACGATCTTCACTGGTGGCAACGATGCCAATGTGATCGCCCAGGCGATTCGGGCCGGGCGGGCCGGGTCCGATGTTCGCGGGTTTATCGATGCGTACGTGCAACCCTGGGGCAGCGACCTTGTCGAGTTGATCCGTATCATCCGAACGCGCGCGCCCACCACGCGGATTGTCGCGCTGAATTTGCCAAATCTCGCCGTGGCCCCGTACGTCGCGTCGTTGACCACCCAGGAACGAAGC
>WUUC01068504.1_pt1 | contig 15276 bp, 13 predicted proteins | sample 6278441 | NCBI WGS metagenome assembly WUUC01 (sample SAMN13675441, study PRJNA597444) | soil metagenome | isolation source: soil | place: USA: Washington | collected 2017-10
CGAAGATCTCGCCCAGCTCGATTCCCCCGCGCCCGCCCCCTGACCCGCCCCCGCAGCCCACCAGGGGAGCGAAAGAAAACATATCCCTCCTTTGTTGATGACCGCAGGTGACGGCACTTGGACGACGCCGCCGGGGGTTCGTAATGAGACAGCGATGCGAATGTCCGTTCTTACGCTATACGATCAACGTGCAATACCCGTGTGAAGCCCCTTCCCAAAAACCAGGAATTTAAGCCTATGAAAAACGCCGCTCGCTTTCGCCTCTCTACTATTCTGCGCGTCATTTGTGCGATGACTCTATGGTTGGCGGGGAGCTATGCTGCTGTCGATTCAGCGCCGAGCTCACCGCGGTCGCTCTCGGGAATTTATCCCAGCCTCGCGATGTTTAACCAGGAAGGGGAATGCGGCACGGGTGCCGTTGTTCCATGGGCCGATCGCTTGTGGGCGATCACATATGCGCCCCACAAGCCAAGAGGCTCGACAGACAAGCTCTATGAGATCACGCCGGCGCTAGAGCAGATTGTTCGCTCTGAAAGCATCGGTGGCACACCGGCCAACCGGATGATTCACCGCGAGTCGCAGCAGCTCTTCGTCGGCCCGTATGCGATCGACGCGAATCGGAACGTGCGCGTGATCCCTTACGTGCAGATGTTTGGACGGCCCACTGGCAACGCTCGGCATCTGACCGATCCGGCAAATCGAATATACTACGCCACGATGGAGGAAGGGCTGTACGAGGTTGACGTTAAATCGCTCGCGGTGACCCAACTTTGGGCGGACGAGGCCATGAAAAGCGGACGGCATTCTGATCTCCCCGGCTATCATGGAAAAGGACTCTACTCAGGCCAAGGCGTCATCGTTTACTCTAACAACGGCGATCACGCCCGCGAGGCACGGACCAATCCCCGCGCGCCTTCCGGAGTGCTTGCAGAATGGGATGGACGGGCCGATGCCTGGACCGTCGTACGGCGCAACCAGTTCACCGAAGTGAGCGGTCCCGGCGGTATCGAAGGCAGCGCTCAACCGGAAACTGACCCGATCTGGAGCATGGGGTGGGATCACCGTTCCCTGCTCCTGATGATGCGCGATGCTGGAAAATGGCACACCTATCGTCTACCCAAGGCGAGCCGCAGCTACGATGGCGCACACGGGTGGAACACCGAGTGGCCGCGGATACGAGACATCCAAGAGCCGGATTTATTAATGACGATGCACGGTATGTTCTGGAGATTTCCCCGATCGTTTTGCGCCGCCAATACCGCGGGCATTCGTCCCCGCTCAGCCTATCTTAAGGTGGTCGGTGATTTCTGCCGGTGGAACGACCGGCTGGTCTTCGGTTGCGACGATACGACGAAAAGTGCGTTTCTTAACAAACGCAAAATCGATGGCGGCATCGCGGGTGCGGGCCAGTCGCAATCTAATCTATGGTTCACGGAACTTGCGCTTCCGGATAAACTCGGTCCGACGTTGGCGGAGGGCGCGGTATGGTTGCGCGAGACGGTGAAAACCGGAGACGTGTCCGATCCCTTCCTGTTCGCCGGCTGGCGGCACCGTACGATGCACTTAGTTAACGATGGTATGTCCCTCGTCAGCTTCACGCTTGAAATAGACGCTAGTGGGAAAGGAGCTTGGCGAGACTTTCGCACCGTGCGCGTCGAGCCGGGAAAAGCGGAACGGGTTGAATTTGGATTGGATGTTACGGGCGAATGGGCGCGGGTCCGTGTCGACGGCGATTGTTCGGCGGCAACGGCGCACTTCGTCTATAGCGACTCTGACGCGCGTGGCGGTCAGTCCGCGGCCATCTTCGCGGGATTGGCGAATATTCACGCAACCACTCCACATCTCTCGGGGCTGGTGCGCGCCCAAGGCGACGACAAGCGGACGCTTCAGGTCGCGGCGTTGCGAGTGGAGGGATCGAAGACGACAAACGTGGGATATTACGAATTAGACAGCTCGCTGAAGCTGAAACCTGTCGATGAACCGGCGAGCTTTGATTGGATGACGAGCAACGTGGCTATACCGCGCGAGGTGGTCACGGTGGACACGGCGTCGATTCTCATCGTCGACGACCAGGGAAAACGCTGGCGGCTCCCGAAGAGCGACGATGCGTATGACACGCCCACGCGGGACGGCTTATTACGCGTCTGCCGTGAAGTCGCGACGGAGCGAAGTGTGCTTAATCTCCACGGTACTTTCTATGAGCTTCCGGCAGAAAACGCCGACGGCTTCGCCAAGTTGCGCCCCATCGCTTCGCACCGACTTCGCGTTATGGACTTCTGCTCGTATCGAGGACTGATGGTACTGACCGGTGTGAATGAAAACACTGAGCCGAATGAACATATTATCCGCAGTGCGAACGGCAAAGCGGCTGTATGGGCCGGCGCTATCGATGACCTGTGGCAGCTGGGAAAGCCGGTTGGCCATGGCGGCCCGTGGGTGGACGCAAACGTTCAAGCCTCTGTGCCGAGCGATCCTTATCTATTCTGGGGTTTCGATCGTCGGAAACTCACGGTACGCGCGTCTGCGGCGGTCAATATCCAAGTCGAAGTGGATATTACTGGCGAGGGTCTGTGGGTGCCGCACTGCACGGTCAACACGGCCGAGAGAGAATCGGCCCATTATGTTTTTCCTGACGCCATGCAGGCGCGCTGGATTCGTTTCATCGCCGATAAAAACTGCGTGGCAACCGCCACGCTCGAATACAAATGAGTAAAACCATTATCTATTGGTCACTCGTAAGCGCGCTACTCCTTACGAGTTCTCTGCCGCTGAAGGCTGCCGAGACTTTCCGTGAGCGCATCTCTTTCGATGCGGACTGGCGTTTCGAAAAAGACGATCCGTCCGGTGTCGGCGAATCGCTCGATTACGCGACGCTGAAGCCTTGGTTATTGCCCACCGCGAACCACTTACTCGGTGCGTTTCAACCTGTGGCCCAACGACCCTCGGGAGCCGAGCCGGGCGGCGACGTTTCCTATGTCCGACCCGATTTCGACGATTCGGCATGGCGAAAGATTAATCTGCCTCACGACTGGGCGATCGAAGGACCGTTTAGTTATAAGTTGCCGGGTGAAACCGGTAAACTGCCCTGGACAGGCGTAGGCTGGTATCGGAAGACGTTCACAGTCCCCGCGACGGACGCTGGTCGCCGGCTATATCTAGATCTAGACGGAGCCATGGCCTATGCCAGCGTATGGCTGAACGGGAAGTTCGTGGGTGGTTGGCCATACGGCTATGCTTCGTGGCGCGTCGATCTTACTCCGTATGCCAAGCCGGGCGCGGAAAACGTGCTCGCCATTCGTCTTCACAATCCGCCGGACTCGTCGCGTTGGTATCCTGGCAGCGGGATCTATCGGCATGTTTGGCTCGTGAAAACAGCGCCGATCCACGTCGAGCAGTGGGGCGTGCGCATTCTCACCCCGCAGGTTTCCGCGAAGGAAACTGAGGTGTATATTGAGACCACATTCCGCAATCATACGGACGCGCCGGCAAAGGTGGAAGTGGCGTCGAAAATTTTCGCGTTGGACGCAAACGGCATTCGGCTTGAGCCTGCGATCGCCGCAGGATTACCCATTGCGAACGTGAGCGTGGTGGAGCCCGGTCGGACCGGACTGGTCGCACAACCCCTCACAATCGTGCAGCCAAAATTTTGGAGTGTGGCGGCACCTCACCGTTACGTTGCGGTGACCACTGTTACTCAAGGGGGATTGACCCTCGATGTCGTGGAGACGCCGTTTGGCGTCCGCACATTCGAATTCACCGCCGACCGCGGTTTCATGCTCAATGGGAAACACCTGCCGCTCCAAGGCGTGTGTCTTCATCATGATCTGGGCGCTCTCGGCGCTGCGATCAACGAACGGGCAATGGAGCGTCAGCTCCAAATCCTCAAGGAGATGGGCTGTAATGCTATTCGCACCAGCCATAATCCTCCCGCCCCTGAATTTCTCGATCTTTGCGACCGGCTCGGCTTCCTCGTGATGGACGAGATTTTTGACTGCTGGAAAAACGGGAAAAAGCGCAACGACTATAACGTTCTTTTCCGCGACTGGCATGAAGCGGACCTGCGCGCGTTGATCCGGCGCGATCGCAATCACCCCAGTGTAGTACTCTGGAGTCTCGGCAACGAAGTTTACGAGCAGCGGATATCCGACGGCTGGCAGGTCGCCGCGCATCTGGCGGGTTTAGTGCGGCAAGAAGATAGGACGCGCCCAGTCACGGCGGGCCTGCATCGGTTGCCCTCTTATTATAATGGATTCCAGGCGGTGTTGGATGTCATGGGTTTCAACTACAAACCCAACGAATACCTCAAGTTCAGAAAAGCTAATCCGCACGTCCCCGTTTTATCCAGCGAGTCGACCTCAACTATCAGTTCTCGCGGTGAATATTTTTTCCCGATTGGGGACATCAAGAAAAGCCAGGTGAACTTCCAAGTAAGTTCCTACGATCTCACGGCGACATCATGGTCGTCCCCAGCTGAAGCCGAGTTTCTCGGCTTAGACCGGGCGCCCTTTGTCGCGGGGGAATTTGTGTGGACAGGGTTCGATTATCTCGGTGAGCCCTGGCCGTATGGCGGCGATTCGGCGGTGCTCCTTAACTTCACCGACCCCGAAGAAATTGCCCGACATGCCCGGGAGTTCGAGGAGCGTGGCAAGCTCCGAGTGCCATCGCGCAGTTCCTATTTTGGGATCATCGATCTGGCGGGCTTTAAGAAAGATCGGTTTTATCTTTATCAATCCCGTTGGCGCCCTGACTTGCCCATGGCGCACATCTTGCCGCACTGGACTTGGCCGGAGCGAGTAGGGCAACTAACCCCGGTGCATGTCTACACTTCGGGCGATGAGGCTGAGCTGTTTTTGAACGGCCGGTCGCTTGGACGCAAAAAACGCGGAGCGGAAGAATATCGCCTGCGCTGGGATGACGTTGTGTACACGCCCGGCGAACTGCGCGTCGTGACGTTCAAAGGAGGCGCGGAATGGGCTACGGAGGTCACGCGCACGGCAGGAGATCCCGCTAAACTCATGATGACAGCGGATCGATCTGTACTGAACGCGAGTGGATCCGATCTGGCCTTCATCACGGCGCGCGTCGAAGACGCATCGGGGACTCTTGTCCCCCGCGCTAGCCATCGGATAAAATTTGAAGTGACCGGCCCCGCGGATCTTATCGCAACCGATAATGGGGATCCGACGAGCTTCGAGTCGTTCCAGTCGGCCGAGCGTGCGGCGTTCAACGGTTTGGCGTTGGCGATCATCCGTCCTCATCCGGGTGCAGGCGGCACCATCGCAGTGCGCGCCACAAGCGGCGGTCTAGCCAATGCCGAAGTGAAACTTACCCGTGGCCCTCAGTGAAGAGCGGGCTTGCTCGCCCCTTGGGATACGTCGAGCAACGTCGTAGCCCCACGGAGTTCCGTGGCGTTCATTTCATGCGATCAATGCTTGGGATCGCCTATGCTCGCCACCATCAGCCGCACTCCGTGAACTTTTAGCAGTTCCGCGATTTTTGGCGGAGGCGCGACGTCGGTAACGATCGTATCGATACGCTTCGGGTGCATCGTCACGCATGGCGCAGTTCTCTCCCATTTCGAGCCATCCAGGAGCAGGACGACTCGCCGGGTCTTCTCCATCATCGCGCGTTTTGCTTCGATCTCCAACGGGTTGGGATCCACTGGGCCCCTTGCCGGGTCGAAGCCCGTCGCGCCGATAAAACACACGGCGCTTTCCATCTGCGCCAGCCGTCGCACCGCATCCGGTCCGCACAGATTGCCCGACACCGCGCTCAGCCATCCGCCCGGCATCGCCACCGGCAAGCTCGGACGCTCCTCCCGCAGCCGTGCCGCCAAGGGCAGGCTGTTGGTGATGATCGAGACTCGGGCCGCGGGCAGGAAAGAGATGGCTGCCGCTACCGTCGTGCCGCCTTCCATCGCGACGACGTCCCCGGAATGCACGAATTGTGCAACCGCTCGTTCCGCGATCCGCTGCTTTATCGTTTCGGCAGCCACTTTTTTTTCTTCAAAACCGGCTTCACCGGGTGCGCCGCCTCGTGCCTGTGCGCCGCCGCGTACTCGGCTCAATAGGCCTTGCTCCTCCAGCTCCCGCAGGTCGCGCCACACGGTCATCGCTGTGACCCCGAGAGTTTCCTGCAACCATCCGGACGTCACGGCGCCGTGCGTTCGCAAGAGCGCCATGATGCGCTGCTGTCGAATCGTGTTCATGCATGCATGTTATAAAGCTCCCATTGTGTTACAAAATGTTAATTACATCGCTCGGAGCCTCCGCAGTCCCACCTTGGGGCCATGGATTTTTTTCTCGGCATTGACGGCGGTGGCACACGCACCCGTGCCGTCCTCGTGGATGCTCACGGAGTCATCCATGGCGAAGGGGTCGCCGGCCCGGCTAATTACCACAATGTCGGGCTTCCCGCAGCCAGTGCAGCGCTACACGCCGCTACCTCTCGTGCGTGGAATGCCGCAGGGCGCGCATTTGCTCCTGCGGCGGCTTGTTTCGCGGGGCTTGCCGGAGTGAAATCTGCCAGCGACATCGCCCAGTTGACCTCCGCTGCCGAGACCGCCGGTTTGGCGCCGGCAGGGTGTGTTACCGTTACGAACGATCTTCACAACGCGCTCGCCGGGGGACTCGTCGGCAATCCCGGCATCTCCCTTATAGCCGGCACCGGAAGTAACTGTTTAGGTCGGGACATCGAGGGTTCGATGTTTATGTGTGGCGGTTGGGGCTGGCTCCTCGACGATGAAGGCGGCGCCGTTGGTCTTGCGCTCGCCGGTCTTCGGGCTGCGGCGCGGGCTGCGGACGGACGCGGTCCAGCCACGGCACTTCTTCAGGCTGCGTACGCGTTTTTCGGACTGAGCGAGGCCAACGAAATTCTCGGGCGACTCTACGCGCCCCCGATCACTCCCGACCAACTCGCGCCGTTCGCTCAGGTTGTCACCAGACTCGCGGCAGAGCGGGACGCCAAGGCCGAGGCGATCATCGATGAAGGCGCCGCAGCACTCGCTGCACTTGTGGCGGGCACTGCCAAGAAACTATCGTTTCCCGAGGGACCCGCGGTGGTGTTACTCGGCAGCTGCGCACGTTCCGGGGCGCCGTATCAACCTCGTATCGAGAAAGCCATTCGCGCTGCCGTCCCGCGCGCCCGACTTGTCGAACCCGCGTATGAACCTGTCTACGGCGCGGCATTCAATGTTTTGCGGGCCGCCGGTAAAAAACTCCCGTCCCTCCTCCACATTCCTCCACAATGACTATGTCCCCGCTGCTTACCATCGCCCCAGACGACCTCCTGGTGCGCTACTCTTTGGATTCTTCCCGCCTCGGACAACGTCCGACCGTACAACGTCGCCTCGCTGATTTGCGCGGATCTTTTGCCGACGTCGCAGAATATGAGGCAGCATTAGCCGCGGGTAATCCGGTGGTTTACGAAGTCTCTTCGGTCGAGCCCGCTTCTGGCGACGGACAGCTCCACTATGGTCTAGGCGTTCTTCAGCCTGGGCGTATTGGCGGCGAGTATTATCTCACGAAAGGACATCTCCATTCGCACCGCCCGGCAGCCGAGATTTATATTGGGCTGAAAGGGGAGGGGGCGATGGTCCTAGAAGACGAAGCCACGGGTGAGGTGCGGCTGGTTCCCTTGGTTGCTCACTCGGCGGTGTATGTGCCCGGCCACACCGCGCATCGCACCGTGAACACCGGTGCGGTCCCGCTCGTTTATCTGGGCATCTATCCTAGTAACGCCGGACACGACTACAGTACGATCGCGGCACGAAATTTTCGCCACGTCGTCATCGCGACGGCCTCGGGTCCAGTGCTCGTCGAGCGCCAAGCCCACCTCGCCTCTCTCTTGAAATCATGAACTACGTTACCAAACCCATTCCGGCCGAAAAGCCTCCTGTCGATTTTGTCACTCGTCCGTGGGGCGCGTTCAAGCAGTACGCATTCAATCAAGAAACGACTGTGTCGCTTATGAGCGTGCTGCCGGGCCAACGTCTCTCGCTGCAATCGCACACCGGACGCGCCGAACTGTGGATCGTGCTCGATGATGGCGCTGTCGTGCAGGTTGGGGACAGCATTAACACGCATCGCGCCGGTGACGAAATCTGGATCCCCGCCAACGCGAAACATCGCCTTTCGGGCCCGCCCGCCGGGGCAGATGCGCGGCCAGTCCGTGTGCTCGAAATCGCCTTCGGCAACTGGCAGCAAGCCGACATCACTCGCTACGAAGATGATTTTCAACGCCCTGCGCAGGGAGAATAGAATGACCACTCCCACCTATAACAAATTTCCCGTTGTCCCGGTCCTAGCCGCCTACGCTTCTCAATGCTGGAGCGGTTGGGAAGAAATTATTCCGACCTTGGCCGCTTCGATCGATTCGTTGAAGGGGAAAGGCCGTTCACGCATCGTCGTAGCCGTCGAATGTTATACGGGAGTCCGGGACGATCATCTACGAACGCTGTTAGCGGGAGCTTTGTCCGTCGATGTCGCCATCGATGCCAAATCCTTGTTCAAACCGACTGAGGAGATTGAGCAGCTCGCGGCTCCGTTTCTCGGTGGAGAGGACCCGGTTTTCGGTTTCATGACCGGGCTGATGATCGAGGATTTCTTGGATACTCAGCGCGTAAAGGACGCCTCGACCTCCATCGAAAAACGAGCCAGCGGCGTTGTCCTAGTCGTAGGGCCCGGCGCCTCCCAGGTGTTTCCTGCCGACCTGCTACTCTACGCCGACATGCCGCGTTGGGAGGGACAGCTCCGCCAGAGACGGGGAGAAGCCGACAATCTGGGCGTTCGTAATCGCGGGTTAAAGGCCTCTCTCCAATACAAGCGGTCTTTTTTCGTAGATTGGCGCGTGTGCGACCGGATCAAGACAAAGACCCTGTCCCGATGGGATTTTTTGCTCGATACGACCGACAATGCCGCGCCCAAGCTCATCACGGGCACGGCCCATGCGGCAGCACTGCTCCATGCTGTCACCGGTCCTTTTCGCGTCGTTCCCTTTTTCGATCCCGGCCCGTGGGGAGGACAATGGCTGCGTCAAAAGATCGGATTGCCCGAAGGTCCGCCAAACTATGCGTGGGGATTCGACTGCGTCCCAGAGGAGAACTCGCTCCTGTTGGAGTTTGGCGAAACTCGCGTAGAAATTCCGTCCATCAACCTCGTCTTTGCTCAGCCCGCGCTCCTACTTGGGGAAGCGGTTTATCGGCAATTCGGAGCGGAGTTTCCTATCCGCTTCGATTTCTTGGATACCATCCAAGGCGGTAACCTGTCTTTCCAAGTACATCCATTAGCCGAATACGCACGGGAACACTTCGGCATCTCCTACACCCAGGACGAGAGCTACTATATCTTGGATGCCGAGCCTGGTGCGGTCGTTTACCTAGGCGCAAAAGACGGTGTTCAACCGGAAGCGGTGCTAGCCGACTTGAAAGCCGCACAGCGGGGCGAAAAACTTTTCGACGACCAGAAATTCGCGGCCCGATTCCCCGCGAAAAAGCACGATCACTTTCTGATTCCTGCTGGCACCCTCCATTGTTCGGGGGCGGGCTCTGTCGTGCTCGAAATTAGCGCCACCCCTTATATTTTCACGTTCAAACTTTGGGATTGGGCGCGGCTCGGCCTCGACGGTCTGCCCCGCCCGGTCAACATCGAGCGCGGGCAATCGGTTATCCAGTGGGATCGAAACGAAGACTACGCTCGGCGTCATCTGGTCAATCAAATCGAGGTGATCGAGCGCGGCGATGGATGGCACGAAGAACGTACCGGTCTGCATACGTCCCAATTTATCGAAACCCGCCGCCATTGGTTCTCCGTTCCTGTTCGGCATCGTCGCACGAGCAGTGTGGACGTACTCAATCTAGTCGAAGGCGAGGCAGTCGTGGTAGAAAGTCCGGAGAGTCGCTTCGCACCGGTGGAGATTCACTACGCGGAGACGTTCATCCTGCCCGCTGCCGCTGGGGACTACATTATCCGTCCGTTGGTCGCCGGCGCGCACTGCGCAACAGTAAAGGCCTTCGTGCGAGTGAAGGACTGAGTTGCGCGAGCTCGCCACAGAAGTGGGCGAAGAAGGACTACCGTCGGCGTAAGCACGTAAGCAGGCGTGCTAGGGTGCGTTCACTGTGAACGCGTGAGCGACGATTTCCCCGGGGCCTCGTGATTGCGCTCCACTCCACTCGATCCGAACCTGTGTCCCGCCATCGCCTATGACCCCGCATAAGTCCAAACTGTCCCCCGCCAGGAAACGCGCCGTGGCTGTACGGCCCGCCTTTGACAGAGCTGTTTTTGCCGAGCGCTGCGGCTTGAAACACGGGAAAGCCTGGCCGCCGTTTTTCGCGTATGGGTTGTGACGACCGTCGTCGATGGCGAGCATGCGCGCGCTCTCGCTAAGGGCACAGAGATTGCGCACGTTATTTTCGACCATGAAATCGGAGGGTGCGCGACGCTCGTCGGCGACGCCGCCGCAGGGGGGCGAGGCTGCCGTCATCGACGATCCAAGAAACCGAGCTGGCGAACTGGCCTACCGTCGCCGCTTCGCGCTCGTGCGGAAGCGGCCACCGCGATCTTCGACTACATCGAGGGCTTCTATAACCGCACGCGCCTTCACTCGGCGCTCGGTTACTAAGCCCTCTCGGGTTACGAATTTTTACTCAGCTAACTAAGCCGCAACACGCTCAACGCCTGTCTGTTTCATCCGGGCAAACCAACCCACAACGTTTTCTGCTTGAAGGCTTCAGCAAATGATAGCGCGTCGAGCCTTCTTCTTTTGCCGGGCCGAACCGTTGTCTCCGTCAAATCAGAGCAACCTCAGTTAAGTCGCGTCCCATGCCGGAGGGTGATCCTTATTTCCAGCACGTCGTAGAGAGCGTGGATAATATGCTGAGTCATGTAACTGGGCGGACGGCGATTAGGGTTTTCCGGTTGAGGAGGGAGCGCAAGCGCCGCAGCCGTTGACGAAGAAGTCGTTGCCCTTGTCGTCGACAAGGATGAACGCGGGGAAGTCTTCCACCTCGATTTTCCAGACCGCTTCCATGCCGAGTTCGGGGTACTCGAGCTGCTCGACTTTCTTAATGTTCTCTTTGGCGAGAATCGCAGCGGGGCCGCCGATACTGCCAAGGTAGAAGCCTCCATGTTTCTTACATGCGTTGGTGACGGCGGCGCTGCGGTTGCCTTTGGCGAGCATGACCATCGAGCCGCCGAGCGATTGAAAGAGATCGACGTAGCTGTCCATGCGTCCAGCCGTAGTCGGGCCGAAACTACCGGAGGCGTAACCGGCGGGGGTTTTGGCCGGGCCCGCGTAGTAGACGGGGTGCTGCTTGAAGTACTCGGGCAGGCCTTGGCCGGAATCGATGCGCTCCTTGAGTTTGGCGTGAGCGATGTCGCGGGCCACGACGAGCGGGCCGTTGAGCAGCACGCGCGTGGTCACCGGGTGGCGGCTGAGCGCGGCGCGGATGGCGTCCATGGGCTGGTTGAGGTCGATGCGGACGACGGTGTTATCCTTGAACGTGCGTTCGCTGTCGGGGATGAGGCAGCCGGGATTGGTTTCGAGTTTTTCCAGGAAGATGCCGTCTTTGGTGATCTTGGCTTTGATGTTGCGGTCGGCGGAGCAGGAGACACCGAGCGCAACTGGGAGCGAAGCGCCGTGGCGGGGGAGGCGGATGACGCGGACATCGAGAGCGAAATATTTGCCGCCGAACTGCGCGCCGATGCCGGTCTTGCGGGCGATCTCGAGGATTTTGCCTTCCCATTCGATGTCGCGGAAGGCCTGGCCGTGTTCGTTACCTTGGGCCGGAAGCGCGTCGTAGTATTTTGCCGAGGCGAGTTTTAGCGTTTTCATGCACTGCTCGGCGCTGGTGCCGCCGATGACGAGTGCGAGATGATAAGGCGGGCAGGCGGAGGTACCGAGGTAGCCGAGTTTGTCGACGACGAATTTCTCCAAGCCCGTTGGCGTGAGGAGCGCGCGCGTTTCCTGGAACAGAAACATCTTGTTCGCGGAGCCGCCGCCTTTGGCGACGAAAAGGAATTCGTACTTCGCGCCCTCGGTCGCCATCAGGTCGATCTGGGCGGGGAGATTGGTGCCGGTGTTGATCTCGCGCCACATGTCGAGCGGCGCGTTTTGAGAATAGCGGAGATTTTCTTTCGTATAGGTTTCGTAGATGCCGCGGGAAATCCATTCGGCGTCGTTGGCGCCGGTCCAGACTTGCTGGCCTTTTTTGCCGAGGACGGAGGCGGTGCCGGTGTCCTGACAGAATGGTAAAATACCGTCTGCGGCGACTTCAGCGTTTTTCAGGAGCGTGAGCGCGACGTAGCGGTCGTTGGCCGAGGCTTCCGGGTCCTCGAGGATGGCAGCGACTTGGGCGAGGTGTTTGGGACGGAGGAAAAAGGAGCAGTCGTGCATGGCTTGCTGGGCGAGGAAAGCCAGTGCCTCGGGCGCGACCCTAAGGATTTCTTTCTCTTCGAAGGTTGCCGTGGAGACCCCTTCCTTGGAGAGGAGGCGATAGTCGGTGGTATCTTCGCCGAGCGGAAATGGGTCTTGGTAGAAGAAGGCAGGCGTGGGCATGAAGGTGAGCGTAGAGGAAATTTCTGGCCGGGGGCGCGCGAAATTCGCGGCTTCAGGGCTGGAATTAGCCGGGGTTGACAAAGCGTTAAGCGGGCTTTGCCGCGTCGTCATCTCAGACGCGGACGTTGGATTGCTCAGGCGTTTTTTGCCAGCCAGCGGCCCAGGGATTTTTTCAAGAGCTGGCGCGCGCGGTAGATGCGGGTCTCCACGGCTTTGGCGGAAGCGCCGACGATCTCGCCGATCTCGGCGTGGGACTTTTCCTCGTACTCGAAAAGGACCACGGCTTCGCGCATGTCTTCGGGAAGCGAGGCGATGGCATTACGGACGGCGATGGCTCGTTCGTCGCGTTCGCTGGAAGCGCGGGGATGTTCGGACGTATCGATGGGTTCAGGGACTTCGTCTAGCGGCGCGGTAGGGCGGCGAACGAGGCGGCGGGCGCGGTCGCGGGCGAGGTTGAGCGCGATCTGGAAAAGCCAGGTGGAGAAGCGCGCTTCGGGGCGGAAGCGGGCGCGGTGTTGATAGACGCGGACGAAGGTTTCTTGGGAGAGATCGAGCGCGTCGAATTCGCTCTGCGTATGGCGGTAGAGAAAACCGCGCAGAGGGATTTGCCAGCGCAGCATGAGCCTATCCAGGGCGGAGTCGTCTCCACGCTGGAGGGCGAGCATGTCGTCGGTGTCCTGCCCGACGGGCGAGGCGACCGTCATTTCGTCGCGGGGTAAATAGGCGCGTTGGCTGCGGTGATTTTGGGGCCGACCATTTCTAGGTAACGGCGGCCTTGGTCGGGCGGCATCTGGGCGGCGATAGCCTCGAGATGTTTTCGGGTTGCTGCAGCGCATTCTCGGTTGAGCGCTTCGAAGGCGGCGAGTGCGGCGAGATAGTCGGCGCTGTCGCGACTGTGCTTTTTTTCCAGGTCGGCGAGACGCTTTTTTTCAGTGGAGAGTTTGCTGCAATGCGTGGCGCAGACAGGACCGTAGTCGGCGCGGATTTTTTTAATGGCGGCGAGTTGTTCGTTCGAAAGGGAGAACTCGGTTTGCAGCCAGGTATTTTCGTCGGGGCAGCATTTGTGGCGCACCCATTGCGTGACACCGAAGGCGACGGCTCCGGCGAGAACGACGACAGCGAGCAGCGGAAAGAAACGCTTCATCAATGGCGGTGGACCGTGTTGGGCGCGGCGGTGATTTGGATCGGATCGATCGCGGCGGCGTGGGCGGCGGCCATGCGTTCATCGCGCGTGAGCGAGTCGTAGGCGTAGGCGGCGGCGCTGCCTCCGAAGGCGGAGAGCGCGGCGGCCCAACAGGCGGCGGCGCGAAGCGTGGAGGGAAACCGAAAAAGCCCGCCGTTCGGCGCGGGTGAGGAGGAGCGCTGGATACGGGACCAAACGCTTTCGCCGAAGTCGGCCGCGGGCTCTGGCGTGCGGGGCGGCCAACTTTTGAGAAGGCGGGAGAGTGCGCTGTCGTCGTTCATGTCAGATTATACGTCGGCGCGGTTCGAAATCCTTAGCGAATTTCAGCTGAGACGATCAATGACGCGGAGACCCGCAATTACGTTAAAATGCGCATCAAACGTAAGTACAGTGGCGTCGTTGCTGGCCGGGTGATCGAAAGCATCGGCCGCCGCACAGGCGAACTCTGCTTTCAACTGATCTGGAGTGAGACCAAGACCTGCATTGAAGAGCTCTTTGAGCTTATGGCGACGACCCATCTCGGTGAGCGCGATCTCGACCGCCTGTGTCTTAGTTTTGGCACCGGTGATCTTCATGACCCGATCCAAAACGTCCTCGTCGATGTGCATGGTCATTTTCATAATGAGGCTACGGTATGGCTGTGAAGCCATACCGTAGCCTGAAATATGGCTGACCTGCCATATTTGCGTTTTTATTCGCTTAAACGCTCTCCAGTAACTTGTAGAGGCGCTTCACCATAGCTGTGGAATCTTCGAGCAGTCCGGCGCTGATAAGTGCGTTATCCAAGATTTGCTCGGCGACGAGTTGAGCTTTTTCAGGCGAGCTGGTGCGCGTTTCGGCGAGACGTTTGATAACGGCGTGGCGCGGGTTGATTTCGAGGCTGACCTTCACCGGGGCATCCGCGCCCTCTTTGTTCATGGCTTTCATCATGCGACGCAAGTGAGGGGACATGAACTTGTCGGCATTGGTCGCGAGGGCGGGCGAATCGACGAGACGATCGCTGGCTTTCACTTCCGTGATGCGGTCGCCGAGGGTGGTCTTGATCCACTCCGAGAGGTCTTTGATTTCAGATTCGCTGAGCGCGCCCTCTGCTTTCGGAAGGTCGGAAAGTTTGACGTCGCCGTGATCGGCGGCGGTGAGTTTTTTGCCGTCAAACTCACGGACGTTGTTCATGACGTATTCGTCGACCGGTTCGTAGCAGAAGAGCACCTCGATGTTGCGGGCCTTAAAGCCTTCGAGATACGGGCCGCTTTCGATGGCGGCGCGGCTTGGCCCGATGAGGTAATAAATTTCCTTCTGTTCGCTCTGCATGCGCGCGACGTACTCGGTGAGCGATGCGGTTTTACCTTTCTCGGTGAGTGAAGACTCGTAGCGGAGGAGCTTTGTGAGCGATTCTTTGTGTGTGTGATCGAGAGCTGCGCCTTCTTTGAGGAAGATACCGAATTCGGCGTAGAATTCGTTGTAGGCTGCAGCGCGATTGGTGGCCTCTTCTTCGAGGAATTTCAGGAAGCGCTTCGTGATAACTTTGTTGAGCTTCTCGA
>WUUC01064053.1_pt1 | contig 15269 bp, 22 predicted proteins | sample 6278441 | NCBI WGS metagenome assembly WUUC01 (sample SAMN13675441, study PRJNA597444) | soil metagenome | isolation source: soil | place: USA: Washington | collected 2017-10
CTCTGCTGGTTCGTCTGGCTGACGCCGTGTTCGTCTGGAAGCGCACGGAGCCGGTTCGGCTCTACCTGTTCGGCATCCTCGCCGCGGTGGTCGTGCTGCTGGCCGTGGTCGGGGCGATCACCCAGGACGTGGCCGCCGCCCTCACTGGCCTGGTGGCCGCGGTCCTGGTGGCCGTGCCGGGCGCCGCGGCGGCCCGGGCGTCGGTCGTATCCCCCGCGCGTCGCGCCCAGGAGCGGCTGGAGGATTCCGCCCGCTGGGCCGCGGCGATCCGGGCGGGAGGCCCCCAGTGAGCGAGCGCCGATCCCGGTTCCGCCGGCCGCCCGCCGTCCACCGCCGCCCGGTCGTGCCGGCGCCGGAGACCCCGGAGGAAGTCCTGGAGCGGGCCCCCGATGTTTCACGTGAAACATCGGAACGCGACGCTGAGGCGGCGGCCTGGGCCTCGCTGCGGGACCGGCCGGTCCCTGACGTCAAGCTGACCCCGGTGGAGCCGGCCGCCGTGCCGCCGCTCCGCCGGGATCAGGTCCTCAAGCTGGAGGCCGTCACGGCCCTGTGGGAGAAGCGGGTCCGACTGGAGGGCCCCGCGGACGCCACCCTCCTGTATGCGGCGCCGAAGCCTCCACCGCCGGCCCCGCGGCCCCTGCCCGACCGCAAATCTTCCGGTCCAGAGTCTCGAGTGGCAGCTGTCGGACAGGACGTTTTGCGGTCCGGGCCCGACGCCGTCCCGGAGACGCCGGTCCCGGCTCCGCCCCCTGGCCCCGGGCCCGACCAGGAGCCGGGACCGGCCCGCCGGGTCAGTGACTGGACGTCCCGGCACGACCAGCGATCGCTGGAGTTCCCGGTCCGGTCCCGGCTGTCCCGGGCGGTCCCGCTGGCCGATGTGCTGCTCGACGGCGGCCCGATCCTCGACCAGGGCACGACGCCGCCGCTGTCGGTGCGGGACGCCTCCGCGTGTGTCGGCATGGGCTGTGCCGCGGCGGCCAACGTCCTGGCCCGGCGGGCCAACATGCCCATTGCCGGCGTCCCTGACGGCTACCTCCGGGAGGACGGGGCCCGCCGGCTCTACGCCCGGGCCCAGGACCTGGACCACGTCCACGGCCACGATTACGCCGGCACATCGGTGCTGGCCGGGATGAAGGCCGGCCAGGAGGCGGGCCTATGGGCCGGCTACCTGTGGGCCCTGGGCGGCACCAAGGACATTGCCCAGGTACTGCTCCAGCTCCGACTGGCCGTGGTGGTCGGTGTTCCGTGGTCGACGTCGCTGGAGGAACCGGACCGGAACGGGATCATCCGGCCCGGCGGCGCCGACGCCGGGGGCCACGCGCTGGCCGTGGTGGGCCTGCGGCTGGGCCTCATCGGCGGCAGTGCCGGGCCCTGGTTCATCCTCCAGCAGTCCCGCGGCCCGGCGGAGGGCATGGGCGGCCGGGTCTACCTCCACCATTCCCACCTGGCCCGGCTGCTGGCCGGCGTTGGGGAGGCCGCCGTTCCGCTCCCCGCGGAGCTGCTCGGGTGACGTGCCGGCGGCGGTCCACGGGTCCCCGCCGGCATCACTGCTCCCCGTTCCATCGCGATCTGGTGGAGGGCTACCGGCTGGCCCGGGAGGCCCAGCTTGAGCGGGCCGACGCCGCGACCCATGGCTACGCCACGGAGCTGGCTGAGCACTGGCGGGACACGGAGCGTCCGCTCACGTTCCGGGCCTGGCTGCTGGGCTACCGCCAAGTGTCATGACAGGGCACCATGTTGTGTCATGACACGACGGCTGGAGTTCGCGGCGTCCGTCCGGTTCCGCGCGGTCGGCGCCAAGCGCGCGATTCAGGCGGAGCGGCGCGCGGCGATCGCGACCGGCACGCCGCGGCGCACGGTCCGCGTGGACGACGGCCTGTGGCAGGCCGCGTCCGCCCGGGCCGCGGAGCGCGGCGAGGACCTGTCCACCGTGATCCGGCGGGCCCTGGCCGCCTACGTGGCCGCGGAGGCGGCGGAGTGACCGCCCCCAGTCGCGGCTGGCGGCCCCTGCCGGAGTGCCTGGCCTGTGAGGCCCCGACCCGGCGGGTCACCTGGGCCGCGCTGGGCGGTCGGTGCTCGCGCTGCCACGCCGCCGGGGCCGCAATCACCCGGAGCGACCGGCTGGAGCTGTCAGAGTGGCAGACCCTGGCCCGCCGCCGCGGCCAGGAGGAGCGGCGGGCCGCGGCGGAGCGGGACGCCCGCCGCCGGGCCCGTCAGGAGAGGAGACAACGAAGGTGACCGAGAACCAGGGGGGCCTGTTTGACGTCCCGGAGCTGGCCGCACTGCCCAACGCCCGCCGGGTCGAGGCGGGCCTCATGTTGGCCCTGCGCAACGCCCCGCACGTGCTGGAGGCGGACGGCGGCCTGGTCGGCGGCGCCCTGGTCGCGGCCCGGGCGTTGGATGAGGCGGAGACGATCGTCAACCCCAAGGACCGCGCCTACGCCGTGACCGCGCTACTGCCGCCCTATCAGAAAGCGCTGCACGGCCTGGGCCTGCCGCTGGAGCGGTCGCCGGTCGGCGCCCCGCCGGTCCCGGTTCCGACGTCGGAAGGGTCCGCGGCTCCATCATGGCTCCGTGATGAGTTCGGCCCTAGCTGAGGCGCCGCCGCTCTGGGTTCCGCCGCGGTTCGTCACCCCGCGGGACCCGGGCCGGCGGACGGTCGGCGCGGGTGTGGCCAAGGTGGCCCGGCTGCTGAACACCCCGTTGATGCCCTGGCAACGGTATGTGGCCGACGTGCTGGGGGAGGTCGACGACCGCGACGTCCTGGTTCACCCGTTCGGGGTGATCAGTGTTCAACGGCAGGCCGGCAAGACCCAGCTCGACCTGGCCCAGAGCGTCCACCGTTGCCTCTGGAAGCCGCGGGCCCGGGTCTGGCACACGGCCCAGACCGGCCAGGACGCCGCCGAAAAATGGTGGGAGCTGGTTGAGGCCGTTCTCGAGTCCCCTCTACGGGAGCTGGTCAAGGGCAAGCCGCGGAAGTCGGCCGGCTCCCAGGCCCTGGAGTTCGTCAACGGCAGCAAGCTCCGCCCGCATCCGCCGACCCGGGACGGCATCCACGGCAAACAGGTGGACCTGTCCAACATTGATGAGGGCTGGTCCTTCGATGAGGAGCGCGGCGCGGAGCTGTTGCAGGCGATCGTGCCGGCCCAGGCCACCCGGCCCGGGGCGCAGACCATCGTCTGGTCCACCATGGGCGACGCCTCCTCGACCTGGTTTCACGACCTGGTGGACGCCGCGGAGGAGGGCACGGCCCCCGTCGACGGTGTCCCGCCGCCGGCTGGGTTCGTCTGGGGCATCCCCGACGACGTCGACCCCGACGATATTGAGGCCGTGGCCCGCTATCACCCGGCCGTGGGCCACACCCAGAGCGTGGACACCCTCCGCCGGGCCCGGGCCACCCCGAAGATGACCCGGGAGGAGTTCGCCCGGGCCTACGGGAACAAGCGGACCGGCGGGAAGACCCGGCTCATTCCGGAGCCGGCCTGGAACGCCGCCCGCACGTTCGCCGACCTGCCGGAGGGCCGGCCCGGCTACGGCGTGGGCGTCTGGGAGCCGCGGGACGGCGGGAACGTCATGGGCGCCTTGGTGGCCGCGGTGGCCGGCCCGGACGGCGTTCCCGTGGTGGAGGTCCTGGAGCACCGTCCCGGCCGGGCCTGGCTGACCGAACGGGTCAAGAACCTCAAGGGCCGGGCCGCGGTGGCCGTGGACCGCAAGGGCCCGGCTGGGCCGGTGGCCGACCAGCTTGAGCTGGCCGGCGTCGAGCTGCTTCCGCTGACCGGCACCGACAAGGCCACCGCCTGTCAGGAGTTTTGGGACGCCCTGTGCGACCGGGAGGCCCGGGAGCACGGCCCGCGGGTCCTCCACCGCGCCGAACACCCGGCCCCGGCGGAGGACGGGGAGGAGCTGGTCCCGTCCCGGCTGGACGTCGCCGTCGACGTGGCCGGCCGCCGCTTCATCGGGGAAGGCGCCTGGGTCTGGTCGGCGAAGGAATCCACCGGGGACGTGGCCGTCCTGGAGGCGGCCACGCTGGCCGTGCGGGCCCTGGCGCACGCCCCGGCCCCACTCGCCGTCGGGCGGACCATGTTCGCCTGACGAAACGGCAGAGGCCCCGCCCCCAGGGGATGGGGGGCGGGGCCTCTGGACGGTCCGGTTTACGGCCGGGGCGGGTCCTCCTCCAGTAGTTCCAGCGCGTAGCGCAGACCGGCTATCTCCGCCGCGTATACGGCGCCCAGGCCGCCGCCGAACGCCTGGAGCGGCTGGAGTTCGGCGATCCGGGCCCGGAGCCGGCGGACCGCCGGCAGGGCCGCGGGCGTGGCGTGGAACAGGATGGCGTCGGCCAGCTCCCGGTCAGTCATCGCAGCACTCCAGGTGCCGGGCCACGCCGTCTTCCTCCAGGCACTCGGAGCATTCGGAGCCGGCCCGCACGACGTAGCCGCATCCCAGCTCGCACGGCCCCAGGTCGTCGGCGCGGATGACCTCCACCCGGGCCCAGGTGACCCCGCACAGCTCGAAGGAGGCACAGACGTGCTCCCCGCCGTGGCCGGCGGTCCGGCCGCACAGGTGGCCCTCCAGGTGGCCCTCGCAGAGGTTCATGCCCGACGCGCCAGCTCTGCCTGGAGGACGTTCCGCTCTCGGTCGTTCAGCAGCGAGTAACCGTGGTCCTCGTCGTCGTGCTTGACGTTCAGCAGCGCGAACGAGGAGACACCTTCGAACGTCTCCCCGTAGCGGAGAGCTCCGAGCACCTGGAGCGACTCCGCGGGGGTGGCCCGGTACGTCCCGCTGTCGTGGGCCGGCTCGTCGTCCAGGGCGAGCTGGCCGGGCACCTGGGCGACGACCTGGAGCCGGGACTCCCGGGCCTGGGCGGCCCGGGCGAGGTCCCGGGCCAGCCCCGCGAACGCGCGGTTGCACGGCCCGCATAGCTCGAAGGAGGCCAGGCCGTCCTCGACGTCGGGGTCGGCGAACGTGGGCGTCGCGCCCCCGCACAGGAGGCACTCCGCCGGCTCCACCTGCGGCTCGACGGTGGCCTTCCGGCGGGTCACGCGGCCACCCCCAGGACGGTGCCGGCCAGCACGATTCCGGAGAACAGGACGTGTGAGGCGGCTCCGGTCATCACCGCGATCATGCCCGCGATCGCGGCCAGCAGGGCCAGGAGCTGGACGGCCCCGGCCGCGACGCGCTGCGGGGTCCGCGGGGAGAGGGTCAGGTAGGTCAAGCGTGCGCGCATGGCGGCGCCTCCTCTTCCGCCGGCCACGCCCCGGCGGGGCGTCTTGGTCGAGCGCGGCGGAACGGGGCCAGCTTATCCGTCCGGAGTGACCGGAACGTCCGACACGCCGAACGTCCGGAACGTCCGGGTGACCTTTCCGCTTCTCCGGGTGACGTTGACTTCCGCCCCGTGGGTCGACTCCTCCAGGCACTGCTCCCGGGCATCCGTGACGATGGGGACGTCCTGGCGGCGGGTCTGGACGTGAACCTGTCCCGGACCTGGGGCCCGGTCCCCTACCTGCCGCCGGCCATCGGCAACGTGGTGTTCGCCGACATTTTCGGCGCCACCCTGGACGCGCCGCTGACCCGGGCGGAGGCCATGCGGGTCCCGGCCGTAGCGCGGGCCCGGCACATCATCGCCGGCACCGTGGCCCGCATTCCGTTGCGGGCCTACCGCGGCGGCCAGGTGCTGGAGGGCACGTCCGGTCCCAATGCGGCGCCGCCGTGGATCGCCTCGACGTCGGGGGCGACCAGTCCCTATCACCGGCTGTTGTGGACCGCCGATGATCAACTGTTCTACGGCTGGTCGTGCTGGGCGCTGACCCGCGGCGCGGGCGGGGTCATCCTCAACGCCGACCGCATCCCCTGGGGTCAATGGTCGGCGGACAAGGCCGGCCGGGTATACGTGGACCGCGGGGACGGCCAGCACGCCCTGGTCAACCAGTCGACGGTGGCCCTCATCCCGGGCCCCCACGAAGGCATCCTCACGTCGGACCCGGGCACCATCCGGCACGCCGCGGACCTCCAGCGCTCCGCCGCCCAGGCCGCCAAGACCCCGGCCGCCTACCTGGGTCTCAAGCAAACCCAGGGCAACCCGCTTCCGCAGACCAGCAGCAACCCCCAGGAGACCACGGTCGAGAACACCCTGGCCGACTGGCGGGCCGCCCGGGCCGGCCTCAACGGCGGGGTGGCCTTCATCCCGCTGGGGGTGGAGCCGGTCGAGCTGGGCACGTTCTCTGAGCATCTGCTGACCGAGGGCCGTAACGCCGCCGCGGTGGACGTGGCCCGGATCGTGTCCCTGCCGGCGGACCTGCTCGACGCCGCCGGCCCGTCGAGCCTGACCTACGCCACGACCCGGGACAACGACCAGCGGGCCATTCAGTATGGCGTGGGCCTGTACCTGTCCTCCATCTCCGCGGCCCTGTCCCAGGACGGGATGACCGTGCACGGGCAGGAAGTCCGCTTCGATATCGAGGCGTGGCTGGAGGACCCGACGTCGGGTGACCCGGCGCCGTCCCGGCCCGCTGTTTCACGTGAACCATCCCCCGCCCCCGCCCCGGCTCCGGAGGTCCCCGCGTGACCCTGTCCTCACTCACCATCACCGGCGGCCAGCTCCTCCGCGCCGAACTGGCCCCGGGCGCCCCGGACGACCGGGTCCGGGAAGGTCTGCTGGTCCCATGGAATGAGGACGGCCGGACCAATCTGGGCCGCGGCTATCCGGTCCGCCCGGAGTTCGCCGCGGGCCTGGCCGGCTCCCGGGTGGTCGGCATCTACGGCCACAACCGGGAAGCGTCCGTGTCCGCCCTGCTGTCCTATGAAGTGCGGCCGGAAGGTCTGTGGGGTCGGCTGTTCGTCAACCGGACCCCGCTGGGTGACCAGCTCCTGGCCGAGATTGACGGCGGCGCCCGCCGCGGGTTGTCCGTCGAGGTCTCCGACCTGGCCCTTGATGCTGCCGGCGGCGTCGTCGGTGGCCGTTTCGACTTCATCGCGCACGTGCCTAAGGGCGCCTATGACTCCGCCTTGATCCACCCCCGGGCCCTGGCGGCGAACCTGACCACCCCCTCGATCGGAGACTCCGTGACCCTGCCCGCCCCCGCGGCCCCGGCCCCCGCGGCCGCCCCGGCCCCGGTCCTCCAGGCCAACCTGACCCCGGGCCTGCCGGCCCCGGCCCCGGCGGCCCAGCCGGCTCCCGCTCCGGCGGCTCCCGCGGCTCCGGCCGCCCCGGCCCTGGACGTCGCCCAGCTCCAGACGCTGCTGGCGTCGCTGGTTCCGGCCCAGCCGGCCCCGGCCCCCGCCCCGGCGGCTCCCGCGGCCCCGGCGGCCGGCGGGGACTTGCTCCAGCTCCTGGCCGGTCTCCAGGCCCTCCAGGGCCTCCAGCACGTGACCCCGGCGGCACCGTCCGCGGCGGCGCTGCTCCCGGGCGCCCCGCAGGCGCCGGCCCCGGCCCCGGCCGACCAGACCCTCCAGGCCGCGGACCCGATCCTGGAGGCGGCCACCCTGGCCGCCCAGCTCCACCAGGGCGGCGGCCGGGATGCCACGCTGCTGGCCGCGCTCCAGGACGTCACCGCGTCGGGTCTGCCGCTGTTTCAGGAGGGCCCGTCCCGGCTGGGCGACAAGCTCTGGGAGGGCACGAAGGACACTTCCCGCCCGTTTGTCGACCTCATGGCTAATGACCAGCTCACGGCGATGAAGTACTACGGCTGGCAGTGGACCAATCTGCCGGAGATGGAGGAGTGGGCCGGGGACAAGACCGCCATCACCGGCAACCCGGTGGACCTGGAGCAGGTCCCCTTCACCGCGAAGCGTTGCGCGGCCGGCTGGGACGTGGACCGTAAGTACAAGGATTTCAATGACGTCGAGTTTTGGCGGGAATTCTTCACCGAGCAGACCAACGCCTACCGCCGGTTGTCCAACAAGTGGGCCGCGGAGGCGCTGGTGGCCGGGGCGCTGGACGTGTCGGCGGCGGCGAACTACATCGGGGCCGGCGGCGCGACCGCCGTGCTGCCCGCCGACGCCGCGGACCTGGTTCCCACCACGGGTGTGCCGGCCGGGGCGTTGCAGATCATCAAGGCCGTGATGATCGGCAACGTGATCCTGGAGAACACTCCGCGGGTGGAACAGGTCGCGGACTACGTCCTGGTCAACGCCTTCGACTGGTTGTCGATCGTGGACGTGGCGGCGATCGACCTGCCCGCGTTCCTCAAGCTGCTGAAGGTGGACCCGGAGAAGTTCCGGACCACGACCAAGGTGCCCCGCGGTGAGGTCATCCTGGGCGCCCGTGGGGCGATGAAGTACCGCGAGCTGCCCGGGTCGGAGGGCAAGGGTTCCCCGATCCGGGTGGAGGCCCTGGACGTGGTCCGCGGCGGTGTCGACTCCGCCGTCTACGGCTACGTGGGCATTTCCCGGGAGCGGGTCGGCGGCGTCCTGTCGGTGCCGCTTGAGGTCGCGGCAGAGGGCGCGTGACCTCCCCGAATCCGGAGTTTGAGGCGCTGGTCGGCGGGCTGACCGCCGGCCAGCGGCTTGAGCTCGGTCATTGGCTGCTGGCCGCCGAGGACCTCACCGACCTGGAGCGGACGAACAAGATGCTGTCCCGGCCGCTGGACGATCAGCGCGCGGTGGAGGTGGTCGAGGCAGTGTGTGCGCTGGTCCCGACCTGGAAGGCCCGCCCGCTGTCCGGGTGGGAGGCCCATCACAAGCTGGGCGCCACGATGCTGGCCGCCCGGCTGGAACGCCGCAAGGACGCCCCCGGCGGGATGGTCGACTTCGCCGAGGGCGGGGCCGGGTACGTGTCCGGGAACTGGCCGGATGTGGCCATGCTGCTGGGGATCGGTTCCTACGCCGTGGGCCGGGTCGGATGAGCTGGGCGACCCGGCTGATTCCGGCCTGCCAGGGCGTGGCCGACGCGCTCACCGCGGCCGGGGTGCCCGCGACGCTGAACCGGACCAGCCTCCAGGTGCCCGGGGCCTGGGTCCGCCCCGACACGGTGGCCCGGTTCACCCTGCGCGGCGGCACGGCCCGGCTGTCGGTGCTGCTGGTCGTGCCCCAGGCCGGTGACCTGGAGGCCCTGGAAGACCTGATGGGCGTTCTCGAGAAGGCCCTCACCGTGATCGAACCGGACGACGACGTCGACACGTCGGTCGTCCTCCCCCACAACGGCAACGCCCTGCCGGCCTTCCGGCTGGTCGTGGATGTCAACCTGGAAGAGGAGTAGGTACGTGCCCGTCAAGAGTTACAAGGTGGGCCCCGGAACGCTGACGTTCGGCACGTCCGGGACGCTCAAGGACTTCACCGCCCAGGTCACCAAGTGTGCGGTGGAATGGTCGGAGGACGTCGCCGACGACCTGCCGACCCTGGACGGCGGCTCCCTGGAGGGGGAGGTCAGCCACCGCGCCAACCTGACCGGGACCTTTGTCCAGGACATTTCCGCCGATGGCGTCGTCGACTGGTCGTGGACGAACAAGGGCCAGCGGTTCCCGTTCTCCTACGAACCCAACAACGAGGAAGAGGCCGCCTTCGCCGGGGTGGTCCGGGTCGCCCCGCTCAACGCCGGCGGCGACGTCCGGACCCGCCCGACGTCGGACTTCACCTGGGCGTGCATCGGCGAGCCGACGCTGTCCCACGGCCTGGCCGGCTGACCGATGAGTGAGCCTGCCGGCCGGCTGCGAGTGCAGGGCGGGGCCCGGCTGCGGTCCACTCTCAAGGCGGCCGGCAGGCAGCTCGACGACCTCACCGCCCTACATAAGCGGGTGGCCGACCTGGTGGCCGTCCGGGCCCGGGTTACCGCCCCGGTCGGCCCGCCGGCCGTGCACGTCCGGGACACCATCCGGGCGTCGGGGACCAAGGCGGCGGCGATCGTGCGGGCCGGGAACAACAAGCGTTCCCGGGCCGGCGTCGGCTACGCCAAGTCCGTGCACTGGGGCCACCAGACCCGACCGGACCGCAACGGCGCCCGGGAGGTCGTCCGGGCCCGGCCGTGGATTTCCGCGGCGGCCCAGGACCTCCAGCCGCGCTGGAGCGAGCTGTACCTGACCGAGCTGGACCGAATCATCGACACCGTGGAAGGGACCACCACGCCATGACCACCCCCACCCCGTACTCAGGCCCGGCCGGCCCCGCAGAGCGCGCCATCGGCATGGCCGAGGCCGACGAGCCGGCGGCCCCGTCGCTGCGGGAGCTGGCCGCCGACGTCGACCCCGATGAGGCCCGGGAGGCCGGGCTGCCCGGCCAGGTGATCCGGGTCGTCCTGGACGACGGGACCGCCTTCGAGGTCCGCACCCTCAACAAGGACTACATCCGGTGGGACAAGACCCCGCCGGCCCGCCGCGGCAACATCAAGAACTTCCAGGACGCCCCGTTCGTGTTCGCCACCTTCCTGGCCTGGTCCGCCGCCCGCCGGCTGGACCAGACCGCGCTGACCTTCGATGAATTCGCCGACCGGGCCGACGTGGTGGAGCGGGTCCGGGCCGTCGAGGTCCCCCCTACCCAGTAGGCAGCCGGTCGCGGCTGGTGATCCGGGCCGCGCTGGCTGCCCAGCAGTCCATCACTGAGGCGGAGTCCTGGGACGACGCCACCCTCGCCACCGTGCTTGCCGAGTTGCAGGCCCGGGCCGACGCCGTAGAGGAGGCACGCCATGGCCGGTAAGGGCGCGGTCCTCGCCGTCCAAATTGTCAGTGACGCATCGGGGGCCAAGAAGGGTTTCAGCGAGGCCGAACAGGCCACCGCGTCGTTTACCGACCGGCTGGACAAGGCCAGCCTCGCCGCCGCCGGGGTGCTGACCGGGATCGCCGCGATCGCGCACGAAGCGTATGAGGCGGCGTCCGCGGCTCAGCAGTCCGCCGGGGCTGTGGAAAGCGTGTTCGGCGCCCAGGCCGCCGGGGTCAAGGCCCTCGCCGCGGAGGCCGCCGAGGCGGTCGGACTGTCCAAGAACTCGTATCAGGAGCTGGCCGCGGTCCTGGGCGCGCAGCTCAAGAACATGGGCACTTCCCAGGACCAGCTCGCCGGGCAGACCGACGAGCTGATTCGGCTGGGTTCGGACATGGCCGCCACGTTCGGCGGGACCACCGCCGATGCGGTGGCCGCGTTGTCCTCACTGCTGCGCGGGGAGCGGGACCCGATCGAGCGCTACGGCGTCGGGATCAAGGCCGCCGACGTCGAGGCGCGGCTGGCCGCCCAGGGCCTGGACGACCTGACCGGGGCGGCCCGCACCCAGGCCGAGGCCACCGCCACGTTGGCGTTGCTGACCCAGCAGACCGCATCGGTTCAGGGCGCGCACAACCGGGAGCTGGACACCGCCGCGGGGGCCGCGCAGACCGCGGCGGCCAAATACGACGACGCCAAGGCCGCCCTGGGGGAGGCGTTGCTGCCGGTCATGGTCACCGCGATGGAACTGTTTTCGGGGTTTACCGACCTGTTGACCGGCAACGAGGCGGCCGTTCAGGGCGTCGTGCTGGTCGTGGCCGGGCTGGCGGCCATGGTGCTGGCCGTGAACGCCGCGCTGCGCGTGTATGCGGCGGTGTCGGCGATCGCCACCGCCGCCCAGTGGCTGCTCAACGTCGCGTTGACCGCCAACCCGATTGGGATCGTGGTGGTCGCCGTCGCCGCGCTGGCCGCCGGGATCGCCTTCGCCGCGACCAAGGTGGAATGGCTCCGGGACCTGTTGTCCGACGCCTGGGATTGGATTCAGCGGGTCTGGGGGAAGCTGGGCGGTTTCCTGACCGGCGGCGGCGCCGATGGGTTCGGCTGGTCCGCCGCCGACCCGGGCGGGGCCGCGGTGGCCGGCGTGTTCGGTGCCGCCCCGGAGCCGGCCGCCGACTACGGCCCCCTCTATGGGGCGCCGCTGTCCGCCCCGGCCGGCGGAGGGTCTACCGCCGGCCGGGGCCTGGACGTCGCCCCGTCCACGACGATCAACATCACCGTGACCGGGGCGTTGGATCCGGTCGCGGTGGGCCGTCAGCTCCGCCGGATGCTGGCCGACACCGAGTCGCTGGCCGGTCGGGTGGTTGCGGTGACCCGCCGATGAGCGGCGGCTGGAAGCCGACCGCCCGGGTCTACCTGGGCGGGGTGCTGGTCGCGTTGGGGCCCGACGTGGACGGGTCGATCGACCCGCACGCCCCGGTGGGCATTGACACGGTGTGGGCCGACTGGGGGCGGGAGCGGGCGATCGAGAATCCCGATTCTCCGGCCGGTGGGTTGACGCTGCTGGTTCCCGACCCGAGCTGGGTCGCGGCCCGGGAGAAGACCCTCATCGGCACGTCGGTGGGCCTGTCCTACGTCTATCCGGACGGGTCCGCCGAATGGTTCTACTTCCGCGGGAAGATCGCCGGGGCCCGGCTGACCCGTCAGCGGGTCAAGGCCGGCGGGGCCTGGGTCGACGGGGTCCGACTGGAGTGCACCCTGGCGTCGGACCTCAACGAGCTCGCCAACCGGATGGTGTCTGGGACGTGGGCGTCGGAGAGCATTCCCGCCCTGCGGTCCCGGCTGCTGACCCTGGCCTCCCCGCTGCTCACCGACATTCAGACGTCGACGTTTTGGCATCCCGAGGCCGCCGTGATCGACCGGACCGTCGACGATGTGTCGGTGCTGGACCTGTTGTATGAGCTGTTCGAGCAGGGCGCCGCCCGGATGGTGTACGACCCGCACGCCCGCACCGTCCAGCCGTCCCGCCGGCACTGGTATGACCTGCCCAACGCGCTGCGGCTGACCGAGGTCGGCGGCCAGATCACCGTCCGCCCGATCACCCCGACCGTGCCGTTCACCTGGTCGGCGGTCACCGTCCCGGCCGGCTATCTGGCCGACTTCGCCGACGAGCCGCTCCAGCGGGACCTCGCGTCGGGGGTGACCCGGGTTCAGACCCACGTCCGCCGGCCGGAGGGCGGCGGCGTTCCGGACTACTGGTTCGTCGCCCCGGTGCCGGGCGCCGATGAGGTGTCCTACGGCATTCGCGCAATGAAGGTCACGTCGATCATGTATTCGGTGTCCTGGGGCCAGGAGGTGGGCGAGAAGTTCGCCGAATACGCCGGCCGGGAGGGCAATACCTGGCGGTTGCCGCCGCTGGTCTGGGACACCGGCCGGACCGACGGTTTCGATGACGTCGTCCAGGCGTTCACCTTCCTGCGCGGCTACGAAACGTATGCGCTGGTGGCGTTGACCGGGTCCTGGCTGCCCGCGGTTGGGGTCCGGCCGCTGTTCGGCATCATCGGCGGCCGGATCACCTATACCGGCGGCCGGTGGATCACCGAATCCCAGACGGTGCCGGTCGGCCTGGGTCAGACCCAGACCGCGCTCCGCTGGTCGGAGTTCACCACGGACCCGGCCAAGACCTGGGCCGACGTCGATCCGGCGTTGACCTGGGCGGATTTGGCCTACATCGGGCGTGGCCACGGCATGACCGCCGACGCCCCCCGCTGACCTACTCTCGAGAACTGGACGACCACCCATGGCCATGCTGGAAACGCCTGTCTACGGCTTCAAGTATCCGGACAATCTGCATTCGATCGCGGCGTCGCTGTCCGCGCTCCAGGAGAACGCGGAGACGATGGAGGCCGGTCTGTTGGCCGCCGGGGTGCCGCCGCCGGAGGTCGCCGACCTGACCGCGTTGACGGCCCGGGTCGGCGCGGCAGAGACCGATGTCGACGCCCTCCAGGCCGCGGTTACCGCGTTGCAGGGCGGCCCCGGATACGACTCCGGAACGGTCTACCTGACGATGGTGTCCCCGTTCACCACGATCGGCGGCACCGACCCGCGGCGGCTCAACGTCCGGCGGGTCGGCAAGCTGGTGATCGCCCAGGGCATCGTCAACCGGACGACCGGGACGTCCCTGGGGAAGTTCGCTGACCTTCCGGCGGGCATGGCCCCGGTGGCCACGGCGTCGGGGGTGGCCACGGCGTCGGGCCAGTCGGTCGCCGAGATTTACGCCAACCCCGCCGGCACGTTGACCGTCAACGCCAACGTGACCACCGGACTCGGCATGATCTTCCAGCTCTCCTGGTTCGTGGCATGACCCCGCTGGACGCCGCCCCCTATGTGCTGCTGGGTCTGCTGGCCCTGGTCTGTCTGCTGGTCGTGGGCATGGCCTGGCTGACCCGCGACGATGACGACAAGGCCGACCGATGACCCCGCCAGACCGCAAAACGTCCCGTCCGACAGCTGGAGCTCCCGCCCCCGGACCGGAAGATTTCCTGTCCGGCACCTATCCGGAGCACCTGGCCGGGGAGCCGGCGGACGCCCCCATCGACGCCCCAACCGACCTGATCGAGGCATGGCGGAGCTTCGAGGACGGCGAGCGCCAGCTCCTGGAGGGTGAGGGCCCGCTGTTCGCCGCCGGCTCCTGGCGGCCGGCCCCCGCGATCGCCCGACTATTCGCCGAGGCCGACACCGCCAACCCCCGCCGGGACAAGCGCTCCGATGGGGTGGTCGGCGACCTGCGCCACCAGGCCCGCAAGTCGGGGCACAACCCCGACGGCCGCGGCGTCGTGGTGGCCGGAGACGTCGACGTCGACGGCCTGGACATGGCCGGCGCCGTCGAGCGGGCCCGCCAGGCCGTCCTGGCCGGCCGGCTGCCCCAGCTCGCCGGGGGGTTCATCATCTACGCCGCCCGGATCACTTCCCCGGACTTCACTCGCTGGCTGTCCTACGAAGGCGACAACCCGCACGTCACTCACGGCCACTTCGAGACGGCCCACGACCCGGAGAGGGCCGATGACAGCCGACCGTGGAACATCTGGACCCCGCCCGGGCCCGCTCCGGCCGGTCCCGCCCCCGCCGCCGCGGGCGGGGACCTCCGCGGGCGGGCCGCCGCCCTCCGCGGCGAGGAAGGCGCCCAGGGCCCCCGGGTGGCCGCCCTCCAGGGCTGGCTCCGCCGGTTCGCTCCCGCCTACGCCGGCCAGCTCGCCGCGGACGGCGTCTGGGGGCCCCGCACCTCTGCCGCCGTCCGGGAGTTCGGCCGCCGCGCCGGAGTCGTCTCCGCCGATGGCCGCAACATCGGCCCCCAGCTCGCCCGTCAGCTCCTCCGCTACGGCTTCCGCGGCTGAATCACAGTCCGGCCACGGCGCGGCGACACCCGTCCCGCCGGCCCCGCCCGTAACGCCGCCCGGCCCGGGTACTGCCGATGAGGCAGACGCCCGGGTCCGGCGGCCCCTTCCCCGTCCGCCGGCCCCGGGCCGGCCCAGTCCTCCTGGAGCCTCCGACGTGTCCCGCCGTGCCTCTGACCGCTGGGCGACGCCCTGGGTTGTGGTGGTCCTCATCCTGGCCGGCACGGTGGTCGTGCTGGCCGTGCTGGGCGCCGTCAC
>WUUC01058465.1_pt1 | contig 15266 bp, 13 predicted proteins | sample 6278441 | NCBI WGS metagenome assembly WUUC01 (sample SAMN13675441, study PRJNA597444) | soil metagenome | isolation source: soil | place: USA: Washington | collected 2017-10
GGAAATCAATGACCGCACGACTCGCAAGGACGGTCAGTAGCCTGCTCGCGGCGGCCGTCGCCGTCAGCTGTACGAGCTACTTCGAGATCCCGATCGAAACGCCGATCCGTCCCAAGCTCGATGTGTCCGCGTTCCAGCGCGTGCTCGTCGCCGGGTTCATCTCGGGCGGCAGCGAGGATGTGGATGCGAACCTCGAGACGGTGCGGCTCCTGCGAAGCCAGCTGCGAACCAAGTCCGAGCTGCGCGTGATCGATGCCGACGTGCTGCCGCTGATGGAAGTGGCGACCGAGGCACCGGAGAACGGCAACGGGAACGGCGACAGCACGGCAGAGGACGCGACCGACGCGCAGCTGGCGCCCGGTGTGATCAAGGAAGAAAAGGATCTCGAGCCCTACGAGCACGTGTTCGCGAACGTCGAGTACTGGAAACGAATCGGCGAGGAGTACCAAAGCCCGCTAATCGTGACCGGTACCGTCATGTTCACGCCACACCAGCGCTCCGGGTTCGTCCAGCGCGAGCAGGAAGTGTACGATTCGTTTGGCCGCCGTCGCGTGGTGCCGATCCGCACCTACATGGAGCGGAAAGGATTCATCCTCAAGCCGAAGTTCGTCTTCATCGATGGCCGCACCGGCACGACGCTCCATTCGGAAACGTTTCGCGAGGAAATCCTCTACAACGCCAACCAGACCACGCCGGCCCTGTCCTCGTACTTCGAGCTGATGGACCGCCTGATTCCGAGCTTCCTGAGCACCCTGAGCAGCCAGAAGATCCGCGGAACCCGCGTTCTCCTCAAATAGCGGCCAGATCTTGAGGTTGGCCGGGCCAATCTGTTAAGCTAAACCCTTTGTGCGGCCCGCGCCGGGCCCAACCATAAGGAAAACCTCGTGTACGCGATTATCCAGGCCAACGGCCGCCAGGTGAAGGTTGCCCCCGGGGCTGTAGTTGAGATCGACGGCATTGCCGCGGTCGATGGCGCCCCTCTCGAAGCAGGCGCCAAGGTTACGTTCGACCGCGTCCTGCTAATCGAGAAGGATGCGGGCGACGTGCTTGCTGGCGCCCCGTTCGTGGCTGATGCCAAGGTGCTGGCCGTGATCGAAGGCCAATCGCGTGGTCCGAAGCTGCGGGTGTTCAAGAAGAAGCGCCGCAAGGGCTTCCGCAAGACCCGCGGGCACCGAAGCATGTTCACGCGGGTCCGCATTACCGATATTCAGGTCTAGCCATGGCACATAAAAAAGGACAGGGCAGCTCACGAAACGGGCGCGATTCGAATTCGCAGCGCCTGGGCGTGAAGCGGCACGACGGCAACGTGGTCACCGGCGGGTCGATTCTCGTCCGCCAGCGCGGCCGGCGTTTCCAGCCCGGGCTCAACGTCGGGCTGGGCAAGGACGACACATTGTTCGCGAAGGTGGATGGCAAGGTGCGTTTCGAAGACCACGGCGCGCACGGCCGCAAGATCTCAATCATTCCCGTTGCTGAATAACGGGGCGACGCAGAGTTCCCGCTAAGTCGCGAAGGCAGAGTCTCGGCGCCTCGGACATGGCGACGGTCCTCTACGTCCTCGGCGCTATACTGGTCGGGTGTTCGTCGATGAGGTGGACATCCACGTAACCGCCGGGGACGGTGGACGGGGCGCGCTCAGCTTCCGTCGCGAGAAATACGTTCCGCGCGGCGGCCCCGATGGTGGTGATGGCGGCGCCGGCGGGTCCGTCTACATTGTCGCCACTCCCCGCAAGAACACCCTCGTCGATTTCCGTTTTCATCCTGAGTTCGACGCGCGCCGCGGCGGTCACGGCCAGGGCGCGAACAAGACCGGCTCAACCGGCGACGATCTCGAGATCGAGGTGCCGATCGGCACGCTCGTGTACGAAAAGCAGGGCGACACGGGCGAGATGGAACTCGTTGCGGATCTGGCCGAAGAGGGCCAGCGCGTGCTCATTGCGCGAGGTGGGCGCGGAGGCATGGGCAACGCGCGATTTGCGACCTCGACGAATCGCGCGCCTCGCAAGACGCAGCCAGGCGAGCCGGGCGAAGAGCGATTCCTGCGTCTGCAGCTGAAGCTGCTCGCCGACGTCGGCCTGGTGGGCTTCCCGAACGCGGGCAAGTCCACGCTCATCGCGCGCATCTCCGCGGCCCGTCCAAAGATCGCCGACTACCCGTTCACCACGCTCACGCCTAACCTGGGCGTCGTCACCATGAGTGACGATCGCAGCTTCGTCGTTGCAGATGTGCCGGGGCTGATCGAAGGCGCCTCCGAAGGTCTCGGTCTCGGGCACCAGTTCCTGCGTCATATCGAGCGCACCAAAGTGTTGATTCACCTCGTGGACGTATCGGGCGCGTCGGGCCGCGATCCCGCGCAGGACTTCGAAACCATCAACGAGGAACTCCGCCTGTTCGATCCCAAGGTTGCCGCGAAGCCGCAACTGGTCGCCGCGAACAAGATGGACGCTCTCGACGAGCCCGAGCGCCTCACCGCGCTGGAGCGACACGTGGCGCGGAAGAAGCTGCCGTTCTTCACGATCTCCGGCGTCACGGGCGAAGGCGTGGACCGGCTGCTCGAGGCGGCATGGCGAGAGATTGCGGCGGTGCGCGAGCCCGTCGCCCATGAATGACCGCTGGCTCTCTGCGCCTCGGCCTGCTCGGCGGCACGCTGGACCCCATTCACGTCGGCCACCTGGACGCGGCAGAGGCCGCTCGCACCGCGCTCGGCCTCGATGGCATTGTCGTGATCCCTTCCAAAGACCCGCCACACCGGTCCGTCGATCCTCACGTCTCCGCCTTTCATCGCTTCGCCATGGTGGCGCTCGCGATCGATGGACGGCCGGAGTACCGCGTGTCTGACATGGAGCTGCATCGCGATGGGCCGTCGTACACGGCCCTCACGCTGCGGGACTGGCATGCCGCTGGATGGCGGCCCTCGCAATTGTTTTTCATCATCGGTGCGGACGCGTTTGCCGAGATCGCCACGTGGTACGACTACCCGGCCATTCTCGACGCGTGTCAGTTCGTGGTGGTGTCGCGGCCCGGAACCACGGTTGGCCAGGCGCTCGCGCGCACGCCGGATCTGCAGGAACGCGTGGGCGTGAACATTCACGGCGTTGAAGCGCCCACGGCAGCAGTGTCGTCCAGCGAGGTGCGGGCGCGCCTTGCCGCGGGCGCGTCGATCGAAGGATTGGTGCCGGCGGCGGTCGCGCGGCACATCGCGGCGAACCGGTTATACGCGAATCCGCGTGTCGTTGAGACAGTCCACCAGTATGGCCAAGACTGAGAAGAAGCCCCGGCTGCCAAAGGCGGTGGCCACCGCGGTTCGCGCGGCCCTCGACAAGAAAGCCATGGACGTCGTCGTCCTCGACTTGCGAAAGGCAGGCGGGTTTACCGACTACTTCGTCCTCTGCACCGGCGGCAACCCGCGGCAGATTCAAGCGATTGCCGACGGCGTCGAAGACACGCTGCGCAGTGAACTAAAGGAGAAGCCGGCGCTCGTCGAAGGCGTCGAGCGATCGGAGTGGATCCTGATCGATTACTTCAACTTCGTCGTGCACGTCTTCAGCCGTGACTGCCGGGCCTTCTACGGCCTCGAGCGCTTGTGGGGCAGCGCCGTGCGTCATGAGTTCGCCGAAGAGGCGTCATCGATGCAACGATGAGCGGAGATGTGGGCCGCTGAAGGCTTCCCGTCCATGACGCGCCCTCCAGCGCTCGTCGCACGCAGCAAGGCGATGCGCACTGTGCTCAACGAAGCCCGCCGATACGCGCTCGCGGACGCCAACGTGCTCATCATCGGCGAAACGGGCGTCGGCAAGGACGCCGTCGCGCACCTGATGCACCAGGCGGGTCCCCGCCGGAAAGAACCTTTCCTCGTTGTCGACTGCGCCGGACTGCCTGCCAGTCTCGTGGAGGCCGAATTGTTCGGCCACGAACGCGGCGCGTTCACCGACGCCACCGTCGCGCGCGCGGGCCGGTTCGAAGCTGCCGGCCGGGGCACCGTGTATCTGGATGCAGTAACCGCCCTCAGTCCGGACGCGCAAGGCGCGATGTTGCGTGTTGTCGAAGAGAAGCGCGTCACCAGGCTTGGCGCCGCTGGAGCCACCGACGTCCGCGCGCGCATCATTTCCTCTGCCGACGCGACGATCGAAGGCGCCGTTCGCGAGGGAACGTTCCGCACGGATCTATTTCATCGGCTCAGTGTGCTGCCGCTCGTGATTGTCCCGCTTCGCGAACGGCCGGAAGACATCCTGCCAATGGCGCGGTCGTTCCTGGCCGCTATCGCCAGGGATCACGGGCGTGCGGCACCGGCCTTCGCGCCGGATGCCGAAGACCTGTTGCTGCGTTACAGGTGGCCCGGGAACGTCCGCGAGTTGCGGCACGTGCTCGAACGCGTGATCGTCGGCGGGATTGGCGAACGCGTGACGGCTTCCGATCTGCCGCTTACGATGCTCGAGGGGGACCAGGCGTACGCGGCGCCAGCGGGCAAGAAGCGGCCGACACTCGAAGAAGTCGAACGCCGCTACATCGAACTGGTCCTCCGTGACGCAAAGGGCAACCAGACCAAAGCCGCCGCGATCCTCGGGATCAGCCGCAAGGCGTTGTGGGAGAAGCGGAAACGATACGGACTCGAATAGTCTGCCAACTGCCCTCCGGTACCCGCACCGGCTGCGCCCCTTTACGCATCCGCCGACGCGCAACGATAATCGGAAAGAGATGGAAGCCAGGCTCCACGGGGCACTGACACGATCGCTCGATGCGCTGCTCTCGGTCGCGCTCGCGCCAGGATGCGCGTCGTGTAGACGGGTGCTGGAGTATCCGACCGGCGGACCTGTGTGCCCGGCGTGCTGGTCCAGCATCGTCCAGGTCGTGCCCCCACTGTGTGGGAGATGCGGGGATCCGCTGCCATCGTGGCGCATCCTGACCGGCATGGAGCGGCACTGCATTCGCTGCCGCCGCGTGCCTCCGGCGTTCGACTGCGCGCGCGCTGCCGGCGACTACGATGGATCACTGCGCGAGATCATCCACGCGTTCAAGTACGACGGCCGGCGCTCGCTGGCGCGGCCGCTTGCCCGGATGATGCAAGACGCAGGCGGCGCGCTCCTGGACGACGCCGATGTCGTCGTTCCGGTGCCATTGCATCCGTGGCGTCGGCTTCGGCGCGGCTTCAATCAGGCCGATGCGCTGGCAGCCTGGCTCGATGTGCCGGTGGTGCGTGGGTTGTGGCGAGGCAAGGCGACGCTGCCGCAGGCCGGCCTCCGACCGGCCCAGCGGCGGCGAAACGTACGAAGTGCGTTTCGCCTGTCGCCGCTGGTACGCCCGACGTCGCTGCTCGATACGTGCGTGGTCCTCGTGGACGATGTGAGAACGACGGGCGCGACGCTGGACGCGTGCGCCCGTGTGCTGAAGGATGCCGGCGTGCGCGAGGTGCGCGCGCTCACGGTTGCGCGCGCCACGCCGCCTCGGTAATCCCGCTATCAGCGAACGACAACCTTGAGGACCCAGTCGTTGTCGGCGCCGGCCGTGCCGGGTGGGTTGAACACCTTGATCGGGGCGCCGCTGCCGGTGGCAAGCGTGCCGAACGCGCCGGCGATCACGTTGCCGGCGTTGTCGTGGAACCGTCCCGTTCGCGGGCTGAACCAGAACGCGTCGGCGGTGCCCGCCGCGAGCTTCGCCGCATTCAAACGAATGTCGCGACCGTTCGTGCTGTAGACCACCGCGTATTTGCGGCCGGTATCGCGCATGCCGACGAGGAGGTCTTCCGTGGTGCCGGTTCCCACCGAGCCGTCGATGAGTGTCTGGTCGGGCACCCGGTTCACGAGCTGCGCGTCGGAGAAACCAGCGAGCAGGCGCCAGAATGTCTTCATGGCCAGCCGTCCCGGATCGTTCAGCGCCATCTTCCAGGTCTTCTCGGTCGTCCTGAAGTCCCAAATCCTCGTGTGACCGTACCCGAACCCAAGGCTTCCGGCCAGGAATGATTGATAGAGCTGGTAGCGCTGCTTGAACGCTCCCGCGAACTTGATGTTGTCGGTGGATGTCGAATCTTCGTACCGGGCTTCAATCACGAGAATTGGTTTGGTCGGCTGGGCGCTCCAGTTCGCCGGAACGTTCTGCAGCACTTCGTCGTACTCGATTTGTGTGCTGTTGAACGACAGCCATGCATCGTCATGGAACCAGATGGCGGAACCCGGATCGTCGCGACGCTGCGAGTGATAGGTCATCAACAGCTGGCTCCACGCCGGATGTGGCTCGTTCCACACGAGCGGCTCGCCCGTGACACCCCGGCCAATGCCCTCGGCCATGCTGCGCCACACCGCGCGAAAATCGCCGTTGGGGTACACCGCGGATCGATCGCCGCCAAGCATCCAGATGATGTTCGGCCGGTTACCGTAGCGGCGGCCGAGGAACTCGCCGTAGGTCTTCGCATTCTGCACCGTGAAGATGTTCGATGACATGTCGAAGGCGTAGGTCGTCGTGCCCGACACGTAGTTGCCCCACGTGGGCTCGAACCCGACATACAGTCCCTTCGCTGCCGCGCGGTCGATGACGTAATCGACGTGATCCCAATAGTCGTACGCCACGGCATCGGCGGGATTGTTCCCGGGTGTGGTGACGATCTTCGTGGGATCGTACTTGCCGTTTGTCATGCCAAGCGGCGCGTCGCCGTGGGCGTTCCGCCCGCTCGCCATCTGCCACAGCGCAACGGCCTGGATTGCGTTGAATCCCTTGTCCACGCAGTCCTGCAGGTAGGCGTCCACTTCGGTGCGAGTCAGTCTCCTGAAGATTCCCCAGGCCGTATCGGCGAAATAGAACACGGGCTTGCCGCTATTGCGATCGCGGAGAAAGCGGCGGTTCGGCGAGACTTGGAGCGTGCTGTTGGATGATCCCGCGTTCGGGTCGTCCCCAATGTTCGGTTGTCCGCTCGACGCGGCGGTCACGGTCACATTCGCGAACGTGCCGGTCGCGAGCCGAGTTGTGTCGTGGCTGCTCGCCCCGAGACCGACGAGCACCGTTGCGGGCATGCCGGCGAAGGTGTCTGACCCCACGACCGACCAGGCGCGACCGTCTGCCGAAACCGACGCGGTGATCACCGTGCCGGCACGCGTCAGCCTGACCCAGCGCGGCGCCGTTCCTGCGTGCGCCGTGTTCGTCGTGAGACCGCCCGTTGCCTTGCGGCGCTGAAAGGCCAGCCCTTTCGATGTGGACACGAGCATGAACGCGTGCGCGGAATTCGCGGCCAGCGTTGCCCGGATCATCACGCCCATCTTCGTCCAGGCCATGGCACCTTCGACGGAGACTACCTCCGCCGTGATAGAACCGTCACCCGTGAGCGTGCGATGTGCGTAGTGGAACGCGTCAGCGGCGCCCCACACATCGGCTCCCGCGCCGTTCACCGTGACCGTCCCGCTGTTTTCAGACGCGGAGCCCGGCTGCCCCACCGCGCCGATGTCCGTCGACTGCCATCCGGCCGGCATTGTGGACGTTGACGAAGTCGCGGCCGTTGATTCCCCGAGCACGACGGTGTCGCGTGTGACCGCGCCGGGCGCGCTAGTGAAATAGCGCTCCGCCGACAGCACGATCTGATCGATCGCGATGCCGTCCTCGCGACGCTGAATGCGAATCGTCTGCGGACCGGTCTTTGAGAAATAGATCGCCGGCCCCATCACGGCCGTGCCGAATCCGTTGTCCTGCCAGCCCCATCCGGACAGGCCGCACCCGGTGCAGTCTTCCAGGGTGAACGTGGTTGCTGACGTGGTGCCGATGCGAAACGCGGGCGCGCCCGCTGCCGTGACCGAGCCGGAGAACTGGACGTGCACCGAATCATTCGCCCAACTGTTCGATTCTGCCCGCGCGCGCATCCACAGCCGATAGGGCTTCTGTGCGTCGGCGCTGAACGTCATCTCCAAGTAGTCGGCGGGCGAACTGGAGGCAGGCACCTTGGCAAGGGACGCGTTTGGGTTCTGCACACGTCCGCCGCCGGCCGCCGTCGGGTCGGGCGTCACGATCCAGTTGCCATGAAGAGTGGCGTTCGCGGCGGGCCAGAGCACCACTTCGTCCACACCCTGCGCGAGTGCCGGTGATGATGCGATTACGCTGACGAAAGACACACCGATAGCCACTGCGATATTGAAAAGCCTGTTCATCGCTATGAGTTCCCGTCGAGTTGTGTTGCGGATTACTGAAGAGCTCTACCGAGGCGGGAGGGAACCGACTGCACCAGAGCTACCGTCAAGAATTTTTTCGGATCGACCCGCGCGGCTCGATAGAGCCGAGCCATCTCGCATCCGATAAGGATGAGGTTAAGTGCGCTGTTCGTCGACTGAGAACTGCGCTCCGCTCGCCAGTCTGGCCGGGTCCGTGGCGCAGTCCTGCAACGGTGCCCGCGTCACGCCACGCCAGTCGCGAGAAGGTTGGACATGCAGCTGTCGATGTTTGATCTCCGAGTACTGATGCTGAAGGTCGCGGGACTGGTTGATTCCGGAGATCGTGCTGCACATCGTGAAGCCGTAGTCGGTGAAGTTCCGAATCGGAGCGGTGACTTCGAACATCACACCTCGTCGCGAAGTGCCGCCACGAGCTTGACGCGCAGCGCGAAGCCCATAAGACTAGGCGCCGCGCGATCGGTGAAGCGGCGCGAGTGGTGCGGCGCGCCGCTGACTGTCAGCACGCTCGGCTCGGTGCTCTATGCTTGCGAACTCCTCGGAGCCTCGACTCGTTGCCGTCACCGGCCTGATGTCGGGTGAAGTCTTTCCCTTGAGTGGTACCGAAGTCACGTTCGGCCGCGACGCGGGGAACACGATCTGTTTCGCGGACCCGGCGCTCTCACGGCGGCATTGCGCGTTCGTTCGCAACGGCGCTCAGTGGGCCGTGCGCGACGTGAACAGCTCGAACGGGACCTTCGTCAACGGGGTGCAGGTCGCGTCGCATCCGCTCACCGAGGGCGATCGGGTCAGCATTGGCGGTTCGGTTCTGCTGTTCGTGAGCGCCGCTCCTGAGCCTCCGCCAAATGTGGACCTGGTCGATCAGGAAATCCCAGGTGAAACCGCGTGCCTGCCCATTGAAGATACCGCCTACCTGAAACAGGCACCGGCGGCAACGGGCTCACGCGTCGAGCACGGGTTGCGCGCGCTGCTCACGATCAGCACCGCCATCAACGCGTTGCGCACCGAGGACGAGCTCCACCGCGAGCTGCTCGCACTGCTGCGTGAGGTCGTGCCCGTTGGAGGCGCGGCGATCGTGGTTCCTCGTGAGGATGGCGAACTGCAGGTGGTTGAAGGAGGCGCGCCGGCCCGTCATCCCGTCCAGGTGAGTAAGGGGATCGTCCGCCGTGTGCTCGCCGAGCGCGCTGGCCTCCTGAGCCGCGATGCCGCCGTGTCGCGAAGCTTCGCGTCCGAGGCACCGTTCCTCACGAACGTGCGGTCCCTTTTGTGCGTGCCCATGGCCGTTCGTCAGGCGTCGTTCGGCGCTATTTACCTGGTCAGCCACGAGCGCAGCGCCTTCGACGACGAACACCTGCAGCTGGTGACGGCCGTCGCCCGGATCGCCGCAATCGCGATTGAGAACATCCGGCATATGACGGCACTCGAGCTCGAGACGGCACGGCTGCACGCCGATCTTGCGGTCGGCCACAATCTCGTCGGCGACAGCCCTCCGATGCAGCGGGTGTACGAGCGGCTCGCGCGGGTCGCCCGCGCGGACACCACGGTACTCATCACGGGAGAGACGGGCACGGGAAAGGAGCTGGCGGCACACGCAATTCATTCGAACAGCGCGCGGACGCGCCGTCCCTTCGTTGCGATCAACTGTGCGGCCCTTACTGAATCGCTCCTCGAGAGCGAACTGTTCGGACACGAGCGCGGCGCCTTCACCGGCGCCGTGACGCAGAAGAAGGGCAAACTCGAGCTCGCCGATGGCGGGACGCTGTTCCTCGACGAGATCGGCGAGATGCCGCTCGTGCTCCAGGCGAAGCTGCTGCGCGTCCTGCAGGAGCGCGAGTTCGATCGCGTGGGTGGCACAAGGCCGGTCAAGGTGGACGTGCGGCTGATTTCCGCGACGAATCGGAACCTGGCGCAGGAGGTGCAGGCCAGCCGCTTCCGCGAGGATCTCTATTTCCGGCTCAACGTCGTGACGGTCGAAATGCCGCCGCTCCGGGAGCGGCCCGGCGACATCCCCACCCTCGCTCGGCATTTCCTGACCCGCTACGCGCCCAAGGCCGGGAGGCGCCTGCGAGGGTTGTCGCGCGCGGCGCTCGACTGCCTGGCAGCATACGACTGGCCGGGGAATGTGCGTGAGCTCGAGAACGCGATCGAGCGAGCGGCGGTCCTTGGTTCGAGCGAGGAGATCCTGCGCGAGGATCTTCCCGACCCCATCATCGAGGCATCGGTGGGCCCGGCGGGCAGCGGCTTGGACGGAAAGTTCCACTCGGCCGTCGTGGAAAGCAAGAAAGCCGCGATCGTGCAGGCGTTCCGCGCGTCGGGCGGCAGCTATACGGACGCCGCCCACCTGCTCGGCCTCCACCCGAACTATCTGCATCGACTTGTCCGGCAGCTGGGACTCAAGCCGACGCTGACCGCGGGTCTCTGAGGTGCCCCTGCTCGCTGGGTCGATGGTCGGGCGCTACGAGGTCATCGCTCACATCGGCGGTGGTGGCATGGGCGAGGTGTACCGCGCGCGGGACACCCGACTGGACAAGACCGTCGCGCTGAAGACCATCGCCACCGCTTACGCGAACGATCCGACGTCGCATTCACGCTTCGAGCGCGAGCGACGGTTGACGGCATCGCTCGAGCATCCTCACATCTGTCGCCTGCTCGACGCCGGTCGCGAGGAGGGCATCGAGTATCTCGCGATGGAATATCTCGAGGGCGAGTCGCTGCAGCAGCGACTGACGCGCGGGCCGCTGCCGGTCCCGGTGGCGATTGGCTATGCGATTGAAGTTGCGGATGCGCTCGAGTACGCCCATCAGCACGGTGTCGTGCACCGCGATCTGAAGCCCGCCAACGTTGTCATCACCGCGGGCGGCGCCAAGGTCGTGGATTTTGGCCTCGCCAGGCTCCGCGTTACCAACGACACGGCCATCCTCGCCGGAACGACGGCGCCGCTCGACTCCACGCAGGCCGGAACACTGATCGGCAGCGCGCCGTACATGGCCCCGGAGCGACTCGAGGGCCGCGACGCGGATCACCGCAGCGACATATTCGGCTTTGGCCTGGTGCTGTTCGAAATGCTCGAGGGACGCCGCGCGTTCGACGGCAGCTCTCCCGCGGCGCTGATCGCGGCGATCCTATCCGACGAGCCGCCGTCGCTGCGTCTCGATCACCCCAAGGCCGCCGACCTTGGCTGGATCCTGCGAAAGTGCCTCGCCAAGAATCCCGACGCGCGATGGCAATCGATGGCCGATGTGAAGGCGGTCCTCAAACATCTCGCAGGACCTGGCTTCACGCGCGGAACACTCTCGCCGGGGTCACGTCCCGCGTGGAAGGTGGCACTGCCGGCCGCGCTCGCGGCCGGGGTGGTGACAGCCGGAGCCCTGTGGATGTTCTGGCGTGCGCCGGATCGGCCGTCGTCTGGCGGCCCGATCGCGTTTGCCGTTCATCCGCCGCCGGGCGGCAGCTTTACTCCGGCGGAAGCCGAGCGCGAGAGCGCGCAGCTCGCGGTCGCGCCGGATGGCCGGTCGCTCGTCTTCGTCGGCAGCAGCTCGGATGGCGTCTCTCGCGTGTGGCTGCGCGCCCTGGACTCGCCCGCTGCGCGGCCCCTGGCGGGCACCGAGGGCGCCGGGTTCCCGTTCTGGTCTGCAGACTCGAAGTCGCTGGGATTCTTCGCAAACGGGTCCCTCAGGGCGATCGATCTTGCAGGTGGGCCGCCACGCACGATCGCTCCGGCGCCGAACGGGCGTGGCGGAAGCTGGAATGCCGATGGGCAGATCCTGTTTGCACCAGACACCTCGAGCCCCATTCGGCGAGTGGAAGCCAATGGTGGAACCCCTGTCGAAGTGACCAACCTGGCGAGCAGCCGGCACGAGACCTCGCATCGATGGCCCGTATTCCTGCCGGACGGTCGTCGCTTCCTCTATTACGCCCACAGCACCGCCGAGGCGCACGAGGGTTTATACCTGGCTTCGTTCGCCGGCGGCGATCCGACCTTTGTGGCGAATACGGATTATGGGGGCACCTTCCTGCCGCCCGATCGACTCCTGTTCCTCGCCGGCGACACACTGCTGGCTCGGAGGCTCGACCTCGAGACTGGCGCCGCGAGTGGCGACCGCATTCCGGTGGCCGAAGGAGTGGGCGCGTCGAGCAATTTTTACGGAGCATTCTCGGCATCGGGTGACGTCATCGCGTACGCGCCCAGGATGCCGCCGTCGGACGTGGCCTGGGTCGATCGGCAGGGGCGACATCTTGAAACTGTTTCGGGTCATCGCCAACATGTGGATTTCCGATTGTCCCCTGATGGGCGCTTGTTAGCGCTCACCGAGCTGGGTACCGAAAGCGGGCGGTCCGATATCTACGTCATCAACCTCGATCGCGGCACGCGTACCCGCGTCATCACGTCGCTGAGCCGGAATGCATCGCCCGTGTGGGCGCCGGACGCCCGCCGCATCGTGTTCCGCTCGAATCCAGGGCTCGTCCACGACTTGTTCACGAAAGACGCCTTCGACCGGACGCCCGAACAACGATTTCTCACCTCCCGATTCGCGAAGTACGCGACGAGCTGGTCGCGCGACGGACGTTGGATTGCGTTTCACACGATCGATGAACAGACTCGATGGGACGTGGGAATCGCGACGGCCACCGGAAACGGCGCGCCACGTCCGCTGCTGCATTCGTCCTCCAACGAGAGACAGGCGCAGTTCTCGCCGGACGGCCGCTGGATCGCGTTCACGTCGGATGAATCGCGGCAGGACGAAGTGTTCGTGCAGTCGATCACCGACCCCTCGAAACGGCTGCAGATCTCCGTGGCCGGCGGCGACGATCCGCGCTGGCGCGGTGATGGGAAGGAGTTGTTCTACCTGTCGCTGGACGGCTATCTCATGGCCGTCGCGATTCGATCGCAGAACGGAACGATCACCGCCGGCAAGCCCGAGCGTCTGTTCCACGTGCGGCGCGGAACCGCGCGCGCGCCATACCTAAGCGTTTACGATGTCGCCGCCGACGGACGCCGCTTTCTTGTCCAGGTCTCGAACGAAGACACGCGGTCCCTGCCGCTCACCGTCCTGCTCAACTGGTCGGCAGCGTCGCCGCGACAGGTGGTCAACGGACCGCAAGGCGAGCGTTGACGGCCGTGATGATGTCTGCCGCAACGGCGTTCCGCGCGCGGTCGGCGTCGATGCGGACCCATCCTTCATTCAACTGCCGGATGTAGCTGTCGCGCACGCGCGAGAGCAGCTGCAAATCGCGTTCGTATCTGTCCCGGTCGGAGGTTTTGCGCTTTGCTGAGATCTCCGGCGCGATGTCGAGCAGGAACGTGATGTCCGGCTCGGGCAGGAACTTCTGCATATCGGTGAGCCATGCCGCATCGAGTCCCATGGCCTCGCCATACGCAACGCTTGATGCGCGGTATCGATCGCAGATCAGGATCAATCCTCCCTCGAGCCACCGCAGGATCTCGTCCTTCCGCTCGTACCGGTTCGCCACGTAGAGCAACTGCATCACGTCGCCAGCGTAGTCGCGCTCGCCTTGCAGGGCGCGAGCGATCTCTTCGCCGATCGAGGTGCCGTAATCGGGAAACGACAGGAGGCGGACCTTGTGCCCGTCAGCTTTCAGGCGATCGCGAAGCAGTTCGGCCTGCGTCTGCTTGCCGCTTTGATCGAGTCCTTCGAAGGCGATGAGTAATCCGCGCATGCCGCCCGTGCCTAGATCTCCAATGCCAGCACGTCGTCGAGCGTCTGGCGTCTACGAACGACCGTCCATTGCCCCGCGTCTATGAGCACTTCCGGAGCAAGCATCCGCCGATTGTAGTTCGAGGCCATCGTGGCGCCATACGCGCCGACATCGAGAATGGCCACGAGGTCTCCCACCTCGACGGGCGGTAGCAGACGTTCGCGCGCGAACACATCGCTGCTCTCGCAGATTGGGCCGACGATGTCGAGCGGCTGCTCCGTCCCGGCACGGGGGGTTACCGGGACGATCCGATGGAACGAGCCGTAGAGCGCAGGCCGCATCAATTCGGTCATGCCGGCGTCGAGCACGATGAAGCGGCGACCGTCAGGATACGACTTGGTGTCGACGATACGTGCCACGAGCGCACCGGCGTGCGCGACAACCGCGCGCCCGGGCTCGAGGACAACCGGCAGGCCGATACGCTGCAAAATGGGAATGACGGCATCGGCGTACTCGCGGGCGGAGACGATCGGCCGCCCTTCGTACGCCACACCCAGACCGCCGCCGAGATCCACGTGTTCGAGCGGGACGCCATCCGCGCGCAGGTCCAGTGCCACGCCGACGAGCGCCTCCGCTGCGCGGCGCAGCGGCTCGACGCTCGTGATCTGCGATCCGATATGAACATGCACGCCGGTGAATCGCACACCGGCACGTCCTCGCCGTTCGCCGTAAATGGTCCGCGCATCGTGAATCGGCACGCCGAACTTGTTCGTCTTCAGGCCGGTCGAGATGTTCGGGTGGCTCCTCGCGTCGATATCGGGGTTCACCCGCAGCGCGACGCGCGCCTCTTTCCCAAGATCCTGCGCGAGCTCGGCAATCCGATCGATCTCTCCCGCCGACTCGCAGTTGATGGTGCCCACCCCGATGTCGATCGCGTAGTGAAGCTCTTCCCGCGTCTTGCCGACCCCCGTGAACACGATGTGCGCCGGCTCGAAGCCCGCCCGTTGCGCGACGCGGATTTCGCCGCCCGAGTTCGCGTCGGCGCGGCTGCCGAGGCCTCGTAGCAACCTCGCAATCGCCAGCGTCGAGTTGGCCTTCAGCGCGTAATGAATCGCGTGCGGATAGCCCGCGAACGCGGTGTCGATGGCGCGGTATGCGTCACGAATCGCGGCGGCGCTGTAGATGTAGAGGGGGGTTCCGGTGGCTTCCGCGATCGCGGCGACGCTGACGCCGTCGCAGGAAACTCCCGTGTTGTCGGCGTGGAACGGTTGGGACACGACCGTGCCGCATGTTATCATGCGCGGATTCCATTCATTGGGCCCCTCTAATCGTGCATGTCCGCTGACGCGCGCCCGACCGAACCGCAGCCCATCGACGACATCATCCAGCGGTGCCTGGGCGGCGACCAGGCGGCGTGGGAGAGCATCGTGCGCCTGCACTGGCGCAAGGTGTTCAACATCGCCTACA
>WUUC01225816.1_pt1 | contig 15259 bp, 22 predicted proteins | sample 6278441 | NCBI WGS metagenome assembly WUUC01 (sample SAMN13675441, study PRJNA597444) | soil metagenome | isolation source: soil | place: USA: Washington | collected 2017-10
TTGACCTTGTCCTCGGGAAAACGGACGTGGAAGCGGAGGTGTGCCATCATCGACCTCCTGCAATAGCGGGGACGATTGATACTTCGTCGCCGGCCTTCAGCGACGTGTCTTTTCCCTTCAAGAAGCGAATGTCTTCCTCATTCACATAAATGTTGACGAAGCGGCGCAGTTCGCCGGTGTCGTCGCAGAGGCGGGCTTTGATGCCTGGATGCGCGTTGTTCAGCGTATCGATCAGATCGACAATGGTACCGGCGGAAACTTCGACTTCGCCTTGCCCTTTGGTCAAGGGTCTGAGCGGGGTCGGAATACGGACTTTGATCATGCGTCACCACCGCCATTCTTGCCCATTTTGAACGTCCTTTCGAATGCGACCAGGCTTGGTTGGATCCGGACCGGGCGCCCAACCGCGTCGACGACGGCCTCCTGGGTCTTCAAGCCGTTGCCCGTGATGTAGGCAACGGTGACATCGCCTTTCTTGATCGTGCCGTTCTTGACGAGTTTCTGCAGGACGCCAACCGTCACGCCGCCGGCGGTTTCGGCAAAAATGCCTTCGGTCTGGGCGAGCAGCTTGATGCCGTCCACGACTTCGTCGTCCGTCACCATGTCCATGGATCCCTGACTTTCGGCGGTCGCCTTCAAGGCATAGTACCCGTCCGCGGGATTGCCGATGGCAAGAGATTTGGCAATGGTTTTTGGCTTCACCGGCTTGAAGAAATCGCGGCCCGCTTTGAATGCTGTGGCAATGGGGGAGCAGCCTTCCGCCTGGGCGCCGTTGATTTTCGTTCGGACGTCGTTGATGAGGCCCACGGCTTTCATTTCATGTAGACCCTTCCAGATTTTCGTCAGCAGCGAGCCGGAGGCCATCGGAATGACCGCCTGGTCCGGCGTGCGCCAGCCCAACTGCTCCACCGTTTCGAACGCCAACGTCTTGGACCCTTCGGCGTAGTACGGCCGCACGTTGATGTTCACGAAGGCCCACCCGTGCTCGGCTGCAATTTCGCTGCATAGACGGTTGACGTCGTCGTAGTTGCCTTCGACCTCCACGACGTTGGGCTTATAAATCAAGTTGCCCAGCACTTTGGCCGCTTCCAAATCGCCGGGAATGAAGACATAACACCGCATGCCCGCCGCTGCTGCATGCGCGGCTACCGAGTTCGCGAGATTGCCGGTGGAGGCACAGGCGACTGTTTCAAAGCCGAGTTCCCGCGCACGGGTCAAGGCCACGGCGACCACGCGATCCTTGAACGACAGCGTGGGGTGGTTGACCGTATCGTTCTTGATGTAAAGCTCGTCGAGGCCGAGGTACGCCCCGAGATTCTTGGCCCGAACCAGCGGCGTCAGACCCGCATGCGGACCCAGGTAGTTGGTGCCTTCGACGGGCAGCAGGTCGGCGTAGCGCCACATGCTCTGCGGGCCTTCCTGGATTTTTTGGCGGGAAACTGCCTGTTTCACCTCCGCATAGTTGTACTTCACTTCAAGGGGGCCGAAACACATTTCACAGACGTGAATGGCTTTGGTGGGGTATTCTTTCCCGCATTCCCTGCACACGAGCGCTTTCATCTTCGCCATGGTTCCACCTTCATGAGTGAGGTCGTACCGCACAGCCCGCGAACGGATCGCCATCATCGAAGAGTTCGGTAATCGTCGGATGGTCGCCGCAGAGGGCGCATTGAGGGTTCCGTTTGACCTTGATTTCCCGGAACTGGGTCTTGCGGGCATCGAAATCCAGCAGTCTGTCAGTCAGCGGCCTGCCGACACCGAGCACCAGCTTGAGCGCCTCCGTGGCTTGAATCGTACCGATGATACCCGCGAGTACTCCGATGACGCCAGCCTCCTGACAGGAGGCGACGAGTCCCGGCGGCGGGGGAGTCTTGAAGACGCAACGGTAGCAGGCGGATTTCCTTGGAATAATCGTTGTGACGCGGCCGTCGAAGCGCAGAATGCCGCCATGGACCAGCGGCTTGTCGGCAAAATAACAGGCATCGTTGATGAGAAACTTAGCGGTGAAATTGTCCACGCCGTCGATGACGACATCGTAGTCAGCGAATAGCTTCAAGGCGTTGCCGGCGGTCAGGCGTTCTTCGTATATCGAAACGGAGACGTCCGGGTTGAGTGCCTGAATCTTCTCTTTTCCGGACACAACCTTGGGACGGCCCACATCCGCCGTGTGATGAAGAATTTGACGCTGAAGATTGGTGAGATCGACGACGTCGCTGTCAATCAAGCCGATGCGTCCGACCCCCGCCGCCGCGAGATACAGGGCGGCAGGCGAGCCCAAGCCGCCCGCACCGACCAGCAGAATCTTGGAGTTGGCGATCTTCTTCTGGCCTTTCCCGCCGACTTCGGGCAGGAGAATATGCCGGCTGTAGCGGGAGATCTGTTCTTCGGTAAATTCCATGTTTCACTGGGATGCTGAAAAATGGCGTCCAGCTTCTCGCCTTGTTAGATGTTGAAGTACTTCTCAATGCTGATGTAGCGCTCACCTGTATCGCAGAGAACCGTCACCACGTTCTTTCCCGGCCCTAACTCCTGGGCGATTTGTTGAGAGGCAAAGACGTTCGCTCCCGCCGATATGCCAACCAGCAATCCCTCCCTTTTCGAGAGTTGCTTGGCCGTTTGATACGCTTCATCGTCGGTCACCTTGATGACGCGATCGAGAATCTTACGATTGAGGACCTGCGGTATAAAGCCTGCGCCGATCCCTTGAATCTTATGAGGACCGGGATCGCCGCCTGACAACACCGGAGAACCGGCCGGTTCGACCGCGATCACCTTCACCTGAGGATTTCGCTCCTTGAAGAGTTCGCCGCATCCGGTGATAGTGCCGCCGGTGCCGACCGCCGCGACAAAGGCGTCGATTTTCCCGTCCAGCGCTTCCCAGATTTCTGGTGCAGTCGTCTTCTTGTGCATCGCGGGATTCGCAGGGTTCGAAAATTGATCGGGCATGAAATACGACGGATTCTGCGTCAAGAGGCTTTCGGCCTCGCGGATCGAGCCTTTCATGCCTTCCCATGCCGGCGTCAGGACGAGCTGCGCTCCGTAAGAGGATAACAGGCTCGCCCGCTCCATGCTCATGCTCTCCGGCATGACGAGAATTAACTTGTATCCCCGCACGGCCGCAATCAAGGCGAGACCGATTCCCGTGTTGCCGCTCGTCGGCTCGACGATGGTGCCTCCGGGTTTCAGTTTCCCCTGCCGTTCCGCCTCGTTGATCATATTGAGGCAAATGCGGTCTTTGACGCTCCCGCCAGGGTTAAAAAATTCGACCTTGCCGTAGATCGTCGCGCTTCCGGGAGGAGACAGCCGGTTGAGGCGGACGAGGGGTGTCCGGCCGATCAGTTCGGTGATCTCCTTGTGCAAGACCATGCTCATCGGCCGCCACCCATGTAAAAGAGAAATTCCAGACGGTCGCCTTCCTTGAGCTCCGTGGATGCGAGACGTTCGCGGTCCACCATCGTATCATTGACTTCAACCGCCACCATCTGCGGTTCGATCTTCTTGGTCTTCAGCAGATCAAGGACACTGCCTCCTGAAAACTCCTCAGGCTTGCCATTGATTTTGACCTGCATGAAATCTCCTAACTTGGCCCAGGAATTAAGGAATTTGGACAGGGTAACAAACTGCCTTCCGGATTGTCAAGGCAACGGACTTCCTGGATCGCTTGCTTGACTTTGCGCCTTGCACGCCGCCACTATGCCGCTCTTTGGGAGGATTTCATCGGCATGTGGAAACGCAATTTCATGTTTCGCGCGACGGATGCAGTACCACTCAGCCAATCCGAGAACGAACTCTTCCACGAAACCGACCCCGCTATGGACAGCGCCGGACTGCACTTAGAGAAGTTTCTCTCGGTTTGGATTCAAGGCGATGGCGACGAGGAAGACCCAGCCTCGTTCACCAACATGTATGTGCGGACCGCAACGCTTGACTTCGAAAAGCGGGTGGGATTTCTCCAGCCATTACAGGGCCGTACGCACCAGATCAAGCAATTGCTCACCTCCGACCAGAAGACGTATCTGCGGACATGGCTGGCGTCCGCCGCTCCTCACGCCTGGGAGGCGACGGACGAGCACTTCAAGATGTTATTTGACGTGGAATGATTCCGTCCCCCGCCCATGGCTCACAACAGCATCGATGGCTACGCTACGCGCTCGGGGCGTTGCTGTGCATGGCCGTCACGGGACAGGCCGGACCGGCTTGGAGCGCCAGCGTGGAAGTGCTTTACGCGCCGGGCGATGCGCCGTTGGATCGCGTCGTCAAGCTCTATCAGCAGGCCAAGCGCTACATCTATGTATCCGTCTACGGGTTCACGTATCCCCGCGCGGTCGAAGCATTGATTGCCGCGAAAAAACGCGGGGTGGATGTGCGGATGTTGACGGACCAGGAGCGCACGCAAGAACTGAAGCAGCACACGGCATTGCAGACCCTTCGCCTCGCCGGCATTCCGATCCGTGTCAACCAGCACGACGGCCTTATGCATCTCAAGCAGGTCGTGATCGACGATGAAATCAACACCTCAGGCTCGATGAATCATACAACGAGCGGAAATTTGTACAACGACGAACGGATGGATATCATCATCGATCCTGTCATTTCCGAAAAGGCGCGGGACCGATTTTTGGCACTGTGGAACGACCGCTCGAGATTCGCCGACTGGAAATAGGAATGGCCCTGCCGGAAGAGACTGATGTCGCAGTGGTTGGAGCCGGAGGCGGAGGCGCCGTGCTCGCCCTTGCCCTGGCCCAGAAAGGGATCAAAACGGTCGTGGTTGATCAGGCCGCGGGACCGCCCCGGGGCTTGCGGGGTGAGATTTTACAGCCGAATGGACAGCATGTGCTCGACCGGCTGGGTATCCTCAAATCGCTGCCCCCCGAGGCGACCCGGGCCGTCCGAATGTTTCACTTTTGTCGAGCGGGCGGGGAAAAATTGTGTTCGATTGATTACGATGAGCTTCCTCCGCCTTACAATCGGGCAATCGTCACGCTACCCAACGTTGCTCACCATGTCATTGTGGATGCGGTGAACCGGCAGCCGAAAGCCAGCCTCCTGTATGGGGCCTCGTTCACGGGCCTCCTCAAGGAAAACGATCGTGTGGTGGGCATGAGTGTCCAAACGTCGGGCGGGTCCTATGCGATCCGAGCTAAGGTGGTCGTCGGCGCCGACGGCGCGTTTTCGAAAGTCCGCGGCGCGCTCAATATACCCGCCGAGCTGCATCTCTACCCGGACGCCTATCTGATTGCCATTCTGGACTCTCCCCAACCAGTGTCCGAATCCTTTTATTACGTCGGCCACAAACAGATCCTGGGTCTGTTTCCCGCCACGGGCAACAAGGTCTACCTGTTCTATATGATTCCAAGCGGGTCGTACGAAGCGTTGACCCGGGGAAGCCCGGCTCGGTTGCGTGAGAAGTGGAGCGCAATCGCGCCGCAGTTTGACGCCCTCTTTCAACGTCTGGTCGATTGGAATCAGACCGCGTATATGCCGACGGGGCGGGTTCGGGCTGCCCACTGGGTCGCAAATGGAGCCGCATTGATCGGTGATGCGGCGCACGCGATGAATCCCCATGCCTCTCAGGGGCGCATGCAAGCCATGGTGGACGCCGTGGCATTGGCAGATCTTATCCCCTCTTGTTTGGCGGACGGAGACTGTTCGGCGGACCGTTTGCGTGTCTACGAGAGGTCGCGACGGCCGCACGTCACGATGCTGCAGCGGCTGGCCGATCAGCAAGTCTATTATTGGAATACGGGAAATCTTGTCATCGCGTATCTTCGGGATCGCGTGTTTCGCACCTTGGATCGAAATCCGCGTTTGCGGTATCAGGTCCTTTCGACGACGGCCGGATTACGCCCGCATCCGCCCTTTTCACCGCTTGATCGAATCATTGCCGCGGGGTTGCTTCCTGACATGTTCGGGATGACCCCGCGCGCATCATAAGCGAGGTGTATGGCGGCCACGGAACGAACCATCGAAGGGTTGCCGGAAGAAACTCAGCGGCTCGTGCAGGCATATGCCAAGGACGTCAAGGCGGCCCTCACCGATCAACTCGAGGGGCTGTTGATTTATGGCAGCGCCGTTCGCGGGGAATTTCTGACAGGCCGTTCGAATCTCAACATGTTGCTGGTCCTCACCGGCCATGATGCCGCCGTGTTGACACGCTATCACGCGGTCCACAAGCGATGGAGCAAAGAGGGCGTCGTGATTCCGCTTTTTCTCACGGATCAAGACGTCAAGTCGCTCTCTCCGCTGTTTCCCGTTGAATTTCTAGAAATCCAGGAGCATCACCGCGTGCTGGGCGGCCGTGACCCGTTCGTGGGATTTCATGTGGACACCCGACGGTTGAAGGATGCTGTCCTGCAGGGGCTTGCAAGCCACGTCCTTCGGCTCCGCCAGCGGTTTGCAGAAGCCGGAGGCGCCAATGATGCGGTGACCATCCTGCTACCGCTCGCCGTGACCTCGACGATTCCGCTGCTGAGGGGCGTGCAACGCATGCAGGGATGGCCGATCATGACTCAATCGGATGCCGTCATCAAAGACATGGCCGACCGGTTCCATATCGACCTGCAGGGGTTTCAGGAGGCTCTGCTCCTAAAGCGCGGGCAGATCACGCCGGGACCATCTGAAGTTTCGCGGGTCTTCGACCGCTATTTACAGGCGGCAACGGCGCTTGCCGAGGCGGTCCATCGATGAAGCGTCTCGGGCCGCCCATACTCGTCTTCATCCTGTTTGGGATGCTTTCGCTGGCCTGGGCAAGCCCATACGAACGCCCGACCGCTAAGCTGCCGGATCCCATGGGATACGTGAGCGATCACGCCAAGGTTCTCGAAGACGATTGGCGTGCGCGCATTCGTTCTGTCGCACAGGATTTGGAACGCAAGACCGGCGTCGAGATGGTCGTCGTCACGGTGCCCACAATTAGACCTTTTCGATCCGCACACGAGTATGCGGCGGCCATCTACGAGAAGTGGGGCATCGGATCCACACAGCAAGAGCACGGTATTCTGGTGCTCTTGGCCGTTGAGGAGCGTCAGGCGGCGTTGACGCTCGGGCGGCAGATGCTGCCGGTCATCACGCCGGCAGTGATGAATCAGATCGGCGGTGAGTTTCTTCATCCGGCAATTGACCGAGGCCACTTCGGCGACGGCCTCTATCGAACAGTCGTGGCGTTAGCGTCGCACAGTCAAGATGTGCGCGTCGGCACGCCACCCAAGATGCACTACAAGGGCCTCGGCTTTTGGATTACCCTATTCACCAGCCTCGGCGCCATTGCGTTTTTCTGGTGGATCAGCCGGCCCGACCTGCGCCACCCGTACCGCCGAATTCAACGAGGCGAGTACTGGGGGACCGGGCAGGGCGGATTCGGCGGCAACTGGGGCGGCTTCGGCGGGGGGACGAGCGGAGAGGGGTTTCGATAGTTGTGAACTCCGACTCATTCATGGCGTTGCTCATCTACAAGCGGGTGCTGTCCTCTATCGCCGACGGTTGTACGGTCCTTCTCACACTGCGACCTCACCCAAACTGGGTATTGTAAATACATTCCCCGTTGGTATACCTGTTGCACCGCTTCGGCCTCCCATTACCCCGGTTACACAGGAGGGCATATGCTCATAGACACCCATTTGCGGTCTTGGGCCGGTTCAGTCACGGGAGGATGTCTTACGATCCTTCTCATGTCGGCAGTCGCTTCAACGGCAGATCAAAGCAACATAAATATCACGGCTCCGAAACAACCTGCGCGGGCGGACGATTCGTTTGTTCGCATGTTTCCCGGGCTGCCGCCGTTTGCGCCATCAACAGATGAGATGCGGGAGAAGGCCAAAAAACTCGGTGAAAAGGATGGCCTCCTTGATGCGAAAGATTTGATGTCTGATCCCATTCAGTCCATTGTGAATCCAGACGTCTTCAGCCCCAATAATCCCGATAATCCCTCCATGACCGCCGGCATGACCTTTTTAGGCCAGTTTATCGATCACGATCTCACGCTGGATCCCAAGTCGCCGCTCTTGCAGCCGGCAGACCCCAGGCGCACGACGAACTTCCGAACGGCCGCATTTGATCTCGACAGCGTCTACGGAGAAGGTCCTGAAGCCTCTCCCGAGTTATACGACCAAAGCTCTGGCGACATCAAATTTCGCATCGAGGTCATTCCCGGTTCGGAAAACGTATCCCGCAAAGGGGCGGTTCGCTACGACGTCCCCCGGGATGCGAACAATACCGCGATCATCGGAGATAGCCGAAATGATGAAAACGCGATTATCAGCCAGTTTCATCTGGCGATGTTGCGCTTTCATAATTCGGTGGTTGACTATCTGCGCAGCAAGCCGGGCACCCGACGACTGTCATCCGAGCAGATCTTTAAGATGGCACAACGGCTCGTGCGGTGGCATTATCAGTGGATCGTGCTGCACGAATTTCTTCCGCTGACGATCGGGCAGGGACGTGTCAACGATATTCTTCGCCAGGGCACCAGGTTCTTTCGCGAGGACGATATCGGGTTCCGGAATAGACGCGGAAATCCTCAGATTCCGATTGAGTTCTCGGGCGCAGTCTATCGTTTCGGGCATTCGCAGGTCCGGCCAAGCTACCGTCTGAATTTCGGGTCGGAAACCGGGTCGCCCTTTTTCGCCTTTGCCTTTCTCGATTCATTCGACCCCAATGAGCCGGATCCAGGGGACCTGCGGGGAGGCAAGCGCGCGCCGCGCCGCTTTGTCGATTGGCAAACGTTCTTTAATTTTGGCGACGGTAATGTCAGACAGAACAAGAAGATCGACACCAAGCTGTCCAGCGTGTTGATGGATCTCCTCGGGGTGCGTGGTCCATCGCCCGGCATGCCGACCGATGGCGTGCAATCGTTGGCCTCGCGCAATTTAATGCGTCACGTCAACTTCGGCATTCCGTCAGGACAGGCCATCGGCCGTGTAATGGGAGCGCCGGTGCTGACACCCGCCCAGCTGACTGAGCTACAGCCGTATGGAATGGACCGCAGCACGCCGCTTTGGTTTTATATCTTGAAAGAAGCGGAAGTGATGGAGGCCGGCCTTCGACTGGGACCGGTCGGCGGACGCATCGTCGGCGAGGTCTTTATCGGGTTGTTGAAAGCCGACCCAGAATCCTATCTGGCGGCCGACAGGACCTGGAAGCCCGTGTTGCCCTCCGCAACGGCTGGAGAGTTTCGCGTCACGGATCTTTTGAAATTCGCCGGGGTCGTGCCTCCGCTTAACTGACGAACGAGCGCTTCTTCGGCCGGCGCAGTTCCGCAAGGACCTGCGCCGGCCGCGGTTACTTGCGTCGAGGCACGGGACGGCCCTCCTCCAAATCTTGAAGATCGGCCCATGCCGTAATGTCGGTCCGTGACGGGTCGATTGCGTCTCGATATTTCTTGAACCGTTCTGCACTCTCGGGTGAACTCGGGCCGCGGGCCAACAACTCCTGGTTCCACTTCTCGAGTTCGTCGGGCGTGTGCGGCCTGGCGGCTACGCAAAACCATGCGGCGATCCCTTCGTCCGTCGGGAGGGACTTGACTGCCGCAGTAAATTGGTCGCTTGAAATGCCGGCAAATTCAAGGAGTCGTTCGTCCATAGGGCACGGATAGATGTACTCGCCTTCGGTCTTGGCCAGGACGGCCCGGCATTTGTCGATCATTCGCGGCAAATGGGCATAGCCCGCCATGGTCGTGCGCATGCTGCGTGGAACATATTTGGTCAGGTCCATCGATGCTCACAGCAATTGATGGTGCGAAAAGATCAAATGTTTGACGACGACGCTGCCGTTTTCGAACGCGATGATTCGGCGGCTCCCCGGTAAATCGCAGGCTCCGAGACGCACATGCGTATCGGTGAAACTTTCCACATTCTTGAGCTTTCCATCTGCGGGTGAAAAGTAATACACCGTATAGCGGGTCGTCAGATACTTGTTATCCTGCGTGACGGCGCTGTCTTCAATATTGATCGTAAAGGCAAAAGCCGGCATGCCGGGATGAGCCATTGTTCGATTGATCTGCGTGATGCGGTTGTCCTTGAGCCGATAGAACGAGTTGGATCCGTGGATGTCCAGCCGCGTACCGAGCGGATGGCCGTCTTCTTCCATGGTGAGCGTATATTTGCCGTCCGATTCCTCGAAGCTTCGCGGACCGCGGTGCACGGCAATCATCTTCAGCTGGTCTTGCGCCCATTTTTGAACGTCTCCGTCGGCGAGCTGTACGGACACCTCTTGGGGGCCTTTTACGATCACGGGTCCTTCGACCGTTTTCCCGCCGATGTTCACGGTGAGATCGGCGGTGAAGCCTTTAAACCCTTGCGGCCATCGGGCAGTATTCTCGAACGCGCGGCGCAGCGCCTCCCTGGCCTTGGGATCGTCGTCGACGGTCGGTTGATCCGGTTTGTGGGCATTCATCACGAAGTCTCCTTCCATGGGTGAGAAGAAATGTTGGCTATTATACCTGTCGAGTTTCGAGCGGCTCAACAAAGGGAAACCCTTGAACCGTCCGCGGGCAGCATTTTCAAAATGCCGTGAGTTCTGATATAGTTCGGCAATTTTTCTCCTGTCGCCGTTCGGCGGGGCCGTGTAAATTGTAGCGTACATTGGAACGAGGATCGCATGGAACGACGGGCCGCTTCCCATACCGAAGAAGAAGAGATGAATCAACGCCGTCGTCTCTTGAACGCCGCAAAAAAAGGCGATCAAAAGGCGGTGGCCAAGCTCTTCGAGTTATATCAGGTTCGTGTGTACAACAATGAGATGGTGAGTAAGCTCAACCGCACGGCGGGGACCCACAAGCTTCAGGCGGAAGTTGCCCAGGCCAAAGCAGCGGCAAGAGGCGGTGGGTCTTCACGAAAGCCCTCGCAAAAGAAATCCGCGGCGTCGCCCGCGAAGTCACACGGGAAACCGAAGGCGAAACCGGCCGGCCCGCCTGCCAAAAAAACTCACGGAAGAAAGTGAACAGATGTTCATTGAACGGCGACCCGCAGGCCGCCCGCGGCGAGGTTGCCGGCAATGTCTTCCGCTTGCTTCCACTCTCCCGTAAAGACCACCGCCTCTCCTTGATGATCGATTTTCCAGGCCAGCTCAAAGGCTTTTGACGGGGTCATGCCGGGAATGCACTGACAAAACAGTGCGATGACCTGCTGATAGGTATGACAATCACAGTTGTATACGACGACGCGGGCTTCGAGGCCCTCGCCGGTTCCCGTTGAAGGCGTTTCTGTCGTCAGGGGCGTCGCAACAGGCGTTGGGGCTTCGGCCATGGAGTGCGATTCTAGCAGAGTTTTCTTCGGTGATTAAGATCCATCTATGTCGGCAGGATGCGGTTGGTACCGATCGCAGCGTTTCCTGTCTGGATTCGTCGACAAAGCATCCCGCTCATGCTAACGTGCGCCGCCGTGAAAATAGCGTTTTCAGCAACCTGGCTCGATCTCTTGCTCGTGTTTGTTCCGGCGACGGTCGTGTTGAGACTGGTCGATGCTGATCATCTCATTGTGTTCATATCGGCGGCACTTGCGATCATTCCGCTGGCCGGCTTACTAGGGCGCGCCACCGAACACTTGACGGCGCACGTGGGTGCCGGAATCGGCGGTCTGTTGAACGCCTCCCTCGGAAATGCTGCCGAATTGATCATTGCCATGATTGCCTTGCGGGAGGGATTGCACGATGTCGTCAAGGCCTCGATTACCGGATCTATCTTGGGGAACATCCTGCTGGTGCTTGGAGCGGCCATGCTCGCCGGTGGACTCAAGTACGAACGGCAGAAGTTCAACCAGACCGCCGCCGGCATGGGGGCGAGTCTCCTCCTCCTCGCCGCCGTCGGACTCATTGTCCCCGCTCTGTTCCATTATACCGCCGCCGATCGCGGGGTCGTCGTTGAACGCGAACTCAGCTTGGAAATCTCGATCGTCTTATTCATGATTTACATCTTGAGTCTCGTGTTTTCTTTGAGAACCCATCGCCATGTCTACAGCGGAAGCGGGCATGAGACCTCCGGATTGGGAGAGAGAGTATGGAGTCGGTCGCAATCGATCGCCGTGCTGGCGGCTGCCACGGTGTTGGTAGGCCTGATGAGTGAACTGCTTGTCGGGGCGCTAGATCATGCCGCCAACACGCTGGGCCTCACCCAACTCTTCGTCGGCGTCATCGTCGTGGCGCTCATTGGCAACGCCGCGGAGCATTCGACGGCGGTCCTGGTGGCGATGAAGAATAAGATGGATCTAGCCCTGGGCATTGCGGTGGGTTCGAGCCTCCAGATTGCGTTGCTCGTCGCTCCGGTGTTGGTGTTCGCCAGTTACCTGTTCGGCACGCCGCTCGACTTGATTTTTACGCCGTTCGAAGTCGCGGCCGTCACGATTTCGGTCTTAATCGTGGGATTTGTCTCGATGGATGGCGAATCGCACTGGATGGAGGGCGTGATGCTGGTGGGCGTCTACACGATGCTCGCGATCGCGTTTTATTTTCTTCCCGCTTGAAAAGGAAACCGAGGCATCACACCGGCCGGTATCGAGGGAGGACCGGTCTAAAAGGTGTCCATGTCGATGACTTCAGTTGCATCCCATAGATTCTTTTTTTCGGCGTCGGCCAGCGCTTTAATACGGTCTTCTTCAGTCTCTTCTCCGAATTGCTTTGACGAAGCGGAGCGCTTCTGCGTTTCATTCATTGGATCAGGCGACCGCCGCCGGCGTTTGTTTGCCGGGTCCATATTGACAGGCATACGTCCTCCAGATTTCTTTGTTAGTCTCTCTCCTGATGCCGATTAAAGTCAATGGCTCCCGCCGTCATTGACCTCACAAAGCAGCCTTGCTAGAGTCGCCGCCCCATGCTCGATGCGAAAGTCTGGTGGCCGCTTTTTCCTCTCTTACTGCTGATCGTGGTCGTCTGTCTCACTTGGGCGCTGGTACTCGTTGTCAGGGGCCGGTACGACGCTCGTGCGAGGTGGCTCCAGATCGGCGCCTTCACCTGCTATGTCCTGGCCGCCGCATCGGCGATCGCCAGCGAGCGGGGTGCCGTTTCGGCCAATCTGCACCGGCCATTTTCATTGGCAACACAAATCTGTTTGTTGCTGGCCTTAATCCATTACTGGAAAAACCCCGACCGCCCTTTGCGATGGTTAAACGCCATGGCTTGGGCCGGCATCATCGCGGACACGGCGCTGCACGTCCTGATGGTCAGGCATTGACGGACAGGCGGGTGGGCGGCCTCTCAAAATAATTTCTCCGCAATCGTATCGGCAAACAAACGGCCTTGCGCTGTCAAGCGGCTGCGTTCTCCCAGATCCTCTATCAACTGACCGGCGCGGAGTTCGTTCAGGACGGCGACATGCCCATAGTTGGCGGCATGACCGTTCAATTGGGAGGTGGGAACGCCACGGCGCAGCCGCAGGCCAAAGATGACCGCATCCCGAAGTTGCTCCTCGGCCCTCAGGGCCGTCTTCCCATCGATCGGAAGCCGGCCCTCGGCCAGGGCATCCTCGTATAAGGCTAGATCGGGGACGTTACCAAAGCGTACGCCTCCGACATACGATTGCGCGCTTGGCCCAAACCCGAGATAGTTCCCCTGCGTCCAATACAACAGATTGTGCCGGCACTCGAATCCTCGTCGGGCATAGTTGGAGATCTCATACGGTTCATAACCGGCCTCTCCGAGGATGTGCTGCGCCGCCTGGTCCATGTCGATTTGCAGCGAGTCGTCAGGCGCAGGCTCGCGCTCTCGTTGGATCTCGCGGGCGAGCCTCGTCCCATGCTCTACGGTGAGCGCATAACACGACAGGTGCGTCGAATTCAGTGCACAACAGCGCAGCAATGTCTGTCTCCAGCTCTCCACGGTTTGTCCAGGTAGACCGTACATGAGATCCAGATTGATATTGGTGAAGCCAGACGCCCTGGCGCACAGAAGTGCGGCGCTGGTCTCTGCTCCGCTGCCTGGCCGTCCGAGGCTCGCCAATTCGTCATCATCCATCGATTCCACGCCGAAGCTGATCCGCGTCGCACCGGCATGACGCAACGCGCAGAGCGAGGCTTCAGTGACCGTGCCGGGGTGCGCTTCCACCGTGACTTCGCAATCGGGCAACAGGGAGAACGATTGCCGGACAGCGGTCAGCAGGGCGGTCAACTGGTCGGCCTTCAGGGCGGTCGGGGTTCCGCCGCCGACGTAGACAGAGACGACGTCGCGCTCCTGCAAGGCAGGGTCAGCCGCGTACAACCGGATTTCCGTGTGCATGGCCCGGCAAAACGCCTCAGCAGCCGGCTCGCGGTGCACCTCGAGGTAGAAGGCGCAAAAATCGCATCGCTGGCGACAAAAAGGAATGTGGAGATAGAGGCCGAGCGGCGTGGTCATAGCTTCAGGGAAAACGGGGCCGGCTTGGAAAAATCTCGGGTGACGACGATCTCGATTTCGTCCGTTGAGGGGATCCCCCGGTTCCGCACGCGCGAGGTCCACGCCGGATGCCGGCGAAGCGTTTCGAAAACCTGCTTCAACATCTCCGGCTTGATTTCAGACTCCCACTCGCGCATCCACGCGAGGTGATCGTCGTCGCCGTCATAGTCTTCAGGAAATGAAGCCTCGAGACTGAAGCGCAGCATAAACGTTTGTTCTTCCTGATACATTATGAGCCTCGTGCATTGCGAAGCGGAGTAAAACGCTTTTATAATAGGTTCAACCAAGGAGCGTAGCCATATGCCTATCTTCGAATATGTTTGCCGTGAATGCAATCATCGCTTCGAGCTGTTGGTCCAGGGAACGGCCACGGCCGCCTGCCCGCAATGCCAGGCAACAACAGTTGACAAGCAATTTTCCTCATTCGGCGTCGGGGCGACGGGAGGCTGGGCGCCCTCATCGGGAGGAGGTGCCTGTGGGAGCTGCGGTGATCCTCGGGGGCCGGGCGCCTGCTCCATGAATTAGCATGAGCGACGAGGAACTGCTGCTTCACCGGACTCTGGCGACGCTCTCGCAATCTGATCCCCTCATCAAGCTCCTCGAGCAAGTACGGCTGGGCCGTATGCAGCCGGCTGATCCCGGCTTGCGTGCGATCACTGAATCATGGCTTGCCACCTACCGGAAGGCGATCGAGTCTGCCGGATGGAAGCAACAGGCGCTTCGTCGGCTGGATCCAACGCCACGATTGGCAGTGCTGGTGGAGCAAAAGATGCTGCCTCCCGACCATGCGGAGGCGAGCCGCTTGGTTGAGGCGTTTCAAGAGGCGATGGCTCGTGCGTCCGTCTGACGCGGCTTGCTTGTATGAGGCTGACTCCGCCTTGCGCCCTGATGCTCCTCGTCTTTT
>WUUC01126065.1_pt1 | contig 15252 bp, 11 predicted proteins | sample 6278441 | NCBI WGS metagenome assembly WUUC01 (sample SAMN13675441, study PRJNA597444) | soil metagenome | isolation source: soil | place: USA: Washington | collected 2017-10
GCATCTGCTCCAATGGCAGCACCTGCCGCCCCGAGGCCGGCGATAAACCGTCTTCGACCGATTCTCATGAGGAGAACCTAGTGGGGTTCGAATCAAGACTCGGTTGACGCAGCCGCCGTTTCCATCAGATATTCCTGCCCGCCCTCCCTGATCACCGACCTTGCCGTCCGGCATCGCGCCGCCGCGACCCGGGGAAATCATCGCATGATTCAACTGCCTGTGGGCTGGTTGTACCGGCTCGCCTGGACCTTTCTTGTGCTTGGGCCGGAGCTCCCGACTTCGCTTTCAGCTCAGGCTGAGCTTTCCCGCGATTCCAGTGCGACCCACTTCACCATACCGGGTGAAGCAGTGGATGCCCTACCGGTGGACCGGCCGGAGGACGCGCTCCTTCTCCAGGCCGGCGTCACCACGAGCAATGCGGGGGACCTATTGCTCCGGGGTAGTAAGGCAGGAGATGCCGCACTCTTCATCGACGGTATCCCGATCGTCTCGGGTTTTCGCTCGACTCCTTTTTTTCGGCTCAGCCGGTCTCAGTACCTTGATTCACCGCTTGGCGTTTCGCCGAACATCGTAGGATCGATAGACGTGCACACCGGACCGCTCCCAGCTGCGGTTGGAAATGGACAATCCGGAGCCATCTCCATCCTCACCCGAGAGGCTGCTGGCGGCGTACAAGGTGGACTCAGTTATGAAACGGACGAGCCATTCGGATCGGGGGCAAGCGTAGGCTTGAACCGGCTCGAAGCGAACATTTCGGCTCGTCTTCTGCGGGGGCTCAGCCTGACAGCCGGCGGTTTGCTCCAGGGTGAGCGCTCAATCGGGAGCGGCTTTGATGCCGAGCTAGCGCCAATTTTCGTGGCGGCCGGAATCGATACGACGGTCGCGGTCCCCTTGGCGCCGGGAGATCCTTTCTCAGACACGACGCGAGTGGCCGTGGAGAACTACGCGGTGTCGCGGGGTACCTGCGACACTTTCGCCCGAAGTTCGAACCCGGACATCGCGGCAAACTACGATCTGCCCTGCCACGGCAGCCTGACACCGCAATCGGCGCTGTCCAGCTATCAGGTGCTCGGGAAGCTAAGCTACGACCTGGGCAGGGGCAGCGGTCTGACTCTCCTCGGGCTTGCGAACCAGGGACAGAACCGGAACTTCGACTACGGGACGTTGTATAACTCTGCCGGCGTGACCGGGAACCGGACGACCTCTGGTCTGGTAGGGCTGATCTGGCATCAGCCGCTGATCCGGGAATCCGGCCGCGCACTGCTCCTGAACGCCTCGCTTTCATCACAGTGGGACCGTAAACGCAGCGGACCGCTCACTCTCCAAGAGGTGCAGAGCACCGCCGATCCTTTTGGTGGGTTCCTGGTGAGGCCGCTCGATCTGCTCTTCGATTTTGACAACTTCCCGGTTGACGGAGAACTCCTCAGAAACTATCGCCTGAACCTGCCTGGCAGCCGGCGTTCACCGTACGATCTGGAGAATACGGCGCAGTATGCCGTGGTTGACCAGTATCGCAACAACGCGTACGGCCTCTACAACCGCGACGAAGTCGCCCGCACGACCTTTCCCGAACGGGGCGGGCCCCTAGGCCTCCTCACGCTCGACCGGGAACGCAGGACGGTGGCCGCCGTGGGTTTAAGCTGGCAACTCAGCCGGTCCAGCAGACTCCGAGTGGGCGGAGAGTTCACCCGGTATTCCATTGACCACTACTCTCATTTCCTCGAGTCCCAGCAGTTCTCGGATGTCTACCTGGAGCAACCCGTTCGCGCTGCGTTCTTCATCCAGGACCAGATTCGGCTGGGGCCCGCGCTGCTGACCGCAGGTATCCGATATGACTCGTACAATACCCGGGCGCGCCGTCCGGCGGATTTCCCCCGGATTTCGACCCATCCGTCTTTCAATCCGACAAACCCGGATGCGTTCCTGACCAGCGACACCTTTTTCCCGAAGGATGAGGGCCATAGCCGGTTCAGTCCTCATCTCCAAGCCAGCTTTGGCGTAAGCCCCAGGATAACCGTGCGCGGTGGTGTTGCCCGACAGGCTCAGGTACCTGACATGCGACTCCTGCTCCTCGGCATTAACACCGATCTTGGCATCGCCAGTAACCAGCAGGTGTTTGGGCAGGACCTCGACTTCGAGCGGACCGACATCTTCGAGCTGGGAGCCCGGCACCTGGTTACCAGTGATCTGGCGTTGGACGTCTCCGTTTACTCGAAGTCAATCCAATCGGACATCACCACTCGGCTGGTCTCACGGTTGGACCCGCTTTCTGGAGTAAACCGTATCCTACCGGTGCTGACCAACGACAGGACCGGCCGCGTCCGCGGAGTCGACCTGAAGCTGGAACGGAGTTGGGGCGCGGCACTGAGTGGATGGCTGGGCTATTCCTATCAGGACGCCAAGGTGGACGTTGCTTCCGGCATCCTGGGGACCGGGACCGTCTCGGTTCCCCTGGCGGATAGCCGGCCCCATTCACTCACTGGTGCCCTCGCCCTGTCGGTGCCCGAGCAGTGGAAACCGGGATCCGCCCTGGGTGGTATTCTGCGGAACGTTGCCGTGCTGATCACCTTTCGATTTGCCAGCGGCACACCGTACACGAGATGCCCGATCGGCTCCGGGAATGAATCCGCCCTGTCGCCGGACCTTTGCCCAGGCGATTTGACCGAGCCAATCAACGGAGCCCGGCTGCCAGCCTTCAAGCAGCTCGATCTACGGCTGACCAAGAGCTTCGGGCCGGGACAACGGCTGACCGGGTACCTTGATGCTAGGAACCTGCTCAACTTCGCGAATGTGCTCGCGGTCTTTACGGTTACAGGAGAGACCGGCAGCCCCACTGAACAGGCAAGCAATTGGCAGGCTGACAGTTTAGATCTGGCATCCGAGGCCTCGGTAGCCGGAGCCCTTCGGGCAGACGGATCCATCGACTTGGGAGCCGGGCGATCCGATCCGAGGGCCGGGTGCGGCAGTTGGACGACCGCGAATGGCACCCCGGCGGCTCCGAACTGCGTGTACCTCATCCGGGCCGAGGAGCGGTTCGGCAACGGCGATCACCTCTTTGATACCAGCGAGCAGCGGCGCGCCTCGGATGCCCTCTATCAGGTAGTGCGGGGCCGCCAGGAACTCACTGGCCCAGGGCGTCGCGTCCGTCTCGGACTGGGAGTGGGCTTCTGATTAGTGGGTACGCCGAGATACGCTGCGAGACCTCCAGTTGCTTGAAGCAATCTAAAGGTCCGGCAGCGTGACCTTTCGCCCGCGATTCTGCTGCTGCAACCACTGATACAGCGGAAAGAAGTACTCGACCATCGACTTGCCATCCAGCTCACGCCCGGTGGTCTCCTTGAGCACGTCACGCCAGGGCCGGCTTGCACCGGGCGCCATCAGACGCTTCAGGAAGTCACCCACCTTGCGGTTGCCATAGTAGTCGGTGTCGTGAGAATCCTGGTGCAGGATCTCACGGGCGACGTGGTCATGCAGCTGAAAGAGCAGTGCATACGAGAGCGCGTAGTCGTAATACTGGGCCGGATCGTCGTTGATGTGGGTCTTGGTGAGCGCATCGGCCCAGCGCTCGTCGCGCGGGCCCGGAGGGACGATACCCTGGTACTTCCGCGTCAGCTCCCACCACTTTGCATTGAACTGGTCGGCGGGCAAGTTCTCGGCATAGAGAGCGTGCTCGAAGCGCGTCATGGTTCCGGCTCCGAAGGGCACCAGCACCACGTAATTCAGTGCTTCCTGGAGCAGGCCAGCCATGCTATCCACCTGCGCCGTCGGTGAGACCAGCCCCCGCCCCGCCAGAAACCGGCGCTGAAGTGAGGCCAGACCCATCATGGATCCGACCCCTTCGTGATAGGCCCGGTTGGCGCCTGACCGCAAGACCAACGGCACCTCAGGACGGGTGTAGCTCAGGTAGTAGTAGACGTGTCCCAGCTCGTGATGCACCGTCTCGTACCATTCGCGATTGGGCTCGACACTCATCAAGGACCGCACATCGTGGTCCAGATCCAGGTGCCAGGCGGATGCGTGGGTGTTCTTCTTGTATGGCGAGTTGGCGGGGAGAGGGTACAGCGAGGATTTCGACCAGAAGCTGGCCGGAAGCGAGTCGAAGCCGAGACTGCGATAGAAGCTCTCGCCCTGGCGCACCATCCATTCGGGAGACTTCTGCGTCAGCGCTGCATCGACGTTCAGGCCCTTCACCTCGACCAGCCCACTCCAATCCTGGCCCCACCGGTTGGGCAGCCAGTGGGCTGGAAGCTGATCCGGCACGGGAGCCCCGTAGCGCTTGGCCAACTCATACCGGGCCCAGGTGTGAAGCTCGCGATAAAGCGGCCGCAGATCCCGCATCAGCCGCTCGGTCAACTGCAGCATCTCGTCGGTGCTCATTCCATAATCGGACACCTGGTAGGTGAAGTAGTCGGGATAACCCAGCGTACGCACCACCTGGTTGCGGAGATCGCGCAGCTTCAGGAGGCCGGGCTTGAGAGTGGGACCTACGGCCTTGGACGCTTCCCAGACGGCCAACCGATCGGGCACCCGCTTGCCGGTGCGCAGCGCCTGATCGATGTCGTTGGGAGTGACCGGCTTGCCCTTGAGACGGAACTGGTAGCCGTACAAGGTCTCGGTTTGGGCCGCTTCCGCCGCAATCCGCTTCGAGACCACGTCTGCGGCCGTCTGCGGCTTTTCCGCCGCAAAGTAGAGCATGACCTCTAGCTCGCGGATCTGGAGCGGCGTCAGCTGATCCTTCCGTGAGAGGAAGCGCTGGATCTTGCCGATGTTTTCGGCGCTGCCAACGAATCGAGCGAGGGCTTCGTTTGCTTGCCGAGTCCGCACCGCGTTCGTGCTGTCGCCTTCCACGATGTGGGTGTTGGACGCCCACTCAGCTTGGGCGCTGGCGTAGCTCAACCGCTGATATTCCTTGGCGTAGCTTGCCAGGTAAGCGTCAACTTCGGGATTGCCGCGCGGTGACTCAGCGTCGGCGCGCCAGCCGAGGAGCAGGACGAGCGCAAGCACCAGAAGTGGAGACATTCGCATAGGATCAGTCGGAAGGAGCGGCGTTCATGGGAATCCGCCGTTCAGGCGGCCCGAAGCTCGGTGGTGCAGTGAGGACACCGGATGGCGCCGACCGGAATAGCCATCCGGCAGTAGGGACAGTCCTTCGTGGTTGGGGCAGCCGCGGCATCCTGGGGCTTCATCCGGTTGGCCGCACGCACGATCAGAAACACGGCAAACGCTACGATGATGAAGGCGATGACGTTATTGATGAACTGACCATAGTTGATGGTGACCGCGCCGGCAGCATTGGCTTCTGCGATCGAGGCGTACGGCGGCGGGGCCTTGGGCCCAGCCTTGAGCAGCAGGAACAGGTCGGCGAAATCCACGTTACCCAGCGCGAGCCCGATAGGCGGCATGAGAACATCGTCTACCAGCGATTTGATGATGGTGCCGAAGGCGCCTCCGATGATGATGCCAACCGCGAGGTCGAGCACGTTTCCCCGGAGGGCAAACGCCTTGAACTCCTTCAGCATGGGTCTTCCTCCGGATGAGGGTACTTGGATATACCGGTCACCTGGGCTAGCCGCAATCGTCGCCCGAAACTAACCGCTCTCGATTGGCTGCCCTGCTGCCCGCCATTCGGCAAACCCGCTGGAGAACAGTTGGACATCACTGAAGCCCCGAGCCCGGAGCAGGCTCGCCGCAATCGCAGCGCGGGGGCCGGTCTGGCAATGCACCACCAGCATGGCTCGTCGGGGGATGTCGCCCAGCCGCTGATCGAGCCGACCCACCGGAATGTTTCGCGATCCCGGAATATGTCCCGCGTTCCACTCGCTCACATCCCGGACATCCAGCACCATCATGGCGTCGTGCTCGAGCCGGCTTTTTAGTTGAGCCAGTGTGACCGATGGAATGCGTTGGAGCTCCCCCTGCGTCTCGGCCCATGCCTGGATTGCATCCGCGCCGACATACCCGGCGACCCGATCGAGTGCAATTCCGGCGAGATCTCGAACCAGCTCCATGTGGTCCACTCTGCCTTCGTCCAGCAACAGGTACACATCCCGGTCATATGGAAGGAGCGAGCCGGCCCAGGTAGTAAAGGTGCGTCCCGCGGGTATGTTGATGGTTCCAGGAATAGCTCCCTTTCTGAATTGCGCTGCCTCACGGGCATCCACCACAGGCTCCCCCTGGGCCAGCGCGTCTACCAGCCTATTGAGCGACAGGCGGACCGGTGGTTTCAGTTCACCGAGCAGCGGAGGCCCTAACTGGTTGATCCGCTTCATCTCAGCGAAGTACCTGGGCGGCTCGGGCTGCCCAGCTAGCACGGCACGCACGAACTCCTCCTCCCCCGCCACGGCGAAGGCCCAATTGAACCGCTTTTCATATCCCAGTGTCGATTGGGGAACTGCGCTCAACGACTTGCCGCAAGCCGAACCAGCCCCATGGCCCGGCCAGAGCTGGAGGTAGTCCGGCAACCGGCGAAAATCCTGGATTGAACGAAAGAGGTGCCGCGCTGACTGCTCCATGGTACCATGAGCCTGAACCGCGCGCTCCAGCAGATCGGGACGCCCGACGTCACCCACAAAAATGAAATCGCCCGTGAGCGCGCCCATTGGCTCTGGGGCGTGGGCAGTGTCGGTAACCAGGAAGGCGAGATGCTCCGGTGTGTGTCCCGGCACGTGGCGGGCCTGCAGGAGAACTGTCCCGACTGAGATCCTCGACCCATCGGTCACCAGTGTGGCGCTCGCTGGATCCGAGTAGCGGTAGCTCCACTTGGCATCGCCGGCTCCAGAGAGATACAGCCGCGCTCCGGACCGATGCGCCAGTTCCCGGGCTCCGGACACGAAGTCGGCATGAATGTGAGTTTCGGTGACGTGAGCGATCCGGAGCCCCTCCTGGAGCGCAGCCTGGAGGTATTGGTCCACCGACCGATTGGGATCCACGACGATGGCTTCCCGGCTGGCCGAGCAGCCGATGAGATAGCTCGACTGCGCCAGTTTATTTTCGAACAACCGCCGAAAGATCATCGGGACCGCTTCTCCACCCGTCGGACAAACTTGAGACCCGACCAGACCTCATCGACGGCGCACACCTTCACGTCGACCAGGCCCAGCGGCAGCCCCATGTCGCGAATGAGGTTCTCATTCAGGTCTGTGGCAACCCCGGATGACCTCTTAGGCCAGGAGATCCAGAGGGTACCATCATCGGCCAGGCTGTGGGATAGTCTGCCAAAGTCGGCCTGGAGTTCCGCGCGCCGGGACACAAATCGATGAATGAACGGGGACGTGCGGGACAGGCGGGAGTGGAGACTTGCTCCGGGAGGAAGTTCGCCCAGCAACTCGCGGTAGCAGTCGGGCGCTCCGACTGCCACGATCCGCATTCCCGGTTTGATACCGAGTTTCTGAGCCAGGGGCTTTTGGGAATAGCCACTCATTGTATTCTATTCATCCCGCCAGCATGATCTACCGTCTCCGGTAGTGATGCAAGCGGCACCCAGCCTGCCGATGTGTCGCTGATGGGGCAACTCGATAGCATGACCGAACTTGCTGGTCGCATATAGATGTGCGAGTAGTCTCAGTCGGGTCGTCCCCTGACGATACCCTCACCAGTTTGACACACGGATGTCACAAGCCAAGGTATTCCTGAGCTACCCGGTGTTTCGCAGCCTGGCACGCTGGCTCCCGCTCTGCGCGGTGACCGCATGCGGTCATACCGAGCCGTTTACCACCCGAAACTTCGACACCGAACAGCCATTCAACTCCTCCCCGCCAGTACAGCTGACACTCAACCAGGGTCCCGATCGCCGGGCCACTTGGCTTCCCGATGGCTCAGCGATCCTGTACTCCAGCCAGCAGTTGGATACCGAAGACCAGGACGTCTGTCTGGCAGTGATGCCGGCTACAGGCGGACGACAGCGGGCGCGGACCTGCACGTTCTCCATCAATGGGGATGATCTCACCGAGTCGCTGGAGTCAGCCGCCGCCCACGACGATGGCCACATTGTCTACGTTGCGGCAAGCTCCATAATCCGCGCACTGGGGCCGGACGATGAGGACCTGGTGCTCGCCTCTCTTGCGGATCCTGTCACCCGCACTCCGCTCCTCTCCATTCCATACACCATTCCGGGCCGGCGAACTCATCTGGGAATTTCCCAGCTGCATTGGCTGAGTTCTGATCGGCTGCTTTATGTAGGTGAGACCGTATTCCGGTCCACCCCATGTCAGTTTTGCCAGATGGACACGGTCCGCTCCGGTCTCGACGTCGTATCGTTGAGCGTCGGCGGCACAGTCGGCACCCCCCAAGTCATACCCGGGACGGATAACGCATCCGGGGTTTCACCAGGGAGCAACCCGGACGAGATCTACTACACTATCAATGGCGATACCCGGGTGTACCGCCAAATCCTCTCGACCGGCCAGGTCGGGGTGGCTCATGATTTCGCCGCCGCCGGTATCGCCCGCGATGTGCATGTGGCCGGCAACCGACTGACCGCCGTGGTGGGAGGACGAGTGCACTTCGTAAATGACCCCGCACTGGGTCCGGTACAGTGGGATAGCGGGGGAATTGTGCATGTCGTGGGGCTTTCCGACGGATCCGACATACCGCTCAGCGGGCCGACCCCGGACGAGCTGTACCGCAGACCGAAGCTCTCTCCCGGAGGCATCGAGCTCGTGGCGGAGCGCTATCCTCTCATCTTCTTCGAGATCCGGGACCCGGAGGGGGGTCTCATCCGGGTCGACACGGTGGTGGCCCGGGCTGGGGATCTCTACCTCTTCGGTCAGCCATGAGGGCGGCTTCAGGAGTAGCCGTCATTCTGGCCATGGCTGCGGCGGGTGGGTTATGGCCCAGCGGCAGGTTGCGGGCTCAAGCCGAGGGTGCCGTGGCAGGGCGGGTTTATCAGGCCGGAAGGGATCAGCCCCTCGGACAGGCTCAAATTCTGGTGGATAACCGGGTGCGGGCCATCAGCGACGCGGATGGCATTTATCGGGTGCGCGGCATCCGGAGCGGCTGGCATAGCGTGGCGGCACGCCTGATCGGCTATCGGAGTGTCGTGCGGGATAGCGTGTTCGTTCGGGCTGGTGCCACCGTCACACTGGATTTCGCCCTCGAAAGTAATCCGCTGGAGCTGGCCCCTCTCGTGGTCACCGCACCGGTCGATCCCGTCCTCGATCCTCTGGCCACCGCCACGGAGCAGAAGATCAGTGCCGAGGACTTCCGGGATCTGCCGGTGAGCTCCCTGCAGGAAGCGTTGGCTCTGTCCGCGGGTACAGTGGGAGAGAGCTACCGGGGGGGACGGGTGGGTGAGGAATCCTTCATCCTCGACGGAATGGGAGTCAAGAACCAGCTGGACGCGGCAACGGGTGGGCTGGGACTCATCATCCCCCCCGATGTGCTCAGCGAGGCCTCCCTGGTTACCAACGGATTCTCCGCGCGCTACGGCCAGGCGATCTCCGGATTGGTCAACGTGGTCACCAAGGAGCCGGGTGACGAGTGGGAAGGCCGCCTCGGCTACGAGACTGACCGGCCGTTCGGTGGAAGCTGGGACCTCGGACTGGACCGGATTGTGGCGCAGGGCGGAGGACCGGTGGTGGGCAGGATTGGGGTCGTGGCAGCCATCGACGTCACCGGGCGGCTCGAGGCCGATCCGGTCAACCCTCCAGCTCCAACGGATCCTCGCGATCCCCGGAGTACCGCGCCACTCATGCTGCCCCATAACAGTGGAGAGCAATGGAGCGGGCTCGGCAAGATCACGTTTCCGGTCACCGATCGGGTCACGCTGCGAGCGATGGCACTCCACACCGAGGATCAAAGCCTGCTCTACGACCCGGCATACAAGTACGACGTAGACCTGGCCCCTGGCCAGCGGCTGCGAGGCAATCTCCTTTCTGGTCACGTCCAATACGCCAGCGGACCCGGGACCCAGAAACCGCTCATCCTAGATCTTCGGGTGGGACGGTTCACCCGTGACTTCATCCGGGGGACGCTCGATGGAGAGGTGGACTACGCCTTCGGGGCGCTAACCGGAAAGCCGCTCCACTTCATAGGAGAAGATGTTGCACGAAACCAGCTGCCATCCATCGAGGCCATTCCCGGTCTCAGAATTCCATTGCCCAGCACAGCTTCGCCCTATGGAGTGCCGGGGTTCTTTCTGGGTAACGGCTCGCGCGGAAGCTTGGGATGGAGTCATTTCGGTGAGACCCGCGGTCAGCTGGATGCCACCTATGGCGCCGGCGAGCGAGTGGACCTGTACTTCGGTGGCGAGCTGGTTCGACAGCAGGTACGCACCTACCAGCGCGTGCTGGGTTACCTCCCCGTTGGCCTGGGAGACAGCGTTCCACCGAGCGCAATCTCCCGGTTCTCTCCTCGAAGCGCAGCGGCTTATTTCGAGGCTCAGGTTCGCATCACCGATTTGGCGTTTACCTGGGGTCTTCGATACGACCAGTTCAACGCAGGGAGTGAGCTCGCGTCGGAGTCGCGCGGCTCGCGCCGCAAGCTGAGCCCCCGGTTTGCCGTCTCCACCGTCTTGCGGGGGGCGACGCTGGTGGCGAGCTACGGCCGTTTCGCGCAGGCCCCGGACTACCAGTACCTGGTCGATGCCGCGTTCGACGATACCACTCGCACCGGCCGCTTCCGCCGTGGCAACCCGAATGTGGGCTTCGAGGATGCGATCCAATACGAGTTCAGCCTTCGAGTCCGCCCCACACCGGTGACATCGCTGCGCATCGGAGCCTATGTGAAGCGGCTGGATGGATTGATCGCTTCAGTTCCGCTGGGGCTCGACCCGGATTCCACCATTTTCGGCAACGCCGATGCGGGCAGCGTCAAAGGTGCTGAGGTAATCTTTGAACGGGATCTGCGCGGTGGATTCGGCGCTCGGATCGCGTACACCCTGCAGAGCGCCACGGCCACGGCCACGGACGCGTTTCTGCTCAACCGGCTGATCTCGGTGGATCCGGTCACGGGAGACACCATTCGCCCGGCTCGCGCCGAGTTTGCGCTCGATTACGACCGGCGGCACAGCGTAACCGTCGTCCTGCGCAGTAAGGTGTCGGACAGTGCCGGACCTCGAATCTTCGGGGTTCGCGCACTGGGAGGATTCGAGGCCGCGGCCATTCTGCGACTGAACAGCGGGCTGCCGTATTCGCGAACTGACATTTCGGGCGATTCGCTGATTGGACTGCCTAACGATTCCCGCCTTCCCTGGACCAATTCCCTCGATCTGCTGGTGCGTCGCCCGCTGCAGCTGGGCGGTGTACGCGGGGGTCTCTATCTGGATATGCGGAATGTGCTGAACCGGCGGAACATCGTGGCCGTGCGGCGCGACACCGGGGTGCCCGGACCGGATGAAGCGGCCATCAACGAAATGGCGCAGGAAGCGTACGAGGCGCACCCGGAGGAAATTCCATACGAGTCGCCCTACTACCGCCCTGATGCGGATCTGGATGGCAATGGATACATCATGGGGCAGGAAGAATTATTTCCCCTCTACCTCGCAGCCGCGCGGGACTACACTCAGCCGCTTTTTGCGTACGGACCGCCGCGCCTGGTTCGGTTCGGCGTGGAATTTCTCTTCTGAGCTAAATCTTCCTTCAAGAGCGCCTTGTTGATGGCCATACCGGCTTCCGCACCTTCCGCGGCAGCGACGATGACGAACTGGGCTTCCTTGGATGAGTCGCCCGCCACAAAGAGCCCGGGCACCTCGGTAGCCTCACAGGTACCGGTGTCCACCGCACCCTTGCTGGTGAAGCGGGCACCCAGCTTCCGGGCCAATGCGCTCCGCTGATGCTGGCCGGAAGAGACGAAGAGAGCTCGGCGGGCTAGCGATTCCCCGTTGCCGAATACGATCCGATCGAGCTGTCCAGCAGATCCCTCGAGACGAAGAATCCGGTCCTCGCGCACCTCGATATCCTGAGCGTGCAGCTGTTCAAGCTCCTTCTCGGATAACCGGCTGGGGCCATCGGTGCAGAGCACCACGTCATCGGTCCACACTGTAAGTCCCAGGGCCAGGGCGGTGCCCTCCTCACCGCACCCGTACACCGCCAGCGGCTGGTCGCGCCACTCCCATCCATCGCAGTAGGGGCAATGGTGGACGCTGGTTCCATAGAGCGGAGCCAGACCCTCGAGATCAGGCAGCTCATCCACTACCCCGGTTGCAAGCAGGAGCTTTCGCGCTGAGAACTGCCGGCCGTCGGCGCACACGACGTGGAATCCGTCGGACGATCCGGTGGCGTCCAATACCTCGACCGAGCGGAGCTCGACGGAGGGATAGCGCTCGACGTCCTTACGGGCCAGCTCCAGAAACTCACCCGGATTAATACCGTCGCGGGTCAGATAAATGTGCAGACCGGACGACCGCGCATTTCGGGGATTACCGATGTCGCACACCAGGACGGTTCGGCGGCAACGGCCCAACATCAGGGCCGCACTCAGCCCGGCTGGCCCCGCCCCCACAATGATGCAGTCGTAGGTGAAGCGGGGCGATTCATTGACCACGGTTCGCTACACCCGCCCGGCGGGATGTTTGGAGTTGCCCGTGATCTCGGATGCCTCCATGACCTGCTTGAACCGGCGCAGATCTTCCGCCACCTGCCTGGAGGGCTCCTCACCCAACAGTTTCGCGACTGCAGCGCCGACCTTTCCTGCGGGCGGCTCATAGCTGAGCACTACCCGAACTTCTGTCCGGCTCGGATCGCCGGCAGCGGGACTGAAGTGCACCGAGCCCGCGTTGTTGATGTCCGCTCCCGGGAGAGAACGCCAGGCGATCAACTGGCCCTCGATTTCGTTGTGGATGGCGGCATCCCATTCCACCCGGGTGCCGGCGGGAGCCTTCGCAATCCAGTGAGAACGGGTCTCGTCGATAACCGTGACCGATTCCAGATGATCCATAAAGCGGGGAAGATTTTCGAAGTTGCGCCAGAACTGGTACACCTCCTGCACCGGCCGATTTACCACCACACTCTTCTCGATCTTGACGCCCTCGCCGCGCGGAACGCTGGCGACCGGGCTGACCCGGGTTCCTCCGGCGCTGTTTCGCCCAATGGCGCTATTGACCGCACAGCGCCCAGTCACGCCCCTCGAGAATAGACTCCCCGCGACGGGAAGCAGGAGCGGGCGAAGCCGCTTCCGGCGCACCCCTACGGCGGCGACCGCTGCTGCGGCCACAACCGAGATCAGTCGCTCCGTCTTTCCCACGTTGATCCCTTCGTCCACGGGTTTCTGCCGGTGCAGATTCTCCCATCGCTCATTGGAAACAACGCCGTCGTAGGTCTGTGCCATGGATCCATCCTTTACCTTGTTCGCGTTAGTCAGCTGTTCCTGCCGGAGGCAGGCGAGATTTGATTGTAGCTGCGCGCTGCGCGATCGCCCAGATGGGTGAGCCATGACGGAGAGAGCCATGACTGACTTTCCGCTCCCCTGTGTCGCGCGCGGGGCTGATTCCCGGGACCGGGCAGCAGCCGGTCGACCAGACCCAGTAGACTGGAAGTGATCCCGGGTGCGACGGCATTTGCAACCGCAGCCACACGAGTGGTCAGGGGAAACAACACCTCGGCGTCGCCGCGCCGGCAAGCATCGGCGATGCGCCGTGCAGCGGCTTCGGCGCTGATCGACAATCCCGGTAGGGCATCGCTGATGCTGAACCAGGCGTACTCGGAGCGGTGCTGTCCCCGGAACACCGCATTGCGAGGACTCCCGGTACGCATGAGTCCGGGTACGACGGTCACCACTTTGATTCCTTCAGCGGCCACTTCGGTGCGAAGCCCCTGGGAAAAGCCCACCGCCGCGAATTTGCTGGCGCTATAGGGCAGGAGATGAGGGATTCCGAGCTTCCCGCCAATGGACGTGATGTTGACAATCCGCCCGTCCTTTCGTCGACGCATTTCCGGCAACACGGCCAGAGTGGGATACAGCATACCCCAGAAGTTCGTGCCCATGGCTTCCTCGTAGTCGGTGACAGCCATGGTCTCCGCCGGACCCACCTCGATCACGCCCGCGTTGTTGATCAGCGCGTCGATACGCCCGAGGCTTCGGTGGACCTCTTCCACCAGGGCCTCCACCGAATTCCGATCGGTGACATCACAGGGCACTGCGATGACCTCAGCGCCGGCCCGGGCCAGCGAAGCTCGAGCGCGTTCCAGCGATTCGGGGTCTCGCCCGCAGATGGCTAGGCGTGCCCCCCGGCAGGCCATTTCGCGAGCCAGCGCGAGTCCCAGTCCGCGAGAGCCGCCGGTGATGAGCACGGTTCTGCCGCGGAAACTGTAATCACCCGTGGACCGCAGCAGCCGGGCAATCCAGATGAGCCCGAGAGCTGCGCCGACTGCTGCCTGAACCCTATCAGTTTTTCGTCTCAGGATTCGTCTACCCATGTTCGTTGCCCGTTCGGCTGTGTCCGGAACTTGGCCTACCTTTATTGAAAGTGCAGAGCTACTGCGGTGACCGTGATCACCCGCAAATACGACGGGCAGACTCAGCCCGCAGCCTGCCCGCGATATGGACATGGAGTCTCGGACTACTCGCCCGGGGCCTCGGCTCGCTTCCGGTTGGCAGATGCTTTCTCTACGGCCCGCTGGTGCTGCTCGTCGTCGAGCAGCGCGCTCATGCCATCCCGGTGTTCCGGATCGGCCACTTCCTGCCGGATACTCGAGTATTGTGAACCCATGTTGTCCTCGTCCCTCGGCTCGTCAAAGGCGAGCTCCGCGGGGCGCTCCCGGGTGCCTTCCTCTTCCTCAAGGGTAAATCGACGGCGTTCGTCCTCGCTCATGGTGGCGAATTTACGACTGAGATTCTTTGCCATGTGACTCACTCCTGGTGGTTGCCTCGAGCAATGCCTTCATGCGCCCGAGGTCCTCATTCAATTTTCCTCTGGGATCCGAGCCCAGCAGCTCCGCGACGGCCTGGCCCGCGCCACCTACCGGCGGATGGTAACACAGCCGGAGGTCGACCCGCGTGCCGGTGCCGCTGGGGGTAAACCTGATCATGCCCGCGTTCTCCAACATCGAGCCGGCCTCGCTGCGCCAGGCCATCACCTCGTTCGGCGTCTGCTGGGTCAGAGTGGCGTTCCACTCGATCGGGAGTCCGCCCGGCCCTTTGACGCTCCAGTGCGAGCGGCCACTCCCCAGATCTTCGACCTCCCGCACGTGTGACATAAAAAGCGGGAAGTTCTCGTAATTGCTCCAGAAGGCGTAAACCTGCTCGACCGGCGCATCGATGTGCAGCGTCTTCTGGATATCGACCGCTCGCCGGCGATCCGACCCAAGGCCTAAGCTG